>ERZ779866.1472-NODE-1472-length-23683-cov-7.526198_pt1 | contig 23683 bp, 13 predicted proteins | sample MGYA00511248_ERZ779866 | MGnify/ENA primary metagenome ERZ779866 (study PRJEB29588, sample SAMEA2155758) | human gut metagenome | biome: human gut; feature: human-associated habitat; material: faeces | place: Denmark | collected 2008/2010 ... | reverse complement strand
TTCTGAGAAAGAGGCTGACCGGCGGCAACCCGGTCCGCGTCGTGGCCGTCGAACCCGCCAGTTGCCCGAAACTCACGCGGGGAGCCTTCCGGTACGACTTCGGCGACGTGGCGGGATATACCCCCCTGATCCCGATGTACACGCTGGGGCACGACTTCCAGCCTTCGGACATCCACGCCGGCGGACTGCGCTACCACGGTGCGGGAGCCATCGTCAGCCAGTTGCTCAAGGACGGGTTCGTCGAAGCCTGCGCCATTCCGCAGACCGAGACGCTCGGCGCCGGCATCCTGTTCGCCAAGACCGAAGGCATCATCCCCGCGCCGGAATCGACGCACGCCATCGCCGCCGCCGTCCGCGAGGCCCTGCAAGCCCGGGAGGAGGGGCGCGAGAAGACCATCCTCTTCAACCTCTCGGGCAACGGCGTGATCGACCTCTATGCCTACGAACAATACCTCTCCGGTGCGCTGAAGGACTATACCCCGACCGATGCGGAGATACGCCGTTCGCTGGACCGGATCGCCTGACAGGGGAAAGGCCGTGAAACGGGAGGGAAATGCCCCGTTTCACGGTCCTGCACCCTCCTGCGCAGGGTTTCCGCTTACAATCCGGAATCACAGAGGAAACAGAGCCATCCGTTTTTCCGTTAAAAAATTAAAAAATATTATGAATTTCGAAAAATCTTTTATATCTTGCATCCAGTTAATTCAATGTAAAATTTCAGATCGTCGTATTTTTAACAAGAATAGACTAACAACCGCAACTTAGAAACGAAATACGGATTACAACCCGACGCTTTTCGCACCGAAAACAATACCAAACCGTAACATACGCCTACCGACCCCCCCCCGAAACGCACCCGCAAACCCGAACGCATGTCACGACGCCAGCCGATAATCCCCTGCCTCACCGGACGGACCACCCGCCCGGCGGGAGCCGCTGCGGAAGCTGCCGGACCGAGAAGGGGGGGCTTTCAAACACGGACTCCGGTAAGGTTCTCCGGCGTTCCATATCCACGGAACGCATTTTCTATCAGACGCTTAACAATGTATGGACGCTGATCCCCGTGCCCCAGAAGGACTCGGAGGCAGCCTTCGTTGCGCCCGTATCATACCGTCAAGTCTGGCATCCGCTCCGGATGTCAGGCTTTTTTGTGCGCCCGGGCCCCTGAAAACCGCGAACTCCCTACCCTCATCAATTATTAACCCAACACATTATGAAATGAAAAAAACACTACTCCTGTTTCTGTTTTTTTGTACGGGCTTCGCAGCAGCCGTCGCCCAGACAAGACTCTCCGGCGTAGTCAGGGATGCCGAGAACGGCAAACCGCTGGATTTCGTGAGCGTGGCCGTCAAGGGCACGACCGTCGGCATAGCGACCGACGCACAAGGCAAATTCGCACTCGCCCTGCCCGCAGGCGCGACGACGCTGGTGGTCAGCTACGTGGGCTACGACACGCAGGAGGTGGAGATCAAGGGGCGCCGGCACATCGACGTCTCCCTTCAGAAATCCTCCCTCAAAATGGACGCGGTCGTCGTGACCGGATTCCAGGACATCAAGAAGCAGACCTTCACCGGATCGTCCGTCAAACTCAAGACCGAGGACCTGAACATGGCCGGCGTGACGGACGTGAGCCGCATGCTCGAAGGCAAGGTGGCGGGCGTCTCGGTGCAGAACGTCTCGGGAACGTTCGGCGCGGCCCCCAAAGTCCGCATCCGCGGCGTCACGTCGATCAACGGCGACAACAAGCCGCTGTGGGTAGTGGACGGCATGGTGCTCGAGGACGTCGTGGACATCTCCAACGACCAGCTTTCGAGCGGCGACCCCACCACGCTGCTCGGCTCCTCGGTGGCGGGCATCAACGCTTCGGACATCGAGACCTTCGACATCCTGAAGGACGCCGCCGCAACGGCGCTCTACGGCGCCCGCGCCATGAACGGCGTGATCGTCATCACCACCAAGCGGGGAAAACAGGGAGCCCCGATCATCACCTACAACGGCAACTTCACGCTGCGGACCAAGCCCCGTTATTCGCAGTACAACATCATGAACTCCTACGACCAGATGTCGGTCTTCTCCGAAATGGAGCGCAAGGGGCTGCTCGGACCCGACATCGTGAACTCCGCGAACTCGGGCGTTTACGGCATCATGTACAACCAGATCAACGCCTACAACGCCAGCAGCGGCAAATTCGGGCTGGAGAACACGCGGCAGGCGCGCCACGACTTCCTGATGAAGTACGCCAGGGCCAACACCGACTGGTTCGACAAGCTGTTCACCTACAACCTCATGCACGAGCACTCGCTCAGCATCTCGTCCGGCTCCGAGAAGTCGCGCACCTACGCCTCGATCGGCTTCCTGGGCGACAACGGCTGGAGCATCGCGGACAAGGTGAACCGCTACACGGTCAATTTCCGCAACGATTTCGACGTCAGCAGCAAAATCCGCACGTCGGTTCAGGTCGTGGGATCGCTGCGCCAGCAGGACGCCCCCGGTTCGTTCACCCGCCAGTCCGACGTGGTGACGGGCAGCTTCTCGCGCGACTTCGACATCAACCCCTTCAGCTACGCGCTCAACACCAGCCGCGCCCTGCGCCCCTACGACGACGAGGGCAACCTGGAGTACATCACGATGAACTACGCCCCGTTCAACATCCTCTCGGAGCTGCGCAACAACCAGCTCCACCTGACGGTGGCCGACGTGAAGTTGCAGGGCGAGCTGAACTACACGATCGTCCCGGGACTGCGCTACAACTTCACCGGGGCGCTGCGCTACGTGCAGACCACGCAGGAGCACGAAATCACCGAGCACGCCAACGCCGCCAACGCCTACCGCGCGGCGGGCAACTCGACCATCCGCAGCCTCAACCCGTTCCTCTACCGCGACCCGAACGACCTCTCGGCCGAACCGGTCGTCGTGCTCCCCTACGGCGGCTTCTACAACACGGCCACCAACAAGATGCTCAACTACGTCGTCCGCAACTCGCTCAGCTACACAAAGGTTTGGGATACGGACCGCACGCACGAGCTGAGCGTGCTGGGCGGCATGGAAATCCGCTCCACCGACCGGCGCGTCAATTCCACGACCGGATACGGCTACCAGTACGACGGCGGCGGCGTGGTGTCGCTCGATCCCAAACTGATGGAGATGCTCGTTTACCGGCAGTCGCCCTACTACATGATGGAGGACACCTACGAGCGCAATGCGGCCTTCTACGCCAACGCCGACTACACGTTCGACCGCCGCTACTCGATCTCGGCCTCGGCGCGTTACGACGGTTCGAACCAGTTAGGACGCGGCGCCGCGAAGCGGTGGCTGCCCACATGGACCTTCGCCGGGAAGTGGATCATCTCCAACGAAGCCTTCATGGAGAACGCCTCGCGCATCGTCGATTTCATGAGCCTGCGCGCCAGCTACGGACTGACGGCCAACATCCCGCCTTCGGCCTCGAACGCCATGGCGCTCTACTACAACCAGGAGCTCTACCGGCCCGGAAACGCCGAGGTGGGCATCACGCTGGCCGACTTGCAGAACACCGAGCTGACGTGGGAGAAGAACTACCAGCTCAACGTGGGCTTCGACCTGACGCTGTTCGGCGGACGGCTCGACTTCAACGTGGATTACTTCAACCGGCAGGGTTTCGACCTGATCTCGCAGATCAAGGTGGCGGGTATCGGCGGTTTCATGTGGAAGAACGCGAATTACGCCGATCTCGACTCGCAGGGCGTGGACATCACGCTCGGCGGCAAGATGATAAGCACCAAGGACTGGACCTGGTCGGCGCACTTCACCTTCGGCTATTCGAAGAACATCATCCGCAACGCCAAGAACAGTCCGGAGGTGTTCGAGCTCGTCCGCCAGGAGGGAGGCAACAAGAACAACTACCCGGTGAACAGCCTCTTCTCGATTCCCTTCGCGGGACTGAATCCCGAAACGGGCATCCCCATGTTCTACAACGAGAAGGGCGAGATCGGATACGACTGCTACATGCAGGGCATCGAGACCGACTTCCTGAAGTACGAGGGGCAGATCGACCCCAAATACACGGGCGGACTGAACACCACGCTGCGCTGGAAAAGTCTTTCGATGAACCTCTTCTTCACGTTCCAGGCGGGCAACGTCATCCGGCTCAACCCGGTGTTCAGCTCCAGCTACAGCGACATCACGGCTCTCCCGAACGAGTTCAAGGACCGCTGGATCATGAGCGGCGACGAGCAGCGCACCGACATCCCGGCCATCGCCGACAACCTCATGCAGAAGCTCTACCTCTCGAGCGCCTACCCGTACAACAACTACAACTACTCGTCGGCGCGCGTGGCCAAGGGAGACTTCATCCGCCTCAAATCGCTCTCGATCAACTACGAGCTGCCCTCGGCGCTCGTCCGCAAGAGCCGCGTGTTCAAGCGCGCCGCCGTGCGGCTGACGGCCAAGGACCTCTGGCTGATGTACTCGGACAAGGCCCTCAACGGTCAGGACCCCGAGTTCTTCAACACGGGCGGCGTGGCCATGCCCGTCCAGACGCAGTTCGTGCTCTCGCTCGATTTAGGTTTCTAACATAAAGTACGCAAGCAATCATGAAAAGAATCATCGAAATATTCCTCGTAACGCTGGGCTTGGCGCTGTCGGCGGGATGCAGCGAGTTCCTGGACACCGTGCCCGACAACCGCACCACCATCGACACGCCGAAAAAGATCAGCCAACTGCTCGCCACGGCCTACCCCGACCGAACCTACATGACGCTCATCGAGCACCGCTGCGACGGATACACCGATTTCGGCAGCACCTTCCAGGGAATGCAGCCCGACGCGGCGTTCGACAACGTCGTGAGCGCCTTCCTCTGGGACGAGTTCACCCGCTCGGAATCGGGCAACGACACCAACGAGCAGTACTGGACCTCGGCCTACAACGCCATCGCCGTGGCCAACCACGCGCTCGAAGCCATCGAACAACTGCCCGATCCCGGTGCGGCCTCCTTGCAGAAGGGCGAAGCGCTGCTGGCCCGCGCCTACGCGCACTTCTGCCTGCTGACCCTCTTCGCCGACTTCTTCGACACGAACAACCTCGCGGCCAATCCGGGCATCCCCTATGTAACCGAACCGGAGACGGTCGTCATCAAGCATTACGACCGCGAAACGGCCGCCCAGACGCTCGAACACGTCCTGAAGGACCTCGAGGAGGGAATGCAGCTCGTAGGCGGCAGCAGCGACTACGACCAGCCCAAATTCCACTTCACGCGGGATGCCGCCGCGGCGCTCGGCGCCCGCATCGCCCTCTTCTCGCGCAACTACAACGACGTGATCCGTTACGCCAACATGCTGCTGCCCACGCCGACACAGCACTTCGCGCTCTCCTACACCGACGACACGCCCGTACTGAACGCCGACGGGTCGCCGGCACAGGGCGTGGACCCGAACGACGCGGCCGACCAGTTCATGCGGAGCAACCTCCACGACTGGCGCACCTATATCAAGAGCGGCAACCCCGACCAGATGGGCACGGACTTCACCAGCGCCAGCGCCAACGCCAACCTGCTCCTCACCGAGTGCGTGACGCTGGCCTACCGGGAGATGGTCGGAACGGCCTACGTCCGTCACGCGATGGAGCGCACGGCCATGGTGACGCTGCTGACCGAGAACGTCACGGGCGACCCGTGGATCTTCCAGAACGTAGCCTACCAGTGGAACGGCGGACGCACCTACTGGCTGCCGAAGTTCTACGAGGACTTCAAGATCGACAATCCCGTGGCGCAGACCGGAGTGCCCTACTCGAAGTGCGCGCTGCTGCGGCTGGAGGAGGTGCTGCTCGCCCGTGCCGAAGCCTACGCCATGCTGGGCAACTACGACGGCGCGCTGGACGATCTGAACATGTTCGCCGCCTGCCGCATAGACGATTACGCCTACGGACCGAACACCCTCTACAAGGACAAGCTGACCGACTACTACACGGCCCAGCTCAACGCTCCGGACCACTTCATCAACAGCGCCTACAACGCCGGCCGTTTCAAGGCGGGCGACGAGGGCAACGTGCAGAAGGCGCTCATCCTGACCGTACTGGACTTCCGCCGCATCGAGTTCCTCTACGAAGGCATACGCTACTGGGACGTGCTGCGCTGGAACATTCCCGTGACGCACACAACCATCGACGGCGCCACCAGCACCCTCACGCCCGACGACGACCGCCGCATCCTGCAAATCCCGCAGATCGCGACCGCCTCGGGCATTCAACTCAACGACATGGTAAACATCCCCTATCCGTGGTAATTCAAAAGCTGAAAATACGATGAAAACACTACGTCATATCCAATTCTGCCTCTTCGCGCTCCTGGTCGGAGCAGCCTTCACGGCCTGCAACGAGGAGGACCCCATCGACCCCAACGCCGACATTCCCGGCCTGGGCGGCGAAGAGACCGTCCAGACGGAGACCGACCGGTGGCTCTACGAAAACTACGTCGTGCCGTTCAACATCGACGTCGAATACAAGTGGGACGCCACGGACATGATGCCTTCGATCGACAAGCAGTTAGTACCCGTCGATGAGGAGCTGGTCATCCCGTTCATGCAGGTGATGTACGACGTCTGGTTCTCGCCCTACGAGCAGACGGCCGGACTCGACTTCGTCAAGGAGATCACGCCCAAGAAGGTCGTGCTGGTCGGCAGTCCCGAGTACGAATTCGGAGCCATCAAGCTCGGACAGGCCGAAGGCGGCCGCAAGATTCTGCTGCTCAACGTGAACGGGTTCGACCCATCGGATGCCGCGAACGTCAAGGAATTCCTCCACACCATCGAGCACGAGTTCGCGCACATTCTGCACCAGACGGTGCTCTTCGACAAGAACTACGAAAAGATCAGCGCCGGCAACTACCTTCCCTCGGGCTGGACGAGCGTCTCGGATTCGGAGGCGCGCCAACTGGGCTTCATCACCCCCTACGCCATGTCGGGCAAGGACGAGGATTTCGTGGAGATGATCTCGATGATCATGGTCTACGGCCGCGAATGGTACGAAGAGACGGTGCTGACCGAGGCCGGGACGACCGGCGCGGCCCTGTTGCAGCAGAAGGAGCAGATCGTGATCGACTACCTGAAAAACACCTGGGGCATCGAGTTCTACGACACGGCGGGCGAAAAAGGACTGGTGACCTGCGTACAGGAGGCCATCGCCCAGGTGGTCGCGGACAATCAATAACCCTATAACACGGCAGAAAGATGAAAAAACACCTCTATCGCATATTCCTGCTCCCGGTCGTGCTGCTGGCTGCGACCGCCTGCAACGACAACGACTACGAAACGACGATGGGCGACGTGGACCAGCGCCTCGACGAGGCCATCTCCTCCTACTACGGGGAGCTCTCCGCGGCCGAAAACGGCTGGATCGCCAACATTCCCACATCGAAGGGCATCTACCGGTTCTGGATGGATTTCACCGACGACAACCGCGTGACGATGTACACCGACAACCTGATGTACCCCGACTTCCGGACCACGCCCGACGAAAGCAGCTACCGCATCCAGGGGTTGCAGCGTCCGACGCTGATCTTCGACACGTACAGCTACCTGGCCATCATCAACGACCCGAACTCCGACATCAGCGGCGGCAGCGCGGAGGACAACCAGGGCCTCGAAACCGACTTCGAGTTCGAAATCGCCTCGTTCGACGGCGACACCTTCTCGCTGCTCGGCCGCCGCAACCGCGTCGAGGCCACGCTGACGAGAGCCTCGGCCGAAGAGAAGAACCTCGTGCAGCAGGGGGCGCTGATGCAGGTGCAGGAGGACCTCCAGCAATTCATCAACCGCGACGGCTACTGCTACGTCGCGCTGGGCAGCGGGAAGGTCGCCGTGGATTTCGACCTGCGTTCCGTCACGCTGAGCTACGTGCAGGGCACCAACACGGTGATCTCGGCCACCACGTCGTCCTATGTCGATCTGAAACACAACATCGTACTGCAGGAGCCGCTCGTCATGCAGGGGTCGATCATCTCGGGATTCCTCTGGAACGACGCCACGCAAAGCTACACGGCCGTCTCCTCGCAGCAGATTCCCGTGCAGCGGCAGGACGAGGCCATCATCGGGCTCGACGCGATGCTGGGCGCCGGCAGCGGCTACAAATACTCCGCGCTGGCCGTGCGTCTGTCCATGTACGGCGGCGACACGTCGTGCGAGATCGCGCAGCAGCTCGTCAATTTCGGCAAGGAGATCTCCACCGTGTTCCGCATGACGCTGGGCGATATCTACATGCGCTTCGGCGAGCTCGAAGGCCGGCCCTATATCGACATGGAGGTGGAGTTCGGCCTCTATCAGGCGGTCTTCACGTTCGACATCCTGGAAAATCCCAACGGCACGACCAAACTGCTCCGCTACAACACGGACTACGATCCGGTGGGAAATTCCCAGACCCTGCTCGACAACGGCTGCGGACAGAAGCTCTGCGACTACCTCACGGGCAAGACCTTCCGCAAGACCTGGCTCAAGCAGTCGTTCGGAACCTACCGGATGGGCGCGCTCACGGACACGAAGGACCCGGCCAACTACATGCCCGGCGCCCTGCTCTGAGCCCCCGGCCAACGGACACATCCATTCGAAAACCCTTAAAAACAATCGCATTATGAAACGTATCTTCCAGTATGGCTTCGCCCTCGCGCTCGCGGCGTGCTCCTTCGCGGCGTGCAGCGACGACGACACCGGCGAAAACGGTGTCAAGACCGATGTGACTCTCTCCCCCTCGACCTCTCTGACAGGCGTGAGTTTCTCGGCCAACACGCTCAACGTAAGCAATAACGGCATCTATCCCTCGGCCTCGATCGCCGTCAAGAAGGCCGACGGTTCGGCCCTGAGCGGCGTAACGCTCCAGGTCGAACTGTCGAACAACAGCGCCTCCGAAGAGTGGTGCCAGATCGAACCGAAGAACAATGCGCTGCAATTCACCGTCCAGCCCTACGAAGGCGGCGAAGCGGCCCGTTCGATCGACGTGCGCCTCACAGGATCGGGCAACGGCGTCTCGATCAACCCGTTCACCTTCAAGGTCGTGCAGGCTCCCACGCCCAAGAGCGCCGAAGCCCACATCCTCGACTTCTCGATCCCGGAGCAGACCCAGCCCGCCGAAATCGACTACGAGAAGATGACGATCACGGTGAACGTGCCGTTCGGAACCGACGTCACGGCCCTGACGCCCGAAATCGAGATTTCGGCCGGAGCCAGCGTGTCGCCGGCCAGCGGCGAGGCGCAGGACTTCTCCCAGCCGGTGAAATACACCGTGACGGCCGAAGACGGAATCACCAGGCAGGAATACCAGGCCGCCGTGGTGGTCGAGGAGGAGAAGAGCCATGAAGCCGAGATCCTCGAGTTCACGGTTCCCGGACAGATCGGCAAGGCCGAAATCGGCGAAAACACCGTCAAGGCGGTGATGAAGGCGGGTACGAACCTCTCGTCGCTGGCTCCGGTCATCAAGGTTTCGGAAGGCGCCAAGATATCCCCCGCCAGCGGCAGCACGCAGGACTTCTCCCAGCCGGTGAAATACACCGTGACGGCCGAAGACAGCAAAACCACCCGGGAATACACCGTCACGCTGACCGTCGGCGGCGAAGTGGTGCTCGACACCTCCGCAGAGCCCGCCGCAGGCGTAACCCTCTCGGGCAACAACTATACGGTCGTGGCGGGAGGCGCCGCAGCGGCCACGACGGTCAAGGTATCGCTGACCTACTCGGGCAGCCCGATCGCCGACCTGACGGGCTACACCTTCGCGGTCGAGGCCACCGACGCCAAGTCCGGCGCAGCGGCCGCCTGGGTGAAGGTCAGCCAGGTGGACGCGTCCGGCGCATTCACCTTCACGGTCGATCCCAACACCGATGAGAACGCCCGCCGCGCCACGATCGCCGTATCGTGCACCGACAACTCGGGAGCCAAGCTTTTCGGCAGCGGCTCGGTCGGCATCTCGCAGGACGGAACCGAGGTCGGCGCGCAGCTCATCGAGCTCATAGACGTTCCGGGCGGCCGTTTCCTGCAAGGCGACAGCCCCGATCCGACAAGCGTCATCGGGAACGCCCGCTACTGCAACCTCACGTCGTTCTCGATCGGCAAATACGAGGTGACGCAGGCGCAGTTCGAGGAGGTGATGGGCTTCAACCCCTCGGAGTTCAAGAAGGAAGGAGCCACCCACCCGGTCGAAAGCGTTTCCATCTGGGATGCCATGCAGTTCTGCGACGAACTGAGCAAACGCGAAGGCTACACGACTTTCTACAACCTCTCCGACATCCAGTACGGACAGGACGGCAGCGGCCGCATCCTCACGGCCACACGCAACTGCGACATGAGCGCGACGGGATACCGCCTGCCGACGCTGGCCGAATGGGAATATGCGGCCAAGGGCGGCGCAGAGGGAATCGCCCAATACAGCTATCTCTACGCCGGAGGCGACAACCCGCTCGAAATGGGCTGGTGGCGCGAGAACGAGGGCGAGAAAACGCATCCCGTGGGCGAGAAACCGGCCAATCCGATCGGAATCCACGACATGTGCGGAAACGTCGGAGAGTGGAACCACGACTGGTACGAGCGCCCCTACATGAGCGACTTCCCCTCGACCGACGAGGTGACCGATCCGTTCGGGCCTGACGAGCCGTGCGATGCGGACGACCTGGCATTTATCCGCGGCGGCGACTACGACACGTCGAGCGAATGGAACCTGCGTATCACCTACTGGAGTCTGCAAGCCGGCGGTATCGACATGAATCCCAACAACATGTGCCGCCAGTCGGGAATCGGATTCCGCGTCGTGATCCGCCGCTGATCCGTCCTGCCGGCCCTCGACGGAAGGGGTCGGGTCCATGCGGCCCCTTCCGTTCTTCACGCCTCCAGCCGAGGAGGCGCTCCCTTCCCCATCATCCATCAAAAAAACGACCATGAAAAAATTCCGCAATATACGGCGAATCTTCGCCATGGGGATTTTCGCCGCGGCGGCCCTCGCCGCATGCAGCGACGACCCCGACACCCCCGACCCCGTGACGTTGGGATTCGCACCGCTTTCCGGTGTCGAAAACGTCGTCTTCTCTCAGAACAAGCTCACCGTCACCGCCTCCGGCGCGACGGTCTCGATCGGCCTCACGGACGAGGACGGCGGTGCGATCAGCAACCTCAATCTGGCGGCGAAGGTCTCCGGAACGGGCGAAACCGCCTGGTGCAAGGCCTCGGTGGAGGCCGGCAAGCTCCGCCTTGCGATCGACCCCTACACCGACAAGGAGACCGAACGCACGGCCGACGTCGAGGTGTTCTCCGACGCCACCTACGTCACGCCCGTCTCGCTGACGGTCGTACAGAAGGCACAGCCCAAACTGACCGCCTCCTCCATCACGGCCTTCTCGTTCGAGGAGCAGAGCGGCCCGGCGACGATCGACCAGGAGGCCCTGACGATCGCCGTCACGGTCACCCGCGGCACGGACGTCACCAGGCTCGTTCCGACCATCGAGGTATCGGAAGGCGCGACCGTCTCTCCCGCCAGCGGCGCCGAGCAGGACTTCTCCCAGCCGGTCAAGTACACCGTGACGGCCGAGGACGGAAAGTCGCGGAGCGAATACACGGTCACCGTCTCGGTCGCCAAGAGTTCCGAAGCCAGGCTGCTGTCGTTCAGGGTGACGACCGAACCGGTGGTCGAAGGCATCATCGACGAGGAGAATCACACCGTGCTGCTCAAAGTCCCCTACTCCGACCAATGGCCCTGGTATTACACCTATCAGGAATACGAAATCTCCGAAGGGGCCTCCGCCGGAGAGATTCAGTTCGTGGATTCGTGGGACAGCTCCTTCAAGGACCCGGCGACCATCACCATCACGGCCGAAGACGGCGTAACGCAGGTGACCTATACGATCACGGCCGAAATGCTGCCCAACCCGAATGCCGAGATCACCCGGATGCTCTTCCTCGACCCGGAGACCTCCGCACCGACCCCGGGCGTTTACAGCGCCCTGCTCGACGCCGAAGCCAAGACGATCACCATTTACGTCAGACCGGGCCTCGACCTCTCGTCGCTCACACCGACGATCGATTGTTCGGCCAACGCCGAACTCACGCCCGCCTCGGGTACGGCCCAGAACTTCTCCTCGCCGGTCAAATACACCGTCACCTCCGAGGACGGCCAGACCACGGTCGAATACACCGCCACGGCAGTCGAACTGACCGACGTACAGGTGGAGACGGTCGATGTCGAGGCCGGCAGCTTCATCCTCGGCGATCACCCGAAATCCCCCAAAGAGAACAAGCACGAAGTGACGCTGACGAAAGATTTCGCCATCGGCAAATACGAAATGACGCAGGACGTCTTCTCCAAAGTGATGGGATTCAACGAATCGACGGTCATGGGTGACGACCTTCCGGTGACCGGCGTCACGTGGTACGACGCTGCGGAGTTCTGCAACCGGCTGAGCGAAATCAAGGGGCTCGAACCGGCCTACCGGTTCGAACAGGTCACCTACAAGCAGGGAAGCGGACGCATCTCCTCGGCCGTCGTAGTTTACGACCACTCCTCGGCCGCGGGCTACCGTCTGCCGACCGACGCCGAATGGGAGTTCGCGGCACGCGGCGGCAACAGGTCGGAAAACTACGTGTATGCCGGCGGCGACGACGCCAACGAAGTCTCCTGGAACCGGAACAACGCGAAGGACGAGCAGCCGCACCCCGTGGGGACCAAGCAACCCAACGAGCTGGGCATCCACGACATGAGCGGCAACGTCTATGAATGGGTGTACGACTGGAAATGGCCGTACGGAAAGGAACCGACCGGACCGGAAACGGACCCCACGGGAGCTCCGGGTCCCGAAGGGCTTCCTTCGTGGGAGGACTACCGCTACCAGCGGGGCGGCGACTTCAAATGCTCCGACTCGTCGATCTATTACATCTACAGCCGTATCAATACGCCGGATTCGAAAGGAGACGGCATCGGATTCCGCATCGCCCTCACCAAAAAATAAAAAGTTCACATTCTTACCGGGCGTCCGGGATTCCCTTCCGAGGGGATCCCGGATTTTTCGTATCCGCCTCTTTCCGGGTCCGGAACAGGTTTCCGGAGAAAGGTCCGGACGGACCGGCGGACGGACAGCACCCGCCCCGGAAAACCGGAAGGGCATCCCAAAATACGGCTCCCCCTTTCGGAGTAGTTTCCCGACGCAAATTACCTATTATTGGGGATTGCCGCTTTTTCGGCCTCCCTCTACCTTTGTGCTCGGAATTATGTGGTGCAAGACGAAATATCTACTGATCCTTCCGGGCCTCTTCCTGTCCCTCGCCGCCGGAGCGCAGCGACGCCCGGCCAATGACGCGGGAATCACGTTCGAGGTAACCGATTCGCTGAAAAATCCGCTTCAGTACGCCACCGTGGCGCTGAAGGCCGTTCCCGATGCGGGAAAGCCGCCTTACGCCGCCATGACCGACGCGGCCGGCAAATGCGGCTTCGCGCTCCCCGCCGGAAGCTACGAGGTCACGGTCTCCTACATCGGATACGCCACGCAGCGCACGACGCTCGCCGTCCCGTCCGGAAGCGCGATCTACCGGGTCGTAAGGCTCCGGGCCGTATCGACGGAAATCCGCGACGTGGTCATCACGGCCACCGAAGTCCGGGGACCCGTCTCGGCCGTGCACATCGGCCGCGAGGCGATGCAACACCTCCAGCCGTCGAGCTTCGAGGACCTGCTCGAACTGCTCCCCGGCGGAAGGGCGTCGGATCCGGCCTTCTCGGCATCGAACCACATCCGCCTGCGCGAAGCGGCCTCCTCCGACGCCGACTACGCCACCTCGTCGCTGGGCGTCTCGTTCGTCATGGACGGGCGGCCGCTCTCGAACGACGCGGCGATGCAGTACGGAGGCTCCCTGTCGAGCGGCATGACGAGCGACAACGGCGTTCCCGTATCGCTCAACGCCGGAATCGACATGCGCACGCTCCCCACGGACGAAATCGCCTCGGTGGAGATCGTGCAGGGCATCCCCTCGGTCGAATACGGCGACCTGACGAGCGGACTGGTGAAGATCAAGCGCAAGGAGGGCGGCCGCAACCTCGAGGCCCGCTTCAAGGCCGACCTGAAGAGCCAGCTCCTCTACGTCGGCAAGGGATTCGAGTGGGGCAGGAAGGCCGACCTGCTGACGATGAACGTCGGCGCGAACTACCTCGACGCCCGCGCCGACCCGCGCAACACGCGGCAGAACTACCGCCGCATGACCGGTTCGTGGCGCATGAAAAAACGCTGGGAAACCGCTTCGGACTACCGCTACACGCTGGGCGGCTCGATCGACTACACCGGATCGTTCGACCGCATCAAGAGCGACAAGGACATCGACGAAGGGGTGTCGGGGCGCCCGCTGGAACGTTACAAGGCGAGCTACAACAGCCTTTCGGCCGCATTGAACTTCTCGGCGGCGGCCAAGGAGCAATCCGCCTTTTTCCGCAGCTTCGACCTCTCGGCCTCCGTCGATGCGGACTTCGACATCACCGACCGCTGGAAATACATGATCGCCAGCGCCAACGTGCCGATCCGCACGGCGCTGGAGGAGGGGGTCTGCGACGCCGAGATCCTGCCTTCGCGCTACGAGGCCACCCTGCGCGTGGAGAGCAAGCCGTTCTACGCCTTCGCCAAGGCGATGGCGCTCTTCGCGGCGAACACCCGCTCGACGCGCAGCACGCTGCGCGCGGGCGCCGAGTGGTCGATGGCCAAGAACTACGGCGGCGGGCTGCTCTACGACATAACGCGCCCCATCACCGAACTGATGTCCACCCGCCCGAGACGCTACGACGCGCTTCCGGCCCTGCACCGGCTCTCGGCCTTCGTGGAGGACAACACCGTGATCCGGGCCGGGAAATGGCGGATCGAGGCCATGGCGGGTCTGCGCGCGACGGCCATGGCCAACCTCGGAAGCCGCTATGCGCTTCAGGGCAAAATCTATCTGGACCCGCGCCTGAACCTCTCCGTCTCGCTGCCGGCATTCGAAGTGGCGGGCGATCCGATGCGTCTCACCCTCTCGGGAGGCACGGGCTGGCACACCAAAACCCCGACGCTCGACCAGCTCTTTCCCGACCCGGTCTATTTCGACTACACGCAACTGAACTATTTCCCCGAGGACCCGGAACTGCGGCGCATCAACCTGATCGTTTACAAATACGATCCGACAAACTACGGCCTGCTGGCCGCCCGCAACTTCAAATGGGAGGTCCGCGGCCGGGCGGAATGGGCCGGATTCGGGCTGTCGCTGGGCTACTTCCGGGAGGACATGACCTCGGGATTCCGCACCTCGTCACGCCCCCTCGCCTTCACGTTCCGCGACTACGACGAGACGGCCATCGACGCCTCGGCGCTCACGGGGTGGCTGTACGCTCATCGCGGCCTGCATGGCGGCAGCGTGCCCGAAAACAGCCTGGCCGCCTTTTCCCGCGCGGCGGAAGCGGGCTATGGCATCGAGCTGGATGTGCAGCTCACCCTGGACGGACGCCTGGTGGTGCACCATGACGCCAGCCTCAAGCGCGTATGCGGCGCAGACCTGCGCATCTGCGACATCACCTTTGAGGAGCTGTGCCGCCATCCCCTGCCGGACGGCTCATGCGTGCCGCTTTTCAGCGACGTGCTTGCGCTGGTGGACGGGCGGGTGCCGCTGATCGTAGAGGTAAAGCACCACGGAGGCGCGGCTCGCAATGCGGCGGCGGCTTGGGAGCATCTGCACGCCTACGCCGGCCCCTATTGCGTGGAGAGCTTCCATCCGTTGGCCATGCGCTATTTCCGTCTGAATGCGCCCGACGTAATCCGCGGCCAGCTCGCCATGGGCGGCGCACGCAAGACGGGCGAGGCCGGAGCCGCTGCGCATTTCGCGCTCAAGCACCTGCTGGTCAACTGCCTCAGCCGTCCGCATTTCGTAGCCTATTCCTGCCCGGAGGACCATACGCTGGCCATGTGGCTCATGCGCCGTTTCTTTCGCCCCCTCCTGGCCGCCTGGACGCTGCGCAGCCAGGAAGCGCTCGACGGCGCGCTGGCGCGGGGTTACCGGCTTCCCATCTTTGAGGGCTTTACGCCCCGGCGCGATGGCGCCCGTCCGTCCTGTTGACTTCTCCCCCCGGCCGAGTTTATAATGATACAATCCCCGGTGTATGCGTACCGGGAAGGAAAAGCGTTTTGTCAGGGGGAGGGATGGCGCGTGCAGTCCGCGGCGATCCGGCCTGAACGGTCCCGGCTGTTCGCCGCCATGGCCGGTCTGCTGGTGCTGACCGGCCTGATGGCGGTTTTCCCTTTTGCCTGTGTGGGATTGGCGCTGCTTACCCCGCTTCTGGGATGTCCGCTGATGGGCTCCACCCGGCAGTGGGCGGCCTGGCTGGCTGCGGCGGCTCCCGCCGCCGTATCTTTGCTGTACCGCTTTGAACCCCTGTATTCCCTTGCGTTGCTGCTTCCCGGCATGCTGCCCCTGGCGCTCACCCTGTGGCTCAAGGCCCGTAAAAAGCTGGCCGCGCCCTTATCCGTGGGCTTCTACATCGGAACCTATGCCCTATCGCTTACGCTGGTGGTGCTGGCGGCCTCATATGCGCTGGGCGCGGGCATGGCCGAGGGGCTGGCGCAGCTGCTGGCAACCCAGGTGGAGTCCTCCGATCAACCGGGGATGCTCCTGTACCGCTTTGCGGCGGCGGGTCTGCTCGCCGTGCCGGATGGCTACAGGGACGGCCTTCTGCCCCTGTTTTTGCTGGACCCCTCGCTCGTGCGGCAGATGCTGCTCTCTTTGCGGTTGAATGTGCAGCTGATGCTGGAGCAGCTTCTCCCCTGGCTGTTCGTGCAGGCCTGCCTGCTGGGCGGGCTGTTCACCGCCCTGCGCGTGCAGCGCACATACTGTGCCGTGCTGGTCGTCGGTCCGGACCCGGAGCATCCCGGCGAGCGCAAGGCGCATGTCGTATTGCCGCCCGGTTTTCGCCTGATGGCGATCCCCCCGCGCCTGCGGTGGGTTCTGTGCCTGATGGCCCTGGCCTCGCTCCTGCTGATCGGCGCCCAGGGCAGTTTGGCCCAAACCCTGGGGCTGCTGTTTTATGCGACCTTTTCCTGCGCCTTTCAGCTGGCGGGCGCGGCGGTGCTGGTATGCATTCTCTCCGCCCGCAATCCTGACCGTGCGGCGCTCTACGGCGCGCTTTCGGCAGCGCTCTATGCCCTGTTTCCCATGGCGCTGTTTTTCCTGGGCGTAGCCGATCAGGCATTCCACTTCCGCGCGCGGCTTTTGAAAACCACTGATTCTCACAAGGAGGGATAAACCCATGAAAGTGATTTTGCTTTGCGATGTCAAGGGCACCGGCAAGAAGGACGACGTTCTCAACGTATCCGACGGCTTCGCCCGCAACTACCTCTTTCCCCGCAAATGGGCCGTGGAGGCCACGCCCGGAGCGGTGAAGGAAATCGAGCGCAAGCGCGCCAACGAGGAGCGTCTGGAGCGCGAGCGCCGCGAGGCCGCCCAGAAGCTGGCCGACAGCCTGCGCGGCAAGGTCATTACCCTCAAGGTCAAATGCGGTTCCCAGGGCCGCCTCTACGGCAGCATCACCAGCCAGGAGATCGCCGCGGCCCTGAAGGAGCAGCACGGTGTGGATGTGGACAAACGCAAGATCGAATGCGAGCCCATCCGTCAGGTTGGCGACGTGGACATCACCGTTTGGCTCTACTCCGGCGTAACCACCCCCATGAAGGTTTCCGTCGTCGCGGCATGATACCGCGGTATGATACCGCGGCATGATGCCGCTTTCACTCCGCCGGGGTTGATGCGTACCATTCTTCGTCCCCGCGACCGCGGCATGACGCCGCCTTCACTCCGCGCGGTATGATGCCGCCTTCACTCCGCCGGGGTTGGTGCGTATCATTCGCCGTCCCCGTAACCGCGACCGCGGCATGAGGCCGCTTTTGCTGGGCGGCCCTGTGCTTCTCCGTTGATCTCCATCATTCAATTCGAAGGGAGGGACCCCCGCATGGAAGCCGGCGTGACCGATCCAATCGCCGCCGCATTGCCCCCCAGCAGCATTGATGCCGAACGATCGGTGCTGGGCGCGATGCTTCAGGATTCCGGCGCGGCCACCCTCGCCTTTGAAACTCTTGTGGCCGCGGATTTCTACTCTGCCGAGCACCGGGAGATTTTTGAGGCCATGCGCGCCTTGCACATCGCCGGCAACCCGGTCGATCTCATGACCGTGGGCAACGAGCTCACCCGCCGCGGCACGCTGGACGGCGTGGGCGGCGCTGTCTATCTCCTGCAGGCCGTGCGCTTCGTGCCCACCACCGCCAACACCCGCACATACATTCAGATCGTGCAGGAGAAGTCCACCCTCCGGCGGCTCATCTCCGCCGCGCAGACCATCCAGCGGCAGTGCTACGCCCAGTCCGATCAGCTCGCCGACGTGCTGCACAACGCCGAGCGCCTCATCTTCGATATCGTGATGCGGCGCGCCGGAGCCGAAACGCTGGTGCCCCTGAACAAGGTGCTGATGTCCACCTTTGATCAGATCGAGGAATTGAGCCGTCTCAAGGGCCGCCTGTCGGGCGTGCCCACGGGCCTTTATGACCTGGACCGCATGCTCACCGGCCTGCACGGGGGCGAGTTGGTGCTGGTGGGCGCGCGTCCTGCGATGGGCAAGACCTCCATGGCGCTGGGCGTTACGCAGTTTGCCGCCACCAAGGCCAAGCGCTGCGTGGCCGTGTTCAGCATGGAGATGCCCAGCGAGCAAATCGGCCTGCGCCTCTTGTGCTCCGCCGCCAGCATCAACATGCAGCGCGTGCGCAGCGGCATGCTTTCCGACGACGAGTGGGTCAAGATCGGCGATACCATCAACGATCTTTCCGCCTGCCGCGTCTACATCGACGATACGCCCGGCCTCACCCCCTCGCAGCTGCGCAGCCGGTGCCGCCGGCTGATGATGGAGCAGGGGCTGGACCTCATCGTCATCGACTACCTGGGCCTGATGGGCACGGACAAGCGCGTGGAAAACCGCCAGCTGGAGGTCAGCGAAATCAGCCGCCAGCTCAAGGCCATCGCCCTGGAGCTGAAAATACCCGTGCTGGCCTGCGCGCAGCTCAGCCGCGCGCCCGCCGCACGCACCGACAAGCGTCCCATGCTCAGCGACCTGCGCGATTCCGGCAGCATCGAGCAGGACGCCGACGTGGTGCTCTTTCTGCACCGCGAGGGGTACTATGCCTCCGCCGGCGCGGAGGACGGCCCCAAGCCCGACGACAACGCGGGCGAGATCATCATCGCCAAGCAGCGCAACGGCCCCGTAGGCGTGGTCAATGTGGAATGGCAGGCGGAGTTTGCACGCTATACCAACCTGCCGGGCACGCGCGTGGCCATGTATGTGGATATTGATGCGTAAAGGAGCGTTTTCATGCCCCAGCCAAATGTTTGCGACCTTCTCAAGGACCAGCGCTTCGAGGGCTTTTTGCTGGTGCGCTCGTCCGACCAGCGCACGGGCGGCAACGGCGCCAAATACCTGGATCTGAATCTGGCCGACCGCACCGGCGAAGTCAACGCCAAGGTGTGGGATGGAAACGTGCCCCCTCCCGCGCCCGGCAGCGTGGTCAAGGTGCGCGGCGGCACGCTGGAATACAACGGCCGCCTGCAGCTGCGCGTGGAGCGCATCCGTGCCATGACCCCCTCCGACGGCGTAGACCTGTCCGCCCTTACCCCCTGCGCGCCGGAGGCTCCCGAAGCCATGCTGCGCGAGCTCTATGACGCGGTGGACGCTTTCCAGAGCCAGCCCCTGCGGGATCTGACACGCGAGCTGCTGCGCCGCTACGATGAGAAGCTGCGCTACTATCCCGCCGCCCAGCGCATTCATCATGCCGAACGCGGAGGCCTGCTGCACCACACCACGGGCATGCTGCGCACGGCGCGCGCCGTGGTAGGGGTCTATCCCTGGCTCAACGCCGATCTGCTCTACGCCGGGGTCATTTTGCACGACCTGTGCAAAATCGAGGAGCTGGTTTCCGACGATCTTGGCGTGGTGCGCGACTACAGCCGCGCGGGATTGCTGCTGGGGCATCTGGTGCTGGGCGTCGCCCGCGTCCAGGAGGCCGCTAACGATCTGGGCATCTCCGGCGAGCCTGTGCTGCTGCTTGAGCACATGCTGCTCAGCCACCATGGCGAGGCCGAATACGGCAGTCCACGCAAGCCCATGTTCCCCGAAGCCGAGGTGCTGCACTGGGTGGACCTGCTCGACGCCCGCATGAACGAGATGTCCTCCGCCATTGCCAAGGTTAAGCCCGGCGTATTCTCGGATAAAATCTGGTCGCTGGACCGCCGTCTCTACCACGCTGACTATGACGCCCTGACCCCCGGCGAGGACAAAGGTTGACGGACAGCCCGTAAAAATGTTACAATACCATGACGAATGAAATTCTCCCCCAGCGTCAATCGTCTCTTTTTTGGACAAGGGCGGCTCCTGCCGCCATTTTGGAGGGAACAGTCATGAAACGCCTTTGGAAGCTCCTGCTCTGCCTGCTGCTCGCCGTACTGACCCTGAGCGCCTGCTCCGGCCAGCCCTCAAGCACCGAGCAGTTCCCGGAGGTAACGCAGGCTCTGGGCCCTGCTACCCCGACTCCGGAGCCTATCGTGCTCGATTCGCAAGACGATCCGTCCACAGCGGATGGAAGCGGCGATTCCGGCGCGGCGGACCCTTCTGCCCCGCAGAGCATCTTTGATACCAATCCCTATGACGTGGTGCTGGAGAACGGCTTTACCGAGCAGGATGCTCTGAACGAGGAAAACTACATCGACCCGGAGCTCGATGACGGCAGCGACCTCTACGTTCCAGAGCCGACCGGCACGGTCTATCCCTACGCGGGCAGCACGCCCATTCCGCTGGACCCCATCGACATGCCCACCCCCACTCCGCGCCCGTCGTTGAGCTTTACCTACGGCGACTACAGCGCGGCTTCCGTGGGCGTCAGCTTCAAGGCTCCCGCGGGCTGGCTGGTGGATGAGAGCCAGGCGCAGACCTTCATCCTGCGCGAGCCCGATTCGCAGATCAAGGACGGGCAGCAGTGCGTCATCACCATCAGTTCCCAGGCCGTGACCTCCAACTACAACCAGAGCGATCTGGAAACCCTGGTGAAGGATCGGCTGGATGTGATCGGCGGAGCGAGCAACATTACCTCCTTCAAGCCCAGCTACACCGCCACCCGCTACATGATGGGCAGCCTGGGCGTGTACGCCAACTACACCGCTACCACCACCGACGGCGTAGAGATCGGCGGCCGTATCCAGTATGTCTGCATCGACCGCACGCTCTACGGCCTGGAGATCCTCTTCCCCGAGGGCTTCCGCGGGGACTTCATCGACGTGTTCGGCGAGATTCGCGGCAGCATGAAGAGCATGTACTGATCCAATCCGGGGCCGGGCGCAGGCTGTTGCGCGCCCGGCTCCTTTCATTTGACCGCCGCTCCAATATGTGCTATAATTACAAACTGCATATGGCATACCAGGAGGTTGGCGTCCGTCGGGACCCTCTTCCACCCTGATTCGATACAGAAAGGCTGATACGATGTCCGGACACAGCAAATGGGCTAACATTAAGATCAAGAAAGGCAAGACGGACGCCCTTCGCGGCAAGATTTTCACCAAGATCGGGCGTGAAATCGCCATCGCGGTGCGCGAGGGCGGCAGCAACCCGGACAGCAACTCCAAGCTGCGCGACGTCATCGCCAAAGCCAAGAGCAACAACATGCCCAACGACAACATCCAGCGTTCCATCAAAAAGGCCGCGGGCGAACTGGGCAACGTTGATTATGAAGAGATCACCTACGAGGGCTACGCCCCCGGCGGCGTGGCCGTGATCGTGGAAACCATCACCGACAGCCGCAACCGCACCGCCAGCGACGTGCGCCACTGCTTCGCCAAGAACGGCGGCTCCCTGGGCGTGACCGGCAGCGTCAGCTTCATGTTCGACAAAAAGGGCGTTCTGGTGATTGAGCGCACTCCGGATTCCGATGAGGACGAAATGATGATGACCGTGCTGGACGCGGGCGCCGAGGACATGCAGACCATGGACGACGCCTTTGAGGTCACCACTGACCCCAACGAGTTCTCTACCGTGCGTGAAAAGCTGGAGGCGCAGGGGCTTAGCTTCCTGAGCGCCGAGGTGCAGATGATCCCGCAGAACACGGTGGTTCCCGCTGACGAGGACACCCTGCAGAAGGTGCAAAAGCTGCTGGAGATGCTCGAGGACAACGACGACGTGCAGAACGTATGGCACAACGCCGAGCTTCCCGAGGAGCCGGACGAGGAATAACCGGCAGAAGCGTGGCCCGCGATTTCGATACGAATCGCGGGCCACGTTTTTTGTTTGCATTTGTTTATGCCGCGTTTGCCGCGGGCTTTTCGCGCGCAGGCGGAGCCGTTCGATCCGGCGGTGCCAGCAGTGCGGCCCACAGCACCGGCGCGATATAATACAGCGACAGCACGTAGCGGATGGCCGCCACCGGCCCCAGCAGACAGGTGCCCCAAACCGACAGGCCAAACAGAAAACCCGCCGCCACGCCGCGCCGCCCGCGGCACAGCGCGTAGCACAGCCCGATGATGCTCAACCAGGCGAATACCGCCGGATCGCTCAAAAGCCGGATACAGGGCAGGCCCATAAATATCAGCGTGTCGTTGTACGCCTCATATGGGGCGCGCAGCCACGGCAGGAAGGAATGCTCCTCGATGGGCATCAGCTCCAGCTGTGCCACGCCAATCTCCAGATGAGTGCGCATCGGGGCTCCCGGCGAGAGGTACGGCAGGTTCTGCACCAGAAACGCCTCCAGATAGGGCAGCGGATAGCGCAGACCCAGTCGCACCCACAGGCCCAGCAGCTGCGGCAGATTTTCATCCAGCGCGTCGTAGCTGATGGCCCATTTCAGCGCGTCGGCCAGCGTCGCATCGTAAATCGCGCTGGGATCGCCCTCGCCGTAGAGGGTTTCGATGAGGGCGCGGTCCGCCTCATCCAGCGCGTCGGGTTGCTCTCGCAGGGTGCGTCCAATCTGCTGCAACGGAATCGAGAGCATCTCCACCGTGCTGCCCGGCTCTGCACTGGTCACGTGAAACAGATAGGCGTTAGCCCCCACGTACACGGCCACGCACGCCGCGCACAGCAAAAGCACCCGCAGCCGCCCCGAGCGCGCCAGGAGCACCACGAAGGGCGTGAGCAGCACAAAGGCGTATACGCCATTGTTGCGAAACAGCATCATCAGCGCCGCCGTGATGACGAGCGCCCCGATGCGAAGGGGCGATTTGAGCAGCCTGAATCCGTCGCGCCACAGGTCGCACAATTGAAGCGCCACCATCAGCACAAGCGCGGAAAACAGGACATCCTTGTGCGCGCACATGGGCCACAGCGCGTAAAACGGCATGGCTGCAAAGGCCGCCAGCACCGCCATGCGCGGCCAGAACGGCGCTCCTCTGCGCCGGAGCCATGCGCATGCATAGGCCAGCATGGCCGCCAGCAATACCATCTGCACCATGCAGTACAGCGCCAGCCCCACCGCAGGCGAGCCCTCCGCGCTGTTGTCGATGCCCAGCATCATCAGTCCGCCCAGGAGCTGCGTGTGCAGCAACGGGTGGTGCGCACTGTGCATATTGTCATAATAGCCATAAAACTGCGTCACATTGTCCGCATTAAAAAAGCCGGGCCAGCTCGCTGGCTGCGGAAGCCATACGGCGTTTGATAACATCCTCGCTGT
>ERZ779866.1471-NODE-1471-length-23703-cov-4.978983_pt1 | contig 23703 bp, 17 predicted proteins | sample MGYA00511248_ERZ779866 | MGnify/ENA primary metagenome ERZ779866 (study PRJEB29588, sample SAMEA2155758) | human gut metagenome | biome: human gut; feature: human-associated habitat; material: faeces | place: Denmark | collected 2008/2010 ... | reverse complement strand
CGTGGATTTTATGGCAACCCTACGTTACGAGCCATGCACTCAATTCATAAATGTGGCGCAAAAGGCACTCAACATTCTATTTGTGTGCCCACCCGGAATCTGTTATACTATCTTTAATATGACATTTGTGAGGGAGAGAACTTTGATGGGTATACAACAGAAGGGCAGTAATCTTACGACGCTTTGCTATATAGAGCAGGGCGGCAGGTATCTGATGCTTCATCGAGTGAAAAAAGAAAATGACATAAATAAGGATAAGTGGATTGGAGTAGGCGGTCATTTTGAGGCAGGGGAAAGCCCAGAGGAATGTGTGCTCAGGGAAGTAAAAGAAGAGACGGGATATACACTGACTTCTTACCGGTTTCGAGGCCTGATCACATTTGTATGCGGTGAGGAATACGAGTATATGTGTCTCTATACGGCGGATGGATTCTCAGGAACTCCTGTGGAATGTGATGAAGGCACCTTGGAATGGGTCGATATGGACAGAATAGAAGAATTGAATCTTTGGGAGGGAGACAAGATTTTCTTCCGGTTACTGCGGGAGAACCGGCCATTTTTCTCCTTAAAATTGTCCTACGGAGATGACGGTATTCTTCGGGAGGCAATCTTGGATGGGAAACCCATGAAGGCAGGGGGCGACATTGAACTTCACTGATTTTACGGAAAAATATAACATTCAATTGAATGAACAACAGCTTCGGGCAGTGAGGGCAGTGGACGGCCCGGTGTTGCTGCTTGCGGTACCCGGCAGCGGTAAGACTACCGTGCTGGTCAGCAGACTGGGATATATGATCTATTGTCTGGGGATCCGGCCGGAATCCATTCTGACCGTAACTTATACTGTGGCGGCCACCGAGGATATGCGCAGAAGATTTGCTAAAATATTCGGGGAGGAAGATGCAAAGCGATTGGAATTCCGTACGATTAACGGAATTTCTCAGAAAGTATTGCAGTATTTTGCATACCGGACGCAGAAGACACCATTTCAGGTGGCAGATAAAGAAGCTTCCACCGCGGTTAAGCAGTCCTTTTGGGAAGTGACCGGAAAGTATGCTACGGAAAACGATATCAAAGAAACACAGCTGGAGATCACTTACGCGAAAAATATGCGTCTGACACCGGAAGAAATCCGCGATATGGATACGGAAGTGGAAAAGTTCCCGGAGATTTTCCGGGCGTATAATGCGAAACTCAGACAGATGCAAATGATAGATTATGATGATCAGATGATCTATGCTCTGCGGATTCTCGAACAGTATCCGGAGGTGCTTGCGTATTTCAGAGAAAAATATCAGTATTTCTGTGTGGATGAGGCACAGGATACTTCGAAGATACAGCATGATATGATGGATCTGCTGGCGGCAAAAAGCAGAAATCTGTTCATGGTGGGGGATGAAGATCAGAGTATTTACGGGTTCCGGGCGGCATATCCAAGGGCACTGGTGGAATTCGAAAGCAGACATCCCGGGGCGCAGTTGCTGCTTATGGAGACGAATTACCGCAGCAGACAGGAGATCGTCCGGGCAGCGGATCAACTGATACAGAAAAATCGGAACCGCCATGCGAAGACCATGACCGCAGCCAGAGCAGCCGGTGGCTGTGTCACGGAGATCAGGGCAGTGTCCAGACAGGGACAATATAACTATCTGCTGAAAGTTGCGGAGGACTGTGAACAGGAGACAGCGGTACTGTACCGGAACAATGAGAGTGCACTTCCCATCATTGATATGTTGGAACGAAAGGGTCTGTCTTATCGGGTGAAAAATACGGATATGACCTTTTTCTCACATCCTGTCGTGAACGATATCTGTGATTTTATTCATTTGTCACTGGATCCATGGGACGGGGAGACTTTTTTGAGGATTTATTATAAAATGGGTGCCGGAATCAGCAAAAAGGCGGCAATGGAAGCGGTTGATGCCAATACCGGGAGACTGACATTGCTGGATATGGTCGCAGAGCAGGAAGATGTGTCCGTTTATACCAGAAAACAGTGCAGGGCGCTGGCAACGCACCTGGACAATATGAGGTATGAGACGGCAGGCAGGGCGATCTGCCGGATCCTGAATTATATGGGATATCAGGAATTTATGGATAGCCACGGTATGGACAGTGGTAAAGCAGAGATCTTGAAAGTACTGGGAGACCGGGAGGAGAGTCTGTTTGATTTCCCGAAGAGATTACAGAAATTGCAGGAGATGATCCGGGAAGGATGTGGCGATCCGGAGAGCAAATTTATCCTGTCGACGATCCATTCCAGCAAAGGATTAGAATATACAAGGGTCTATCTGGCGGATATGCTGGCCGGAGTACTGCCGGCAGCGATCCCACCCGGAGGATGCGGACCGGACTCTCCGGAGGCAAATGCCTACGAAGAAGAGAGAAGGCTTTACTATGTAGGGATGACTCGTGCAAAGGAACAGCTTTATATATTTACTTTTGGACCGAATATGACTTCTGTGTTTTCCGGGGAAGTGTTGAAAAAGCCGAAGGAGCGACAGATCCTTCCGGAAAAAGCACAGAAAAACATACATAAAAATGTACAGAAAAAAGTACAGCAATTGTCTGCGCAGGAGGTGGAAAAATGTATTGAGGCATGTGTTACCGGTTGTAAGGTGCAGCATCGGAAATACGGAACCGGTGAGATCATATCAGGAGACGGCAGAATCGCGGAAATCTTGTTTTTGGGAGAAAACACGGCACGGAAGATTTCTCTTCCGATCGCATTTTCCGCGCAGATACTTACTTTAAAATAAAACAGTGAGGTTACCTATGTATATGATTGTAGTTGCAGATGATGAAGAAGAATTACGCAGAGCGATCATACGGAAAATTGATTGGGAAAGTACTGGGTTCCGTGTGGTGGGAGAAGCTGAAAACGGTATCGAAGCATTGGAGCTGGTGGAGCGGATGGAACCGGATCTTTTACTGACGGATATCCGGATGCCCTTTGTGTCGGGGATTGAACTGGCCAGACAGGTCAGAGAGGTGCGGCCTACCACACAGATTGCTTTCTTAAGCGGATTTGATGAATTTTCCTATGCACAACAGGCCATTCAGTACAACATTATCAGTTATATGCTGAAGCCCATTACTATGGCGGATCTGACGGAAGAACTGAAGAAGATCAAGCTTAAGATCGATGGCATTTTTGCGGAATTTGACACCAGAAAAAATGATAATCCCAATCTTCAGCAGTTTTTTCTACCGCTGCTATTGGATGATTATGTAAATTTCGACAGTGGAGAGAGAGAAGAGAAGCTGATCGAACAGGCGATCGCGAATGGATTCCTGAAGGACCGGAATAACTCGTTTGAGTATGCTGTATTGGCAATCTCGGTGGAAGACAGAGACGGACAGAACTGCACCCGGCCGGAGCTCGCACATTCGGCTGATATGATCCTGCAAAAATATATGAAGCATTACAGCTTTGCCATGGATGGGCGGATCATAACGATACTGGCGGCTACGAGGACCACGTTTGAAAAATATCTTCATATTGCAGTCGGTGAGATGGTACAGAGTACGGAACGTATTTTGAACATGCATTGCCACATTGGTGTCAGCCGTATCAGAGAGCGTCTGGGAGAATGTCACGAGGCATACCACGGAGCCATGAGTGCACTGGGATATTGCAAACCGGGAGAGAGCGGGATCCATTATATCGCGGATGAGGAACGGGACAACTCCATGGATATGGAAATGGTTTCGGAATACGTGGTGCAGATGGAGAATCTGATCCGAAGCGGTTCCCGCACAGAACTGGAGCAGTATCTGAAAACTGTTTTTGAAAAACTGGAGTCGGAACAGGATGCTCAGTTAAAATGCAAGTTTATGATTTTCAGAATGTCATCGGCACTCATCCGTATAGCTTATACCGTGACGGATGACAGCGCCCTGTTCCAGCGGTTTGCCATGCTGGAGGGTCCGGTGCGAGAGGTAAAAGACCGTTTTACGTCCTTATGTCTGGAGGTCTGGGAGCTGATCAACGCCGGCAAGAAAAAAAGCAGCCAGATCCTGTGTGAGAAGGCAATGCAGATCATCGAAAGGGATTATGGTGATCCGACGCTGTCTTTGGTGGGTGTCAGCAACAACATTCATGTAAGTCCGAACTATCTAAGCGCACTGATCAAAAAGGAGACCGGAGCCAGCTTCGTAGACCTGCTGACCAAAAAACGGATCGAGACGGCGAGAGAGCTGGTACTGGGCAGCGCAATGAAAATGAGGGAGATCGCGGAACGCTGCGGCTATAGCGATCAGCATTATTTTAGTTATTGCTTTAAAAAATATTGCGGAATGTCTCCCAATGCCATGCGTCAGGAGAAAGAATCATTATGAAAAAACGGAAAGCATCACTTTCTTTTATCATTACGATATTGGTGGTCGGACTGGTTACGCTTTTTTTACTGTGGTCTACCTTTTTCTTTTTATCGCTGTATGTATCCAGTATGAAACAGGCAGCGCAGACCAGCAGTGAACAGGCGGTGACACAGGCATCCAATGCGATCTCCAACTATATCGGGGACATGCAGGAGATCATGAGCCTGATCGAAAAGAATCTGACAAAGAGCGGAGGAAAATCCGACCAGACCCTGGAGACGCTTTGCGATGTACGCTCGGATCTCGTGGCTGTCTATATTTACGACGAACAGGGACGGCTGACGGACTCCTATACAGGGACGCATACTCTGAAGGAGCATTATCTGAAAGATCTGTCTTATATTGCACTGGATTCTTACAATCCGGACGTGCTTTATTTGTCAGAACCGCATGTGGAGTCTCTTCTGCAGGACTATTATCCCTGGGTGGTATCGGTGCTTCAGGAGCTTACCGGGGCAGACGGACAGAGGATGCGGGTTGTCATTGATATCCGCTTCTCTAAAATATCGGATTATGTGGATAACGTGGGAATCGGACAACATGGTTATTGCTTTATTACGGACAGCAACGGAGAGATTATCTATCATCCACAGCAACAGCTATTATATTCCGGGCTGAAAAAAGAGGCAACCGCCGGACTGGATCTGAGCAGCAACGGTTCTTTCGAGACAGATGACCTGATCTGCAGCGTGAGGTCTCTGGATAATTGTGACTGGAAGGTTGTGGGAGTCAGTTATATCAGCGAACTGGTGACAGCCAAGGAAATGGAACTTTTGGGCAATATCTGCGTGATGCTTACCATTATTTTGCTGGTGACAATGCTGGTAAGCTTTCTGGTCTCCAGACTGGTGACGAACCCGGTGCAACGCCTGATCCGGGCTATGGGAGAGTTTGAAAAGGATGCAGCGGGATATGTTTATCGTCCGGTGGAAGGGACTATGGAGATCGAGGCACTATCCCAGTCCTATGAGCACATGGTACGAAAAATCCAGAAATTGATGAATCAGGTACGTCAGGAGGAAATATCTCTGCGGAAAACAGAACTGAAAGCATTGCAGGCACAGATCAATCCTCATTTCTTATATAACACACTGGATGCCATCGGCTGGCTGTGTGAAGAAGAAAGATGTCAGGATGCCGTGGAGATGGTCAACGCGTTGGCCAAGCTGTTCCGTATCAGTATCAGCAAGGGACATGAGCTGATCACGATTCAAAAAGAGGTGGAACATGCGAGAAGCTATCTGAAGATCCAGAACTTCCGGTATAAGAACCAGTTTTCCTATGACTTCCAGATAGAAGAAGACTGTCTGCAGTATTATTGCAATAAGATCACATTACAGCCGATCATTGAGAATGCGATATATCATGGGTTGGACCGCATGGTGGATGAGGGACATATCCAGATCCGGATCTACAGTGAAGGTGAGGATGTTATTTTCCGGGTGGAAGACAACGGGGTCGGTATGTCGGAAGAACAGTGCAGATCCATTCTGCATAAGGAGCCGGGGGACAATTCCGGTATCGGTATTAAAAATGTAAACGACAGGATCAAAATATATTTCGGAAAAGAGTACGGACTGTCCATTGAAAGTGAACTGGATGTGGGAACCTGTGTTACGATACGGATGCCTAAAGTAGAAGAAAATGCAGCGGCAGGATGGGAGAAGGTATGAGAAATAAGATAAGGAAGAAAATACTGTCCCTGCTGCTTGCGGGAATCCTGGCAGCCGGGCTGTGTGGCTGTGGACAAGAAGCGGAGACACAGAAGACACGGGTTGCAATGATCGTAAAATCTACAGAAAGTGCTTTTTGGAAAAGCGTTTTTGCCGGAGCCGGAGCAGCAGCCACGGAGTACAATATTAATGTATCTTTTGATGGGCCGGCGGCGGAGGAAGATTATGAAACGCAGAATGAGATGGTACGCCGGGCAATGGATGACGGTGTGGACGTGATCATATTTTCTGCCGTGGATTATAATGCCAATGCCGAGATCATTGATCAGGCGGCACAGAGAGGGATCAAGATCATCGTGATCGATAGTGATGTGAACAGCAGTCAGGTCAGCTGCCGTATCGGAACCAACAATCTCCAGGCAGGGATAAAGGCAGCGGAAGCAGCGCTTGCCACTGATGATGAGGAATTATATATCGGTATTGTGAACTATGATGTGAATTCCGCTAACGGACAACAGAGAGAGCTTGGATTCCGGCAGACGGTGGAGCAGGATCCGAGGGTCAAAAATATAACCACGATCAATGTGCTCTCCACCACGGAAGATGCCAGAGCGGGAGCCAAGGAAATGCTATTGTCCGATTCCAGGATCAATGTGGTGGTGACCTTTAATGAATGGACCAGTCTCGGAGTAGGCTGGGCGATCCGGGATCTGAACCGGGCGGACAGGATCCAGGTGGTGGCTTTTGATTCCAATGTGGTCTCTGTGGGAATGTTGGAGACCGGAGAAGTAGATGCCCTGATCGTACAGAATCCATATGCTATGGGATATCTCGGAGTGGAGACAGCAGCTAATCTGATGAACGGACAGACAGGCGGTCCCAGCGTGGTGGATACTGCCACGACCATTGTCACCAGAGAGAATATGTATGAACCGGAGAGCCAGAAGATATTGTTTTCTTTTGAAGAGGAAGGTTATTGATCCTGTATAAAATCTTACGATAACGATAAGCAAAGCGTAAAAATATGTACAAAACATGAACAAAATATGTACAGAATAGTATAATTTCTTACCCCATGCGTAAGATTTTGCATATCTTTTTTGTACAACCTGACATATAATTACCTCATCAAGAGATGAAACACATACAATTTCATCAAAACAAGGAGGTATTTTGTATGAAAAAGATCATGTCACTACTGTTGGTCGGCATTATGATGCTCAGCCTCGTAGCGTGCGGAAAAGACGGCGGAAAGAACGGCGGAGAGCTGAACGTAGGTGTATTCTATTATACTTACAGTGATACTTACATCTCCAGCGTACGTACCGCACTGGACAACGCACTTACCGAAGCAGGTATCAAGTTCCAAAATTACGACGGCAACAGTAACCAGACCACCCAGAACGAACAGATCGATACCGCTATTGCACAGGGTACCAACCTTCTGATCGTTAACATCGTTACATCCGGTTCCGTAGACGCTTCCCAGGCTATCGTTGACAAGGCAAGCGCAGCAGGAATCCCTGTTATCTTCTTCAACCGTGCGGTTGAGTCCGATGAGGATGAAGGTAAGGTATTAGGCAGCTATGACAAGTGTGCATTCGTAGGAACCGATGCTCCCGAAGCAGGTCATATGCAGGGTAAGATGGTAGGCCAGTACGTAGTAGACAACTTTGATGCTATCGACTTAAACGGCGACGGCAAGATCAGCTACGCAATGTTCATGGGTCAGTTAGGTAACGTAGAAGCAATCTATCGTACCCAGTACGGCGTAGAAGATGCAGACGCAGTGATCACCGCAGCAGGCAAGCCCGCTCTGGAGTACTTCGATGCATCCAATACTGATAAGTACCAGGTTGACCAGGACGGTAACTGGTCCGCAACCGCAGCTAACAACTACATGACTACCAACCTGTCTCAGTACAATGAGTCTGCTGGTAACATGATCGAGCTGGTAATCTGCAACAACGACGGTATGGCTGAAGGCGTTATCTCCGCTCTGAATGACAAGGGCTACAACTTAGGCGACGGCAGCTGCACCACCATTCCTGTATTCGGTGTTGACGCAACTGACGCAGCTAAGCAGCTGATCGCAGATGGCAAGATGACCGGTACCATCAAGCAGGATGCAGAAGGTATGGCAAACGGTATTGCTTACCTGGCTAAGAATATCCAGTCCGGTAAGGAGCTGATGGCAGATACCGACAGCTTCAACATCTCTGAGAAGGTTAGCAACAAGATTTACATCCCTTACGCTACTTATACCGGAGAATGATCTGAATAACAAGTAAATAAAAAGAGCGGCTGCTGCATCGGGCAGCAGCTGCTCTTTATGTATAGGAGGATGCGTATGGGACAGGAAGTATTGCTTCAGATGACAGACATATGCAAGGAATTCCCCGGCGTAAAGGCACTGGATCATGTATCCCTGACCGTAAAAAAGGGAACGGTACACGCGCTGATGGGAGAGAACGGCGCCGGTAAATCCACCTTGATGAAGTGTCTGTTCGGTATCTACAGTAAGGATGCAGGAAAGATTGAACTGGAAGGCAAGGAAGTTAATTTCAAAAATTCCAGAGAAGCATTGAATAACGGAGTGGCCATGGTTCATCAGGAACTGAACCAGGCACTGAAGAGAAATGTCATGGATAATATCTGGCTGGGCCGTTATCCCATGACAGCAGGTATTATGGTCAACGAGCATAAAATGCTGGAAAACACCAATAAGATTTTTGAAGAACTGGGGATCGCAGTAGACCCCAAGAGAATTATGAGTACGATGCCGGTATCACAAAGGCAGATGGTTGAGATCGCCAAGGCGGTATCCTATAACAGTAAGATCATTGTATTCGACGAACCTACTTCATCCCTGACGGAAGAAGAAGTGGAGCATCTGTTTAAGATCATCAACATGCTTCGAGACAGAGGATGCGGTATTATTTATATCTCTCACAAGATGGCAGAGATCCTTAGGATCGCAGATGAAGTAACCGTCATGCGTGACGGTACCTGGATCGCAACGGAGCCTGCAGAAGAATTGACCACAGATAAGATCATCAGACTCATGGTAGGACGTGAGCTGACCAATCAGTTCCCTCCCAAGACGAATAAACCCGGAGAAGTGGCATTGGAAGTGGAACATCTGACTGCAAGGTATTCTCTGTTGCAGGATGTGTCCTTTAAGGCCAGAAAGGGTGAGATCGTGGGTCTGGCCGGACTGGACGGAAGCGGCAGAACGGAGACTTTGGAGAATATCTTCGGCGTTGCTACCAGGAAAAACGGTCTGATCAAATTAGACGGCAAAGAAGTGAAGAACCGCAATGCCAGAGAATCTATTAAAAACGGCTTTGCACTTCTGACAGAGGAACGTCGTGCTACCGGTATTTTCGGTATCCTGAATATCCGGGAGAATACGGTGATCTCCAGTCTGAAGAAGCATAAGAGAGCAGGATTTTATCTGAGTGATAAATCCATGGAGAAGGACACCGCATGGGCTATTGATGCCATGCACATCAAGACACCTTCCCAGAAGACGAAGATCCGGTCATTATCCGGTGGTAACCAGCAGAAGGTTATCCTCGGCAGATGGCTTCTCACAGAGCCTGAGGTGCTGATGCTGGATGAACCTACCAGAGGTATCGACGTAGGTGCAAAATATGAGATCTACCAGCTGATCATCGATCTGGCGAACAAGGGCAAAGTTGTCCTGATGGTATCTTCGGAGATGCCGGAGCTGCTGGGTGTATGTGACAGAATACTTGTCATGAGCGGCGGCAGACTGGCAGGAGAAGTAGATGCCAAAAATACGACACAGGAAGAGATCATGTCTCTTGCTGCAAAATATGTATAGGAGGATATGCGTATGAATCCCGGCAAAGCAATTCAAAATAAAATTAACGGCGTAAAGCAAAATTTTGCAGATTACAAGAAGCTGGACAGCAAGGACAAGAAAACTTATTGGAAAGAGTTTTTACTGAACAATGCGTTGTACATCCTGCTGATCGTAGCAATTATTTACACTTACATCCAGAACTCCAATTTCCTGTCGGCGGCTTCCATTGTCAACATTATCAGCCTGTCCGCAGCGAACCTTCCCATTGCCTGTGGTATTGCGGGATGTATCGTATTGACCGGTACTGACCTGTCCGCAGGACGTGTGGTAGGACTTACCGCATGTATTACCGCATCCCTGATGCAGTCCGTAACCTATGCGACCAAGATGTTCCCGAACCTTCCGGTACTTCCGATCCCTCTGGTGATCCTGATCGTACTGTTGGTCGGTGGTATCGTAGGATGGGTCAATGGATTCTTCGTGGCGAAGTTCCAGTTACATCCCTTCATTGTAACTTTGGCTACCCAGCTGATCGTATATGGTTTACTGTTAATGTATATCATGATCAACGGCAATAACGGCCAGCCTCTGTCCGGTCTGGATCAGCATTTCAATGATGTGGTAAAAGGAAGCGTAGTATCCTTTAATGCCGGCGGAGCAAGAATCGCCATTCCCAACTATGTATGGCTGGCAGCTGTCATTGTTATCATTATGTGGTTCATCTGGAACAAGACAACCTTCGGTAAGAATATGTTCGCAGTCGGTTCCAATCCGGAAGCAGCGAAGGTATCCGGTGTTAACGTAATGCGTACTACCATTCTGGTGCATACTCTGGCAGGTGCTATGTACGGTCTGACCGGTTTCATCGAGTCCTCCCGTATCGGTTCCAATACCGCCAACACCGGTCTGAACTATGAGTGTGATGCTATTGCAGCCTGCGTTATCGGTGGTGTATCCTTTGTAGGTGGTACCGGTAAGATCAGCGGTGTTGTACTGGGTGTATTCCTCTTAAGAATCATCTTCGTAGCACTGAACTTCCTGTCCATCAACATGAACATGCAGTATGTGATCAAGGGACTTATCATTCTGGTTGCCTGTGCGATCGATATGAGAAAGTATCTGGTAAGAAAGTAATGACATAAGACTCACCCATAGAAAACATCCGTGACTGCTTGCAGGCAAAGGATGTTTTCTATGTGGGGAGTAAAACAATATGAGTATGAAGGACGACAGTCCGGAATACGAATATTGGTTGCAATTTCGAGAGTGCGCAGCACATAGAAATTGCTTATGATAGATTTGGAAAAGGAAAGATTATGAATCAGGAACAAGTGACAGCAGAGAATACAGAAGAAAAGGCAGCAGAGGTCACCGCATCGTCAGAAATGGCGGGACAGACACAGGAGGCGGTCCGCCCGAAGGGAAAATGGTTCGGCCGCGGTATCTACGGAAGCAAGGATGTCCCCATCCGCATTTTGGACGGCCTGATCGGTGTTTTGATCGTGGTGATCGTGGGAATGATCATTTTCTTCGCGGTACGCGGTGGATTCAACATTATGTACGATACGGATGGCGGAAGCGAAGTGCCCGCACAGAAGATCCGCTACGGTGAGTTCATTACGGAGCCGGAGACACCTTACAAGCCCGGATACACCTTTGACGGATGGTATACGGAAAAGGAAGGCGAGACGGTGTTATGGTATTTCCAGTCGGAAAAAGTTACCGGCGATATGACATTGACCGCGCATTGGATACCGGCACAGTTCACAGTGAAATTTGACTATGACGGTGGCACGGATGCAGACGGTGCGGTCACGGAATCCAAGCAGGTGATTTTCGGTGAGACCTATGGCACACTTCCGGAACCGGTCAAAGAAGGAAGCATCTTTGCCGGCTGGGAATACAGCGGACAGACGATCACCGCAGATACCGTTGTCCAAATGACAGGAGAACATGTCCTGACAGCAATCTGGAAATGATCTGTTCATTGTTTCAATATCGGTAAAAACAAGAACTCCCGGCTTGAGGCAGATACTGCTTCCGACCGGGAGTTCCAGTTTTTTGAAAGAAATTTTCCCAGACTGTTATAAAAGAAAAGCCTCTTGACAGAATGCAAAGAATGTCGTACTATTGTATTATACAAATAATACAACAAAACAATAGATATGAAAAAGTAAAAACGAAATGAAAATTATTAAGAAAGGATGATAGGAATGGCGTGGGAATTAGATGCTGACAGGCCAATCTATGCGCAACTGGTAGAACGGATCCAGCGGGAAATCGTATCCGGAAAATATCAGCCGGGAGAGAAGCTCCCCAGCGTCCGTGATCTGGCGGCGGTGGCAGCGGTGAATCCGAACACGATGCAGAAGGCATTTGCGGAACTGGAGCGGAGTGGTCTGATCATGACGCAGAGGACCAGCGGCAGAACGGTTACGGAGAATACGGAACTGATCTCCAATACGAGGGAGAAGCTGGCAGCTGGTCATATGAGGAACTTTATAGACAATATGCAGGAGCTGGGGTATGACACCGGGGAGATCAGAGAGCTCTTGGCTAAAATGCAGTCCTGAGAGACCGGGGATTCCGGTAAACAATCAAGAGAGGCGGAAAATAAATGAATAATTTGGTGGAAATCGTGAACTTAACCAAGAAATACGGCACCAATGTGGCCGTGAATCATCTGACCGTAAGTCTTCCCAAGGGGAAGATCATTGGTCTGCTGGGACCCAACGGCAGTGGTAAGACGACCCTGATCAAAATACTGAACGGTCTGCTGACACCGACGGAAGGAACCATTCTGATCGATGGCAATAACGTGGGACCGGCGACTAAGAGTAAGGTGGCCTATCTCCCGGACCGCACATACCTGACTATGAATCAGACGATCAGGGAGATCCTGGATTATTTTCAGGACTTTTATGCGGACTTTTCCAGGGAACGTGCAGAAGAAATGTTAAAAAGCCTTGGAATCGACCCCACGGTGAAGATGCGGACCTTATCCAAAGGTACAAAAGAAAAGGTACAGCTGATCCTGGTGATGAGCCGGAATGCCAGCCTGTATATTCTCGATGAGCCGATTGCCGGTGTGGATCCTGCAGCGAGAGATTATATTCTGCGCACCATCATCAACAACTACAATCCCGAAGCTACGGTACTGATCTCCACCCATCTGATCGAGGATGTGGAGCAGGTACTGGATGAAGTGATCTTCATGCGCTACGGTCAGCTGGTGTTGTATACCTCTGTTGACAATATCAGAGAAGAGAAGGGAAAGTCTGTAGATGCTTACTTCAGGGAGGTGTTCGCATGTTAGGAAAGTTGATGAAATATGAATGGAAAAATATCTGGAGAGCAGGTACACTGATGCTTCTTGGAATGTTTGTAGTCACCGTGATCGGCTGCGTGGTATTACGCATGCCGGGAGGACTGGTAACGGAAATTGTGGACGGCAATGATATAAATGCGGCACAGAGCTGGTTTGTAGGCTCTTCCTTTGTGGCAACACTGATCCTGTATGTGATCATGCTGTTGGCGTCCACCTGGGGCATGCTGATCTTTCTGGGAATCCGTTTTTACCGCAGCATGTATACGGATGAAGGCTATCTGTCCCATACTCTGCCGGTGACGGCAAACCAACTGTTCTTAAGCAAGGTACTGGTCTCCGGTGCCTGGTATCTGTTCCTTACGATAGGCATTGGTATCTCAGTGATGGCACTGGTCGTGTCTTTGATGACAGGACTTTTAAATGTTGGTGAACTGAGTGGTGTAATGACACAATATAATGGGAATATCTGGGAATTCCTGACGGATGCTTTTTATGAGATTGGCAGAGCATATGAAGACGAGATGGGAGTCAATCTGCTGCATTATGGGATCACGCTGCTCTTAACCTATGTAGTAGGACCTTTCATTACTATGGTCACTCTGTTCGGAGCCCTGACGATCGGTCAGCTGTCTTCTAAACATAAAGGGTTCATGGGAATCCTGGCCTATGCTGGAGTGACGATCCTGTCTTCCATCATCGGCAGCACGGTACAGAGTGCTTTCATGTTTGGTACAAATGTCATGAGCAGTCAGAGTGGAATCTCGGTGAGTGCCAATTCGGTCTATGATATTAATGTGATCACCAGCCTGCTCCTGGCAGCGATCATGTACGGAGTATCTTATTACATTATGAATAAAAAATTAAACCTGGACTAACAGGTATGGCACCTTGCCCTTACGTACGAAATTTGGTATAATAAATCCAAATTGACAACAGGGAACGGGTGAAGGTACATGCAGGAGATACTTGATAGAATTTTAGGAGGAAACTTCGATTATGAGAATGGTTCTTTGGAATTCTCCTGCTCTAAAATAGAGATTTCCCTGTCTCAGGGAACAGCGTACGAAGGCTCTTTTCACATCCTTTCTGCATCGGAAGGCTATGTAAAAGGATCTGTAATATCGGACCATCTGCTGATGGAATGCATAACAGACCAGTTTACCGGCTCCGATGCAGAAATTTTTTATTGCTTCCATGGAGAGAATCTGGAGGAAGGGGATGTGGTGAAGGGCTCTTTTTCTGTAGTCAGCAACAGGGGAGAATACAATCTGCCTTTCGTGGTGACCGTGGAGCATGGCGTATTGAATTCTTCCATCGGTACCATAAGGAATCTGTTTCATTTTGCTAATCTGGCGAAAAGTAACTGGGCGGAAGCGGTACGGTTATTCTATGATCCGGATTTCCGGCGTCTGTTCCAGGGGAATGATGAACATTTTTATGGCTGCTATCGTATGCTGTCCGCCTATGAGGGCAATGAGCAGAACGTGGAGGAATTTCTGATCTGTATCAATAAAAAGCAGCAGATAGAGTTTCTGATAGAGGAAAAGGAACTGGTGAAAAAGCTTTCCAGAGCGGAAGGTAATTACGGGGTGACGGAGAACAGCCTGAATATTGTCAGAAACGGCTGGGGATATACCGATTTACAGATCGAATGTGAGGGAGAGTTTGTCTTCACAGAAAAAGAAACATTAAGTGATGACGATTTTCTGGGAAACCGGTGCAGACTCCCGGTCTATATCGACAGCAGTATATGCAGGCCCGGTAAAAATTTCGGCAGGATCTATATATACAATGCTTATACGTCGCTGGAGATCCCGGTGACGGTACAGCTGGGGGATATGACGGCGGTGCGGCATGCGGACCACAGTCATATGCAGTGCAGAGCACAGATCATGAAATATTATGAGGATTTCAGATTACGTAAGATCGGAACAGGTACCTGGCTGGCAGAGACCGGCAAATTGGTGGAACGTATGGTGACTATGGATGAACGGGATGCATCGGCCAGACTGTTTCAGGCACAACTTCTGATCACCGAAGAGAGATACAATGAAGCCGGCTGGATCCTGGATCATGCAGCGGATATGCTGGAGGAACAGAAAGCTGCCGGCGGGGATCTGTGGGCATATTATCTGTATCTGACGACACTGATCCACAGAGATCCCCAGTATACCAGGCAGATGGCGGAACAGGTGGAGCAGATCTATCGCTATGACAGGACCAGATGGCGGGTGGCGTGGCTGCTTTTGTATCTGTCGGAAGAGTATAACCGGTCTGCTTCCGGAAAATGGCTGTTCCTTGAGAAACAATATCAGTATGGATGTACCAGTCCGGTCATCTATCTGGAGGCACTGGCACTTCTGAACAGCAATCCTGCATTGTTGCGGAAGCTGAACGGTTTTGAACTGCAGGTGCTGCATTTTGGCGCCAGACAGGAGGCGATCAGTGACAGCCTGTTAGAGCAGCTTCTGTATCTGTCAGGCAGAGTGCGGGAATATTCGCCGCTTTTGTGCAGAATTCTGAAAAAAGTATATGGGAAAAAAGAAGATGTACGTATCCTGCAGGAAATCTGCAGTCTGTTGATCAAAGGAGGCAAGACCGGTACGGATGCTTTTGGCTGGTATGAGAAGGGTGTGGAAAGCCATCTGCGGATCACCAATCTGTATGAATATTATATGGCCTCGACAGATATGGATTCCGTAACGGAACTGCCGAAGGTAATATTGATGTATTTCTCGTTCCAGAACAACCTGGATTACGAACACAGTGCCTTTTTATATGCGTATCTGTTGAAACACAGGGCGGAATACGAAGAATTGTATGAACATTACGAACCGCGTATCGAACGGTTTGTCATCGATCAGATTCAGAAACAGCACATTAACAGACATCTGGCGGTGCTGTATCAGGGATTCCTGACACCCGCGATTGTGACGGAGACAATGGCAAAGCCCCTTTCCCGTCTTCTGTTTGCACATCTGGTACGGGTGGAAGATAACAGAATACGCAAGGTGATCGTCGGTCAGCCGGGCAACCTGAAAATGACGGAGACTTTACTGCAGAACGGTATCGCATGGGTGGCAATCTACGGAAATGATTATACCATTGCATTTGAGGATGCCTATGGGAACAGATTCCTGAAAAATGTAGAATACACGCTGGAAAAGCTTTTGGTGCCCGGAAAATATCTGCGGCTGTTGGAACATTATGTGCCGGATACTGTGGAACTGGATCTGTATTTTGCACAAAATGACAGAGGAGAAGAAGCTATGCCTTCCGCAAAGTTAATGCGTATGGCAAGACTTGCGGCATCCGATGCCGTGGAGCCGAAGCTGCGGCATAAAATAGCGGTAGAGCTGGCGCAGGCTTATTTTGATGCCGATGATGTGCAGGCATTGGATGAATATCTGCAGGAGTTTGATGGAGAACATCTGACGGTGGAACAGAGGGAGACCGTACTTCGTTTCCTGATACTGCGGGGGAATTATGAGAAGGCATATCAGTGGATCGAACGGTATACACCGTATTTTGCGGAAGCCAAAATATTGCTGCGCCTGACGGATGCGCTGATCTCACAGTCCGTACATGATGGAGAACCTGCCTTATATGCGGCGGCATTGTCTGTTTTTCGCAGAGGAAAATACAACGGAAATGTTTTGGAGTATCTGTCTCATTATGTACAGGGAACGACGAAAGAGCTGCGTGATATCTGGAAAGCAGCCAGATCTTTTGAAGTAGACTGCTATGAACTCAGTGAGAAAATTCTGGTACAAATGTTGTTTTCCGGTGCATTTGTGGGAGAACGGCTGGATATTTTCCGCTATTACGTATCCCAGGGAGCCGGACAGGAGATCGAAGAGGCGGTTCTGATCCAGAGCTCTTATGATTACTTCTGCAGAGAAAAACTGACGGAGGAATACATTTTTCATGAAATCCGTAATTGCTATCTGCGGGGGGAAGAGACACAGAGAATCTGTAAACTGGCATATCTGAAATTCTATGCGGAGAACAGAGACAGGCTGGAGAGAGAAGATGAGCTGCTGATCCGGGACTTCCTGCAGGAAATGATGAAAGAGCATATTCATCTGAACTTTTTCCGGGAATATAAGGACTGCCTTCCCGAGCTGCAGGAACTAAAGGACAAGACCATTGTGGAGTATCATACCAGAGGCGGTGTCCGGGCAAGAATTCATTATGTGATGCTGCATGAGAACGGACAGGCGGAGGATTATCTGTCGGAATACATGCAGGAAGTATACAGTGGAGTATTTTTCAAAGAGTTTGTGCTCTTTTTTGGTGAGAATATTCAGTATTATATTATGGAAGAATCCGCAAACGGAGAACAACTGACGGAGAGCGGAAGCTTACAGAAGAGTGATATCATGAATGATAATCCAGACAGTAAATACGAGATTGTCAATGATATGATGATCAGTATGTCGCTGCAGGATGATGATACACTGGATCATCTTCTGGAGGAATATTACCGCAGAGAATATCTGGATCACAGACTGTTCACTCTGCAGTAAGATCAGACAGACCACAGAGAGGAGGCGGAAGGAAGATGCGACTGCCGGGAAGCGAAAAAGTAATCGTCGGATATGATCTTGGCAACAAATATGCGCAGATCAGCTGCTATGTTACGGGTAGTGAGGAAGAGATCAGAACATTGTCTTCCGTAGCGGGATCTTCGGTCTATACCATTCCGCTGGCGCTCAGTAAGAGACAGGGAGTCAACCAGTGGTTTTACGGAAGCGAAGCAATACGATATGCCGGGGAGGAAGAAGGAATTCTGGTGGAGAACCTTTTGAAGCTGGCCAGGGACGGAGAACCGGTGCAGATCGACGGCGCACCGATTGATCCGGTTGCGTTGCTGACGCTTTTCCTGAAACGAAGTCTGGGTCTTTTATCTCAGGTGACAAATACGGAACGTATCGGTGCCCTGATGATCACCTGCGAAGAATTGGATCATCGGATGTTGGAAGTGCTGACAGCAGCCACAGAGGGACTTCATCTGAAGACGGATCAGATCTGCTTCCAAAGTCATGTGGAGAGCTTTTATTACTATAATCTGTACCAGCCGGAGGAACTGTGGCGGCATAAGACGATATTATGCGAATATGGAGATGCTTCCATACGTACCTACTGCATGGAATGCAACCGGCATACCACACCTGTAGTGGCATATATGGAGGAGAGGGAATTTCCTTTCCCAGTACCGGAATCCGATGAGAAAATGCAGGAGATCGCGAAAAAACTGTGTGAAAATCAGATGATATCTTCGGTATATCTGATCGGTGAAGCTTTTTCCCGGGACTGGATGAAGGAATCCCTGCGCTATCTGTGTAAGGGGAGGAGAGTTTTCCAAGGCAATAATCTGTTCAGCAAGGGTGCCTGTTATGGCATGATGGAGAGACTGACTCCCGGGGAAACAGGTAAAAATCATGTGTTTCTGGGAAAAGATAAACTCAAATCCAATATCGGAATGAAGGTTCTCAGGCGGGGAGAGGTATCCTACCAGGCATTGCTGGATGCCGGAATCAACTGGTATGAAGCCAAAAATACCATGGAATTCTATCTGCTGGAGGGACGAGCTGTGGAGATCCTGATCACTTCCCTGACCGGCAAGGGGAACCGGATCGCCAGAATCGTACCGGAAGAATTACAGGAGGGAATCATCCGCCTGCGGATCAGCGTGGAAATGCGGGATGACACGCACCTCAAGGTGGAACTGGAGGATTTGGGATTTGGCACATTTCGTGCTGCAACACATCACATCTGGAAGGAAGAGATCGAACTCTGACCGGAGATGAAGATGGATGGAGATGAGAATGGAAATGAAGGCAAGTCTGTGTGTAGGTGAATATTGTGAAACAGCCTATATTATAGAAGAACTGGAGATCCGGGTCTATTGCATGGAGGAACTGTGCTATTGCCTGAAGGAAAATGCGTTTCTTCTGGATATGTCTATCATGAATGATAAACTGGTGGACTGGATCGGAGAGGAATGCAGGGTCAGAGAACTGGCAAAGCAATTGTACCCCATGGTACATAAACAGGGGTCACTGAGTGTTTTCGTACTGACGATTCTGCAGTATGTGGGAATCTATGGGGAAGAAGAGCTGCAGGCAGTCGCACAGGTGCTGAAGCAGGGATCCGGACTCAGCAACCTGGAGAAACGTAAGAGCCAGATCGACTATATGGTGGAAAAAAGAAAATATGCCGCGGCCATTCGCGGATATGATATGCTATTGGAAACCTGGAGTGATCTGGAGAGAGAAGGAAGAGAGCTCCCGGCCGGAAAAGTCAGGGCGGCGATCCTGCATAATAAAGGCGTGGCCCTTACCGGACTGATGCTTTATGATAAGGCGGCAGAGTATTTTCGTGAGGCATGGCAGGCGGATCCGGACAGAAGCCATCTGGATGCTTATCTTGCGGCAAAACGCATGGAGCTTACAGAAGATGCTTATGTGGCATTTGCGGCCCGAAATCCGGAATTCTATACAGAATCTCTGGAACTGGAGAAAAGTATGGAACAATTCGGGAGAGAATGGGAACAGCAGCCGGAATTCCGGCAGTTGAAACTGCGAAGAGAATGGCGCGCAAATGACAGACAGAAATACGATGCGGAAAATGAGAGACTCATCACAGCATTGAAAAACAGTTATCGGACGAGTGTCAGCATATAACAGGATCAGAACGGACAGGAGAAAACTATGGTGTGGTGGAAACGCTTTTTTAAGAAAAAAACAGAGCCGGTGGAAGAGGATGACTGGGAACAGGTGGTCTATACACGTAACGGTGTAAATTTTGAAGAGGAAGATCAGCGGAAGCGTTACATTGTGAACTGCCTGGAGCAGATAACGGAAGCTTCCAGGGAAATCGATCTGCTCACCGGAGAATATACACTGGTAACATCGTACCTGACGGATATGGAAGAGATTGAGGCGTTACCTGCACAGCAGAGAGGGGAGATCAACCGTACCGCAGGTAAAATATCTGCGCTGGAACAGGAACGCAGTAAATATCGTGAGAAGAAAAACCGGATGAAAGATGCGGATTATTATGCCATCCGTAAAAGAGAAGATGAGATCGAAGAAGGGATTCAGAAGATCCGGGAAGGCGAAAAATACGGCAATCTGGTACGACAGGATCTGCATCGACTGGATGGAGAACGGCATGCCTATGAATATCGCAGAAATGAACTGGAGAATCTGATGAACAATCAGAGGGGAATGGCGGTGATCTTCCTGACGGCATTGATCGTGTGCGTGATCATGCTGGCTGTTCTGCAGTTTGCATTTGAAATGGATACTTATGTGGGATATTTCCTGGCGGTAGGCGCCGGCGCAGTGGCAATCTCCTATGTGTGTATCAAATACATGGACAGTGACAGGGAATTGCAGCGTGTTGAGAAGACCATCAATAAACTGATCCAGCTGCAGAACAAAGTAAAGATCCGGTATGTGAACAACTGTCAGCTGATGGAATATCTGTATCTGAAATATAATACGGACAGTGCAGCCAGACTGGAAAAGCTGTGGAAAATGTACCAGGATGAAAAGGAAGAACGGAAACAGTTCGCGGAGGCGGAAGCCAAGATCGAATATTACCAGAAGCAGCTGGTGGAACAGCTGTCTAACTATCGGGTACAGATGCCGGAACGCTGGATCGGTCAGACGGCAGCTCTTTTGGATAAACGCGAAATGGTGGAAATCCGACATGAACTCATTCAGAGAAGACAGGCGCTCCGCAAACAGATGGATTACAACCAGGAGGTGGCGGAGACTGCCAGGAACGAAGTGAAGGATGTAGCAGCAGCATACCCCAGATATGCAAAGGAAATTCTCTCGATGGTGGAGCGTTACGACCGATAAAGAATTGACAAGACCCTCCCGTTATGTTACTATGACACCGTGTTAGCAATTTACCATGCTAAAGTATACAATGCGGCCAACAGTGAGTGGCAGAACGGGAGGATGTATTATGAAAAGAGTATTAGTGGCATTATTGGCGATCAGCATGGCAGCAGGTGTTCTTACCGGCTGTGGTTCTAAAGGATCTGATAAGACATTTACCGTAGGTTTTGATGCGGAATTTCCCCCTTACGGATATCGTGATGACAATGGAGAATATGTAGGCTTTGACCTGGATCTGGCAGCGGAAGTATGCAAGAGACAGGGCTGGGAACTGGTAAAGCAACCCATTGACTGGGATGCAAAGGATATGGAGCTTTCTTCCGGAGCCATTGACTGTATCTGGAACGGGTTCACCATGAACGGCAGAGAGGATGCCTACACCTGGACCGAGCCCTATGTGGATAACAGCCAGGTGTTCGTCGTAGCAGCAGCTTCCGGTGTACAGAATAAGGAAGAGCTGGCAGGCAAGGTTGTAGCGGTACAGAAGGATTCTTCCGCACTGGCTGCACTGAATGATGAAGAGAACACCGATAACATTGCACTTCGTGATTCCTTTGCACAGCTGATCGAGTATGCGGATTATAACACTGCATTCATGGATCTGGAGCAGGGTGCGGTAGATGCCGTAGCTATCGATATCGGTGTGGCACAGTACCAGATCGCCCAGAGAGAAGCAGGGAAGTTCGTTATGCTGCAGGGTGAGGACAACAAGCTGGCAGTAGAGCAGTATGCCGTTGGTTTCTTAAAGGGTAACGATGAGTTAAGAGATACCGTGCAGAAGACCCTTGATGAGATGGCAGCAGACGGTACTTTCACACAGATCGCTGAAAAGTGGGGACTGACCGACAGTGTCTGCCTCGGTAAATAACAAAAGATAATTGATGTAAGTCAGGATAATTAAGGAGTAGATTTCATGAGTTTGCTGACCATGAGTGCCCAGCTGGCAGAGGGCTTTCTGATAACGGTGGAAATATTTGTACTGACCCTTTTATTCTCCCTTCCTCTTGGGTTGATCGTAGCCTTCGGAAGAATGTCGGGATGTAAGGTGATCCGCATTATTTCCAAAATTTACATATCCATCATGAGAGGAACCCCTCTGATGCTGCAGATCATCGTGGTGTATTTCGCACCCTTTTATGTGTTCCGCATGCACGTGGGAACGGGGTATCGTTTCCCGGCGGTGATCGTGGCATTCGTGATCAACTATGCAGCATATTTTGCGGAAATCTACCGTGCGGGGATCGAATCTATTCCGGTGGGACAGTATGAGGCTGCGCAGGTACTGGGCTACAGTAAGGCACAGACTTTCGTGAAGATCATTCTGCCGCAGGTGGTGAAGCGGGTGCTTCCGCCGGTGACCAATGAGACTATCACATTAGTCAAGGATACTTCTATGGCATTTACCATTTCCATCGCGGAGATGTTTACAGTCGCGAAGCAGATCGGAGCAGCACAGACCAGTGTGGTTCCGTTGCTGGCGGCAGGTGTATTCTATTATATCTTTAATCTCGTTGTGGCATCCTTCATGGAATACCTGGAGAAGAAGACATCTTATTACAGATAGGTGACAGACAGGAGTATCGTATATGGAACAGACAGACGGAGAAATCCTCTTAGAAATGAATCATGTGAAAAAAAGCTTTGATGGAAACGGAGTGTTGGAGGATATCTCCCTGACCGTGAAAAAGGGAGAGGTGGTCTCCATCATCGGTCCCTCCGGTTCCGGGAAGTCCACACTGCTTCGCTGCGCAACGCTTTTGGAAAAAATGGACGGCGGTGAGCTGATCTATTTAGGGCAGACGGCAGCTTCAGAGAAAACGGATAAAAACGGCAGAGTACAGTGCGAATATGCATCGAAGGCGGAATTACATAAGATCCGTAAATGTTTTGGACTGGTATTCCAGAATTTTAACCTTTTTCCCCATTATACGGTGATGAAAAATATCATCGATGCGCCGATCCATGTGGATAAGGTAAGCCGCACAGAAGCCGTGGCGAGGGCGGAGAAGCTTTTAGCACAGTTGGGACTGTCGGATAAGGCAGATGCCTACCCTTACCAGTTGTCCGGCGGACAGCAGCAGAGAGTGGCCCTGGCCAGGGCTTTGGCAGCAGAACCTAGGGTGCTGCTTCTGGACGAACCCTTTTCCGCTCTGGACTATCAGACCCGGCTGTCTGTTTGTGACGATATCAGCGCCATTATCCGGGATACACAAAAAACAGCCTTGCTGATTACCCATGATCTTTCCGAAGCCATCAGTCTCGGGGACCGGGTAATTATTCTCTCTGATCGTCCTGCTTCAATTGCCCAGACACTGCCGCTGACATTTCACCTAAAAGAAGACACCCCTTTAGAACGCAGAAATACACCTGAATTCAAACAATATTTCAATCTGATCTGGAAGGAGTTGAATCAGAATGCATGAACCTTCCCCCGCTCAAAAAGCATATCTTGCCCGTCAGAAAAGGGACCGTCGCCTTGTTGTAAGCGCAAGGCTTCTGGTCTTTCTTATTTTTCTGGCACAATGGGAAATCCTGGCAAGGGCTGGCTGGATCGACTCTTTCATCTTC
>ERZ779866.1470-NODE-1470-length-23706-cov-6.245444_pt1 | contig 23706 bp, 23 predicted proteins | sample MGYA00511248_ERZ779866 | MGnify/ENA primary metagenome ERZ779866 (study PRJEB29588, sample SAMEA2155758) | human gut metagenome | biome: human gut; feature: human-associated habitat; material: faeces | place: Denmark | collected 2008/2010 ... | reverse complement strand
ATAAATATTTATAGCGAGTAGTAAGATTATAGTCTTATTACCCGCTTTTTTGTTGTAATTTGTAATTCTATGTGTTAAAATTATGTTAAGTAAGCGCAATTTATATTGCGGTATTTTATAAAAGGGGTTGAATGTATGTACGGGGATTTTTATATTCCGCAGGAATGGCAGCAATGGTCATTGAATAGATTGTTGGGACAGTCGCAGATGGATGCGGTTGCCCTTGTTCAGAGAAAGATTGGTCCCAAAACCGATTTTTCATATATTAAAATGATAAATATTTCCGGCGGACAAGATGCGGAGTCTGTGCAGTCGCAGATTGAGGACTTAACAGAGGAAGTAAAAATCAGAAATAATAATTTAGTGAGATATGAGGATTTTATAATAAAAGAAAATGAGGGATATCAATTTTTTGCACGTATGGAGTATGTGCAAAGTCTCAGCGATTTACTGGAAAGATACGGTAAGCTTTCTGAAACAGATGTTATCAGACTGGGAATTGATATGTGCAAAGCCCTTATCACATTAAAAAGCAAAAACATAGTTCACGGACATATTCATCCGAGAAATATTTTCTGTGATGTTGACGGGAATTTCAAGCTGGGCGGAGTGGGAGCTCTGGGCAGACTGGACTATTTAATCAGCGGAAGTATGTCCGACTTGGAAACATACTTTACCGCTCCCGAAGCCACAAACTCGCCGGTTAGAAATAATCTTACGGATATTTATTCTGTAGGCAGTGTTTTGTATTTTCTCTTGAACAATAACAAACCTCCCTTTGTTGACCAGAACTTTTCTCAGCTTTCATATAAAGACAAAGAGGATTATATAAACGGAAAAATGTCAGGCGCTCCGTTCCCGTCACCGGTAAACTGTAAAAATGAATATCTGAAAAATATAATTTCTACAGCCTGTGAATTTGACCCTGACAGAAGATGGAAAAATCCTGAGGCAATGAAAAACGCTCTGGAAAATATTCTGGAAGAAGAAAATTCTCAGAATAAAAATAACTTTGAAATACCTGCTGCACAAATGCCGTCACCGAATTTTTACAGCGGAAATAATACTTTTGAAAACAACGGTTTTAACGGTCAAAATAATGTAAATCCACCATATCAGCCAAATACACCTCCTGTAAATAATAACTTTGGCGGAGGCTATGTTCCAAACAACAATACTTATGCAAACAATCCAGCTGCAAACAAGTCTTTAAATAAAGGAAATAAAAAACTGGCGGTGCTGGTAAGCTCGGTTTCAGGAGCGGCTGTGGCTGTTATTATTGCTGTGCTGTTGTTTGTGTATCCGGGATTTCTTTCCGGAAAGGACAATTATCCGGTTAACAGCACAAATATAGTCAACAGACAGGATAACACTGATGACAATGATTTTATGGAAGAAAAGACAGAGGAAAAGACAACAAAAACAGAGAAGGTTTATGTTCCAAATGTCACCGACATGAAAGAGAGCGACGCAAAGGAAACATTAGCCGATGAGGGCTTTGACGTTGATATTGAATACGACTACAGCGACGATGTGGACAAAAACAGAGTTATTTCTCAAAGTCCAAAGGGCGGAGACAAAGCGCAAGAGGGTTCAACGGTTACACTGGTTGTTTCAAAGGGAACGGAATCTAAACCGTCTCCGGAGTATTACAGCCAGAAAATAGAGGTTGAAACCAGCGGAACTTATGCTACAATGGAGCTTTTCCAGTGGAACGGAAAAGAGTGGGAAAGTCTTTTTTATACAGCTAATGTGAGAATAGGCGAAAACGGAGCAAGCTACGATTACGGTGAGGGAAAGAAAACAACACCGAAAGGAACTTTTGATATAGGTTTCTGTTACGGACTTACACAGCCGGAAACAGGTCTGAGATTTAAACAGCTTACAACTTCAAGTGTGTTTGTAGATGACCCGGATTCACAGTATTACAATATGCTGGTAGACAGATATGTTTTGTCAGGCGACGTAAGCTATGAAAACACATACGACCAGTTTGCAAATAAAAATTATTACAGCACCTGCATTTTTATCGAGCACAACGGCGACGGTGAAACAGTGGGAACTGCATCGCCGAACATGGGTTCAGTTATAACCATATGCGGAAAAAACGGCAATTTGAATTCCACTTTTGGATGTATAGACATTACCACAAACGATATGTACTATCTTTTGAGATATCTGGACGAAGAACAGAATCCGGTAATTATTATCAGTTAAGTATGAGGAGCAGAAATGAGTAAGAAAGAAAAAATAAAGTTGATTTCCGTATTTGCCGCTTGTTTTATAGTGGTTTTGATAACACTTATAGTTGTATTTTCTCCAAAATCTGACGATGATTTCACATCTGCGCCAACCGCTGACACAAGTGAAACCAAAGCTACAACCGAGGAGATTACAACCGAAACATCCACAACCGAAGAGGAAACAACGGAGCCGGAAACAGAGGAGATATCTTCAGAGGAAACATCATCGGAAACAGCGGAAAGCACGGAAGTACAGCAGGTTTCTCAGCCTGAGGAGTTTATAAGACTTATGAGCAAGTGCGGAATTGATATCAACATGGTGGATTGCAGTCAGCTTGTGGTGGTGGAGTCCTCGGGAAACGAAGCGGTTGTGTCATTTTATGAAAAACAGGACAGCGGTCTGTGGCAGGACACAGGACTTACTGTTTCCGGATGGGTAGGTGTAAACGGAGTTGACGAGAAATCCCAGGAGGGAGATGGAAAAACTCCTTATGGACTTTTTTCAGTTGGAGAGGCTTTTTATATAGGAGAAGAGCCTGAAACAGGACTTAACAGCTTTCAGGTAACGGAAAACACCTACTGGGTTGATGACCCACAATCTGTGTATTACAACCAAAAGGTGGAGGGAACGGAAAATAAGGACTGGAACAGTGCCGAACATATGATAAGCTATTCACAAAGCTATAAGTATGGATTTGTTGTAAACTTCAATATGGACCCTATTGTTCCGGGAAAAGGCTCTGCAATATTTTTCCACTGCGGAACTGCGCCCACTGCAGGATGTGTGGCTGTGCCGGAAAGCAGTGTGCTGAGCTATCTTGAAAGACTGGACAAAAATAAAAATCCTTATATATTGCTTATGTAAAAGAGCTTATTTTATAAATAATTATTAAAAATTTCTTAATCTTTGGGAAGAGCTCTTGACAGCTATTCCTGGAAATATTTATAATACTTATATAGGAAGGTGATAAATATGGAAAAGGAATGGTCACCGGAAAAAAGATATTATCTAAATCTTTTGGCGGAGAAATACCCGTCCATGCAGAATGTGTGGACAGAAATAATAAATTTACAGGCTATAATGAACCTGCCCAAAGGCACTGAGCATTTTATGAGCGACCTCCACGGCGAGTACGAAGCATTTACTCAGATACTCAACAACTGTTCGGGGGTTATCAGAGAAAAGGTAAATATGCTTTTTGAAAATACCCTGAGTTCATTTGAGAGAAACGAGCTTTGCACACTTATCTACTATCCGGAACAGAAGCTTTCCCAGCTTCACGAAAGCGGAAAGATTTCCGACGGCTGGTATCAGACAACATTGCAGGAGCTTACAGATTTGGCAAAGCTGTTGTCTTCAAAGTACACACGTTCCAAGGTGAGAAAGGCAATGCCTCAGGCATACAGCTATATAATAGACGAGCTTTTGCATGCCCAGCCTGATGAGGACAACAACCAGCTTTTGTATCATCAGAAGATAATAGACACACTTATCCGTGTGGGAAGCGGCGATTCATTTATATGCGCTTTGTCAGACCTTATAAAAAGGCTGGCTGTTGACCTTTTGCACATAGTAGGAGATGTTTTCGACAGAGGCCCAAGACCTGACAGTATTCTTGATATGCTTTTCAAGTACCACAATGTGGATATAGAATGGGGAAACCATGACATACTGTGGATGGGAGCGGCGGCAGGAAACAAAGCTTGTATCGCCACTGTAGTGAGAAACAGTCTTTCCTATGGAAACACCCAGGTGCTTGAAAGCGGCTACGGAATAAGTTTGCGACCCTTGTATCTTTTTGCGGAGCATACTTACCCGGGAGATGTAAACAGTGCCGCAAGAAAGGCGATTTCCGTTATCCTCTTTAAGCTTGAGGGAAATATAATTATGAATCATCCGGAATACTGTATGGATGAACAGCTTTTGCTTCATAAGATGAACTTAAATTCCGGAACAATAGAGATTGACGGAAAAATTTACGAGCTTAACGACACGTTTTTCCCAACGCTTGATTTTGAAAATCCTTACGAGCTTACAGAAGAGGAAAAGGAAATAATAGAGGATTTGAAGCAGTCATTTACCGAAAGCGAAAGACTGAACCGTCATATTGAGTTCTTGTATAAAAAGGGAAGCATGTACCGCTGCTGTAACGGAAATCTTCTTTACCACGGCTGTATACCAATTGACAGCGGCGGAAACTTTGACAGCATAGAGCTGGAAGGCGGAAGATACTGGGGAAAATCCTATATGGATTACGCAGACAGAGCCGCAAGAAGAGCATTTTTGCAGAAAGATGATGAAAATGCAGTTGATTTCATGTGGTATCTGTGGTGCGGAGAGAAATCACCGCTTTCTGGAAGAAGAATAAAAACCTTCCAGAGAATGTTTTTAAACGACAAAACAGCATGGGAAGAACCACGCAACCCTTATTATGAGTTTTATAAGGAAGAGGCGGTCTGCAAAATGATTTTGAGGGAGTTCGGACTTTTCGGAGAAAACTGCCACATAATCAACGGACATACGCCTATAAAGGTTTCAAAGGGCGAAAGCCCTATAAAAGCCAACGGCAGGCTTATTGTAATTGACGGAGGTTTCTGCAAGGCTTATCAGAAAACCACCGGCATTGCGGGATATACATTGATATTTAATTCCCACGGTCTTAGACTGATGTCGCACCAGCCGTTCAGCAGTATAGAAAAGGTTTTAAACGACAACGAGGATATAGAATCCCAGTCTGAAATATTTGAAACAGAGAAAAAGAGGGTAATGGTAGGCGACACGGACACGGGAGTTATAATAAAAGAAAAAATTGCCCAGCTTGAGCAGATTTTGGAGCTGTACAGGCAGGGAAAAAGGTTCCCTTTATAAAATTTAGGGAAAGAAAAGCTAAGTAAAGGAGGTATGGACAATGAAAAAGATAATTGCGGTTATGCTCTGTGTTTGTGTGCTGGCTTTTGCCGGATGCTCAAATACGGAGAAAACAACGGACAATGACACAGCGGCTCAGGGTGCTAAATACCTTGAAAAAGAGGGCATTGCCCCATATGACCTTTCCGATGGCGAGGAGTATATTCTAAATGTTATGAATATCAAAAAGGATGCATTGCTTGTTTCCTACAACGCCACAGAGAATTCAAAAATGCTCATGGTAAGAGTATACAACCTCAATGACGGTCAATGGGACGAAACAGGAAATCTTGCTTTTGTGATTGCAGATGACAATAAGCAGGGAACAATTTCAATTATGGAAAAGGACAATTATGCTTTGGAGTTGTCCACAATTTCCGCATCTGCAAAAAGTGAAATGATTGATGATGATAACGAGTACATTCGAAGTCAAAAGACGGTTATCAATGATTTTCAGAATATAGAACTAAACAAGGAAATACCGGTTGCCATATATATAAACGACAGCGATACAGCCGGTGTACCCATTGAACTCAGCGAATTTTCCGATCCAGCAAACTTTGAGGGAATAGATTTGGTTCGAGCTGTGACCTTTGAGTTTATGGACGAAACGCTCTGATATCAGAGAAAAGAGGTGTCAGCTATGAATAAAAAGATACTTTCATTAGTGCTTTGCATATGTTTGTTTATGTTTGTTTTTGCAGGCTGTACCAACGAGAATAGGGATAATGAAACCGATGAACCTGAAATAGAAACAACCACTGACGTTACAGAACCCATTGAAAATGAAAATAACCAGCTTCAGTCCTACGGTTTGACTCCTTATGAACCTACACAGGAAGAAAGCGAACTTATGAGGGTTTTGCATCGTGGAGCAATATTATTTTCCTATAATGTTCCCGATGAAGCAAAAGCCATCAATATAAAGGTTTATTCCTATAACGGAAGCGAATGGGAAAAAACACACGATTCAGGTTTCGGGCTGACAGATGAGGAGGATAAAAGCGGAAGAATAGCGGTTTCCGTCAATGATGACTATACCATAAGAGTTACAGGTAACCGTTTTCTGTCAACCTCAGACCCACCTTTCATGTTAAAGGATAAAATAAATTCCGGAAGCCGCCAGTCACTTCAGGAAACCTGGGAATATGAACCAAATAAGGAGATACCGCTGTATATGGCCATGGGAAAAGAAGACGGTGTGCTGATTGATTATAATATGTCTGATTTCCCAAGCACTGAAAACCTTGAAAATGTCGGCTATATAGAAATTATGACCATAGAATTTCCCGGAGAAATCGTATTGTAAAATCAGTGAAAAACTATAAGGTTTTAGTCTGATTTTTTGAACGGAAAAAGGAGGAAATAAGCTATGAATAAAAGATTATTATCATTATTGATTTGTTTGTGCTTGTTTATATCTGTTTTTGCAGGATGTTCAGATGAAGATACGAAAAAGGAAACTGAAGAAACTACAAATGAAATTACCTCCGAAACAAGCGGAAAAACAGAACCGGTGGTAGAGAGAGGAACTTTAAAATCCTTTGGAATAGTTCCCGATGATTATGTGTCATTTAGCGCAAAGATGTTTGATATTTTGGGACTTGATACAAAAGAGGATATTTATGTATACAATGTACCTCAGGAAGCGAAAGTTATATATATAGAAGCCTATTCCTTTGACGGAAGCGGATGGAAAAATGTTTGGGATTCCGGAGCAGGCATAACAGCCCCTTCACATATGAGCGGAGAAATCGCCATTGAAATAAAAAAGGACTATTCTCTGAAAATATCAGGTGATTACTTTAGTTCAACAACAAAACCCTTAACATTATCTGAAAATATTGAGAACGTCACAGTTTTAAAGCTTGATGATTTTTGGGAGTTTGAGCTGGACAAGGAAGTACCCGTATATATGATTTTAGCGGACGAAGAGAAAAATGAGTTTTCATATAATCTGGAGGATTATCCGAGTACGGAAAATCTTGACGGAGTAGATATTGCCCAGGTTTTAACCATTGAGTTTTCAAGCGAACCACTCTAAAATTTAATAAGTTTTTTACGGAGCAGGCGGAGAAATCCGCTTGCTTTTTTGTTTGTAACGGTGATGTGACTGAAAATGAAAGATAAATTAAATTTTTGACCGTTTTCAAGTGAGGAGATTAAAAGTGTTTAATTATTAGTTGAATTTTTAGAAAATAAAATTATTTATATTTAAAGTGGCGAATATTATATTTTATACAGAAAAAAGTTATTAGTTTGACACGCAATAGTTATCTGGAATAAAAGTATATGATATTGCAGAAGTAAAAAGGCAAATTTGCGTCGGTTATGATTGGCGGAAACATTGAAAACGGTCATGAAAATCAAAAACAATCATTATTTTATGCGAAAAAATGACATATACGCTCGAAATAAAGGGGTACAGGTCGTATTTATTAAAAATAAATATGGATAAATAGCTATTTTGTTTGATAATGATACATATTTTTATTAAATATGCACAAAAAATCGGGTGAAAGATTGTAACTGATTTTGAACGAACTTGCTTGACTTGAAGATTTTACCGTGCTAAAATATATACAACAACAAGGGAGAACAAAGTACAAAGGAGGCGAGATTTTATGCTGACACAGGAACGGCACGAAGAAATATGCAGAATAGTTAATGATAAAAAGGCAGTAACTGTTACAGAATTGGTGAAATTGCTGGGAAGCAGTGAGTCAACCATAAGACGTGATTTGAATTATCTTCACGATAAGGGAAAAATTAAAAAGGTTCACGGCGGAGCTACAAGCCTTATCAACAATTACACAACCAGAGAAGATACGGTTGATGAAAAAGCTCTTCTTCATATGGAAGAAAAAGAAAAAATCGGACGATATGCGGCAAGTTTGATTGAACCGGGAGAGCTTATATATATAGATGCAGGAACAACAACAGGATGTTTGGTTTCAAATATTAAAGATAAAGATTGTATTTATGTTACAAACGGCATAAGCCATGCAAAGCTGTTAGGACAAATGGGATGCAGGGTTTTTGTAATTCCGGGAACAATAAGAGGATGCACGGAAGCCATTATCGGAGGAGAAGCCAACGACTATTTGATGCGTTATAATTTTACAAAAGGCTTTTTCGGAGTGAACGGCATAAGTCTTGAAAACGGACTTACAACTCCCGACCCGGACGAGGCACGTACAAAAACGGCGGCAATGTCAAGATGCAAACAGTGTTACGTTTTGGCTGACTCTTCAAAATTCAGAATTGTTACAGCCGTAACATTTGGCCAGCCGGAGGACGCAAGAATTATTACAACTACACTGGAAGAAAAACAATTCAAACTAAAAACTGAAATTGTGGAGGTTGATCAGTATGATTTATACAGTCACATTTAATCCGTCACTGGACTACATAGTAAGAGTTGACGACTGGAATCAAGGAGAGGTTGTAAGAACCGCAGGAGAGCAGATTTTCCCGGGCGGCAAAGGCGTAAATGTTTCCATAGTTATGCAGAACTTAGGTTTTTCCACAAAGGCTTTGGGATTTAAAGCAGGATTTACCGGTGAAGCTTTGGAGCAGATGCTCAGACAGTATGGCTGCGAAACAATGCTTATACCTATTGACAATGGTTTTACAAGAATCAATGTAAAGCTTAAATGCCCAAACGAGGAGAAAGAAAAGAGAGAAACAGATATAAACGGACAGGGTCCGAATATCTCAAAGGAACATATAGATAAGCTTTTCTCCGAGCTTGACAAAATAGAAGAGGGCGACGTGCTTGTGCTTGCAGGAAGTATTCCAAACACATTGCCTGAGGATATTTATCAGCAGATAATGGCAAGAATGGTCGGTAAAAATATTAAGATTGCCGTAGACGCTACAAAGGATTTGCTTTTGAATGTTTTACAGTTCAATCCTTTCCTTATAAAGCCCAACAACCACGAGCTGGGAGAAATGTTTGGCGTAAAGATTACAAATACAGGGGACATAGTTACCTATGCCAAGAAGCTTCAGGAAATGGGAGCGAGAAACGTACTTGTTTCAATGGCAGGAGACGGCGCACTGCTTTTAACAGAAGACGGAGATATATATCAGAGCTTGCCGCCTAAGGGCAAGGTTGTAAATTCCGTTGGCGCAGGCGACTCAATGGTAAGCGGATTTATGGCAGGATACCTCAACACAGGGGATTATATGGAGGCTTTGAAAATGGGTCTTTGCACAGGTTCTGCCACAGCTTTCAAGGATTGGCTTGCAACCAAAGAGGATGTAATGAAGATTTACAATGAATTTAATCTTTGATTTTGTATCTTAACAGCGTGACGCTGTTGCAATATATAGAAAAAATGAAAAGGAGAATGGTTATGCGTATTACAGATTTACTCTCACCTAAGGGTATTGACCTGAATGCGAAAGTTTCCACAAAAGAACAAGCCATAGATAAGCTTGTATCATTGATGGATGCAACCGGCAAAGTAAACAATGTAGAAGTTTACAAGCAGGCAGTAATCAAAAGAGAAGAGGAAGGAACAACCGCCATGGGCGAAGGAGTTGCAATTCCTCATGCAAAAACATCAGCGGTAAGTGCACCTGGTCTTGCGGCAATGGTAGTACCATCCGGCTGTGATTATGACACACCGGACGGAGAACCGGCAAAGTTGTTTTTCCTTATTGCAGCGCCAAACACAAAAGACAACGTGCATCTCGACGTTTTGGCACAGCTTTCAATCCTTCTTATGGATGATGATTTCAGAACAAACCTTATGAACGCAAAGTCCGTTAAGGAATTTCTTCAGATAATCGACGACGCCGAAAGCGATAAAAAGGCTGAGGTTAAAGAGGAAAGCGCAGACGGATACGCAGTATTGGCAGTTACCGCATGTCCTACAGGTATCGCTCATACATATATGGCTGCCGAGGCTTTGGAGCAGGCAGGAAAGAAGCTGAATGTTGCAATAAAAGTTGAAACAGACGGCTCCGGCGGAGCAAAAAATGTGCTCACAGCCGAAGAAATTAAAAAAGCAAAATGCATCATCCTTGCAACCGATACAAAGGTTCCTACAGCCCGTTTTGAAGGCAAAAAGGTTATTCAGGTAAAGGTTGCCGACGGTATTCATAAAGCTGAAGAGCTTATAACCCGTGCTAACAACGGCGAGGGAGAGATTTACCACGAAGCAGGAAACAGCAACGCTAAGAAAGAGGAAGAAGAAAAGGGCGGAATCGGACATCAGATTTATAAGCACCTTATGAGCGGCGTTAGCCACATGCTTCCTTTCGTTATAGGCGGCGGTATTCTTACAGCTCTTGCATTCCTTGTTGATACAATCTGCGGCTACGGCGGCGCAGCTTCCGGAAGCTTCGGTTCCATCACACCTCTTGCAGCATTCTTTAAGACAGTAGGCGGCCTTGCAATGGGACTTATGGTTCCGGTTTTGGCAGGCTATATCGCATATTCAATCGCTGACCGTCCCGGACTTGCTCCAGGTTTTGTAGGCGGACTTATTGCAGCAAACGGAAACGCAGTTATGAACTTTGAAGGCGCAGAGGGTTTCCAGGGCTTCATCGCTCAGTTTGCTTTCGGAAATACAGGTAACACAGTTTCAGGCTTCCTCGGAGGTCTTGCAGCAGGATTTATCGCAGGCTTTATAGTTTTGGGACTTGAAAAGCTTTGCGCAAAGTTCCCGCCGTCACTTGAAGGTATTAAACCTACACTTATTTATCCTCTTGTAGGAATTTTTGCAATTGGCGTACTTATGTACTTTATCTTTAACCCGATTATTGGTATAATAAATACAGCCCTCAGCAATATGCTTCTTGCAATATCCGGCGCAGGAATGATGGTTGTACTTGGACTTATCCTTGGAGCTATGATGGCTATAGATATGGGTGGTCCTATCAATAAGGCGGCTTATGTATTCGGTACAATGTGCCTCGGTATGGCTGCAACAGCAGACGCAGCTGCTGCAAACGATTATTACATGATTATGGCAGCAATCATGGTAGGCGGTATGGTACCACCGGTAGGTATTGCTCTTGCAACTACATTCTTCCCAAATAGATTTACAAAGGCAGAGAGAAACTCAACAGTTTCCAACTATCTTATGGGTGCATCATTCATCACAGAAGGCGCAATCCCATTTGCAGCATCCGACCCGATTCACGTAATTCCGGCAACAGCAGCAGGTGCCGCAGTAGCAGGCTTCCTTTCAACACTCTTTGGCTGCACACTTATGGCTCCTCACGGCGGTGTATTCGTATTCGCAACAGTCGGCAATCCGCTTATGTACATTGTATCTTGGCTTGTAGGAAGCGTTGTAACAATGCTGCTGCTTGCAGTGCTCAAAAAACCACGTCCTGAGTACGCAGCAGAAAAGGCAGGAAAATAATTTATGTTCAAAAACTGAACAAACGTAATTCTACCAAGAAAAGGAGACAATCAAAATGAAAAGTTTTAGCTACGTAATCACAGACGCAGAAGGAATCCACGCTCGCCCGGCAGGATTGCTTGTAAGACAGGCAGCAAAGTATCAAAGCGCTATTAAAATCGAAAAAGGCGGAAAGTCAGGAGACGCAAAAAGAATTTTTGCAGTAATGGGTCTTGCAGCAAAGCAGGGCGAGACAGTTACAATCTCCGCTGACGGCCCTGACGAGGATACAGCAATCGCTGAACTCGAGGCTTTCATGAAAGAAAATCTGTAAACACCTCATATTAAATAATATAAAACCCCAAAGAGACGCTCCGGCACATGTGCCGGAGCGTTTTTTGTGAAAAAAGTAGAAAGTGAAATAATTCCTGTTTTTAGTTGACAGATGGGAATTATTGTGATATATTACTTAATAGTAAAAGTTATCAATAAGGAATGATTATTATGGTTAAGCGAAACACTATTCAGCGTGCTATGGTTTTGGATGCTGTAAATAAGTTGAAGTGTCACGCTACTGCGGATGAGGTATATCAAATAGTTGTGAATGAACACCCGAATATAAGCAAAGGAACAGTATACAGAAATCTGAACCAGCTTGCCGAAATGGGAGAGATAAGAAAAATCGAAGTTCCCGGCAATGCGGACAGATTTGACCACAGATGCCACGACCACTATCACGCCAGGTGTCTGAAATGCGGTAAGGTTTTTGATGTGGAAATGGACTACATAAAAGACCTTGAAAAGCAAATAAAGGACGCTCACGGATTTCAGTTCAGCGGACACGACCTTATGTTTAAAGGTATTTGTCCGGATTGTCAGAAAAAAGAAAAGTGATACATGGCTGTTTATAAATGCGTATGCGGGCGCATAAACCCGTAAATAATTTATTAGGAGATGATTTTATGAGAAGTATTACAACATTGGACCTTCAGTATGCACACAGATTTTATGGATTTAAGGGTGAAGCTCAGTATCTTCACGGACACACAGGTGTTTTGACTATAGAGGTAGAGGACACAGTAGAACCGGGCGTTAACATGGTTTTCCCATGTAATGAAATTCAGAAAACAGCATGGGACGTGCTTAAAAACTTTGACCACGCATTGATTTTGAGAGAAGATGACCCGCTTCTTCCGGCTGTGCTTGATGTATATGAGAAGCAGGGAATCCGCAACGGAGCTCCTCAGAATACAATGGTTGGAGCAGCATTTAAGACAGAGCTTGCAACTGCTTATCCTGAGTGCAGACTGGTTGTAACAAAGGAAACATTGACAGTTGAAGGCATGATTAAGATTGTTTATGATTTGCTCAAAGATAAGCTTAACATTGCAAAAATCACATTCACAAGCGGCGTAAATGCGGCTTCTGCTGAATTTACAACAAAGAATAAGATTGACCGCTGTCCTCTCTGCGGAATCGCTCTTGATGAAAACGGAGTATGCCCTAAGTGCGGATACAGAAAACAGAAGTAAAAAGTTAATATAAATGAAGAAAGGGACGTCTTAGGGCGTTCCTTTTGTTTTGTGTAGAGATTTTTATCCGTTGACACCTGAAAAAATTGAGTATATAATTTAATAAATTGATTATATTTTTATATAAGTGTATGGTGAAGATTTACGACGGGAGATGAAGCAGTTGCAGGGAGATATGAATTGCAGGCTCAGCAAAATCGAGCTTAGAAACTTTAAAAATACGGAATACGGTATTGTGGAGATGCCCTCTTTTGCCAATAAGGAATATTTTTCCCGCAGTGCCGATATTTTGGGGATTTACGGTCAAAACGGTTCGGGAAAGACTGCGGTTGTGGAGTGCATTTCCATACTGAAAAATCTTCTTGAGGGCAAGACCCTTCCGGCAAACGTGAAAAATTATATTGCCCAAACCAGTGAAACCTGTCAGCTGAGAATTTGGTTTACCGTGGAATTTAACGGAGAAAAAAGCCTTTTGGAATATAAGGTGGAGCTGGGAGAAATTTCAAAGGAGCAGACGGGAATAATCACCGAAGAGCTTTTCGCTTCCGAGTACAGCGGCAAAAGCTTTAAAAGAAAAAAGCTTATTATAGGCTATAGCTCCGAAAAGGGAAAATCCTTTGTCACACCGGATAAATTATATAAAGACCTTGTAAAGCTCAGAGAGGAAAGCTCTGTGGATATGATGGTAGCCAGAAGAATTACCCAGCGTGAGGGTGTTTCATTTATTTTCGGCGACGACATGAACCGTGTTTTTGAACTTTCAAAGGATGTTTTAGGTGTGTACAGCGGAGTTATTAAAGCTTTAAGAGATTACGCCGCCTATGACCTTTTTGTTATTTCAAATGTAAGGGAATCCCACGACCACAATATCTGCCTGATACCTGTGCTGTCGGGAGCTGAGGACAAAAAGGAAGAGAGCAGAAAGTATTTTGTTCCCGTTGACGAGCCCTTTGTTTTGGAAAAAAGCAAGTTTGTATTTTTTGAAAATATACTTAAAAAAATGAACACCGTTATATGTACAATAATTCCAGGCCTTAACATAGACATTCACAGCTTCGGGGAACAGCTTATGGAAAACGGCAAGGAGGGCGTAAAGGTTCAGCTTGTGTCAAAAAGGGGAGATGTGACAATTCCCCTTAAATATGAATCGGAGGGCATTATAAAAATAATATCCCTGCTTAACCTGCTTATGTGCGTGTACAATAATCCCTTTATGTGCCTTGTGGCGGACGAGCTGGACGCAGGAATATATGAATATTTGCTGGGAGAGCTTCTCTCTGTTTTCCGCAGAGGGGCAAAGGGTCAGCTTTTGTTTACCTCACACAATCTGAGAGCCTTGGAAATGCTTGATAAAACCAGCGTGATTTTTTCAACAGTAAATCCGGAAAATAGGTATATACGCCTTAAAAATGTGAGAAATTCAAACCTCAGGGACATATATCTGAGAAGCATTATACTTGGCGGACAGGATGAAGAGATTTACGACGAAACCGACGCAATAGAGATGGGAAGAGCTTTCAGAAGCGCAGGAAAGGCGGTGCGCAGTGAAGAACAAAACTAAAAAGGTCATACTTTTCATAGTTGAAGGCCCTACGGATGCGGATACATTAAGTCCGGTTCTGAAAAAAATATTCAAGCCCGGTGATATACATTTTCATGTAGTTCACGGTGACATAACCACAGTAAAAAAATCCTCATACGACGCCGTTATGAAGCGGCTTTCTTCACAGATTACAGAAGAGATGAAGAGATACCGCTTTACCAAAAAGGACGTGGTGAGGATTATACATATAGTTGACACCGACGGAGCTTTTGTGTCCTCGGAAAATGTGGTTTTCAAAGATACTCACCATATTGAATACGGAAAAGACCATATTTATACGGATAATCCGGTGAGTATCATAGGCAGAAACCGTCAGAAATCAATGTCATTAAGAGAATTAAGCTATGCGGAAACTGTGGAAGGAATACCATATTCAGTCCATTATTTTTCAAGGAATATTGAACATGTTATGCACAACCAGCAGGGAAATCTCACCAGCGACCAGAAGATGTATTATGCCGACGAGTTTGTAAAGATTTACGGAAACTCACCGGAAAGGTTCTTAAAATTCATTTACTCAAAGGATTTTGCGGTTTCGGGAAACTACAGGGAAACCTGGGATTTTATAATGGAGGACTGCAATTCCCTCCACCGACATTCAAACCTGCATTTGATTTTTTCATTTTGCGATATAAAATAAAGCGACCTTTTACGTCAGAAACAAAACTGATGTAAAAGGTCATTTTTTAAATATTCATATCTTTTTTTGTAAAGATGATTACCGAAGCTGCGCTTAGAATAATACATCCGGCAAGAAGAATGAATGGGGCATAAACCGAAAAGCTGTCGCCGGCAATAATTTTTTCCGGTGAAAACAAGGTAAAATAAGTGGTATATTTTATCTTTTCAAGGTTGCCTCCCATGTTTGCAATCATTTGGAGAACATACATCAAAACATTTATTCCTGCGCCCACGCCCAGGCTGTATTTTGTATCGTTAAAAATACAGGAAGTGAGAAAACAGATTGAAGCCATGAAAAGCTGTAAAAACAGCAGCGAGAGATTTAAGTAAATTAAATCAGAGGCTATGTTTTCCTGAGGGTACATTATTTTACAGCAGATGAGCTGTAAGACCGTTACGTACAAAATCAGAAAGAATATTCCCGAATACAGCACGGACATTTGAGTAAAAGCGATAGTTTTTCTTTTTACCGGAGCCGCCATAAGTGCTGACATTGAACCTCTGTCCACATATTTTGCGATAAGTCCGTTTGCCCTTATAATAGCATAGACCATAGGGAAAATCAGCAAAATCATTCCGTAAAGATAGGAGGACATGAAGCCCAAAAGGGTAGCAGTGTTTCCGTTCATGCCGAAAGCCGCCATCATTTCGGAAAAAAGCTCTGTAAACTCCTTTAGAACCTCTTCCATTTCCGGATTATACATTCCGGTTATCATTGTTACGTATAGTGTAAGTATTGCTATGAAAATCACAATAAGCTTTAGGGAGGACTTTATTTCTCTGAAATATAATGTTTTATTTATCATTTTTTCCGCCTCCGTAATACTGTAGGAATATTTCCTCAAGGGATTGTCTTGCGGTAACCTCAACGGTGTTTCCTTTTTGTATGCCGGAAAAATCCCTTGCAAAATCTTCGGCTGTCTTTTCGTTTTCAAGAGTAACTGTGTATTTCTTGACATGTCTGTTGCGCAGTTCTTCCGTCGAATCGGTTGCAGCCAGTTTTCCGTCTTTGATTATTGAAATCCTGTCGCAGGTTTTTTCCACCTCTTCAAAAATATGGCTGGAAATAAAAATAGTTTTTCCCTTGGACTTTTCCCTTTGAATAAGCTCAATAAATCTTTTCTGCATAATTGGGTCAAGTCCGCTGGTGGGTTCGTCTAAAATAAGCACCTGAGGGTCGTGCATAAAAGCGGAAACAATTCCCACCTTTTGCTTCATGCCTTTGCTCATTTTCTTGATTTTTCCCTTAGGGTCAAGCTCAAACATTTCGAGAAGAGATTTTTTAAGGCTTCCGTTTTTTATTTTGCGGTATTTTTCCATAAAGTTTAAATATTCAACGCCTGTCATGTCGTCGAAAAAATTTATTTCTCCAGGAATATAACCCACAAACTCCTGTATTTTACACCGCTCATGGAAGCAGTCAAAGCCATTTATACAGCATTTTCCCGAATTAGGCTTAATAAATCCCATCAGGTGTCTTATGGTTGTGGTTTTACCGGCTCCGTTTGGCCCTAAAAAGCCAAAAATTTCGCTTTCCTTAACAGACATAGAAATATCAAAAATTCCCTTGTTGTTTCCGTAGTCGTGGGTTAGACTTTCAATTTCTATAATATTCATAGGCGCACCCTCCTTGCAGATATATTTTTATAAAAATATAAGGTAATTCTGACACTCAGAATTACCTTATTATTTTATGTAATAAAATTATTCGCACATGTCCTCATAGCTGTAAAGCTCAAGACCACCGGCTGTAATTGCTTTTGCGGCAGCCTCTCCGTCGGAAGCCTTTACAATCATGGCAACTCTGTTAGCAGAAGCCAAAGCGTACATATACTCAATATTAAGGCCTTTGCTGCAAAGAATGTGAGTCATCTTGTGAAGCTCGCCAACCTTGTCCTGAAGCTTAACTGCGATAACGTCTGTAAGCATTGCGGAAAAGCCCTTATCTCTCAGTGCGTCCTTTGCGGTTTCCGGATTGGAAACAATCATTCTCAACATACCGTATTCTGTTGTGTCAGCCATGCTGAGGGAAAGAATGTTTACTTTTTCCTGTACGAGAGCTTCTGTAACCTCTTCCAGTCTGCCCTGACGGTTTTCGATAAATACGGATAACTGTTTAATAAACATAGTTCTACCTGCCTTTCGTAATAGTAATATAAATAAAACTTCTGTTTATATTTTATCAGTTGTACTTTCTGTTGTCAATTACGTGTTGACTCTTGCCCATGCTTCTTTCGATGCTCTTAGGCTCAACAAGCTTAACCTTAACCGCAAGACCGATAGCCTGCTTGATAACCTCTGTAATTTTATTTGTGAGATTTTCAAGCTCTCTGATTTCGTCGGAGAAGAATCTCTCTTCAACCTCAACTCTAACCTCAAGTGTATCGAGATTATTTACACGGTCAACAATAAGCAGATAGTGAGGTGTAGTGCCGCCCATTTCAAGCAATGCAGCTTCAATCTGGCTTGGGAATACGTTAACGCCTCTGATAATAAGCATGTCGTCGGTTCTGCCTGTAAATCTTGCGATTCTTGCGGTAGTTCTTCCGCACTGACAAGGCTTGTGAGTGATGCTTGTAAGGTCTTTTGTTCTGTAACGGATAAGAGGAATACCCTCTTTTGTAAGGGTTGAAATAACAAGCTCGCCGGTCATGCCGTCACGGAGAGGCTTGAGGGTTTTCTGGTCAACAATTTCAGGAAGGAAGTGGTCCTCATGAATATGAAGTCCTGAATGGAATTGACAGTCTGTTGCAACGCCCGGGCCCATAATTTCGCTCAAGCCGTAAATATCGTGAGCATGAATTCCCAGCATGTTTTCAATCTGAGAACGCATTTTCTCTGTCCAAGGCTCTGCGCCGTTTATTGAAGCTTTAAGCTTTATTTTGTCACGAACACCCATCTCGTTGATTGTTTCAGCGATGTGAAGCAGATATGACGGTGTGCACATAATGCCTGTAACGCCGAAGTCAATCATCATGTTGATAAGCTTCTTTGTGTTTCCTGTTGACATTGGTACAACAGTTGCGCCCAGCTTTTCTGCGCCGTAGTGAGCACCCAAACCGCCTGTGAACAAACCGTAGCCGTATGCGATTTGAATAATGTCGTTTTGACCTAATCCTGCCATTGTGATACAGCGGGCAACGCACTCGCTCCATGTTTCGATATCACGTCTTGTGTATCCTACAACAGTTGCTTTTCCTGTTGTGCCGCTGGATGCGTGAATTCTGGTAATCTGTGAATTAGGAACGGCAAATAATCCGAAAGGATAGGTGTCACGCAGGTCGTCCTTTGTGGTAAAAGGCAGTTTGTCCAAGTCTTCGATGCCCTTAATATCGCCCGGTTCAAGTCCCAGAGCCTGCATCTTTTTTCTGTAGTATTCAACGCTGTGATATACTCTGTCAACCAGCTTTCTAAGTCTGGCGCTTTGCAGGTTAGTCATTTCGTCCCTGCTCATACATTCTTTTGTTTCATTCCAGATCATATGGTCAGCAACCCTTCCTTATAATAATATTTATGCTTTTATATTTATTAAAGATTATAGCCTATCTCAAAGGCTTTTTTATTTATCTCAATTGTCTTAGGAGGAACTGTGGTTTCAATAACATCGAGCCATTCATCTTTGTCAAAGCCCATGTACTTTGCGGCGGCGCCCAAAACGATTACGTTAAATGTACGAGGTGCGCCCAGCTTCTTTGCTTCCTCTGTAGCTTCAACAACAATGGTGTTTCTCTTTTCCTTGAGTGTGTCGATTATGTTTTCAGGATACTGAGCAACACCTGTAACAACTGTAATAGGGTCTATTCTCCAGTCATTTACAATAACGGAACCGTCCTTTTTAAGGAAATGAATATAGCGGAGAGCTTCCAAACGCTCGAAAGCAATCAAAACATCTGCCTGACCCTCTTCAACGATAGGTTCTGCAACATTGTCGCCGTAGCGTACAAAAGTAACAACGCTTCCGCCTCTCTGTGCCATTCCGTGAACCTCGGAAAGCTTTACGTCATAGCCTGCACGTGTTGCAAGCTTGCCCAAAATTCGGCTGGTGAGAAGTGTTCCCTGACCGCCTACTCCGACTATCATAATATTCTTTGTCATATTATTCACCAACCTTTACCTGCTCTATAGCTGAGAATTTGCAAAGCTGCATGCAAAGTCCGCAGCCGTTGCACATTGTTTCGTCAATGGAGATTGTGCCGTCCTCGTTCTTTGTAAGGGCAGGACAACCCGGTTTTAAACATGCTCCGCACTTTTTGCACTTGTCGGAAACAGGTCTGCACTTGAATGGGAACTTAACGCCCTTGAGAAGTGCGCATGGAGCTTTTGTAATAATAACTGATACAGCCTCTCTTGCTGTTTCTCTCTTGATAACCTCTTCAAGCTCTTTCTGATTGAATGCGTCAACCTCGTAAACATTTTCAATACCCAAAGATTTGCAGAGATTGTAAATGTTTATTGCAGGAACAATTTCGCCCTTGAGTGTCTTTCCTGTAGCGGCGTGGTCCTGATGACCGGTCATTCCTGTTGTGGAGTTGTCAAGGATAATAACTGTGCCTGTGGACTGGTTGTAAACCATGTTTACAAGGGAGTTGATACCTGTATGCATAAAGGTGGAGTCACCGATAACTGCAACCCAGTTGCGGATGTAATCCTTGCCCTTTGCCTTTTCCATACCGTGGAGTGTGCTGATACTTGCGCCCATGCATATTGTTGTGTCGATAACGGAAAGAGGAGCAACTGCGCCCAATGTGTAACATCCGATGTCGCCTGCGCCGTGGATTTTAAGCTTTTTAAGCACGGTGAACACACTTCTGTGTGGACATCCCGGACATAGGATTGGAGGTCTTGGAGGAACCTGTGCAGGCTTGTCTGCGTCTGTAGGCTCGCCTAAAACCTTTTCTCTAATCATTTCAGCGTTGTACTCGCCCTGAACAGTGAATATCTCTTTACCCACTGCCTTTGAAATTCCCCATGCTTTTACCTGCTCTTCGATAACAGGCTCAAGCTCTTCAAATATGTAAAGCTTATCAACCTTAGAAGCGAACTCCTCAATAAGCTTTTTAGGAAGAGGATTTACAAGACCAAGCTTCAAAACAGAAGCGTTTGGCATTGCCTCTTTTACATACTGATATGGTATACCGCTTGTGATAAAGCCAACTGAAAGGTCGTTGTATTCAACCTTGTTGATAGGCATTGTGTTGGCGTCCTCAGCCATTCTTTTAAGTCTGTCCTCAACAAACAGATGACGCTTAATAGCGTTGCCCGGCATCATAACAAACTTTGCAGCGTCACGCTCGTAAGCGATATCCTCAGGCTCTACGCGCTCCTGAAGCTCTACAAGACCCTGTGAGTGGGAAAGTCTTGTGGTGCTTCTCAAAATAATAGGTGTGTCATATTTTTCGCTGAGGTCAAATGCGTACTTCATAAACTCCTTTGCCTCTGCGCTGTCGGAAGGCTCTACAACAGGAACCATAGCAGCTCTTGCCACCATACGGCTGTCCTGCTCGTTCTGAGAGCTGTACATTCCCGGGTCGTCGGCGGCAACAAGAACAAGTCCGCCTTTAACGCCTGTATATGCGGCTGTGTAAAGTGGGTCAGCCGCTACGTTTACGCCAACGTGCTTCATTGCGCACATGGAGCGAACACCTGCAATAGATGCGCCCAAAGCTACCTCCATTGCAACCTTTTCGTTTGGAGCCCATTCTGCGTAAACCTCATCGTATTTAACTACATTTTCACTTACCTCTGTGCTTGGTGTTCCCGGATATGCGGAAGATACCTTTACACCTGCTTCGTAAGCGCCTCTTGCTATGGCTTCATTGCCAAGTAAAATTTTCTTCTCAGCCACTTTTATATTCCATCCTTTCGTAAATCAGTTACTCTCTTTGCTTTTCCTTCAAATCTTTGCAGTGTATTCGGTGATACAAGCTGGATTTTACAGTCAAGACCCAGCATCATGTGAAGTTTCTTCTTGATCTTATCTTCAAGCTCTTCCAAAGCGGCATAGGAGTCCATCATGCCCTCTGCGGCAACCTCAACCTTAACGGTGAGTATGTCGGAGTGGTCTTTTCTTTCAACCACAATTTCGTAGTTCGGGCCTATTCCGTCTGTATTTATCAAAACTTCCTCAATCTGGCTTGGGAATACGTTAACGCCTCTTATCTTCAGCATGTCGTCGGTACGTCCTGAGAGATTTTCCATTCTTGCAGTGGTTCTTCCGCATGGACATGGCTCGTACATAAGTCTTGTGATATCTCTTGTGCGGTAACGGATAAGTGGCAGAGCTTCCTTTGTGATACATGTAACAACAAGCTCACCCTTTTCACCCGGTGCTAAAACCTCTCCGGTATTTGGGTCGATAACCTCGGCGATGAAGTGGTCTTCGTTTATGTGCATACCGTTGAGCTCAAGACATTCTCCGGAAACGCCGGGACCTATAAGCTCGCTCATGCCGTAGTTTTGTGTGATATTTACATCCTCGCCCCAAACCTTGTGAAGCTCGTTTCTCATAGCCTCTGTCATAAGCTCAGAGCCTAAAAGCAGAGTTTTAATCTGCAGCTCTTTCTTTATATCTATTCCTATCTGTTGTGCAACCTCGGCAATTCTCATGGCGTATGATGGTGTTGCAACCAAAAGAGTAGAGCCGAAATCCTTCATGTACATAAGCTGTTTTTCTGTATTTCCGGTTGAAGAGGGGACAATGGCGGCTCCCACCTTCTCAAGACCGTTGTGAAGACCCAAAGCGCCGGTGAACATTCCGTAGCCGAAGCAAATCTGGGCTACATCCTCATCGGTAGCGCCGCCGGCAACGGCAAGTCTTGCCACACATTCCTTCCATATATCAAGGTCGTGGTCTGTATAACCTACAACTGTGGGTTTTCCTGTTGTGCCGCTGGATGCATGAATTCTTCTGAGTTCCTTTTTAGGCACTGTAAACAGACCATAAGGATAATTATCTCTCATGTCCTGCTTTGTGGTAAAAGGCAGTTTTTGAATATCTTTAAGTGTTACGATGTCCTCAGGTGTAACACCTGCCTCTTCCATTTTGGCACGGTAAGCGGGAACTTTTTCGTAAACACGTTTTACTGTTTTTTTAAGTCGTTCCAGCTGGATTTTTTCAATCTCATCTCTGGATAGGGTTTCTTCTTTTGCCCATATCATAATAATTTACCTCCTCGTTACTGCGTTTATATAAGGAAAAGCTCTCTTTGTTCCTTTAAAGCGGTATCAAACCGTCGCAGTACAGTGCATGAAGCTATTATATCACTTTTTTCCCACTTTGTCTTGTGTTTTTTAGATAATTTTACAAAAAAATTCTGAAATCTTCGTTTTTTTTGATATATGAAAGAATTTTAATTTATTGAATTTTCTTTAATATATATTTTATTCTGATATTAGTGATTTTATCGGATTTAGCGAAAATATCACGCTTAATATTTATACCGAGAAAGCAAAGTACACCTATATAAAATTACTTAATTTGATATTATATCGTTTACAGCGGTGTGTTTTTCTGCTATATTTAGTATACAAATATATAAGTAAAGTTTTGCCATGAGTTTGCTCATAAGGCATCTTTGATTATGATATAATAAGGATATTCACGTTTTTGTGATTGGAGAACAGAAAATATGAAAAGCTTTTCCATTAAAATTGCCGACACAGCCATAAAAATAACACCGGTATATTCTCAGATTTTTGAGATGTGCAGGGATTATTTGACAGATGAAGAACCTCTTTTTGAGGTTGAAACAAATGAAAAGGAATTTGAAAGGGAAAAAGCCATGGCTGACGGAGAATACAGCCTAAGCTATCTTGAAACACTGGCGGTGTACCGTAAAATTGTCACAAGGCTTGTTTTTTCCGATATACTGTTGGTTCACGGCTCCGCTATAGCCGTTGACGGAAAAGCATATCTTTTCACAGCTCCCAGCGGCACGGGAAAATCAACACATACAAGAATGTGGCGTGAATATTTTAAGGAAAGAGCTGTAATGGTCAACGATGATAAGCCCCTTGTACGATTTAAAGATGAGGGCGTGTTTATTTACGGAACGCCTTGGAACGGAAAGCATAGACTGGGAAACAACATCTGCGCACCCTTAAAAGGCGTGTGTATCCTTGAAAGGGCAAAGGAAAACAGCATTTCAAGAATAAGCAAAAAAGAAGCCTATCCAACATTGCTTTCCCAGATTTACAGACCCATTGAAAACGGCGAAGCCATGATAAAGACCTTACAGCTTGCAGATAAATTTATGGAGCTTCCTCTCTACCGTTTGGGATGCAACATATCCCAAGATGCGGCAATAACAGCCTATGAGGGAATGAAAGACCAACTATAAAAAGTCAATAGGAAAAATAAAAAAATAACGAATAAGGG
>ERZ779866.1468-NODE-1468-length-23723-cov-3.596037_pt1 | contig 23723 bp, 22 predicted proteins | sample MGYA00511248_ERZ779866 | MGnify/ENA primary metagenome ERZ779866 (study PRJEB29588, sample SAMEA2155758) | human gut metagenome | biome: human gut; feature: human-associated habitat; material: faeces | place: Denmark | collected 2008/2010 ... | reverse complement strand
AATTGAACTCTTGGCCTCTTGAATGCCATTCAAGCGCTCTCCCAACTGAGCTACATCCCCGTTGCGCAGTCATTTTTGCCAGAATGAACCGCGATAGTCAAGAAAAAAATGGACATTTTTTCAGAACGGAAAAAACGTTCAGCTCTCCCTTGCCCGACGTTCACGCACGCGGCTTATCCACAGTTCCAGCTTGTCGCAGAACTCCGTGAGCACCTCGTCGGTCAGCTCCCGGCCCTCCGTCGCCAGATACTGATTCATCAGAATGGCGGGGACGTTGTTGGAAAATCCCTGACGCGCAATCTCAAGGCCGCAGCCCACGCAGATGATGTCCGCATGAATGGCGCGTTCTTTCAGCATATGGCGCAGGCGCTGTTCCGCACGGGCCAGACGGCTGCCGTTAAGATCCAGAATTCGTATGGTAATCTCTATGTCGTCCATAATCAGAATGAAGCGCGGATATAGCGCTCCGCGGAAAGCGCCGCTATGGTTCCGTCGGCAACGGCCGTGGTTATCTGACGGAACGCCTTGTCGTTGATGTCGCCGGCGCTGAACACGCCCGGAATACCGGTTTCCATGAGCGGCGACGCGCTGATGTATCCCTGCTGCGTGAGCGGCAGCAGATCCTTGAACAGCGCATTGTTGGGCTTCTGACCGAGGAACACGAACACGCCGTCCACAGGTTCGGTCCAGCGCTCACCGCTTTCGGTATTCTCCAGAACGGCTCCGGTGAGATGATCGTTTTCCACGACGAGATCAACCACCCTGGTGGAAACGTATCCGTCGACCTTGCCGGAGGCGAAAAGCTGATCCTGCGTGCTCTTCGCCGCAAAATAACGGGGCATGACCTCCACCAGCGTGATGTGCGCTATGCCGGAGGAGAGCAGGTACAGGCTTTCGTCGAAGGCGCTGTTGCCGCCGCCCACCACAAGCACGCGCCTGCCCGCATAGGCCGCGCCGTCGCAGATGGCGCAGTGATGCACTTCCTGTGCGGACGTGGGCGTCTCGAGCTCCACGGGACGGCGGCCCGTGGCGAGAATGACGGCCTTGCAGCGGTATTCCCCGCCGTCCGTCACCACCTTCTTCCACAGATCACCCGTCTCGAGGCTCTCCACCTCGCACACTTCCTCCACGTCCACGCCGAGCGCGTCTATCTGTTCGCGCATCTTTTCCATGAGTTCCATGCCGTGAATGGAAGACCAGGAGGGAAAATTCTCCACCGTGTAGGTGGAATTCACAAGACCGCCGGTCACGTTGCTTTCCAGCACCACGGTATCCAGCTTCGCCCTTGCGGCGTACAGCGCGGCCGTCATTCCGGCGGGGCCGCCGCCGATGATGACCAGATCCTTGGTAATCACATCGCTCATGAAACGCCTTCCTTATCTGCAGGAATCAAAGAACTGCGCCATTTCGCGCGGATTCATGAGTCCGGCCTTCTTTCCGGCGACCTTCCCGTCGCGGATGACGAGAATGGTGGGCGCGCGTTCCGCGCCGCAGGCCTGAGCCGAAACGGGATTCTGTTCAATGTCTATGGAAAGCAGCACCGCATCGGGCTGAAGCTTGGAAAACTTTTCCAGAACCTTTTCCATGTTCTTGCAGTGCGGGCAGAGCTGCTTGTAGAAAATGCAGGCTCCGGCCTTCACTTCCGCAATGCGGGCCTGAAAAGTGGCGTCGGAAAGTTCTTCGAACATACGCTACTCCTGAAAGAGGGAGCGCCTGAGCGCTCCCCCGGTTATGTACTTTGCAAAGCCGCACGCTTCGGTGCGGGGGCATGCTACAGCGTCTTCAGCTCGCCTATGTAAAGCTTGAGCTGCTTGAGCAGTTCCTGCGCCTTTTCAGGCTTTTCCTTGATGATGTTGTTCAGCTGGAACTGATCGGTGCGACGATCGTAGAGTTCATCCTCGTCCGGCACGTCCTGCTTGGCGCCCACGGTGCAGGTCCAGATGGCCTCGTCTTCCATGATGTCGTGACCGGCATGATGGGCCTTCACCACGTCGTTCTGCGTGGAGTTCTTCAGCAGCCAGTGGATGTAGGTGTAATCTTCGGTGATGATGGACCACGACATGCCGAAGTAGCCGGCAATGGCGAAGTCGCGCACCTTGTCCACTTCGCCGCGGACCATGGGCAGAAGACTGTGACCCTGCATGTCCATGGCGCCGAAGACGGGGAAGCCGAAGGCGCCGCCCTGGGCGCCGAAGTCTTCGAGATAGCCGAGAGCTTCAAGAATGGTGGGCGCGATGTCCACGTTCTGCACGAAGCCCTTGATGCGCTTGCCGCCCTCGATGCCGGGAATGTGCATCATGAGCGGAACGTGCACCAGTTCTTCATAGGGCCAGGGGCGGCACTTGCGCATGATGCCGTGGCCGTGTTCCCCCTTGCCCATGGGCTGGCCGTGGTCGGAGGTGATGATGATGAGCGTTTCGTCCCACAGACCCTGATCGCGGATGGAATCCAGAAGCTTGCCGATCTTCTTGTCCACAAGCTCGATGTTTTCCGCGTACAGCGCGCGGATGTGGGCGCATTCCTCATCGGTGATGCGGCCTTCCACGGGCGTCCAGGGAGCGAGCATGATGGGATTGCCCTTCCAGTCGGGATCGTAGGGGCAGGGTTCCTTCTTCCAGATCGACGGCGGATCCCAGGGTTCATGCGGATCGAAGGAGTCCACCCAGAGCATGAACGGACGCTTCTTGTCGCGGATGTCGCGCAGCCAGCGGTCGGCTTCACGGGCCACCACGCTCACGAAGTTGTCGTCTTCGGAACGCCAGTCCTGACGGATCTTGAGGAAGCATTCGATTTCATCCAGAAGAGCCTTGCTGGAATCGTCGATGAGCTCGCCCTTCTCGTTGTACGCCATGCTGTAGGAGGTGTAGTCGATGGGCTTCATGGACGGATCCAGAGGCCGATCGGCGAAGGTGGTGTGGTCGAGTTCATGGCCGGGGCAGAACTTCACGTAGTCGAAGCCGCGGGAATAGCCGTACTTGGGCAGACGCATGGGGGGAGTATCGTAGACCAGAGCGGTCTGCACGTCGCGGCCCCAGAGAATGTCGGAAAGCGTGGTGTCTTCGGCGGAAAGAGCCTGCCAGCCTGCGAAAGGCAGCGTGTAGCGACCCGTCATGGTGGCCCTGCGCACAGGAACGGTGGGGAGGCCTTCGCTGTAGGCGTTTTCGAAAAGCACTCCGTTGCGGGCGAAGCGGTCAAAGTTGGGAGTTTTCACTTTCTTGTTGCCGTAGCAGCCAAGATAGTTGAACTGCAGCGTGTCCAGCATGATGAACACGACATTCTTGATCTTCTGATCCATGTGTGATCCCTGTGCTGTCTTTTCAGGCAGCGGCCGCCGCACCCGGTGCGGCGGCGCTAATGGTTTACTTTCCGGCCTTTTCCTGCTCGATTTCGGCAGCGGTCTGCTGGCCGAGGGTATGCAGGTCGTCGAGAATCTTGGCGGCGTTGGCGTAGCCGCGCTTTTCCGCCTTCTTGATCCACTTCTCGCCTATGCCGGCAGTGGCCTTGACGATCTTGGCCTTTTCTTCAGCGGAGAAGTGGTTGAACACATGACCGTTTTCTTCCATCCACTTGGCATCCGAGCTGGAACCATTGTCCAGAGCGCGGCCGATGGCGCGGGCCAGCACTTCACCGGTGGTTTCCGTGAATATGGCCTGCTGTTCGGGGGTCAGACGGTTCCACGCATCGTTGGACATGGCCATCCACATGGGAGAAGCGGCAATGGGATCGGCCACGGAGTACTTGATGGTTTCGGTGATTTTGAAGGAACGCAGAGGCGCGATGGCAAGGCAGCAGCCGTCGGCCATGCCGCGGGAAAGCGACATGTAGGTATCGGGCAGCGGTACGAAGATGGGATTGGCCTTGAAAGACTTAAGGATATCTCTATCCAGGCCGCCCACAGTGGTAATCTTCATGCCGCGGATATCGGAGAACTTGGTCACGGGCTTCTTGGTGCTGTGAATCATCATGAGCGCCGAGGTGTACTGGGTGAGCAGCTTCATGCCGTCGAATTCCTTCGCCCATTCGGGGTACTTCTGGGAAATGCGCCACACGGACATGGAGGCGGATTCCGCATTCTGGAACAGGAAGGGCACGTTGGCGGCGTCGCTCAGCAGCAGAGCACCGTTGCTGAGGTTGGTGTTGGTGGAGGCAATGTCCACGGCGCCGTGTCTCACGGCGCTGAACATTTCATTGTTGGGGCAGATGGTGCCGGGGTTGAAGTAGGTGATGACCACTTCACCGTTGGTGCGCTTTTTGATTTCTTCCATCCACGGGATGAAAGCATCCTGCACCACGGGGTGACGATCGATGTACACGCTGGTGAAACGCAGTTCCACGGGAGCGGCGTACGCGGCGGAAACGCTGACTCCGAGCAGGGCCAGAACGGCAAACAGAACCTTCTTCATTGCAAACCTCTACGTGTAAATGGGTGAGCAGGACAGGGGAAATCCTGGCTGTTGACCCGCTCCTTCCTTCCCCGGCCGCCGGAGGACATGGCAGCCGGAAAAGGGGAAGCAGGGGGTTACCGTGGGAACATGGTCCGGGGCAGGCCTAGAAGAAATGCGTGGGCAGCCACAGGGCAATGTCGGGGAATATGACCAGGAGCAGGAGCAGAAGGCACATGCAGCTGAAGTACGGCACTATGCTCTTGAAAATGTCCGCCATGGGAATGTCGCGCGCCACGGAGCTCATGGCGAACACGTTCACGCCCACGGGCGGAGTGATCTGCCCCATTTCCATGAGAAGCACCACGCACACGCCGAACCAGATGGGATCGAACTGCAGTGCGAGAATGGTGGGATACAGCGCGGGCAGCGTGAGCAGAATCATGGGAATGACGTTCATCATACAGCCGAGAATGATGTAGAGCACCACGATGCTGGCAAAGATGACGTAACGGTTGGCATCGAGTCCGCCCACGAATTCCGCCAGCAGCTGAGGAAGCTGCGTGGCCGCGAAGAAGTAGCCGAGAATGCCCACGCTCACGAGTATGAACATCAGTCTTGCGGAAATGGTCACCGTGGAGTGCAGGGCCTTCAGCGTATCCTGCCAGCTCAGCTTGCGGGAAAGGAAGGCATAGAGGAAGGTGCACGCCGCACCCACGCCGGCGCCTTCGTTGGGGCTGAAGAAGCCCATGAGAATGCCGCCGAGAATGATGAAGATGAGGCCGAGCATGACCACCACGCCCTTGAGGGAGCGCAGCTTTTCACCGAAGGTGGTGGCGTCGCCGCGGGGAGCGAGCTCGGGATGACGGACGGCCACGATCACCGTGTACACGATGAACATGCCCGCCAGCAGCATGCCGGGAAGCACTCCGGCGAGGAAGAGCCGTCCGATGGATTCCTCGGTGACGATGGCGTAGAAAATGAAGCCCATGCTCGGCGGAATGAGAATGCCGAGCGTACCGCCCGCCGCAAGACATGCGCAGCTCAGGCCGGGATGATAGTTCTTCTTGCGCATTTCCGGCAGCGCCACGGAGCCCATGGTCACGGCCGTGGCCATGGAGTCGCCGCACACGGCGGCAAAGCCGGTGCAGCCTGCAATGCCGGCCACGGCAAGACCGCCGGGCAGACGGCCGAGCCACATGTTGGCGGCATAGAAAAGCTCGCGCGATATGCCGGAATAATAGGCGAACTCGCCCATGAGAATGAACAGGGGAATAACGGTGTAGGAATATTCCGCACCCTTGGAATAGGAGGACTGTCCTATCATGGCAAGCGCGGCCTCGGGATTGGGCTGCAGAAGCAGAAGACCGAGACTGCCCACCAGCGCCATGGAAAGACCTATGGGCATGCCGATGAAAAGCAGTACCATCATGACTATCATGGCCAGACCGCCGAGCGCACCGGCGGAAATGGAAATGTCCAGAGCACGGAACCATACGGGCACGGAGAGCACGATCGCCGCCGCCACCAGCGCCATGATGCCGCCGGAAACATGACCTTCGCGGAAGCAGCGGCCGAGGCATTCAAGCGCATGGGCAAGGGTGAAGAGTCCGAACAGAAGCATGCCTGCCGCACACACGACCATGACGGGCCAGATGGGCAGCTCCAGATCGAAGCTCACTTCCCCCACCGCATATTTGGCCATGGCGGCAACGGCCATGCGCCACGCAAGGGTCAGCAGCAGAGGAGTGCCGGCACACCAGACGAATGTCTCCAGCAGAAGGCGGACGCGTTCGGAACAGTGATCGGTCACAAACGTGATGTTGATATGCCCCTTTGCTTCCTGAATGCTGGCCAGGGCAAGGAAGGAAACAAGAGCAAGGGAAAATTCTTCCAGTTCATACGCGCCTTCCAGCGAACCGTCGGACACATAACGAAGAATGACGTCCACGAAGACGGGAATCATCATCAGCGCCATGACCAGCATGGCAACACGAAAAGCCCAGCGGGCGGCAGGGGACAGCACCCGCTCCAGGCCGTGTCCCGCCGATTCCAACACCTGCTCGGCCATTCTGATACCTCCATATGAAAGTGAGCACCCTCAGGGCGGCATGTCCCTGAAAAAACCTTTTCTGATATAGCCTACTCTAGAGGCTTGCGGAAAAATTGATATAGACAGAATTGACAAAAAATAAGAAAAAATTGATATATTATTTTATATCAATAAGATATAAATAAATTCTCCTTTATGTCCGCTCACGGAAAAATAAATCGGTCTTCCCCGTCATCCGTTGCGACACAAGGAAAGCCGATAAAAAGAACAGTCGATCCAAGCTATTTCAACCAGGAATACAGCGTCTTGCGACTTACTCCGAGCAGATGGGCGGCCCGGGTCTTGTTGCCGCCGCAGCGCTGCAGCGCCTCCTCGGCGTTGCGGGCCCTGTCCGTTCTGACCTGATCCTTTACTTTTTCCAAGGGTTCCAACGGTTCGGACACATTGCCGTCGGGCAGGAAGGAATGCCCCATAAGTTCCTCTCCGTCCTCCATGATGGCCGCTTCCAGAAGCACGTGCTGAAGTTCACGTACATTTCCGGGCCACGAATGCCTCTTCAGACGCCGCAGAAAATTCCTGCTCAGCTTATGCGCCCGGCATCCGAACTCCCGTCCTATCCGTTCCAGAAAATATCTGGAAAGCACCTCGATGTCCTCCATGCGGCTCCTCAGGGGCGGAATTCGTATGATGGCGGTGCGCAGCCGGTAGAACAGGTCTTCGCGGAACAGTCCTTTGGTCACGAGCTCCTCAAGGCTGCGATTGGATGCCGTAATGATGCGCACATCCACGGAGATGTTCTTTCTGCCGCCGAGCCGCACGATATCCCTCTGCTGCAACGCTCTCAGCAGACAGACCTGCGCCTTGGGCGAGAGTTCCGCCACCTCGTCGAGAAACAGCGTTCCGCCGTTGGCCAGCTCGAACTTGCCGAGTCTGCGCTCCGAAGCGCCGGTAAAGGCCCCCCTCTCGTGGCCGAACAGCTCGCTTTCCACCAAGGAATCGGGAATGGCTCCGCAGTTGACCGTAATGAAAGGATGTTTGCTGCGCGGACTCATGGCGTGAATCATGGTGGCCGCCAGCTCCTTGCCGGACCCGGATTCCCCTTCGATGCATACGCTGACGGGATAGGCCGCCACCCTCTTTATAATATGATGCAGCTCCTGCATGGCCGGGCTGTTGCCGATAAGACTGGAAATTTCCTTTTCCGAATCGGGAATGACGTCGTCGCGGCGGCGTACGTTCAGAAATTCACGGCATATGTCTCGCATGACGTCGCGCACGGGGAAAAATTCGATGGCGCTGCCTGCGCCCATGCCCTGAATCTCAGTATGCTTGTACAGCTGAAGCGTATCCTGACCGGAAGTTATACCCCCGCCGTAGAAAAAGCACATGGGCATGTTTTCGTGACTGCTTTCCCTTATGTCGTCCATAAAGAGGTTGGTCTGCTGAATGGCGTACTGCACTCTGTCCTTCTTTTCCAGAGGCGCCACATCACTCAGCGTCCAGCCCACGTTCAGCACCATGCCGTCCACGCCGGAAGAGGCGAAGGTGTGCACCGCGTGACGGGAAGTGGCGAACCCGAACGTGACGAAGCCCTCCTCCCGTGCCTGCTTCAGCATCTCCGCCTCGGCTTCTTCCGAAAAGCCGCTGCGCCGCATGAGATCCATGAAGGCGCCGGTATTCATGCTGGCCGGAGGCCAGTTGATGACGCCCGCAACCCCCAGCTTCTTGAGCCTTGAAAAACGCTCCTTGAGAGGAACCGTATCGTCCGCGGCAAAAACTCCCGCCACCAGAGGCGTATCGGGGCAGATGGGAAGAATCTGACGGTCGATGAGCTGCTCCACCTGATCGTTGGCATTGCCGAAAGGCATGAAGCAGGCCTGCGACACCACCCCCATGGAGCGGTATACGCCGGAATTCAGCACCACCAGAAACGGGACGCCCTCCTGCACGGCACTGCGGGCCGACAGGCCGGAACCGGGAACGCTGAAAACAAGAGGGCGCTGCCGCCAGTCCCAGTTCTTCAGCAGATCGTGCAGCCGGGCCGAGCGGACGGTAAACATATCGCTATACATTTTTCCCTGCCAAGGTTACAGTTTTGTTACTTTACGGTAACACTTCTTTGCTTGGGGCTCAAGCCTTTTCAACGACCAGACCATCTTGAGGTGTCAATATGTATCTTCCTTCGGGACGGGATATCCATGCCCGCCTTCTTGCCCTGCGGCAGAGCTCGTATCAGCTGAACGGCGCCCCTCTGCCCGTCCGTCAGCTGCCTCCCATCATGCCGGCCGACCTTGATTTCGCCGTCATCTGCCACGGCAGAAACAAGAAGGACGGCAGTTTCGACTGGCTGTATTCCTGCTTTCCCAACGCCAACGCCAACGACGAGGTACTCTCGGCCCCGGCGCTGGAATTTCTCCACGCCCGGAACAGAAATTCCATCATTCTCGCCGGGCTGTGCGGCGCCGATCCCTTCCATCATACCGACGTTCTGCTCGACCGCGTGATGGAGGCCGGTTTTCACGGCATCCACAACTTTCCCGGCACAAGCATCCTGGACGGCTCCTTCCGCACCACCATGGAACAGAACCATCTGGGATTTCAGCAGGAAATCAAGCTCATGGAGCATGCCGCAAAGCGGGACATCTTCACCTTCGCCATGGTTTTCAACAGCGCCGACGCCCTGCGCATGCGCGACGCCGGCGTGCACGCGCTGGCTCTTGCGCCCGCACCATTCCTGCTGCTCCAGCATGACAGTCTGAACCTGTATCTTGAAGAATGCCGGAAGGTTCTGAGCCTTCTTCAGGGCGACACCCTCTTTTTCTGCTGCTGGCCGGACCGTTCGGCTCATGCCGAGTTGGCATATTTCTTGCATAAAATAAGTGGGTTCTATACTTCCCTGCCTCCGGTCGATACACAGGGCCGGAAGTGACAGGATAATCTTCTTATTCAAGGCAAAGGATACCGACATGGCCCAGATTTTCATTGTTGGAACATGTGATACGAAGCACACGGAAATCCGCTACGTGCAGAGCATCATCAGGGCGTTGGGCGGAGAAACCTGCATTGTCGACGTGGGCGTTTTCAACGGAGAGTTCCCTCCCTTTGAAGGCCCCGTCGTGCGTCTCAGAGAAAAGCGCCCCGATTTCTTCAACGGAATCAACGATCGCGGCAAGGCTCTCGCCGAAATGGGCGCCCTGCTGGAAGAATTTCTTGTCGAACATCAGAATGAGATGGACGGCGTCATCGGCCTCGGCGGTTCCTGCAACACGGCACTCGTCACCCGCGGCATGCGTCGCCTTCCCGTAGGTCTGCCCAAGGTCATGGTATCCACCGTGGCCTCCGGCAACGTGGCTCCCTACGTGGGCGCGACGGACATCTGCATGATGCCCTCCGTCGTGGACGTTCAGGGCCTCAACGTGATTTCCCGCAAGATTCTCGGCAATGCCGCCAACGCCATCATGGGCATGGCCTCCCACCCCGTGAAGCTGGAGGAAGATCACCGCAAAATCATCGGCATGACCATGTTCGGCGTGACCACGGCCTGCGTGCAGCAGGTCTGCGCCATGTTCGACGACAGCTGCGAGCCTCTGGTGTTCCACGCTACGGGCACCGGCGGCAAGTGCATGGAAAAACTCATTGATTCCGGTATGATTCACGGCGTTCTCGACATCACGCTCACCGAAGTCTGCGATCTTATGATGGGCGGCATCATGAGCGCCGGTGAAGACCGCATAGGCGCCGTCATCCGCACCAAGGTGCCCTGCGTGTTCAGCGTGGGCGCTCTCGACATGGTGAACTTCGCGGCCCTGCCCACGGTGCCGGAACAGTACAAGAGCCGCAACCTGTACGTGCACAACGACAACATCACCCTCATGCGCACCACGGTGGAAGAAAACGCCCGCATGGGTCGCTGGATAGGCGAAAAGCTGAATCAGTGCGAAGGCAAGGTGCGCATGCTGCTGCCGGAAAAGGGCGTTTCCGCCATCGACGCCCCTGGCATGCCCTTCTATTCCCCCGAAGCCGATGAAGCCCTCTTCACCGCCCTCGAGGAAACCGTGCATCAGACGGAAAACCGCAAGATCATCCGTCTGCCCTACCACATCAACGACAAGGAGTTCGCCGAAGCCCTCAAGAAGAGCTTCGACGAAATTTCAGCCTAAACCCCTATCTCTCAGGAGTTTGTCATGAACAAAATGACCAGATCCGACATTCTTGCCCGTCTTCAGGCCAAAATAGCCCGCAAGGAACCCATCATCGGCGGCGGCGCCGGTACCGGCATTTCCGCCAAGTGTGAGGAAGCCGGCGGCATCGACCTCATCGTCATCTACAACTCCGGCCGCTACCGCATGGCCGGCCGCGGTTCGCTTGCCGGTCTGCTCGCCTACGGCAACGCCAACGAAATCGTGCTCGACCTGGCCCGCGAAGTGCTGCCCGTGGTCAAGAACGTGCCCGTGGTGGCCGGCATCAACGGCACCGACCCCTTCATCAACTGGGACAGCTTCCTGCGCCGCATCAAGGAAGAAGGCTTCGCCGGCGTGCAGAACTTCCCCACCGTCGGTCTCATCGACGGTCTGTTCCGTGCCAACCTCGAAGAAACCGGCATGAGCTACAAGCTGGAAGTGGAAGCCGTGGCCAAGGCCCATCAGATGGACCTGCTCACCACCCCCTACGTGTTCTCCGCTGAAGACGCCAAGAACATGGCCATGGCCGGCGCCGACATCCTCGTGCCCCACATGGGCCTCACCACCGCCGGCACCATCGGCGCCAAGACCGCCAAGACCCTCGATGAATGCATTCCGCTCATCAACGAATGGGTGGAAGCGGCCCGCTCCGTGCGCCCCGACATCATCTGCCTCTGCCACGGCGGCCCCATCGCCAACCCTGAAGATGCCGCCTACATTCTCCAGCACTGCAAGGGCATCCAGGGCTTCTACGGCGCCAGCAGCATGGAACGCCTGCCTACGGAAATCGCCATCAGAGATCAGGTCCGCAAGTTCGTCGACATAAAGTTCTAACTCCCTGTCCTTTCCTTCGTGGTGCGGACTCCGGTCCGCACCACGAGGGAAAACTCGGAGCTGCTATCATTCCTGCTTTTCCAAGGAGAAAGAGCATGACCTTCAGTAAACAGGCCAAATGGGCTTCAGCCGTTATTGTCGCTCTTCTTGTCTATTTCTGCATCGATGTTCCTACAGACCTTGCAGATCCCAAGACCCCGCTCTTCCTAGCCATTACCGTAGGTACCGTCATCGTCTGGGCATTCGAGCTGATGCCCGCGGCAGCAGCCGGTTTGGGAATGCTCTTTCTCTATGCCGTGTTCGTGGTTCCTCCGAATGTGGCGTTTGCAACATTCAACACCTTTCTTCCCTGGATCACCTTTTCCTCGCTCATCATAGCCGATGCCATGCTCAATTCCGGTCTCGGCAAGCGTATTGCCCTGCGCAGCATGCTTATGATGGGATCTTCCTATTCCAAGACCATGATCGGTCTAATGCTCTCGGGTTTTATAGTGGTCATGCTGGTTCCCGCCCTGCTCGCCCGAGTCGTCATCTACATGGCCATCGCTCAGGGTCTGGTGGCCGCTCTGGACGTGGATCCCAAATCCAGAACCTCGTCCTCGCTCATTTTCGGCGGCTTCCTGGCCGCCGTGGCCCCGTCGCTCTTTATCCTCACCGGCAGTGAAATCAACCTGCTCGGCATGTACTCCACCTGGGACATCACGAAGGATCCCAAGCCCTGGATCGACTTTCTCATCAACATGGGCCCCCTCAACGTTCTGTACATGGCCTTCTCGACGTTCATGATCTTCTTCATCCGCGGCAAGGAAGTCCTGCCCGGCGAAGACAATCTGGAAAGCGTTCTGAGGGCACGTCTGGCTGAAATGGGCCCCATGAAGAAAAGCGAAGTCAAGGTGCTTGTCCTGCTGGTCATCGGTCTGCTCGCCTTCATTCTGGAAAAGCAGATCGGATACCCCGCGACCATGATCTACAGCATCGTCATGCTTGCAGCCTTCCTTCCCGGCATCGATCTTTGCGACGGCAAGAGCTTCAGCAAGCTGAATCTGTCCTTCGTCTTCTTCCTCGCTTCCTGCCAGGCCATCGGCATGGTTGCCGGCTCGCTGCACGTCGACAAATGGCTGTCCGACATGATGCTGCCCCTCCTTCAGGGCCAGAGCGATACCATGGCCGTGCTCATCACCTACCTGAGCGGCCTGCTCATCAACTTCCTGCTTACTCCCATGGCGGCAACAGGTTCGATGTGCGGACCTCTCGCCCAGCTTGCTCTGCAGCTCGGCATTGATCCGCAGGTTCTCACCTATGCCTTCCTGTACGGACTGGAACAGTATGTTCTTCCGTATGAAATCGGTGTCTTCATGTATATCTTCGTCACCGGAGCGATCACCCTCAAGCACGTCGTACCTGCCCTGGCTCTCAGAATGATCTTTGTCCCCATCATGCTGGCGCTTGTGGCAGTACCGTACTGGACGTTCTTGGGGCTTCTCAAATAGGACCGTATCACTCTTAACACCTTAAGGAGTCTACCATGCATGTAGTAGCTTTCAACGGAAGTCCCCACAAGAACGGCAACACTGCCCGTCTTATCCGGCATTGCCTTGAAACGCTTGAATCTGAAGGTATTACCACTGAAATGGTTCAGGTCGGCGGCGTCAATGTCCGCGGCTGCTGCGCTTGTCTGACGTGCCGTAAGAAAGGTCTCGAAACCTGTGCCATTACGTCGGACCCCGTTAACGAGTGGATAGAAAAAATGAAGAACGCCGACGGCATCATTCTGGGCTCTCCCGTGTTCATGTTCGGCGTTACTCCCGAAATGAAGGCCCTCATCGACCGCGCCTCGTTCATCGCCAGAGGCCGCGTGCGCCGCGGTGAAAAGGGAAGCATGTTCTACCGCAAGGTCGGCGGCGCCGTCTGTGCCGTGAGACGTGCCGGTGCCGTTCAGGCTCTGCACAGCATGATTTCCATGTTTGCCGTCACTCAGATGATCGTTCCCATGTCCAACTACTGGACCCTCGGCATGGGCGAAGCTCCCGGTGAAGTGGAAAACGACGCCGAAGGCTGGCTCAGCATGGAAGAACTCGGCCGCAACATGGCCTGGGTCATGAAGAAAATCAATGCCTAACCTGTACTCTCAGCACACAGGAGAACACATATGGCAAATCTGCGCGCCTTTGTCACCGTCGACGATGTGGAAACCCAGTCCTTCAGCTGGGGCAAACTTCAGTGGCTGACCGATCCCCGCGTAACGGGTTCCGAATGCATGGTCAGCGGCATCGTCACTCTCGATCCCGGTCAGGGCCATGCCCGTCACAATCATCCCGGCTGCTGCGAAAATCTGTACATCCTCGAAGGCGAGGGCGAACAGATGATTGAAAACGAAGACGGCACCACCGAAACCCGCAAGGTCTATCCCGGTACGATGATCTCGCTCAAGCGCGGTCAGTTCCACTCCACGTACAACGTGGGAACGGGTACCCTGCGCATTCTGGCCTGCTACGAATTCCCCGGTCCCGAAGCCGCCCTGCGCGCCGATCCGGGATGCACCGTTCTTCCTCCTAAGAACGCCTAACCTCCCCAGAAGCCCTCCGACTCCGTCGGAGGTCTTCCTTACCCATAAAAAATAATGCAGTCCCCGTAACAATCTCTTGTCGTTTCAAAACCTGCATTACTTCTTACAAAAAAACTGACGGACCGCCATGGACTGGATCGACGCCGCTCTGATGACTCTCGAAAGCCAGAATCAGAAAAAATGGCATGAAGTCTTCTCCAGAAGAGAATTTCAGGTTCACTTCTGTCTTGTTCTCCTGTTTCCGGGCAAGGAAACCATTACCGCTCATCAGCCCTCGCACATTCTTCTTACCGAACCCAAGCTCATGCCTTCCGCTCCGGCGGAAGACGAAATGCCCTACGGCATGTTTCTCATGTGGTTCGACATGGAGGAATACGCCTTTCTGCGACCGCTGCTTTCTCTGCTGGTACAGCGGGGCAGAATAAAGATCGATCGCCCGATTCAGGAGTTCTCCGCCGCCCTGCTCCGACACTGCCCCGGACCTTCGGCCACGCTGCTGCGCCGAAAAGCCATGGAAAAGCTGCTGGAGTCGGCCCTGTACGCCATAACCTCCTTCGTGCTCGAAGAAGGCCCGCACGATTCCGGCCACATAGTGCAGAAGGCGCTCAACTTCATGCAGGCCAACGTCATGCGCAACGTCTCCCTGCAGGAGATAAGCAGAGTCAGCGGCGTTTCCCAGGAGCATCTCATACGGCTCTTCAAAAAAGAGCAGAACACCACCCCCATGAAATACTTTGCGGAACTCAGGCTCCGCAAGTCTCTGGATCTTCTGCTGCGCGGATGGTCCATCCATGCCATTGCCTGCGAGATGGACTTCTACAATGAATCCTATGCAAGGTCTTCAAGAACACCTTCGGCATTTCTCCGGGAACCTACAAGAAAAACTACATACGCTCGCTGAAAAAGAACGTTTCCGTTTCCGAACAGCTGCTGCTCACCTCGCATCTGCTTACCGAATTCATCGACACCATGACGGACTTCTTCTTCGTCAAGGACAGCAGCTTCGTGACCATCGTGTGCAATCAGGCCTACAGCAAATTCGTGGGCAGACCGGTCAAGGAAATCTGCGGCAAGACGGACTTTGCCCTCTTCCCCGAAAAGGCCGCGGCCTTTTTCCGCATGAGCGACAAGCTGGTGGTGGATTCGGGCAAGGAAAAGACGTTCCGCAAATGGATAGAGTATCCCGACGGACGCAAATACTACATGGAAACCAGAAAAACGCCGTACTTCGGCCCCTCGGGCAATATTCTCGGACTGGTCTGCATAGGACGCCGCCTTTCGCTCGACGAAAGAAACAGCGTGGTGGCGGAAGAAAATTCCATGGAAGATTCCAAGAACGAAAACTCTGAAAACGCTACTTCGAAGCGCGCCAGCCCGCCACAAGACGGGCGAACGGCTCGTAGAGGGGACGGAAGAAAGTCTCGCTGATGCCTCCCGGTGAAGGCCGGCTGAAGGCGAAAATAAGCACGGCATGCAGCCCTTCGTCCGAATAGAAAGGCTTGGCAAAGTACGAACGTACGCCACAGGGAATAAACATGGCCCAGTCTATGGACTTGATGCTGTCGAGCGTGTCCTCCACAATGAGCGAATCAAGGCTGAACCGTTCTATATCCTGTGCGATCGTCCCCTTGTAGGCATGCGCGGCTCCCCACTCCAGAGAGGAAAAAAGCCTGCCCACGCCGTACACTTCCACCCTGCCCTGCACCGACTTTATGTCGGAAAACATGAGGCCCTCCACCTCCGGGCATTTGGCAAGCAGCTCCTCAAGCCCCTCCTGCAGTGACGGCAGATCCTGCCCCGGCGCAAGTCCGGGAGCAATGCCGCAGCAGGCAGGAGCTTCGGGAATGTTCAGCAGCGCTATGCGAACGATATCCGTACCCGTGGAACAGGGCGAAACCCGTACCTTGGAACCGAGAATGCTGCCCGTGCCGCTGCGGAGCATCAGCGTCCCCGCCCAGATGCCTTCTTCCAGCGCATGCCGTGAAGCACCGATCAGCGTCTCTCCCATCTCCCCGGGGGCTATGTCTTCAAGCATGAACTCTCTGCCGCCCCGGGCCGCGCCTTCAAACAGCGTCTGTGCCGCCTCGTTGCAGGTGACGATTTCCTTCTGATCCAGACTGAGCACCAGCACGGGATACTGCGCTCCGCCCAGAGCAAGCTGACAGGTACCCGCCGCTCCGTTGGCCACAATGGTGGCGGGAAGCACCGAATCCTTGAGCATGCCGAAATACTTTTCCGAGTTCTGCGGATCAGGCCAGCCCTGAAGAAGATAGGCCTGCTGAGGGACCGAACTGAGACGGAACGACACCATGGCGGGCTGACGCCCCGTCACCATTTCCCAGAACTCGCAAAGCAGCGTGTGGTCCGATTTCATGACCACACGCCTGCGGAACTGTGCATCATTGAGAAATCTCGACGTGCCGTCTCCGAGTGTCGGAAGCGACCAGTCGTTGAGCAGCCGGATACGCGAACGGCGATGCTCTATCTCCCACAACAAGCCGGGAAAACCTGACGCCCAAAGAGAGAAATCCATAGCATGCCTCCGCAAAAGCTGAAAATCCGCTCCTGAAGTCTACGGAAAAAAAAAGAGCTTGTAAATTGGATGAATCAAATTTCCATATACTCTGAAAAAGGCCGTCAAAAACCCTGAAAAAACATGAATACAACCCTGATTCCAAGCAGAATTTTCTTGTGGATGAACCACTATTTTGTAGTTTAGTTTATTAAATCAAATAATTGTTTCCTTTTTTCTCCTTTTTATGAAAATGCTTGTGTCTTTTGCCGCAACAGCGCAAAACTACTATCATGGATAAAGGATAAAAGGCCGCGGGAGTTCAGGCATGAGCAAGCAGAAAATGATTGAACAGCAGCTGGAGCAATACCTCATGGAAGGCCGCTGGAAGCTGTTTGAACGCCTGCCCGCCGAACGTCAGCTCTCCGACGAGCTGAACGTCAACCGCACCACCCTGCGGGCCGCCATAAGCGCCCTTGCCGGACGCGGCATTCTTGAAACCACGCACGGCAGCGGCACCCGCGTGCGTGCGCTGCCTTCCGAACATCCCGCACTGTGTCCCCTCATCGACAAGATCGGCGCCAGCCTGCTCATCATCCCTCCCATCATGCAGGCTTCCTCCCTCATCATCCGACCCTCGCAGGTGCTGATCCTCGAACGGATTCTGCCCGTCGCGGGAACGGCGCTGCGCAACGACGACATCAAGACCTTCGTTCAGGCTCAAATCCAGTTCTTCATGGAAACGGCCCGTTTCATCGGCAACACCAGCGTCAGCGCAGCCCTTGCCGCCTGCCTGCCCGACGCCAGAGCGCTGATACGCCTTTTCAACGCCTGCGACCTTCAGCAGAAGGAGCTCGCCTTCGCACATCTGGCAAAAATACTGAGCGCCGTGCGCCATGCCGACGCCGCCGATGCCGCAGCCGCGGCACAGGCCTATTTTTCCACCCTTCAGACACTGGCGGAAAATTCATGAGCGCACGCAGTACCATAAGCAGAAAAGAATTTCTGCACGGAATATTCCGTTCCGATGCAAAACACGGCGACAGATCCGCCCCGCAGCAGGGAAACGGGAACGGAACGCCGCCAGAACCAGACTACCTGTCCATGCTGCCCCCCGAATTTTCGGGCCCCATGCTGGACATGGAGGCTGCCCGGCTCGGAGGTGACACCACCGGCATGTCGCGCAATGCAATGGCTGCGCTGGTCGTAAAGGCCATGTACGGCGAGAACGCCCTGAACGCAGAAGGGCGAAGGACCACGGGCTCCGCTCAGGAGGAACTGCGGACGCCCCCCGACTGAAACAAGGAGGAACCTATGTCTCAGGAACAGCTTCCTTATCTTGAAGAGCGCAAGCTCGTCAAAAGATGGAAAGGCCCCATACCCGCGCTCATGAATCTGGCGTTCACGCTGCTTATCTTCGCGGCGACATGGTGGATTTTTCAGGATCCCCGCGGCATCATGCGATTCTACACTCCCTATGTGGGATACAACTACTGCCGCTGGTGGCTGATCATCCTCATCTGGATGGCCTACACCTTCGACTTCTGGCCGTTCAAGAAAGACTGGATCAGAAACGCCCATCCGCTGCAGAAGGGACTCGTACTTGCGCTCATTTCCGTGGGCACCATGATTTTCTTCATCCACGGTTTCTTTGAGGCCGTGCTCGGCAACTTCGCCTTTGCCTATTTCAATCCCGATCAGCTGCAGAAGCTCGGTCTCACGGAATTCTATTCCACCGAATACGCGGCGCAGGCCTGCATGATGTTCGCCGTCATCGCCTCCTGGATCAGCCCCGCCTGGGTTGTCGCCCTTGAAGGGCAGCCCTGGGCCGACGCCCGCCAGCCCGTGCGCGGTTTCAGCATCTGGCTCGGCACGTTCTGCCTCAGCCTGATCATCTATTTCATGACCATGCACAACCACATGGGCATTCTGTACTACCCCTGGCAGTACTTCACCGCCATCTGCCCGCCCTACTGGGAAGACTTCGCCCAGACCGTGTCCGCCAACTTCCATGTGGCGTGGATCATGTGCTGCACCGTGGTGGTATGGTTCGTGGAAGGCATCTGGGAAAGATATCCCTTCACCATGATCAAGCGCGACTGGCCGCGCCGCATCGCGCTCTTTGTGGGCATCATCGTCATCGCCTGGGCGCTGTGCCTGTTCTTCTGGTACATGCAGGAACTGGTATGGGGCGACGCCATCCGCGGTCATCGTCGTGACGCGGCTCCCGACTGGCGCTGGCTGCACGTCGGCGAAACCGCCATCTTCTTCCTCGTTCCCGCCCTGTTCGTGCAGTTCTACTGCGAAAACTGGCCCACGAAGTTCAGCACTCCCGTCAACATTCTCATCCGCACCGGTATCGTCATCGTCGGCGGCATCGTGCTCTACTGCCTGTACTATCAGTACGCCCACTTCATTCTCGGCACCCAGAAGGGCTTCTCTCATCCGCAGCAGTTCCCCATGATTCCCACCATCTGGCTCATCGACATCTGGCTCATCAACTGGTGGTTCATGGACGGCTGGCCCGGCTGGCGGCGTGAATTCAAGACCGCCGAAGATCTCGCCGAAGAAAAGCGCCATATCGAAGTGGATCATGCCTGGAATCCCGCCATGAAGCCCGGTCTGCTGTTCGGCATACTCGCCGGCGTGGCCCTGTACTTCCTCATCGTCTGGCTGCTGCCCATCTGTAGCGCAACCTTCACTCTGGTGAAGTAGGAGTCCTTATGAACAGACGCGAATTTTTGAAAGGCGCTTCTCTCGGCATAGGAGCCGGAGCGCTTGGAGCCATGGGGCTTTATTCCTACACGCCCATGCGCAGGGCCTTCCTGCCCAAAGTCGACCGCAAAATGGCTGATTTCGGCGTGTGCAAGTCGGTGAAGGTGACGAACATCTCGGAAACGAGCTGGTTCGACAACGGCATCTTCATGAAGAACGTCACCGGCGCAGGCGGTCTGCTCGTGGACCAGTACACCTACAACTGGGCACCGTTCGGCAACGGTCGGGGCATAGGCAAAGGCACCTACGATGAAGGCATGGCCATCATCAAGCCGTACCTTCAGAAGGGACAGCTTCATGAAGCGTGGGCCATTGCCAAGGAAAAGTCCGTAGACGCCGACAATGCCGGCGGCTTCTCCTGCCTCGTGGAAATCGAGGCCATGGACGGCACCAAGACCAAGTATCTGTTCGACTGCGGCTGGAACTATGACTGGATGGAGGAAAGCTTCAAGCGGGAAGGCATAGACAATATGCTCGCCAACGGCGAAATCGCCGGCTTCATCCAGACCCACGAACACATGGACCATTACTGGGCCTTCCCCGTGGTGGCCAAGTACGCGCCCAACATCCATGTCTACACGCCGAACACCTTCTATCCGCAGGGCAAGCAGTATCTCAAGGATTCCGGCCATGTAGGCAAATGGACGGAAGTAAAGAAGGGGCTTTATCCGCTGCAGCCCGGCGTGGCGCTGTACCAGTTCGAGTGTCCCATCATCTTCAAGGTGTACGGTGAAATGTCGCTGTACTGCAACGTGAAGGACGTGGGTCTCGTAAGCATCACCGGCTGCTGCCATCAGGGCATCATTCTGTTTGCGGACACGGCCTACAAGGAACTCAAGTACGAAAAGGACGAGTTCTACGGCCTCTACGGCGGACTGCACATCTCCCCGTTCGACGACTGGGATCCCAAGTACGACGACCTCGTCATCGGCCTGAAGAAGTGGAATCTCCGGCGCGTGGGCTGCAACCACTGCACGGGCCTCATCACGGCACAGAAGTTCGTCGATGCAGGATACCCCGTGGTGAAGGGCACGGCGCGTTTCCGCTCCAAGACGACAAACTATCTCGGCAACGGCGACATCATCACCTTCCCCGGTTAACATCTTCCGCCGGAGCGTGTCCGCACGCTCCGGCCTACGGATCAGCCATGAAACTGGAAACGATTCTTCCCCGAGCCCTCGGCGACAGCGGTTCCGACTGCGCCAGCATCTTCACGTCGCTGGTCATGGCTGCCCATTTTGAACGTACCCGCGCCCGTGCCCTCGGCTGGCGGGGCGTTCGCCCCTGCGCCTCCAGCCACCCGGCATGGACCTGCCGGGTGGCCGGTTCGCAACATGTTTTCGGTCTGCGCTTCGACGGGGAAAGCAAAGACGACTCTCCCGCTTGCGGGCCCTGTCTTCGCGGCTACTTCAGTCTCTATGTCTTTCCTCCGGCACAGTCGCCTCTTCTGGACATATTTCCGCTCGACGCCCTGCGCGTCGCGCTCTCTCCCGGATATGAAAACGCCGTCCGGGAATTTTCCGGCAACGAAACGGAACTTCTGCCTTTCCTGCTCGGGCAACTGCGCCTCGACGTGTCCTTTGCCGGCAATGCGCTCGCCCTCACACTGGAGGCTCCGGCCAGACACCGTATTCTTGCCGCCGACGGCATAGCCGCACAGGACGGCTGGCTGGTAAGACCCGGAGAGCCGGAGTGCGACGTGCCCGCCTTCAGTCTTTTTCTCCGGCTCTTTGCCGTTCTTGCCTGCACGGCACAGCAGAATACCGGCGAAGAGGCCGACATCTCTCGCGGCATGACCAGTATTCCGCGCCGCCTCTTCCATGCGGACGGAAGCCTCGAGGACTGCACCGACGAAAAGGAAATACTGCTCAACATCACCGCATCGTTCGGGCCTTCCCTCGCCATGCCGGGGGAAAGGATGCACCCCCTGCACGGCATTCCCGCCAGACACCGGCCGGAAGAACTGGAAAAGCTCGACCGCCCGGTACTTCACGTGCTCACGGGATTTCTCGGTGCAGGCAAAACCACGTTTCTGCGCCGCTGGCTGGACTTTCTGCACGGCCGGGAGCGCTATACCGGCGTCATTCAGAATGAATTCGGCAGAGTGGAACTGGACGCCGCGCTCATGAAGGGCGACACGCTCGTGGAAGCCCTGGACGAAGGCTGCGTATGCTGCTCCCTGGCCGACAGTCTGCGCCCCGGTCTGGAACGCATCATTTCGGCCATGCCCGCCGAGCAGTTCGTACTGGAAACCACGGGCCTCGCCAATCCCGACAACATCATGGACGCGCTGGGAGGCCTGCGCGATCTGGTGGAGCCGGGCCTCGTCATCACGGTGGCGGACGCCCTGGATCTCTGCGGCGAAAACGGCGGAAAGGAACATCCCGAAAACTCGGGCATACGGCAGGCCCAGCTCAAAAGAGCCGACGTCGTCATTCTCAACAAAAGCGACATGGTGTCCTCCGACGCGCTTTCGGCGCTCAACCGCCGTCTGCAGACGCTCAATCCCCGGGCGCTCATCCTTCCCGCCCATTACGGCAACATTCCCTTCGCAGAGCTGGATGCATGGATTGACGCCCACGGCGAAAGCCGTCTGCCTTCCCACACGCCGAGGCTCAGGCCCATGGGAGAGCACGCCGTCACCCACGCCGACGAAGGGTACGAGGCCAGAGCCCTGACCTTCGAAGCGCCGGTTTCCGTAAGGGATCTGGAAAATCTGCTGCGGGAGGCCGGTCCCGGACTGTGCCGGGCCAAGGGCATCATTCCCGTCGAAGGGGAAGGCGTATGCATCGTTCAGTACGCCGCGGGGCAGCTTGAAATAACGCCGGCACCGGAGGAAACGCCTCTCGACCTCGTGCTCATAGGCACAGGGCTCCGGGTGTAGCAATGCCTGCGCTCTGAAATTTCCGGCGGGCGTCCGTCCGCCCCCTCCGCCGGGAAAGGCGGACATACTGTGAGGAGAGGCCCATGGACATACTGCTTATGGGCGGCTGGATGATGTGGCCGCTGACCCTGGTTTCCATTACGGTTGTGGCCATCATCGTGGAACGCCTTCTGCTCTTCTCCTCGTTCCGCTTCCCTGCGCGCAACGTGACCGCCCTGCTGGAGGATGCGGTGCGGGGCAACAGCGCCCCTCTCATCGCAGAAATCGACAAGGTCGCACAGCTGCGCCGCTTCGCCGCGCTGCTCACGGCTCCGGGAACATGCAGAGAAGCCGCGCTGCGCATCGAAGGTGAGGCCGTCATCCAAAGGCTGGAAGCAAGGCTGCCGCTTCTTTCCATTCTGGCCAGACTGGCGCCGCTCATGGGCCTGCTCGGCACGGTGCTCGGCATGATCCAGACTTTTTCCGAAATCTCCAACGCTCAGGCGGGAGTCAACATGAATCAGCTTGCCGGAGGCATCTGGCAGGCGCTCATCACCACGGCGGCTGGTCTGATCATCGCCATTCCGGCGCTGTTCTTTCTGCATCAGTTCCGCACAAGGATCGATACCGTGGCCTCGGCCCTGTCGGAAGCGGCCAATGCCGTGCTCGCCGCCGGTGGAGACGGACAATGATTACCCTGCGCCCGAGAAAATCTCCCGACACCGATATTGATCTTACGCCCGTCATGGACGTGATCTTCATCCTGCTCATTTTTTTCATCGTGGCCTCGGCCTTTGCCGTACGCGGACTGGACATAGATCTGCCGCCCGCACAGTCGAGTCGGGCTCTTTCCGGCAAGGTGGTGGAAGTGCGTCTGGAGGAGGACGGCAGCTTTCTGTGCGACGGCGTTCCCGTGGAACGGGAATTTCTGCGCTACAAGCTGCAGGACATCGTCCGCGGATTTCGAAAGGAACCCGGCCAGCTCGTGCTCAAGGCCAGTCCACGGGCTCCGGTGGAAGCGCTGATTTTTGTGGTGGACGAAGTACGCATGCTGGGCGGCGAAAAGCTCATGGTGGCCACATCCCGCCCGGAAGAAAGGTAACGTCATGACGGACGCCGAAAGACTGTGGACGGGCATTGCGGTGTCGCTTTTCCTTCACTTTTCCCTCACGCTGTTCCACGCCGCGCCGCAGGAAGAACCGCCGGGCTTCCGGGCCGTGCTGGACATGGACAGCGAATCCACGCTGGCACCGGAAGGAACACGGCCCGGCACCGGACTTCAGGCCGCCTCGGAAAGCGACAGGGAGGAAGCGGAAAAGCTCGACAGAAAAAGACGCATCTATCTGCGCTATCTCGACGACGTGGACGATGCCGTTCACGCTCGCAGACTCGACTCCGGCAATACCTCGCTCATAGGAGTGGTGCTGTGCGCCTTCACCATCGCCGGAGACGGCACCTTTCACGATGCCCGCATCGTAACCTCATCGGGCACACCGGAACTCGACGCCTCGGCCCTGCGCGCCGTGCGCGCGGCCAGCGGTGCGGTGCGCCGTCCCG
>ERZ779866.1467-NODE-1467-length-23733-cov-4.229454_pt1 | contig 23733 bp, 19 predicted proteins | sample MGYA00511248_ERZ779866 | MGnify/ENA primary metagenome ERZ779866 (study PRJEB29588, sample SAMEA2155758) | human gut metagenome | biome: human gut; feature: human-associated habitat; material: faeces | place: Denmark | collected 2008/2010 ... | reverse complement strand
GGGCGCCGCTCTACCAGCTGAGCTAAGCACCCAAGCCATCAAACAGAAATCCGCATATTACACTACAAAATGCCTGAATTCAAGGCTTTTAGAAAAGATTTTTCTTTTAGGGGTCAAAAAGGGGGCGTGACGCCCCCTTTGTTCTTAACCAACCGATTATGCCGCCGCTTAAGAAGCAGCAGATCCTGTCTGATTGCCTAAGATCGGCGAAGCGATGACACCGGGTTTCACATCACCGGTTAATTCTTCAAACCGCTTCATTGGATTTTTTACCAATGCAATCGGCAGAATCTCGTCAATCCACTTCACAGGAATTATTTCCAGACCGTTTTTCACATTTTCCGGGATTTCCTGTAAATCCTTGACGTTGTCCTTCGGAATCAACACAGTCTTCACACCGGCGCGAAGTGCTGCCAGAAGCTTTTCTTTAAGACCGCCGATTTCCAAAATCTCACCATGAAGCGTGATTTCACCGGTCATTGCCACATCCGGTCGCACGGCAATCTTCGTCAAAGCAGAGACCATAGCCGTTGCGATTGCACCGCCCGCACTCGGTCCATCCTTAGGCGTTGCTCCTTCCGGGAAGTGCAGATGCCAATCGGTCTTTCCGAAAATATCCGCGTCAAGCCCGAGGCTGTCGGCTCTGGCACGAACCACGCTGCGGGCTGCTTCAACGGATTCCTTCATCACATCACCCAAACTGCCCGTGCGCTGCACCTGGCCCTTACCGGGGAAAACAGCCGCTTCAATTTGAAGCAGGTCACCGCCCACCTCAGTCCAAGCCAAACCGTTGACCTGACCGATTTGAGGATCTTTTTGAGCCAGACCGATACTGAAGCGCTTCACACCGAGGTAATCACCAATATTGGCTGAATTAACCACCACGGTTTCAATGGTGCGCTTTTTAGCCCCGCGTTTTTTCGGCTGACTGTCCTGAGCAATAAGCGCATTTTTCACCGTCTTGCGGCAAATCTTGCTGATTTCACGCTCAAGACCGCGCACACCGGCTTCACGCGTGTAGTAACGGATGATGTCCAAAATCGCTTCATCTTCAATTTGAAGCTCCTTGTCCTTCAAACCGTTTAACTTCATCTGCTTCGGAATCAGATGACGCTTGGCGATGTTGAGCTTTTCATCTTCGGTGTAACCGGAAAGATAAATGACTTCCATACGGTCAAGCAGTGCCTGCGGGATATTGAGCGAATTGCTCGTTGCCACAAACATCACGTCCGACAGATCGTAATCCACTTCCACGTAGTGATCCTGGAAGGTGCTGTTTTGTTCCGGATCAAGCACTTCCAGAAGGGCACTTGCGGGGTCGCCTCGGCTGTCCATACCCATCTTGTCCACTTCATCGAGAAGGAAAAGCGGATTGCGGACACCGGCCTTGACAATGCTTTGAATAATCTTGCCCGGCATTGAGCCGATGTAGGTTCTTCTGTGACCGCGAATTTCTGCCTCATCGCGCACGCCGCCCAACGCCATGCGGACAAACTTGCGGTTTGTTGCCCGGGCAATGGACTGACCCAGGCTCGTCTTACCGACGCCTGGCGCACCCACCAGACAAAGAATCGGGGCCTTCACCTTCTCCACGCGAGACTGCACGGCCAGGTATTCGAGAATGCGCTCCTTGACCTTTTCCAAACCGTAGTGGTCGGCTTCAAGAATGTCGCTTGCTTCCTTAATGTTTTTGCTCACACGACTCTTCTTTGTCCAAGGCAAAGACAAAAGCGTATCAAGATAACCGCGCACCACCGTGGCTTCCGCGGACATTGCGGGCATCATGCGAAGTTTCTTCAATTCCCCTTCGCATTTTTCACGAGCTTCATCACTCATGCCGCTCTTGGCAATTTTTTCGGCGTATTGGTCAATATCGACCATGTCGTCTTCACCGCGGCCAAGTTCCTTTTGAATCGCCTTCATCTGTTCGTTGAGGTAATACTCACGCTGGTTGCGATCCATCTGGCGCTTGACCTGACGCTGAATCTTTTCTTCGAGCTGAACTTTATCGATCAACTCACTGACACGAGCCAATACTTTCTCAACACGATGAATCAAATCCGGCTCTTCGAGCAATTCCTGACGCTGCTGCGCAGAAATGTCGAGATAGTGGCTTGCCAAATCAAGCGTTTCTTCAAGCGTGGCTTTGTTTTTAAGCAAATTAATCAAATCTTTGGGCAAAGCGCTGTTGACCTGCGTGAAATTGTTAAACGCAGTCATTAACGCTTTAAGCCAAGCCTCTTCTTCAAGAGGCTGATCCGGGCGCACGGTGACCATAGGTTCGACCATGGCGCTGATGTAGCTTTGAGTAAAGTCAAGCCACTGAACTTTCACGCGGTAGAGCGCGTTGATCAAAAGCTTTACCGATCCGTCCTGAAGAGTGATGCGCTGCAGCACACGAGCCACCACGCCGACTTCGTACAGATCTTCGGCTTTCGGTTCATTCACATCAGGCTTTTTCTGAGTCAAAATCACAATCTGATCGCTTTCACCCATGGCCTGAATGGCCGCCAGGCTCATTGCACGGCCGGCATAAACCGGCTGAATGCACCCGGGGAAAATCACCATGTCGCGAAGCGGAAGAACAGGCAAAACAGCTTGTTTCTTTTTAGATTTCGTTGTCATTGATTTCATTACCATTAAGACTATGACAGGGCTTATATGGGGATAAAAAACAATTTTTCAACCCCGGCTAAGCCCTGTACAACATTCATCTGATTGTGAGCGTATCAGCTTTAAAAGCTTTTGGCTTATCGGATAGACAAACAGATACAAATTAGGTCGGTTTGAGCAAAATTGCTCATTGCAGCGAATAGGAAACCGTTATTCGGTCTTTTTTCTGCTTGATTTTCGTTATTTTCACCAGGCCGATTTCAGAGGTATTGGTGACATGGGTACCGCCGCAGGGATATGCCTCCCAATCGCACCAAGTAACGGTCCGAAAATCACTGTCAAACTTGACAACCCGATCTAAGTTAAGACTGATCAGGCGATTGACTTCGGCTTCATACTCATCGGAACTTATTAAAGCCACTTTGGACGGATCTTCAGGATTAAATATCACTCGGGACTCACCCGGAAAGTGATTTCCGCCGATGGCGTGCCACCCCAACCGATCTCCAACCAGACCGACAATATGACCGGCCGAATGCAGACGACTGTTAAGCTTGCGGACTTCTTGATCAACAACCAGCTCAACCTCGCCGCTCACAGGCTTATCCAAAAGATGGACAATACCCTCGGTTGAGTGCAGGACTTTCTGTACTTGAGCGTCGGCAACAGTGCCGCAATCGGACGGCTGTCCTCCGCCCTGCGGATGAAAAATCGTATGATCGAGTCGGACGACCCAAAGGCCTTCCTCAGAAGGTTCGCACGACAGAACCCGAGCGGTATCCGTCGTGCGGTCATCCGTAAGATAAAGTGCTTCGGGCATTATCGGACGTAAGTCGGTTTGGCACCGTCATTGATAACGTGCTCATCGACCAACACTTCTTTGACGTCACCCATACTCGGCACTTCATACATGACGTCAGTGAGAACACTCTCAACGATACTGCGCAAACCGCGGGCACCGGTCTTACGACGAATCGCCTTTTTGGCGATGGCTTTGAATGCATCTTCAGTTACCGTCAGTTTGACGCCTTCCATGGCAAAGAGCGTTTCGTACTGCTTGATCAATGCATTTTTCGGCTTAACGAGAATGCTGATCAACGCTTCTTCGGTCAACTCTTCAAGAGAAGCAATCACCGGAAGACGACCAACCAGTTCAGGAATTAATCCGTACTTCACTAAATCAGTCGGCTCAGCCTGAGCAAAAAGTTCGGTGAGCGACTTCTCATTCTTACTCTTTAACTGAGCAGCAAAACCGATACCGGCCCGTTCGCCTCGGCGCTGAATGATCTTATCAAGACCGTCAAACGCACCGCCGCAGATAAACAAAATATTGGTCGTATCGACCGTTACCATGGCTTTGCCCGGATTCTTTCTGCCGCCTTGCTGCGGAAGATTGGCCTGTGTGCCTTCGATAAGCTTCAAAAGAGCCTGCTGCACACCTTCACCGGAGACATCGCGGGTGATTGAGGGGTTTTCACTCTTGCGGGCGATTTTATCGAGTTCATCGAGATAAATGATGCCGCGCTGAGCGCGTTCAATATCGCCGTCAGCGGCTTGAAGCAGCTTCAAGACAACGTTTTCCACGTCTTCACCGACGTAACCGGCTTCAGTCAGCGTCGTGGCATCAGCGATGGCAAACGGAACATCGAGCATGCGGGCCAATGTTTGGGCAAAGAGCGTTTTACCGGAGCCGGTGGGGCCGATCAGCAAAATGTTGCTCTTAGCCAATTCCACATCAGCGGTCTTCTCACTTAAATGTCTCAAGCGCTTGTAGTGGTTATAAACCGCGACCGCAAGAATACGTTTGGCACGATCCTGACCGATCACATATTGATCAAGACGTTCAAAAATTTCCTTCGGTTTGGGCAGCGGTTTGTCGAGGAAACTTTCTTTATGAGTTTCCCCGGAATCCGAAGCCGCAGCAGGACTTTCTCCGATCATGGATTCCAAGGCCATGCGAGCGCAGTCAGAACAAATGCTCACACCATTGGCCGTCACCATGTGCTCGACTTCTTTTTCACTTCTTCCGCAAAAAGCACAGCGATTTTGTTTATCCGCCATCGTTATCCTTAATTAAGAAAAGGGAGGCAAGGCCTCCCCTGTTGAAACACCGAAAAACCTGTCAGTTATTTCAGCATTTGGCCGCGCTTGACATAAATCTCGTCAATGATACCGTATTGCTTGGCCTGAATCGGATTCATGTAATTGTCGCGGTCTGTGTCACGGGCAATCGTTTCAATCGACTGACCGGTGCGTTCTGCCAAAATGGTATTGAGCGTAAGCTTCAAATCAAGAATTTCCTTGGCTTGAATTTCAATATCACTGGCCATGCCCTGTGAGCCGCCCGAAGGCTGGTGGATCATGATGCGGGAATTGGGAAGCGCAAAACGCTTGCCCTTGGCACCGGCAGCCAAGAGGAATGCCCCCATACTGGCCGCCATGCCCACACAGATCGTGCTCACGTCAGGTTTGATGAACTGCATCGTGTCATAGATACCCATGCCGGCGTAAACACTGCCGCCGGGACTGTTGATGTAAAGCGAAATATCCTTGTCAGGATCTTCACTTTCCAAGAACAGGAGCTGGGCGATAACTAAATTTGCGCTTTCGGTTGTCACGGGACCAGTCAAAAAGACCACGCGATCACGTAAAAGGCGAGAGAAAATATCAAACGCACGTTCACCGCGGCCGCTTTGTTCAACAACGGTCGGCACGAGGTTCATGTCAGCAAAAGTTAACGCCATAGCTCTACGTCCTTATCGGTTGCCGATTAGAGGCCACCCATCAACTTGTCAAACTCAACCTTTTCTTCAGTGGTCTTGCCCTTGCTCAAGGCCCACTCGGTGATCTTGTTTTCCAACACATAAGCCTGTGCGTCGGACATACGGCGAGCATCGGTGGTGAACCACTTCTTGACTTCTTCCGGATCTTCGTAGCTCGCAGCCAATTCAGCGATGTGAGCTTCGACTTCTTCCTTCGTGGGGGTCAAGTTTTCTTTTTCAACCAAAGCGTTCACGAGAAGACCCAAACGAACGCGGCGTTCGGCTTGGTCCTTAAACATTTCCACAGGGATCTTGTGCTGCTTCGGATCCATGCCGCGGGCGCTCATGTTTTGTTCGAAACCGCGAGCCAAAGCCTGTTGTTCGTCAGCAACCAAAGCCTTCGGCAAATCAAAGTGGCAGGCATCGTTCAAAGCGTTCATCACGCCGTCCTTGGTTTGCTGCGTGATGCGAGCCTTCACTTCGCGCTTGAGGTTGGCAGCGATTTCTTCGCGCATCTTGGCAACACCGTCATTGATGCCGAGCTTCTTAGCGAATTCGTCATCGATTTCGGGCAGCTTAGCCACTTCAACCTTCGTGAGTTCAACTTCGAATTCGACGGTCTTGCCGGCCAACTTTTCAACGTAGTCGGCAGGGAAGGTCATCTCAAAAGTCTTCTTTTCACCCGTCTTCATGCCCATGACACCCTTTTCGAAGTCAGGCAGCATTTGACCGGCACCGATCACAAAGGCAAAACCGTTGGCCGTACCGCCTTCGAAGGGCGTGCCGTCGAGCTTGCCGACAAAATTGATCGTCACACGCTTTTCTTCAGCAGCTTCGCCGTTTTCTTCCACTTCATAAACAGCGCGTTGCTTACGCATGATTTCGAGCGTCTTTTCAACTTCAACGTCCGTCACTTCGCAGACGAAACGCTTCATTTCAACGTCCTTCAAATCAGGCACTTCCACTTCCGGGAATACTTCAACCGTAGCGGTAAATTGCGGATCAGCGTCATCCTTGATTTCGCCCTTGGGGGTGATTTCAGGAGCACCGGCAACCTTCAAACCGGCTTCTGCAACAGCCTTTTCATAAGCCTGACCGATCAAGTGATTCATGGCATCCATGTAGGCTTGAGCACCGTACATTTCACGGACCATCTTCATCGGAACCTTGCCCGGACGGAAGCCGTGAGCCTTAGCGGTCTTAGCGCGGCGCTTAAGGATCGTTTCGGTATCAGCCTTCAATTGTTGAGCCGAGATCGTCAAATCAAGGGTACGTTCCAAAGAACTCTTCGTGGTTTCTTTTTCAGTCATTTTCTACTACTAAATAAAGTGTCCGAAATGATCGGTCATTCCGAACGGTTCAATCGTCAGGGAGCAGCCTCCCCGCCCAATTAATAAAATTGTCATCGGTGCAAAATCAATAACTTTTTGCACAAAAACGCTTGATTATAGCTACTGCACAAGTAATTTTGTTATCTCAAAGCAAATATTTGAATTAACAAAACCCTCACACACAACATTTTGCGTCAGCCTATTCTACACATCTTCTTAAAGTATTACTTCAAATTGGCCGACATTTCAATTAAAAATCAATAGATTATTGTTTATAAGCGTCTCATCAGAATCTCACGGGCAACATCGCCGGTCACATTTTGTGCTTCCCCCAAACGAACACCCCGTTCGTTAAAGCGGCGAGCGATTTCCTCGACAACATCCACTCCGATATTCTTTTCCGACAAACGCGTTGCCAAACCCAGCGACTTGAAAAACGCTTCTATTCTTTCAATGACCTGATCGATGCGTTCTTCATCAGTTCCCTCACTGATGCCCAAGACGCGTGAGCCGAATTGAAGAAGCTTGTCTTTTTTCTGCTCTCTTAATACGTCAATCGTGCCGGGATAAACAATCGCCAGCGACTCACCGTGCGTAACACCGCAAAGCGCTGTGAGTTCATGACCGATTTGGTGTGTACTCCAATCCTGCGTCACGCCCATGCGGATGAAGTTATTGAGCGCCATGGTTGCGCTGAACATATAGTCGCTCATCACTTCATAATTGTGCTGATCGGCCTGCACCAGGGGAGCAATTTCCATAGCTGAAGCAATAACGCCCTCGGCCCAGCGATCCAACACCCGGCTTTGACCGGTCGTGGTCATGTACTGCTCAAAACAATGCACGACAATATCGGCCAAACTGCAGGCAATCTGATACTTCGGCAGCGAATAAGTCGTTTCAGGATCCAAAATGGAAAAAGTCGGATAGTCACCTCTGAAAGAGAATTTTTCCTGGGTTTCATGACAGGAGATCACCGCGCCGTTATTCATTTCGGAACCTGTGGCGGGAAGCGTCATCACACTGGCAAATGGGATTTGAGGACCGGCACTGCCCGATTTAACGATTTCCCAGGCATCTTTTTGAGGCTGCGCAATGGCCGCTGCGATTAATTTTGTTCCGTCCAAAACAGAACCGCCGCCGACAGCCAAAAGCATGTCAACCTTCTCGTCAAGCCCTAATTGAACAGCTTTACGTAATGTTTCGACGGCAGGATTCGGTTCAATCCCCCAAAACTCAATGGTGTTGTGGTTTCGCAAAGCCGTCTTGACCTGCTCATAAACACCGTTACGCTTAACGCTTCCGCCTCCGAAAGTAATCAGTACTTTTTTATCTGTCGGTATAAGCGTTTCAAGCTGCGCAATCTGACCTTTGCCGAAAACGAGTTTGGTTGTATTTTGAAAGACAAAATTGAACATAAAAACCTCTCAAGACTATTTCGCTTGATTTTAGACAAAACATCCAATCGTTGGATTGTGAGTTGAATCAGATGAGGTTTTTGTACTGCAGCAAAAGAAGAAAAACTGAATGGTGCGGGAATCGGACTTTAACGCCCCATGTTTTCAGGTGTTACAGAGGACATGATCGAGAGTTATACCATAAGTTATACACTACGGATTCTGCTTGACCGAAAAGTCACTTGATGAGCGCTCCAAGATACGCGTCAGCCTCTCTGAGTAGAGACTCACCCTCGACTGCCAGTCTTGATAAGTCGTTTCGCTCACGGCGGCAGGTTGCCAAGTCGGTACCGGTGTTACGGAAGGCGTCGAGCTGGCGCAGCCGTTCAGCGCTATCGTTCCGAGCATCAGCGAGAGCAGCGCTAAGATTTTTGATTTGTGCTTCATATTCTACTTTAACCTTGTTTTGTGCGGCAATAATCTCTTCAGCCTGAGTGAGCTTCAGAATCTCAATCTGCAACTCACCCTCAACCCTGGCTTTCTCATAGCCCAAGTCGTAAGAGAACCAGACAATGAAAAGAGCAGCTAGTGCAGCCACCCCTAATTTAATATAGCTACTCATTGTTGACAGGCTCCCAAGGCGTATGTTCTTTTTTCCATGCCCGCACCGCGTCTTCATACGCCTCTTTCTTTGCAGCCGAAAACTCCGCAGACGTCTGCTCCTTGAATCCGCAATGCCCAACAGTCACAGAGCCATCATTGAAAACAAGACAACAGATGACCGCCCTGGACAATGCCGGTACCCAATAGTCGACCCTCTGAAGATCAGAACTAGAAAACTTTTCCATTTCTTACTTTGTCCGATTATCCCAGCGAGCGTACTCACCACGAACGTCCACATGAACGAAGGTATCATAGAAACCCACGCCACCGGTCCGATTCATTTCATCACAGATCTTTTGGAGTTCAGGAAGATCACTCATATTTTTAGATAACGGTCGAATGTCGGCTGCCAGCCCAAGCGTGTGGAAAGAGTTTTTGACCCCACCCACTGCCGCATTGTGTTCAGGACTGCGATAGCCGGAATTGACCACAATCGGTTTTCCGTACTTACTGCGGATTGCATTGAGCTTCACAATGAGTTCGCGTTTGACAACCGTATCATCAAACGGCGACTGTTTGCCGTCTTTTGATTCAAATTCCTTGGTATCGAAAAAGCCAATGATCATTTGTCTGAACCTTCTTTCTTATCAGGAGCATGAAGTTTGATAGGGAGCGTTTTAGAGGCGCGTTCCTCAAGGTACTGATTGATTGCATAGAGGATATAGCGGAGAACCGGCGGGACAATGCCGCCTAAGCCTGCTTTCTCAAGATTCTTGATGACCGAGCCAAATTCACCTGCGGTGTAGGCAACAATCACCACGGATTGAACGAAGTCAATGTGAATAAGATCATGAAGAGTAATGTCCAGCCCGTGCGCCAGGGCAATGATTGAGAACATCACTACCTTACGGATCACGCCCCAAAACAGTACTTTTCCGTCCCAGGCATTATTCTTAATGGCTGCTAACATCCCCGTCACCATATCAGCGGTGACAAAGATAGCGAGCCAGAGCATAAGCGGAGCCACGTCACCGAAGGCAAAGCTGAAGGCGGCTCCTACCGCCCCGCCCACCGTCATCAGCACGCGTTCAGAACCGGCACCAAGCCACGCCGAAATTGAATTGACCATCGAACAGCCGCCTTACATGAAGAATTGAACGGCTAAAGTCGCAACAACGCCCAGCACAACGCCAACGGGAAGCCAGAAAGCACGAACCTTACGGCGGGTTTCCGTATCCAATTCCTGTTTTTCGGTATCAATTCTGTCGTAGATTTCAGCTGCCGCCTTCTTTCCTTCGGCGCCAAACTTGCGCAACAGCGCTTCAATGTCTGCTTTTGTCATAGTCAAACTCCTTTACTGTATGTCAGGAAGTTTGACGCTCAAGCTGAAGCACACGCGCACAAAAGAAAACCGCCCGAAGGCGGCAGGTTTAGGCGGCGTAGCCTTGGACTTGAATAATCATTCCGATAATCGGAGATTCCCATTCACAAAACCAACCGCAATACGCCCCGTTGGTTTTGCGTCCAAATAAGTCACCTGTTGCAGTTCGGCTAGTTGCTTCATCGTCATCTTTAAAACACTGAACTAAACATGAATATTTTGTATCCCTGAATTCAATTGGGAACGTGACGAACTGAGTATAGTCTCTAGTGGGATTGGGCGAATAAACCGTCATATTTAGCTCAACCCATCCGTCCGAGTATCGATCAGCCCACCACGAGCCGTCATCGTCTTCGGTATGCTCGACTAAGTACCGCCGCCCGATGTTTCCGAGCACAGCCTTAACTATCGGAGAAGCACTTGCCCCCCCCACAAGTTGTTTAGTGTTCATTCTTAATATCCCTCCACAATGAAGTTGTACATAGCACTTGCACCGTTTATCGTAAAACCCGTTGTAGTTACGTTTCTCGGCAAGTGACTGAACATAATGTACTGATCGGAATTAACTTCAGGAATCCCAACGACTACAGGTTGTTTGGTAAATTCAATTGGAAATGTGACGGTAACATTTTGTCCTAGCAGTTGTTGCTTAATAGTCAGACGAATAAAGCCATCACTAAACCTGTCGAAACTCCAGGAACCATTGTCATCCTCTTCGTGTTCAACCAAGTACCGCTTACCGACAGCGTTCAAAACGGCAGAAACCACGTGGTCTGCCGATACCCCCCCCCAGTTCTAATAGTCATTCTTTTCTCTCCTTTTAATATCCGCAGGCGTACCAGCCTTGGCTACTTGTTTCTGCGGTGTTGTATAACGTATTAAATCCAGTAGTCTTTTTTGTAATAGTCATGACTGCAACATTTGAAATACCGAACCCCGCTCCAATCAAGGCGTAATCCGTATTTGAAAACGGAATCGGGAAGGTAATTTCATAGCTTCTATTGGTAAACCAGCGGCCTTGCCATTGCTCAATAAAACCATCCGACCACTTACGGTAATAGATCGGTGTGTCAACATTCTGATCTACCTTCGTAAATGGAACTTGCCCTTGCTCAACAATGTAGACGCCACCGATTGCCTCAAGTACCGCCTTTACAATGGGATCGGGTGATACCCCCCCCGTGCTATTCAAAATCTCATTCATTCTCTAAACTCCACAGGCAATTGAGCACGCTCTAACTCACTTTCATACGCAGTCTTGCAATGCTCCTCTTGCCAAAAGAAAATATGATCTATCACCCAAGCAACACCACCTTTACCTCGCAAACGTCTGCGGTGCGCTCGGCTCGATAACGTTTCATCAGCGTACCCACCGATAAACGTATTTATCAGCTGATCGATAGCAACTAAGACTTGAAATCCGTCAGGGTGCGTCATGCGCTGTAATCCTCGGCAACGAACTTGATTTCAATAGCGTCAAGTTCTTCCTTCGTGGAAGCCTGCTCAATTGCAGTACGCAAGGTCCACTTCTGCTGATAAGCACTCTGACCGTTCTGCACGATTTCAAGTTGTACCGCCTTCAATTGCTCAAGCGACAAAAGGTGCGGCTGATTGTTGGCGTCCATGAAAGTGACAGTCGAGCGGGTTTCTGCTGGCTGTGATTCCAATGTCGTCACCAGTCCGTTTACGTCCATCATCGCTCGGGCATCAGAATCAGCAACAAAGCCCAAACTGGTCGTAACGGTTGCCTTGTCTTCGTACCAAGACATGAAAGCCGTATCCAATTCAGCGAGTTTTGCCGTCTTCAATTCGTCAAGCGTGGGCGCAGGAATCTCAACAATCTGATAGACCTTCATCGTGACGGTGTTGCCCACGGCAAACTTTTGCTTGTTGTATGGCCAGAGCTTGATCTTTGTTCCGTCTGCGAACACGGCGTAGGCTTGCTTGCCTTCGAGAGTGTGGGATTGAACCGTTCGCTCTACCGTCTCGATCACCTCGATTTTTGCATTGTTCTTCGAGCAAAATGAAGCCACTTCGGGCGGATATTCATTTTCAAAAATCTGGCCAATTTGAAAATCAGACATTCCTCTCTCCTTTTAATAGTTGAGAGGAGTGTCGATCCAAGTTTCTCGCACACGCGCACGGGATTAGTAGTCCGGCTGATCTGCCATCTGAGGAGCGCGGCGCGGCGTAGTGTCACGAAGCCCCCACCAGTACCCTTGCCCCCAAGAGTTATAGGTACGGCGTTCCATTCTGGCTAGGTAGCCCGGGGAGAGGTATTCCTGCAAATCATTCATCACGTAACGATCAATCGCCGTGGAGGTGTACCAAAGATTCACAAACGGCGTATGGGAGCGGATGATTCTCAAAGCACTTGCAGCCGGTTTTGTTTCTTTGTCATAGAGGATATTGCCGGTTGTTTTCGTAACCGTATCCATGACTTCCAAAGCTGTGGACGCCTGCGGACCCAAGAAAGAGACTGTGGACCAGGCGCCATAACGGGCATTTTCGGAAACCTGGTTTGCGATAAAGTCACCCAAGAAGCCCAAGCCGCCGCCCTTCGTGAAGGCATTGAGCCAGAACTCTCGGCTTGACGTATCCTGCAAATCCTTACCGTTGAGCAGGTTTTGGACCTGAAGCGACAATGCGCCGAACATAGTAGTGCCGACCACAATCGCCGCCAGATACTTGAGCCTGTCACCTCTTTCGCCGTGCCGTGCTAAGAATTGCGCGCGCTCATAGTGTTGTTTCATCATGGCAATCGGGAAAGACTTAAAGAGGAATAAGGCGCGAGCCAATTCACCTTCAGCCGTGCCTTTTTGTCTGCCGCGCGTGGTACTGGCGCGCACGATCAAATCAGGCTGCAAGGATGCCATTTCACTTTCGCGGACCACAAAAGCAATCAGCTTACTTTCTGCCTGCTGCTTAGCTGACTCACTGACGCCCTCTAAATTACGAATTGACTTCGGATTAAGAAAATCCACGCCGTTGAAATTGTCCACGCCTGCTGCCTGGTAGATTTCCCAATCAGCTTTCGTAATGTCGGCATTCTCAAGACGGGCGCGATCAAACGCATTTAACCCTTCCCAGTTTGTGTTGATCAGCTTACCCATTGAAGCCATCATATTGAGGCTGAATGCGCGGCGCGTGGCGTCGGTAAACGCAGTCAGGAAAGAGGCGCGCAACGTGGCATTGGCAACCTTACCGGTCCAGTTTTCACCCAGATTGTCGCCCGCCCAACGGTTGAAGTCGGAAATCATGCTTTCAGCCATCACGCCAGAGCGCGCAGCGTACTCTTTCCACTCTCTGCCGTATGCTCGACCAAGGAACTTCAATCCATCCAAGTAACCCATGCGGTTAAAGCCTGTGGCGATAAAGTAAGTCGGAATGTCCGAGAAAGAGGTAATGAAAGCCTTGCCCAGTTTCCCTGCCACTTCCAAGTTTCGCCAGCCTTGCATAAAGTCTGCCAACGGACGGTTATTTGTTTCTACTCGGTATGCCTCGCCGTTGAGCGTGGACCAAATCTGATCCAGGTCCACAAAGACGCCTTGAGAATCCTTGTATTGGAAATTACGGGTAAAGGCATCACGCATAGCCTGCACCGACCGACGGACGCCGGAAGCCGTGTTGGCTTCCTGCATTTGTTTAATGGCATTGTTGGAAACCTGCTCGGCTGTGTACTTCAAAAGATCAAAAGTCGCCTGTGGCTCCGGTCCCCAGTCTTCCATAATGGCTATATTCGCAGCCATCTTTTGGACGTGGCTAATCAAAGACGAAGACAAAGACCCCTTGGCAAACTTCGATTCATACTCAATCCAAGCTTCAGGGCTAACAAAGTGCAGTTTGCGGTTAGGGAATCTTTGTCTTTGAGATAAGACCTGCGGACGGTTTTCGGCAATCTTGAAAACGCTATCATCGGTACTGCCGTTGGTGATGATTGTGTCATACACACGATCCAGCATTTCACGAAAGCCCGCGTCATCCAAGACATTGCCATCCAGATCAAAATACTGGTTACGGTCCAGAAGCGGCGTAATAAAATCAATCCAGGCGTCTTTGGCATTGGTGCCTTTTTGCTTCAAGATCTTATCTGCCTTGAGCATCTTCCAGCCGTCATGCGACTGCGGAATATAGCCGTAGTCCAACTTCCCAATATCAGCACCGTTGGCATTGGCGCGCTGGCGCATGGCGTCAGCCGTCTTTTCCCATGCCTGCCAAGCCTTTCTCGCGCGCTCATTGCCCGAATTTTGCCCAAACGCTTCTTTCACAAAGTCAGCAACATCCTTGGCATCTTCGACCATGCCAAACCACTTAGACCCAATGCCGTTGAGCGTATCGAGCATATCACTCAGGTAGTCATTGGCGATACCTTTAGCCTTATGATCAATATCAGCCATCATGCGCCCGACCGCTTTAAAAGCGTGAGTATCCTCTTCGGTTGCCAATCGGTCCATCTTGGTGAGCGCCTGCTTTTGCTTGACCGCCTGCATTTTGATTAGCTGTTTGCGTCTTTGGGCTCGCTGAACTTTTTGGAGCGCCAGAACATTAGCCGCTTCAGCCACCTGTGCATCAAAGGACTTCGAGGCAAACTCAGGATCAGTCCGCCTTAATTCATTCATTGTCACTCGGATATCGTGAGTAAGAGCGTCGCCCTCCGCGTTAGTGAAGCGGCGCCCCATTACCTCGCTGACTGTTTCCAAACATTCCTGACGCATCAGATACCCCCATTGCGCAAAACACATTCAACAGCACGACCCGTGCCGGCAGCTTCAATTTCAGCCTGACGGATTTCCTCATCAGCCTGAGCCAGCAAATCTCCCAACGTGCCTTCGACTTCCATGCCGTTCTCATCGAGCATACGGAAAACTTGCTCGGGATTTTGCTCCATCACAAATTCAGCACGCGCATCGAGACTGGTTTTCTCATCAAGCACCGCCATTGATTGTTGACGTTGAGCATCCACCGCTTCAGCTTGAGCCGCCAAATCCGCCTCGGCTTGAGTCGTTTCAGCTTCAAGGCGGGCGCTAACCTCGTCCACCGCATCAGCCGCCTCATCCACCCTGGCTTGGATTTCACCACGCAAGGCATTGATGTCAATTTCAGGCAAGGGCTCCAAGCCTGCCTCTGTACGTTGCTCATTGACGATATGGCGAAGCTGACCGACAACAGAAGCCAAGTCATGGATTTCCGTTTCAACCGATCCAAAGAGACCGCCCTCATCAGCGCTGCCGACCGCCTCTGCCCAATCAATCAAGGGATTCAAAACTCGGGCAATACCCGCAGCAGAATTGGCATTGTCGTCTAAGAACTCAACAAAGGCGCGCGACGCAGGATCATCCAGGAAAGACGTTTGAGCGGCGAAGTCATCACCTTCATTGGGATTGAGACGAGCTTCACGAATGCGGTTAGCTGCCTGGACCAGCAGATCAGAGAAATCCAATTGCTGGGCAACTTGGCGCAGCTGAATGATTCTCGGCGCCACGAGCGCCATACCATTCAAGACCCGACGGATACCGGGATCAATCGTAGTAGCGTACAGCTCAAGGAGCGTGTCATTTTGATACGCCTCCATGAACACAGCATTCTTAATTCTGTCCACCGCTTCAGAAGACGGCGACCCGTCGCGATTGATCAAACGACCGAGACTATTGGCATCATTAGCGCCAATGTCTCTGACAAACATCCGCAAAGTTTCGTTTGTCGGTTTGCCGTTATCATCAAATTCGTAGCGAGAAGCATTTTCTCTGATCTTCGGCGCATCCTCGAAAGCGACTTCAATGGCGCTGCGATCCATGACTTCGCCGGCATTGGAGCGGCTGATTAAATCCGTCGTCACGTCTTCGGGATTGATCACGCGAACCAGAATCGGATTTTTCATTTCACGAATCACTTCAGGCTTAATGCCGTGAGCAGTATCCGCTTCAAAATCAGCCCGGTATTGATCCGCCGTACCTCGCTGATAGGCTTCCTTAAGACCTGTCATGCGACCGTTACCAATAACCGCATTCATTTTTTGAGGATTGCCATAGTCGGCATTTGTGCTGCCGTCGATAAAGTTTGAGGTTTCCACGTCACCAGCCTCAACCACGGCATAGACAAACGGGACTCGGTTACCGTTAGCTTCATAAAGGAAGTCATTGTTGCCCAGGTGAGCATTGTCGGGAACAGTGCCATAGGACACAATCGGCGCACCCGAATAGTCACGGGAGACCGAAGCCAAGCCATACTGAGGATTAGCCGCGATCAGGCGCATTTGATTTTGTGCAGCCACACTGGAGCGATCTCGGTTTTGAAGCACGACCGCTGAATCGGTATTGCCCATAACGTAGGCTCGCCCGAAGTTACCCTTCATTTCAATCAAGTGATCCGTATCCACGTCCATTTGCTCGACATCCTTGGACACGTCCACCGGCAAACCCTTGCGCATGGCTTCAATCGCCTTCAGCTGCGCCTTGGTAGATTTTTCAAGATCACGAAGGGCGCGCGACTTTTCTTTGCCGTCAGGCATGGCAATAATCTCTTCGAGCTTACTGTTATTGGTACGGTTAGCCTGCACCATGCGTGCAGCCGCCACCTGCGATTTTGATACTCGAGAAGCCTTGCGAACAGCACGATCATTGGCAAATAGTCGATCCAAGACCTTCGCCACTTCGTCAGAGACAGGCGGCAATTCTTCGCCAACCTCCGCCTTATAGGTATCGCCGACAGCTTTCTTAACACCGCCCAATTCACGGTACAGATCCACGAGCCATTGGCCTAAGCGTTCAAAGACACGCTGGAGAGTAGGTTTGGGCGCTCGTCCTTCAGAGAGGTAAATCTCAACCCATGAGGCAAATTGCTCTTGGTACTTTCTCTGGCCATCAACACCTAAATTGTCCCAATCATCAACGGACTTAATGCCAAACTCTTTTAATAGAATATTGGCATCTTCTTTCAGGGTATTTTCGGCCACGGCCCGTCTGGACAATTGGAATAGGTTTTCCAAGTACCAATGGCCCATTTCATGCGAGTAAGTCGAAATGTTGGCATTGGCCGTCAGCGTGATACGGTTAAGCGCAGGGCTAAATGAACCTCTGGTTGTAGGCGCAATTGATTCAACCTCTATATTGATGGTATCATTAGCAACAGAGGGAGAACCCTCCACAGAAGCCGTCGAGAGCTGCGAAAAGTTACGCGCCAGTGACGGCTTTTCTGTTTCAATAAAATAGTACGCCTTACCGTTGTTGTAACGCTCCAATTGGACGGATACTCTGCGTACCTCTCCACCGATCAGCACATCAGCTCTTAGCCTGCCATAAGCCTCAACATTTGGTTTTTTATCTTTTTTACGATTCGGGAGCCAACCCTCGAATTTTCCATGTTGCAGAACGGCATCAAGCGCTGGCAACCCTAGCAAATTTTCGGGGTAGTCAATCGCCTCACCCCGTAACTCTTTTGATCCGCGCGTTGTGATACGAATGTCACCAATTTCATCATTATTGATTGATCGTTCCCATGTACCCTTGCTCAAACGATCATCCAAAGGGACTTCATCTCCTATCGTCTTAATTAGCTCTACTGCCTTTTTTATTAAAGCGGAAGGCTTTCCACTCTTAGCTTGATCGATTTCAGTAGCAAATTCTGTACCTTCAATTTCAGCGACTACATTTCTGTTAGCGAGGTTTTGATAGAACTCTATTGTCTGAATCGCCTTGTCGTCAAAGACAACGTAGCAGCGACCATCACGCAGACCTTCATACGTTAGCCCCTTAATCCCAAAACGATTCAAGTACAAGGACGCTTCTTTTGGGCCACCTAGCGCGTCAGATATTGCGTTATAAATTTCCCGGCCATTAGGACTTTCTGGTAATGAAAGCGGATTGCCGGGGTTATTACGATCCCACTCTTGAATGATAAATTCGATCTTCCCTCTAAGTTCAGTATTCCTGCTAGACCCCATGTATTTTTGTTCATCAAGCAAAGAATCGGTATCGGGAATATCAACCTCGAATACACGCCCACTGTCACCAAATGCCTCGACCGCCTGCTGTAATCTGGGCGTAGCTTCAAAGCTGGGAAGATCAGACAAAGCCGCGCGAATAGCTTGTGCTGGCGTACTAAAACCTAGCCACTGATTCTCTTCTAATGCACTCAGAAGCTCTGCTGTTTGCGGTGAAAATTCGCCATTGTCTAATGCAGTTGAAATTTGTTCAGAATCAATCTGTTCAAAAGGATCTATGTCCGTCCAATCAAATTCGTCTAATACCTGATTAGCCTGCCTTGAACGATCAGAAAGACGAATGCGGTAGCCCTCCGCCGTCATTCTGTTTTCGGCAAAATACAACCCCCAACCATGAGCTTGAGCGCCTTCACCAGTACCAATATGTTCAGTAGAGAAACGATCAAAAGTATGAGGCGACCCGTGCCAAGCCCGCTGAGCGAAAGCGCCTGCCACCCCATTAGCCGCCTTGATTTGAGCATCTTCAAAAAAATGTCGAATAGCAACCGGAGAGGCGCTTTCAAACTCAACATCATCAATAATGCGTCCCTCTGGAGTGTTGAACGAAAGTGCCAGATACTTACCACGAGACGCCCGAGAAAGAACGGCTAATTGCTGAGGCGTAGGCTTCCTTGCAATGGAGGCAATGCCCACAATCTGATCAAATCGCATAGCGCCTGAACGCGCCATCCACTTATACATGGCATCAGCGGGGCCGGTCGAATCGTCTATGATTTCACCAATATCGCCGTGATCAACTTGGCGTTGTCCGGCAACATCTCGCTCGTCACCGCCCCAATGGCGACCGCTACCATCCAGCATGGTTCCATCAGGCAACACATAGAAGGCCTCACGAACATCATTCGTAACACCGAAGTTATCCTTAGCTCTTTGAATCAGGTCTTCATCCGGTACAAAATCACTATTAGAAAAACTGGAGTCAGTATTTGAGCGTCGACTGTATCGAACAATTTGCTCACCACGAGGAACGTCCTCTGTACTTTGTAAGGTTGAGTTCTGCCGCGCGTCATCAGAAAGATCAAGCCGATCCTGCACATTGCGAGCCTCGACTTCGCCAGCAGAACGTGAATAACGCTGTCTAGCATATTCAAGATGATTTTCGTGAATCTTTTGCCAAATCGGATCACTTCTCCGATGGTAATCAGTAATCACAGCTGAAACATCGGAGTCAGTGCCATACTTATCACGCAGTCTGTCTTGTTCCCTCAATATAGCTTGAACTTCGGGATTCTCGGCATAAGCCTCCGCTTGACGCGTAAGAGACTCATCCCATAACTCCACCGCTTGTTTTTGAGTTTCACGATATGTCTTCCAAGCCTCGGAATCCCTCATCATGGCATACAGAGATTGAAGATCAGCATGAAGTGCGTTTGCAAAACTATTCTCTTCGAGGTTGCTACCTCTGGCGAAACCCTCAATATCTTGGATAGCGTGTTGAATCTCATGAGCCAAGTTTGAGCGAGTGGTACGTTGTGATATCTCCGCACGCCTGTCTAAACGAATAACTTTAGCAACCGAGTCATAATAAGCACCCACAAGTCTTGGCAATTCACCAAACTCAACAGTCAAATCCTTCAATTGAGGATAAGCGCGGAATAACTCTGGAGCGTCAACCACTTCATCGAGTTTTGTCGACAAGGTTTGTTTTTCATACTTATCTGCAATGGCAACATCCTGATCAATATACTCATCATCGGCTAAGTCGGTACGTTCCCATAATGCAGCCTGTTCAGCGTCGCGCGCTGCGTCCGCTTCTTCTATGACACGGAAGGCTCCATCCTTAATTTGAATGTCAGGGATTTCATAGCGCCACTTACCGTCAGCGCCACGCTCCCAACCGGTAGCCAATCGGATTTGTTTGGCGGTTTTTCCCTCAAGCCCCATAATTTCAGCGACACCACGATTGTCCATTCTGATAGTTGTTTCGGTTGCTTGATCCAATGAGGCAGCACCGCGCTCACCAATAATCTGATTCAAACCATCAGTGGCGTCACCTCTGACAATTTCAGGCGCAATCGAATCCACATCAATTTGAGCGCGATCAGCCATGACCTGAATACCCGTGGCTTGAACAACGGCCTGTGTTTCAATCGCCTCGTCCGAAATCGTCTCGGGAGATGCTTCACGCAGTTGGCGCTTGATTCTTTCCTGAAGCGGCACGCTACGTTCTTTAGCGGTTTGAGGACGAGACGGATTCATGCCCGGGCGCCAGAGCACGCCACCCATGACACCACCAAAGATCGCTGACGTGGCCAAGTCAATGCCATTGAGCTGATACTTTTGAGACAGTTCTTTGTAGTTTTGATTTTGCAATACCCAATTAACGCCCTGCATTTCGGCTGCCGTCAAGCCAACATTGGCCGCGGCTCCGATTGTTGCCGAAGCAATACGGGAGCGCCCGAAGGTTGCAGGCAATTTCATGCCAAGCGCACCAGCGGCAAAAGTCACCATACCGGCATTGATGGCAGTATCTTTGTCCACGCCCTCATCCATCAATTCCTGAGCGCGGCTGATGCCCAAATCAGCACCAAAAAGAAGTGAACCGCCAGACGGACCCGCCAAAACGCTGTAACCGATAGCCTTCGGAATTGTCTCCGCCACGCCGTACATAATCTGCGCAGCCGTACCCATTGTTTCGGGATCAATGCCAAACTCGTCACGAGCGCGCTTTCTTAATGCCTTGGAATCCTGATCCAAGAGGTTTTCAACGTGCTGAGTTCTACCTTCAATGTCATCGAACATATAGCCCGTTTCAACCTGAGCATTATTGAGCGCCGCGCGCACCATGCCCGTGCCTGACAATGCAGTATCCAAGGCGCTGGCTGACTTCAATGCGCCAGAGGCAACGCCCTTCCAAGTCGCCTCACCCATGCCGTCAAAAAAGCCCGGTGCAGGCTTTTCTAATTCAGGTATTACAAAATCATCCTGTTCGCGCGCCTCGTCCATTGTGTTCATTTGATCCTTGGACAAGGGCTTGACTTGATCAACCGGCGCAAAAACTTCTTGAAGAATCATTACTGTTCACCACCAATGCTGAGTAAAAAGACATTGCCGTCAGAATCGCGTACCGCGTCACCATTGAAGAGAACTTGGTACAGCATGGAATCCCCTTGACGGGAATAGGTTTGGAGTTTCATTTGAGGCAGAAGGTCGGCAAATTCCGCAGGCGTCAGTGAGTAGCCCGAGGCGTAGAAATTCTTTTTGCCCTGACGGATTTCATCGGACTTTTTGATGAGCAGATCATCGAAGTCATCACCCATCATGGCAAAACTTTCCACATTTTTCGGCAGCACAATCTTTTTGCCATTGTGCGTGTAAATATCACCCACAGCCTGCTCAAGCGCGTCCTGCACGGTGCCGCCGTTCAATGCCTGGTAGCCATAAACACCCTTGACCAATTCAGCCGTGGCGCTCATTGCCTGCGGATTGGTAAACAAAGCCTCCGCTTCATCTGTATCGCCCAATTCGTTGTAGATGGAAGCATCAAGCCCGTATTCAGCTGCCGCATCAATCTTCACGCGCTTTTGCTCAATAGCATCTTTGCCTCGCAGGTACATTTCACCCACAGAGACTGTTTCGCCCGGACCGTACTCTTCTAAAGCCGATAAAGCCACGGCATACTTCACATTGCCGCCCTTGAACTGAGAGGAAAGCGCACGTATGCCTTCGGCGCCTGAAGAGTGAAAGATTGTGCGCAACAAGCTGATCTTGGTATCAATGTCCGACTGATCCAAGACGCCGATAAACTGATTAGCCTCGGACTTGGACATGATTGAATCGGGCACGCCCCAGCTTGACTTCAGGTTTTCCATGTTGGCTGACCTGAGTTCTAACTGGTTTTCAAGCTCTGTCGTATTGGAGAAATTAAGCGGCTGATAGCCCATCAGCTCATTTTCTACGGCATAGCCCACAGGATCAGCTGTGCGCTCCTTGATTACTGCTGCCGCGGCTTTCCTTTTGTTATCGAAGTATTTGACATCTTCAGCGTAGGTATCAGAATCCGTCGAGGGTTTCTGAGCCTTCAGCATGGCGGAAATATCTTCATTGCTCATACCTCTGAGCTCAAACATTGTGCGGTTGTAGTCAAAATCCCTCATGTACTGGTCGTAGTTCTTTTGACCGTCTTTCGGACCATAGACCTCAACAAACTGACCCAAAGTCAAAGGATCATCATCCCTGCCGGTCGTCAAGACGCGAGCCAGTGAGTTCGCCGTTTCGAGCTTGACCGTGTTTTTGAGTTCACTCGTCATGGATCGGCGCAGCCCCATTGCCTTGACCACCACCGACAAATGCTGATCAGGCGGCAGGGAGTCAATAAAGGCATTACCCGTCATGGCGCGGGGATCGTCCATCCACTTGGCATTGACGAGCTTTCCGTCTTTGTCATAGCTCAAGGGCGCGTTGGCTAAGTCATACGCCAGCAAATCCCTGGACTGACCAAAGAGACTGTTTTCAATCTTTTGGGCAATATCAGGATCAATGTTCTTTTTCTCGTTTCGGAAAGTGGCATACGCCGTCACAGGATCATCCTGCGCCCAGGAAGCAAAACGCTTGGACTGGAAAAGCGCGAAGGTTTGATCCTTCATTTGCTTAATCGCTTCAGGCGGCATGCCGGCAAAGTCTGCTGCCTGATAGTCCAATTCCGCTTCAATACTTGCCCACGTCTTACTCAAATATTCCGAGTCTGCGTAGTGATTGGAGGCATCATCAACCAAGGTATTGACGCGAGCCTTAGAGCTTTCAAGGTGATATTCCTGAGTCTGGCGCGCGTTCCAGCGTTGGGCTTGACCGACAGCACTTGCCAGGCGGTCGCTCACGCGGGATTGAATCGCCTCACGCGTTGCAGGTTGCAATTGACCGACAATCTTTTGTATATCAGCCTGCATACCCTCTACGGTCGACTGGTAGTCGTCCATAGCGTTTTTGCCCTGCTTACTCATGTAGCCGTTTTCAGGATCATTCATGTACGTGTTTATCGTTTGAATGACCATGTTTTCGGCATCATCGCTTTCAGCCTTGACCGTACGGGCATGGTTGATCTTCAGCGCTTCAGAAATGGCGTTAGCCGTATCGTTAATCGGCTTCATTGCCTCTTTCATCACGGAGGCATAGTCCGTGCGGGGAGCTATAAACTGAGCAGGTACCGTACCGGTACCGCCGCTATCACGCACACGAGGGATATTCCCTTGAAAGGTTGGAACCATCGGCATATCGCATCAGCTCCTATATTTAAAGGTAGACGTTCTTATTGATGATCGGAGCAGGACTTTGCTGTGCAGGATCTAGAATGCCCTGAGCCTTATAGAGCATGTATGAATTAGCCACCTGCGAAGCCCCGCCCAAAAGCGTGGTCCCGAAAACGTCCCACTTGTTTTGCCTTTGCGCTTCAGCCATCAGTGCCTGACCCTCATAGTTCGCCGCCTGCATACGCATACCCCAAGCCTCACGACGAGCATTGGCCGTCATCTGATTGGAATCAATCTCTTTGATAATGTCCGTTGAGGCTTGAAGTTCAGCAGCCGAACCTTCGCCCACGGCAATCCCGTTGGCGGCAAGAGCGGCGCGCTGACTCGCTTTAGTCTGCCCTGCCTTCATAGTCAGGCGCACCTGATCTTTGGTGTTGGCATGAAGGCGGCTAGTAGCCTGC
>ERZ779866.1466-NODE-1466-length-23735-cov-13.355954_pt1:0-20000 | contig 23735 bp, 23 predicted proteins | sample MGYA00511248_ERZ779866 | MGnify/ENA primary metagenome ERZ779866 (study PRJEB29588, sample SAMEA2155758) | human gut metagenome | biome: human gut; feature: human-associated habitat; material: faeces | place: Denmark | collected 2008/2010 ... | reverse complement strand
ATCGCTCTCTTGCTTCGTTCTTCCTCTAATATGTCGAACACCGCTATTTACAGAGTTGATCAATATGTCTGCCGCTCGTCAAGCCTTTGAATCTATCACAGTCGACCGTGCCCGCGAACTGATTCTCGAGACTGCGCCCAAACCGACCGAGACGATAACACTGCCGCTTGCGCAAGCCGTCGGGTTCGTGACGTCCTGCGAAATTGCCGCCGCCAATCCGCTTCCGACCTACACCAATTCGGCCATGGACGGCTATGCGTTTCGCTTTGAGGACGTAGTTGGCGAACAAGAGATCGTTTTACCGGTCGTCGGACAAAGTTTTGCGGGCGCCCCCTGTCAGCGAACAAGCTTTGGACCCCGCACCTGCATTGAAATCGCAACGGGCGCCGCAATGCCCGAAGCGTTTGACACCGTCATTCCGTTTGAAAAATGCGACATTGACGAAACCGCCCGTACGATTCGCTTTCAAACCGCCAGTGTCAAGTCATGTGCCAATGTGCGCTATGAAGGCGAACAAATCAACCAAGGCGAAGTCATCGTCTCTGCCGGCACACGTCTCACGGCTCAACATCTTGCTCTTCTGGCCGCCGCCGGCGTAAGTGAAGTTGTCGTCTGTCCCCGCGTTCGCGTGTCGCTTTTGACGACTGGCAGCGAACTGGCCGAACCCGGTCAGCCGCTCGGTCGCTTTCAGACCTACAACAGCAACGGCGTCATGCTTGAGACCATGCTCAAAGGGATGAACTGCGAGGTCGAATCCGTCTCGATGCAGGACAGCGCCGAAGTCATCGCTCAAAAGATCGCCGAACTGCTCGAGCGCAGCGATATGCTTCTTCTGACGGGCGGAGCCGGCAACGGCAAATTCGATCTCAGCCAAACGCAGCTCAATGCCATGGGATCCATGCGGCCTTGGTCCATCAATATGCGGCCCGGTCGTCCCATGCGTTTCGGTCAGATCAGCGGCAAACCCGTCTTCGTTTTGCCTGGCAACCCCGTGGCCGCTTTCGTGACTTTCCTGGAATTCGCGCGCGGCGCTCTGCTTCAGATGCAAGGCCTCACCGAAGGACTGTGGCTCAAGCAGTATCCGGCCCGACTCGTCAATGACATCAAGAAAAAACCGGGCCGCGCAGAATTCATGCGCGCTCGCATCGTCTCCTTTGAAGACGGCGCCCCCGTTGTTGAGCCGCTTCTCAACCAAAGCTCGGCTGATCTCGTCATGCTCACCCAAGCCGAAGTCATCCTCTGTCTGGACCACGACCCGGACCGATACGCCAAGGGCTCGATCGTCCCGATTCAGTACCTGCGCGACGCAGGACTCTAAAGCATTCGAAAATGGCCGCTTTCGCGGCCATTTTTGTCAGGACTGCTTTTTTGATTTATTTGCGTTTCCTTCCGAGCCGTTTTGTCGCTGGTCTCTGTTGTAGCGATTGCGACCGTTGCGGTTGAAGTACCGGGAAGGACGTCTGGAGACATTGCTCGGCGGATAATCGGTGCCGTTGTCTCGAGCTTTCAGTCTGTCGAGCATCTCCTGATAGTCAAACGGGACGCTGTCGAGCTCGTCCGGAGAAGGTTCTTCGCCGGCCTGCTGCATCACGAGTATGTCGCGCGGATCAATTTCGGCCGGACGCACCACGCGTCCGTTGAGATCAACAATGCCGCGAAAACCTACAGCTCGAACCTGCATGCCTTTATAGACGCCGTACTCGCAGTCCTCGTGCTGGTGACCGTGGAAAAGCCACTTGACGCCGAGACTCTTTGCAAGACGATCGATCGCATCAAATCCTTTTTTATGACAGCCCGCCGCTTCGTGCGTAACCAGAATATCGGCCTTGCACTGCTGCAGCGCTTCGTATGTCGCCGGAAAAATCGACGAGCGATGACGACGCGGAAGACCGCCTCGCCAGAGATTCGTCTTGGGACTGCGGCGCACGAAGCCGGTTGCCGACTGATAGTTCGGACGGCCTTCGGGCATCCAGATCTGTCCGCGAAACACGCCTCCCAAACCGGCAATGCGCAAGCCCACAACGTCGGCTACGCGTCCGTGCAGATTGTGCTCGGCAATCGGCCCGTGCCAGAGTCGGTCGTAGTACTCCTCGCAATCGGTGTCGTGATTGCCGGGGATCCACCAAACCTGGGTAAGCGCGAGCGTCGGTGCAAGCAGCGTTTCAAGATCCTCAGGCGGCTGCAGATCTCCCAGGATCACGATGGCGTCCGGATGATACTTCTCTACCGTTCTGTTGATGTATTCGAATTCACCGTGCGGGTCACCGCAGAAGAAAATCTTAGGCTGCGGTTTGCCCTGCTTGTTGCCTTGAGTCTTCTGAGCCGATCCTCTGTCCTGATGCCAGGGCTTTCTGCGGCGGAAATTGCGGTGCGAGGTTCTATTCTCGGCAACGGCAGGCACGTCATTGCGTGCATTGTCCGTCATGTTCTGTCCTCCGAGTCCTCGTACTGCCGCAGCGCCAGGCGGTGCTGCTCACGAATGTAATCAATCAAGTCCGCGGGAGCAAGCACTTTGGCGTGCGAGCCCAGCCGCATGATTTCCCCTGCGATTTCGGGTTCGCGCGCATACGGTACGCGCAACGTCATGCCGCCGGCGTCGTCAAAGGTCTGCTGCTGATCCTTGTGCCAGACGGTAAACCGCTCGTAGGGCGTCATCACGTCATCGACGGCAATCACGGCCGTCTTGGTTTCACCGCCCGAGAAGATCCCATAAGTGCCGTCGAGTGCATGTTCAATGTCGCGCATGGCAACGACACGGCAACGCACATCAAGCATCTCGGCAAAGCGGATGTTTTCCACGGCAAAAGTCTTGAGCTTGCCCGATTCGTGACACCATGCATCCAGATACCAGCGTCCTCTCCAATTCACCAGACGCAAAGGGCTGATCTCGCGTCCCGACTCGGCGTCCCGAGTACGCGTGAAATAGGTAATGCGAAGCCGGCGGCGCTGCGCGAGAGCCGCTCCCACAATGCTGAAAAACGGCGCATCGATATTGGGAACGGAAGGCATGATCACCTTGACGCGCTTAAGAAGCTCCTTGGCTTGAATGAATTCGCCGGGAAGCATCGCCAGGAGTCGCGAGCGAAGCGCTTGCATGTCCGAGGCAAGTACGGCCTTCGGATCGTTCTCGATTCGGCCGAGAAGCTGAACGACAGCTAAGAAGGCATACATCTCATCGGGCGTATACCAAGCCGCGGGAAGCTTCGGAACGAATCCATCCCTGTGCTCCGACTTCTGGTCGCGCGCGTACGAGTAAGCATTCTGCGAGCGTGAATAGACAATCGGGGCACCGAGCTTTTCGCGCATGTAGCGCAAATCGCGCTTGAGCGTGGGCGCGGAACACTGCAAAGCGGCTTGTAACGTTTCAAATGAGACCGAGCCTTCCTCCTGCAGAACTTGATCAATGCGGTAAAGCCGCATTGCAAATGTCAGGCTGGATTTCATTATTCAATAAACAAAAATTTTTTGGTGGCCCCATTATAGAGCAGGGCCTTCGACGGCCTCAGTCCGCAAAGTCAGGTCGGACTGCGATTTTTGCCCAAGTTCGCCGACTCGAAAAGTCAACTGAGAAATCGTTCGCAATTGGCTCAAGCTCTTGTCTACAGGCCGTTTTTTCGTTCGCGCGCATTTTTCCAGACTTCCGAAAAATGATTAAAATTCGAAAATTTCCGCGCGCGGGCTCATTTTGCGGGCCTTCTTCGACGTAAGACGTCTGCCGACGGCGGACGCAAGGAACGCCCTCAAACCGCCGCAAGACACACGGTTTTCACATACTCACACATCGACAACAAGGATTTAGACAAAATGTCCGGACATTCCAAATGGGCCAATATTCAGCACCGCAAGGGCCGTCAGGACGCCAAGCGCTCCAACCTCTGGACCAAGCTTGTGCGTGAAATCATCGTAGCCGCACGCGTCGGCGGAAGCGGCGATCCCGACATGAATTCCCGCCTGCGTCTGGCTATTTCCAAGGCTCGTGACGGCAACGTTCCCAAGGACACGATTCAGAACGCCATTTTGAAGGGCACCGGTCAGCTCGAAGGCGTGAACTACGAAGAAGTCCGCTACGAAGGCTACGGCATCGGCGGCGCCAGCCTCATCATCGACTGCACCACCGACAACCGCACCCGTACCGTGGCTGATGTGCGTCACGCTCTGTCCAAGCACGGCGGCAACATGGGTACCGAAGGCTCCGTGTCCTTCCAGTTCCGTCACTGCGGCGAATTCCTCTTTGCCCCCGGCACCAACGAAGACACCGTGATGGAAGTGGCCCTTGAAGCAGGTGCCGACGATGTCGTCACCGATCCCGATGACGGCTCGATCGATGTGGTGTGCGATCCTGCCGCTTTCGACGCCGTTTCCAAGGCCTTCGAAGCTGCCGGTCTCACGCCGGTTTCCTCCGAAATCACGATGAAGCCGCTTAACGAAGTTGAACTCAAGGGCGAAGACGCCGCCAAGATGCAAAAACTCATCGACGCGCTTGAAGATCTTGACGACGTAAGCAACGTCTACACAAGCGCCGTGTTCGACGAGGAATAACAAGTTTTTCAAACGCTCGGAAAAGTCTTTTCGTTTTGAAAAGATCAATCCGACAAAAAAGGCTTGCGGGTAGAATTCCTGCAAGCTTTTTTGTATCTGCTTTCTCTGTCCGGCTTTCCTGTCGACAGATTGGAGAATTTTTGTGACTAAGGTCTTAGTGATCGGCAGCGGCGGTCGTGAACACGCCCTTGCCTGGCGTCTTGCCAAATCCGAAGGTGTTGAAAAAGTTTGGGTTGCTCCCGGCAACGCCGGCACGGGCGCTGACAGCCGCCTTGAAAACCTCCCCATCACCGACATCGAAGCCCTGCGCGACTGGGCTCTTGAAAACAAAATCGATCTGACGGTTGTTGGTCCCGAAGCCCCTCTTTCCAAGGGCGTGGTCAACGTTTTCCGCGCCGCCGGTCTCCTGATCTTCGGCCCCACCAAAGAAGCTGCTCAGCTCGAAAGTTCCAAGGACTTCGCCAAAGCCTTCATGAAACGCAAGGGTATTCCGACGGCTGAATACGAAAGCTTTACCGATCCGCAGGCCGCCCACGAATACGTGCGCGCCAAGGGCGCCCCGATCGTCATCAAGGCCGATGGTCTTGCCGCCGGTAAGGGCGTCGTGGTGGCGATGACCGAAGACGAAGCGCACAACGCCATTGACGACATGCTCTCGGGCCACAAGTTCGGTTCGGCCGGTGCCCGCGTTGTCATCGAAGAATTCCTCGAAGGCGAAGAAGCAAGCTTCATCGTGATGGTCGACGGCAAGAACGTGCTGCCGCTCGCAACCAGCCAGGACCACAAGCGCCTGCTCGACGGCGACAAGGGCCCCAACACGGGCGGCATGGGCGCCTATTCGCCCGCCCCCTGCGTAACCGACGAAGTCTATGAGAAGACGATGCGCGAAATCATTGAGCCCACCGTGCGCGGCATGGCCGAAGACGGCATCGTCTACACCGGTTTCCTTTATGCCGGCCTCATGCTCGGCAAGGACAAGGAAGGCAAGACCACCGTCAAGACGCTCGAATTCAACTGCCGCATGGGCGACCCGGAAACGCAGCCCATCATGAGCCGCATCAAGTCGGGCTTTGCTCAGACGCTGGCTGCCGCAGCCGCAGGCGACATCACCAAGGGCGGCATTGAATACGACACGCGCTCGGCTCTGGGCGTCGTGCTTGCCGCACGCGGCTATCCGGAACATCCGGAAAAAGGCGCCGTAATCACCGGCCTTACCGAAGAAACGGATGATGCAGTGATCTTCCACGCCGGTACGTCCAACGACGCTCAAGGCAACATCGTTGTGTCGGGCGGCCGCGTGCTTTGCGTGGTCGGCTTGGGCGATACGCTCAAACAGGCCCATGACGCCGCTTACCGCACGGCCGATCAGGTACACTTTGACGGCGTGCAGAAGCGCCGCGACATCGGTTATCGCGCGCTCTGAGTTCATCAAACGAACGACGTCGGCGGAGAATTTCGACTCTGCCGATGTCTTTCGCATAAAACCGTTACCGACCACCGACTTCACGAATTGATGCGCATTACAACAACACTTGCCCTGTCGGCCGCGATGCTCACGGGCTTTGCCGCGCCAGCCTCGGCTTCGGACGAACCTTTCGGCTATCCGAGCACGTTGTTGCACGCCCGCAGCACCTATACCGTGTCGCCCGCCACTCCCGTGCTGCTCGGCGACACCGTGGTGGTGCTCGAGCAGTCGCGCATCAGCGACGTCGCCGCCATTGTGCAGTCGCGCATTCACTCGGAAGACGACGGCCGCCGCTGGGTCTGCGCTCAGGCCAAAAACGGCGATACGCCGCTTCGACTCTGGTTCATCGCCACGGGCCAAGAAACCGTCACGGAAGTGCAGATGTCGCCGGGCACCTTCGAGTCTCCCAAGAACTGCGGACGTCTTACCGCCCACTTCGAACCGGTGTACCTCTCGCGCATTCAAAGCGGCATGACCGTGCGAGAGATCGCCACCGACATCGGCCCGGCGAGCGCGCATGACGACGAAGGCTGGTATTTTTGGGTCTCGCGCCGCAACTACTCCTACGACGGCGAAAACTACACGGAATACGTTTGGGTCGGTGCGCATGAAGTCGGCGACAAAGTGCGCGAAGTCTTCACCACGCAGCTGACGCGTTGATTCGGCGTATCGGTCGGCAGCCTTCGGATGGAATTTCCTATGCGTCGAGGCATCGGACTTTTGGGCGGCAGTTTCGATCCCGTCCACAACGGGCATTTAGCCGTCGCTCGCGGAGCTCTTCAATCCCTGCGTCTGCAGCGCGTCGATTTCGTACTTGCGCCTCGCCCCTGGCAAAAATCGGTCGCCACACCCGTGTCGCTTCGCCTGGAGATGCTGCGCGCGGCAATCGGCAAGAACGAATCGCTTGCGGTCTGCACCAAAGAGCTCGAGCGCACGGGGGCCACGTACACGATTGATACGGTGCGCAGTCTGCGCGAAGACTACGGGCCTGCGATGCCGCTTGTCTTGCTCATCGGCGCCGATCAATGGGAGAATTTCCACACTTGGCGCTGCTGGCAGGATCTCTTTGATTTTGTGAGCGTCGCCGTGTGCACGCGCGAAGAGCAAATGAAGGAACCCACACCTGACGTGGCCGCCTTCGTTGCCGAGCGCCGGGTTGTTCCGCATGAACTGACGCTTGCACCCGCCGGTCGCTTTACGACCTTTGACATTGCGGCGCACGCGGCTAGCTCAACGAAAATCCGCGCGCTTTTTGCTACTCGGCCTCGCGCCGAAGCCTTCAAGGCACTCGATACGTGGCTGCCGACATCTGTGGCACGCTTGATTGCGCAACACAATGCTTATTGATTTTTTCGGGACGCCGAAAGCGGCCCTTAGCTATTAAAAAAGGAAAACATGCTCAACACGGAAGAACTTTTGAACGTCATCGTCAACGCCCTTGACGACGTTAAAGCCAAGGACATCGTGGTGTTCGACACCACCGGCAAGACGAGCGCCTTTACCCGCGTGGTGGTCTGCTCGGGCACGAGCAACCGCCAGACGCGCGCACTCGGCATGTCCGTTTCGCGTGCCGTGCGTGAAGCCGGCGGCAAGGTGAGCGGTCTCGAAGGCAGCGACACCGGCGAATGGGTGCTTGTAGACTGCGGCGAAGTCGTCGTCCACTGCATGCAGCCCGCCATGCGCTCCTACTACAACCTCGAAGAACTCTGGGGACCTGAGACGCTCGACATTTCGGCCTATCTCGACTCGCTGGCTGAAAAAAGCGCCCACGCGCCCGAAACCGCTCAGTAATTCCCGACCATGCACATCACCATCGTAGCCGTGGGGCAAAAGCTCCCGGCTTGGGCTCAGACCGCTGTTGACGATTATTTGGCTCGCTTTCCCCGCGACTTTACGGTCATCGTGAAAGAAGTCAAGGCCGAAGCACGCACCGGCGGCAAGCCCGTCGCTCAAGTCATGGCTGCGGAGGCTGAACGCATTGAACGCGCCGTTCCTGCGGGCGACATCCTGGTTGCCATGGACGAACACGGCCGCGACATGACCACGGTCGACTTCTCAAAAAAGATTTCCGGCTGGAAAAACGAGGGCTGCGGCGTCACCTTCATCATCGGCGGCGCCGACGGTCTCGATCCGGCGCTCAAAGCCAAATCGCGCATGATGCTGCGGCTGTCTTCGATGACGCTACCGCACGCGTTTGCCCGAGTTCTGCTGACCGAGCAGATCTATCGCGCCTGGTCGATTCTTGCCAATCACCCCTATCACCGCGTTTGAACCATGCCCGTTTTGTACCTTGCGAGCAAAAGTCCTCGCCGCCGGGAGATTCTCGCCGGCATGGGGATTTCCGACATTGAAGTGATCCACGCGGGCCCTTCCGTTCTGACGGCTTTTGAGGGTGATGAAACACAACACGACGGCGAAGCCCCTCAGGACTACGTCGTGCGCACGGCTTGCGAAAAAGCTCGTCAGGCCATGGACCGCATCGCAGCCGAAGGCAAACCCTCTTTGCCCGTGTTGGCGGCAGACACCGTGGTGATCTGCGGCGACGAAATACTGGGAAAACCGGAGGATGCCGCGAAGGCTCGTCTTTTCATGCAGAAACTCTCGGGGCGTACCCATGAAGTGCGCACCGCTGTGGTTGTCAGCGACGGAATATCCAAACAGCTGCACGTGGCCGTGAGTGTTTCTCAGGTGACATTCTCAAGACTCTCGTCCAGGCAAATCGAAGCCTATATTCGTACGGATGAGCCATACGACAAAGCCGGCGGCTATGCCGTTCAGGGTCTTGCGGGGCTGTTCATCGAGCGCATCGAAGGTAGCTACTCGGGCATCATGGGACTCCCCGTCTTCGAAACGGCGCAGCTTCTGGCTGAAGTCGCGCCGCAACTCCTGCCGGACTGCGCATTGACAGGCTGTTAATCTTCCTTTTCTTTCGTCGCCACGCCGCCGATTAGTCCAGCGTAATGAACCTGCAGCCGATTGTGGCATCGGTCACGGCGATTCTCATCGGCATGGATGTCTTCACATGGGATAAGCCTGCCCCACTTCTGCTTGTGCTGCTCGGCGCCTTTGTGGTGACGTCGGATCGGCCGGCAAAAGGCAAATCGATCCTTCCGGACAAGGACCACTCCGGCAAAGCCTAGTTGTTTCGCACCAGGCGGTAGCGCTGTTTGGGACTCTTGGGCTTTGCGATGCCTTCGATCAAGCCTCGTTCCTTGAGACTGCGCAAGCGAATCGACACGGCATTGCGGGAGAGTCCCGAACTCTCCATAATTTCCAGCACGGTCATGCTGTCTTGGCCTGAAAAAAGTTGACACTTTCCGCAAAGGAAATACGTGTCAAAAATGGATCAAAGCGACTTTGTTGGAACGGGCAACTGGCAGTTTTGTGCAAAATGGGGGCTAAGAGCCCTGCCCGATGAACGCACTGAAGCAGTGGGACAATTGCTCGAGAAAGAGCAAACGGTTGAGCAAATCGTTTCGCGCTTCAATCTCAGCAGCGTCCAAGTCGTCTACGGATGGGTTGGTCGCTATATCGAGGAGAGCTTATTGTCTGATACCTCACAAAAGCCCGAGGTTGACTCCAAAGAGCTCACCCTGTCCGAGGCTCTCAAGGAGATCAAGAGGCTCAAAAAGGCCCTTGATCTCGAGAAGATGCGCAGTGCCGGATACTCGCACATGATTGAGCTGGCCGAACAGCAGTTCAACATTCCGATCCTAAAAAATCTGGCACCAAACAGTAGGCTGGCTGCTTAGCACTTGGCCTCGCATCAGTTTGGACAAGGGCTGCATCTGCCAAACCTTACATCAACCGTTCAGGAGCCCGGTCTTATGCGTCGGCTACCTCCCTACGCCGATCAAACCACCCGGAGAGGTTGTCCATCACTTCGATGTGTACCGAGTTGAGTTCGGGAAAGCGCTCTGCCAGACGCGTCTGTATAGATTGCAGGTCCTCCGATGAGGAACCATTAGCAGAAGCCACATGCAGCAGCGGCTTTTCTCCGAGCCAACGCAAACGAAACCCCGCTTTCAGTTCGGACAGTTCGGAAAGAAAAACTTCGACCTGCTGCGTCAGACGCAACCGGCGCGCGTCAGGCGCGTCGCCATAGTCAAAGCGCGTCAGTAGACAAGGGCGCGCAGGCTGCTGAGGATCGGGCAAACCGAGGAACGCTGCGGCCGCACGAATCATGGGTTTCGTGAGACCCGCATCGGCCAGGGGCGTATGCACCCCCAATTCTTTTATCGCCCGGCTTCCGGGACGGAAAATCAATGCATCGCTGGCGTTGCTGCCGTCGCACAAAGGTGCCGGCGATTGCTTTTGCAAAAACGAAAAGATCGACCGTTTACAGACATAACAACGGTTGCGTCCGGCCGCGGCCAACGCCTCAGGTGACGGCAAAGGCGGATGCACCACACGAACAGTCAAGCCCATGGCCTGCGCCCGATCGACAGCGTTCTGAGACTCCGTGGGCGACACGTGTGCGGCAGACGCGTGAAGCAGCTCAACTTCCAACCCGCATTTGGAAGCAAAAAAAGCCAGGAAACGACTGTCCAGTCCGCCGGAATATGCAATGCAAAGACGATTGTTCTCGGCCGTGTTTTTGAGCACGTCTCGCAGACGATGTAACGCGCGTTCGATTTCTTCGTTTTGAATCAGATTGACAGCCATTTTTCTGCTTTTACACTCAATTAAGCACAAAACCGATCATTTTCCAGCGATCAGATGCCAATTTAATCCAGATTCGGATCCGCCATCTGTCGCAGCTTGTCCTTAATGGTTGTCAAAGGCGTTTCATAAGGATCAAACGTCACCACGCCGGGCATGGAGCGCAGCCACGTGATCTGGCGCTTGGCAAGCTGCCGCGTCGCCGCTTTTCCGCTTTCCAGAAACTGTTCGAAATCCGTTTCGCCCTTGAGGTGCGCAATCGCCTGACGATACCCGACGGCGCGCATGGACGGCAGATTTTCATCAAATCCGGGACGTGCCATGAGCGTACGAACCTCGTCAAGAAAACCGGCCTTGACCATGGCATCAAAGCGCTTGCCGATCATCTCGTGCAGTTTGGCTCGATCCTGCGGGAAAAGTGCCGCCACGGCAAGCGTGGGATCGTAGCGCTTGGCTCCGGTATGCAGACTCGAAAGCGGCTTTCCGGTGATCTCAAACACCTCCAGAGCGCGTCCGACGCGCTGCCGATCGTTGGGGGCAAGACGCGCGGCCGTTATGGGATCAACCTGGGTCAGCCGCTCGTGCATAGCTGGCCACCCGAGCTCCTCGCCCAGCGCCGTGATACGTTCTCGAACCGAAGGATCCGTTGCCGGGCTTTCATCCATCCCCTCTCTCAGGGCTTTGGCATACAACATCGTGCCGCCCACCAACAGAGGGTAACGGCTGCGCCCCGAGATCTCACCGATGAGCCGCTCGGCATCTTCGGCAAATGCAGCGGCGCTGTAGCTTTCTTCAATATCGAGAATATCGATCAGGTGATGCGGCACTCCGCCTTGTTCTTCCTTAGTGGGTTTGGCGGTGCCGATATCCATGCCACGATAGATCAGAGCCGAATCGACGGAAATGATTTCCGCGGCAAAATCACGGGCCAACATCAGCGAAACGGCGGTCTTGCCGCAAGCCGTAGGACCGAGAAGCATCAGAGCTCGAGGTTTTTCGCTCATCACTTGCCTCGCATAAAAAGCTTGTCGAGGTCGGCAAGCGTCAATTGCGTCCAGGTCGGGCGACCGTGATTGCACTGATCGGCGCGATCGGTACGTTCCATCTCGCGCAAAAGCGCATCCATTTCCTGCAGTGTCAATTCGCGATGGGCACGCACCGAACCGTGACAAGCCATGGTGGCAAGACATTCGTTTCGAAGCTGTTCGGTCAGAGCCGAATCACCGAAACGAGCAAAATCTTCCAGCAGGTGCGTCACCAGATCCGCCGCATCAAACTTGCCGCGCGCAAGAATCGCCGGCAGCGCCCTCAACGTCAACGAGTTTTCACCAGCCGCCGTCACTTCCAGTCCCAAGGGAGCAAACTTCTCCTTGTGCTCCTCAAAAAGCGCCATGGTCTCATCGCTTACCTTAAAGACCGTCGGCACCAACAGCTGCGTGATGTCCGTGCCGACCGAAGTTGCTTTGAGCTTTTCGTAGGTCACACGTTCGTGCGCGGCGTGCATGTCGACGATCACAAGCCCCTGACTGTTTTCCGCAAGAACATAGATACCCGCAATCTGTGCAATCGGCCTGCCCAACGGCTGGTTGTGGGCTGTCGCCTGCGACAGGAGATCGGCAAAACTCGGTTTGGAGGAAGGAGTGGGATTCGAACTCACGGAAGACGGCGACGTATGCGAGCCACCGTACAGATTGAGCCACTGTTGTTCGGTCAGAGGCTTGGGGGCAACGCTCGAAGATGCGGGCCGCTCAAAGTGTCCGCCCGATGCAAAGGTGCCGCCCGTCGGGCGCGAAGGCATTGCGGCCGGAATCGTCCGAGCTTGTATCGGTTCATCCGGCTGGCTCTCATGCATGGAAACGGGAGCCTGATCGCCAGCTCCATGCGCTATCGTGCGCATGATGGCCGAAGAGACAAAACTGTGCACCAACTGACTGTCGCGGAAACGCACTTCGCTTTTTTGCGGATGAACATTGACGTCAACGCGAGACGGGTTGATCGAAAGCGAGAGCACGAACATCGGCTGGGCCTGTACGTGCAACACATCGGCATAAGCCGTCTTGACGGCATGCTGAAGGACGCGATCACGGATGAAGCGACCGTTTACGAAGAAAAACTGCTTGTCGGCCCGGCTACGGGCGGCCGTGGGCAACCCTACCCAGCCTTCGAGATGCAGGCCGGGCGCATCGGCCTCAATGGGGCGGCAAGCGTCCTTGAATTCCGCAGGCATCACGGCAAAAACGCGCTCGGCCGTGGGTTGAGCCGGCAGATGAAGGCTTGCCCGAGCATTCGTAAACACGCGAAAGCGCACTGAAGGGTTTGCTAAGGCCATACGCTCGACCTGAGCCAAAATATGCGCGGTTTCGGTGGCAGCCGATTTTAAGAACTTGCGTCGGGCGGGCGTCAAATAAAAGAGGTCCTTTACTTCTATGCGGGTCCCCTTTTGGCCTGCCGCCGGAACGATACCGTCGCGGCTGATGGCCCAGGCTTCCTCGGCCTCGGTCGTGCGGCTTGTGATCGTCACGTCTGCCACCGAATCGATGGACGCCAGCGCTTCGCCTCGGAAGCCGAAACTCGCGACGCTCTCAAGGTCGGTAAGCGTTCGGATTTTGCTTGTGGCGTGACGCTTAAGGGCCAACGGCAGGTCTTCCTTTGGAATCCCGCAGCCGTTGTCGGCGACAACGATACGCTTGATGCCGCCCTCTTCCAGACGGATCTCAACATCCGTTGCACCGGCATCCAGCGAGTTCTCAACCAGTTCCTTGACGACGGAAGCCGGACGCTCGATCACTTCGCCCGCAGCAATCTGGCTGATCAGCCGATCGGAAAGCTCCTGAATCTTACGCGGTGCCGTCGGCTCCCGCTGCAGTTCTTCACTCATGAAAAAAATCTCAAATACAAAAATCGATTCAGAAGGATTGTACTAGTCGGACTTCGCGCTCGGGACTCGCTTTTTCCATATTGGAAAGCGTCTGCTTTCGCTTGTTTTGCCTTCGCAGTAGCACTGCGCAGCAATCTTCAGCAATCTTGTTGACGCGAACGTTACAACAGTGCAAAAGCGCTGTGATATTCTTAGCAGACCTTGCAGAAGCGCCTGCATTTTTTCGGCGCTTCCTTTGTTTATTGCCTGCGCCGCCTTTTGTTTTCACTCGGCGCCACGAAGAAAGAAAAACATGGACATCACAAGCCTCATTCTGGAGCTTTTCACCAACGCCGATCACTTCCTTATGGTGCTCGCCACCGAATACGGCTGGTTTGTTTATCTGGCGATGTTCCTGATTTTCTTTCTGGAAACGGGCATTGTGGTGCTGGCTTTCTTGCCGGGTGACTCGCTGCTCTTTGTTTCAGGCACCGTCGCTGCAGCCGGCACAATGAGCCCCTGGGGCCTGATGCTTGCCGTGATTCTCGGCGCATGTCTGGGCAACACGCTGGGCTTTCATACAGGCCGATGGCTCGGCAACAAAATCTACGACGGCTCCATCAGCTGGATCGACATTGAAAAACTGCGCAAGACGCAGATTTTCTACGAAAAGCACGGCGGCAAGACGATCGTTCTTGCTCGTTTCGTGCCGATCGTACGAGCCTTTGCCCCGTTGGTGGCCGGTGCCGCCCGCATGAGCATGGCCCGCTTTGAGCTCTACAGCGGTCTGGGGGCCTGTATCTGGGCTGTTTCTCTGATCGGTGTGGGTTATCTTTTCGGCAACATCCCGATCGTCAAGAACAATCTCTCGATGATTCTCTTACTGGGCGTCATCGCCGCTGCCATGGGTCCCGTGGTTGTGGCTATCGGCTGGAAATACGTTCACATCCTTGCCGACAAGTTGCGCCGTCAAGACAAGATGGAACGATCCTAAACGGTTCTGTTTTAGTTTCGACCAGTGAAAAAGGCACCGATTCCGCTGGAGAACCGGTGCCTTTCGTTTAGACCGACAGCAAGATCGCCTTACTTGGCAGCGCGCTGCTGCAGTACGGCAATCGCCGGCAGACTCTTGCCTTCCAGGAATTCCAGGAACGCACCGCCGCCGGTGGAGATATAACTCACCTTGTCGGCCACACCGAAAACGGAAACGGCAGAAACCGTATCGCCGCCGCCTGCAATCGAGAAGGCGCCGTCGGAGGTTGCCTGCGCAATAGCCTTGGCCAGTTCGGCCGTACCCTGAGCGTAGGGAGCCATTTCAAAGACACCGACCGGACCGTTCCAGACGATCGTCTTGGCCTTCGAAACATAGTCAGCCAGGATCTGAGCGGTCTTCGGACCCACGTCGAGAATCATTTCGTCGTCGGCCACATCTTCAACCGCGCAGGTGCGGTACGGTCCTTCAGGCGAGAAGTTCTTGGCGGCAACCACGTCAACAGGCAGCGGCAGCGTAGCACCCTTGGCGTTGAGCGTTTCCAAAACCTTCTTGCATTCGTCGACGAGTTCGGGCTCGGCAAGCGACTTGCCAACTTTGTAGCCAGCAGCCAACAGGAACGTGTTGGCAATACCGCCGCCCACAATGAGCTGATCGACCTTCTGAGCGAGATTGTTGAGGATGGTGAGCTTGGTCGAAACCTTCGAGCCGCCGACGATAGCCACCAAGGGATGCTCGGCCTGAGCCACAGCCTTGGTAAGCGCTTCGATTTCGGAAGCCATCAGGGGGCCGGCACAAGCCACGGACGCAAAGCGCGCCACACCTTCGGTCGAGGCTTGAGCGCGGTGAGCCGTGCCGAAGGCGTCATTCACGTAGACGTCGCACAAAGCGGCATAGGCCTTGGCGAGTTCCTCGTTGTTCTTCTTTTCGCCCTTGTTGCAGCGGCAGTTTTCAAGCATAACCACCTGGCCGGGCTTGATCTGCACGCCTTCTTCCAAGTAACGGCGCGAAAGCGTAATGGGCACGCCCACGAGTTCGCTCATACGAACGGTGATGCCGGCCAGAGAATCTTCAGGACGGCATTCGCCTTCGGTGGGTCGACCCAAGTGACTCATCACCATGACGGCGGCGCCGGCGTCCAAAGCCAGGCGAATGGCAGGCACGCTGGCAATCAGTCGGGTTTCATCGGTGATGTTGCCCGCTTCGTCGCGAGGGGCATTCAAATCGGAACGGATCAGCACGCGCTTGCCGGCAAGGGCCCCCTGCTTGGCAAGCGATTCCAAGGTCTGGACTTGCATAACTCTAAGTCTCTATAAGGATTTTGAAAACCGGCTGCAGAAGTGTTTCCTGCAGCCGGTCTGTCGAACAAAAGTTCTTCGATTACTTGGCAGCCATCATCGCGCAAGCCGTATCGAGCATGCGGTGCGAGAAGCCCCATTCATTGTCATACCAGCTCGTCACCTTCACCAGACGACCGCCGGAGACCTTGGTGAGCGTCGCGTCAAACGTCGAGCTGTGCGGATCGTGGTTGAAGTCGATCGACACGAGCGGAAGATCGTTGTAACCGAGAACACCCTTGAGGCGAGCGGATTCGGAAGCGGCCTTCATGATGGCGTTGACTTCTTCAACCGTCGTGTCGCGCTTGGCTTCGAAGGTCAGGTCGACAAAGCTCACGTTGATCGTGGGCACGCGCACGGCAAAGCCGTCGAGCTTGCCGTTCAATTCGGGCAACACGAGACCGACGGCGGCGGCAGCACCGGTCTTGGTCGGGATCATGGAGTGCGTAGCCGAACGGGCGCGGCGCATATCCTTGTGATAGACGTCGGTGAGCACCTGGTCGTTGGTGTAGGAATGAATCGTGGTCATCAGACCGCGTTCGATACCGATGGCTTCATGCAGCGGGGCCACGACCGGAGCCAGGCAGTTCGTCGTGCAGGATGCGTTGGACACAACGGTCATGTCGGACGTGAGCACATCGTCGTTGACGCCGTACACAACGGTGGCGTCGGCGTTCTTGCCGGGAGCGGAAATCAGAACCTTCTTGGCGCCCTGTTCGAGGTGCACCAGAGCCTTTTCCTTGCTCGTGAAGGCGCCCGTGCATTCGAGCACCACGTCCACGCCGTATTCGCCCCACGGAATTTCACGCGGGTCGCGCGTCGAGAACATGCGGATGCGGTCGCCGTTGACGATGAGCCATTCCGGGCCGTCGGTCGACACTTCGCCGTTGAAGCGGCCGTGCACGGTGTCGTAGCGCAACAGGTGCGCGTTGATTTCATCGGAACCGAGCGTGTTGACCGCCACGATTTCAACGTCGTGCTTCTTGCCGCTTTCGTAGTGGGCGCGCAGAACGTTGCGCCCGATGCGGCCAAAGCCGTTGATTGCCACACGAATCGTCATTGGAATTCTCCTAACCTTTTTATTCAATTACTTGGCGATCAACGCCAAAACTTTTTGCACGCAATTTTCGGGCGTAAAGCCGAAATGCTTCCACAAAACCGATGCCGGTGCGGATTCACCGAAGGTATCGATGCCCAGAACGTCGCCGTTGCCGTGCAGATACTTGTGCCACAGACCGGTCGTACCCGCTTCGACAGCCAGGATGGGCTTATCGGACGGCAAAACCGCATTGCGGTACTCGGCGTCCTGACGATCAAACACATCGCAGCAGGGCATCGAAACGACGCGGACCTGAACGTTCATGGCCGTCAAAAGAGCTCGGGCCTTCATGGCGAGTTCCACTTCGGAACCCGTTGCCACGATCACGGCCTGCACCTTGTCGGCTCCGGCAGGCGCTTCGGCCGCAATGTAGCCGCCCTTGGCGATGGCGTCGGCGTCCACTTCGTCGCGTTCGACAAATGCACAGTTCTGGCGCGTGAAGATCAGAGCGGCCGGGCCGTCGCGGCGCTCAAGCGCTGCCGACCAGGCGACGACGCTTTCGACCGTGTCGGCCGGACGCCACACGTCGAGATTCGGAATCAGGCGCAGGCTTGAAACGTGTTCGATCGATTGGTGCGTCGGACCGTCTTCGCCCAAACCGATGGAGTCGTGCGTGTAGACGAAGATCGAACGCAGCTTCATCAGAGCCGCCATGCGAATGGCGTTGCGGGCGTAGTCCGAGAACGTGAGGAACGTGCCGCTGTAAGGAATAAAACCGCCGTAGAGCGCAATGCCGTTTTGGATGGCGCTCATGCCGAATTCGCGAACGCCGTAGCTGATGTGGCGACCGCACATGTTGTCGCGTGTAAGACGCTCCACACCGGTCCAGTTGGTGAGGTTCGAACCCGTAAGGTCGGCAGAGCCGCCGAGCAATTCGGGAAGAGCGGGGGCCAGGGCGTTGAGAGCCTTCTGGCTTGCCTTGCGGGTAGCCACCGTTTCAGCGGCGGAAGCGGCGCCGCAAAGTGCGTTCATCACGGCTTCGTCAAAACCTGCGGGCAGGTCGCCGGCGAGACGGCGCTTAAATTCTGAGGCCAGTTCAGGGTAAGCCTCTTCATACTTGGCAAAGAGTGCTTCCCAGTCGCCCTGCATGCGGCGACCGGCTTCGCGGGCATCCATGGCCGCATAAATTTCCTGCGGCACTTCAAAGGGCGGATAGTTCCAGCCGATGTTGGCACGGGTGGCCGCGATTTCGTCGCCGCCGAGCGCTTCGCCGTGAGCCTTGGCCGTGCCGGCGCGATTGGGACTGCCCTGACCGATGACGGTGCGGCAGATGATCAACGTGGGCTTGGCGGTTTCGGCTTCGGCCTGCGTCAGAGCGACATCCACCGCTTCGGCGTCATGGCCGTCGATCGGACCGATCACATTCCAGCCGTAGGCTTCGAAACGACCGCGCACGTCGTCTCCGTACCAACCCTTGATGTCACCATCAATGCTGATGCCGTTGTCGTCGTAGATCGCGATAAGCTTGTTGAGCCCCCAGACGCCTGCAAGCGAGCAGACTTCGTGGCTGATGCCTTCCATCATGCAGCCATCGCCAAGGAAGCAGTAGGTGCGGTTGTTGACGACCTCAAAGCCGTCGCGGTTGAATTCCGCCGCAAGCATCTTTTCGGCAAGCGCCATGCCGACGGCGTTGGCGATGCCCTGACCGAGCGGACCGGTCGTGGTTTCCACCCCCGGCGTAATGCCGACTTCAGGGTGCCCCGGCGTTTTGCTGCCGAGCTGGCGGAAATTCTTGATGTCTTCGATAGAAACGTCATAGCCCGTCAAATGCAGCATCGAGTACTGCAACATGGAGCCGTGACCGTTGGAGAGAATGAAGCGGTCGCGTGCAGGCCACTTGGGATCAGCCGGATTGTGACGCAGGTGTCGCGTGAACAGCGTCACGGCGATGTCGGCCATGCCCATGGGCATGCCGGGGTGGCCGGACTTGGCGCGTTCGACCGCGTCCATGGAAAGGGCGCGGACAGCGGCGGCCATCGTCTTGGCGGAGACTGTTTCGGTCATTTTTATATCGGGTAGAAAAATGCGAATGAAAGCGCTCCGGGACGCATCCCGGAGCCGTTTGTTGGAGTGGCCCGATTTTACCATGCGTGCGGACGTGGCCGCAGTTTTCAATTTTCACCTTCCTGATTCTCTTTGCCGTGCCCGCATATGCTTTTCTACAATTCTCAATATCGCCTTAATCAGACCGTTTTGTTATTTTCTTATGCCTCGTTTCTACTGCCCTGACGCAACCTTTGTCCTACATGAAAAATGCGTGTTGCCGGAAAAAGCTCGGCACCATGCTGGCCGCGTACTGCGCATGAAGGCAGGCGACACGGCCACACTTTTCGACGGCAAGGGAATGGAAGCCTCCGGCCCCATCGCATTTGAAGGCAAAGACGGCTTTATTGTGATTGAGAGCATCGCCCGGTCAACCGTCGAAAGTCCGGTTCGCATGCGCCTCGTTCAGGCCCTGGTCAGTCCCGAAAAAACGGACTGGATCATCGAAAAGGCCGTCGAAACCGGCATCTCCGAAATCGTGTTGGTGCCGGCAGCCCGTTCGGTCACGAAACTTACTGCCGAGCGCGCTGCCAAACGACTGGCCAAATGCGTCGACATCGCCGCAGGGGCTACCGAACAGTGCGGTCGCGCCGTGGTGCCGAGCATTTCCTTTATGCCTCTGGCTCAGGCTCTGGATTTGGAGGATCAAGCGCGCTTTATCTTGGCGCCTGGCGCGACATCCGCTCCGAAACTTACGGAGCTGACCTCCTGCACCTTTGCCGTGGGGCCCGAAGGCGGCTTTGACCAGGCGGAAATCGCATTGGCCTGCGAAAAGGGCTGGCAGTGCACTTTGATCGGACCGCGCGTATTGCGAACGGAAACCGCCGCCATCGTGTTTGCTTCGCTTGTCGGAGCAGCAAGCGGTGATTTGCGCGTTGTTTGACATACTTCTATTGAGGTATGTATTCCGAGGTTTATGAAAGCAACGTGAAAGCCCGCGTCCGACTCCTTTTCTTCAAAGAAATCCCGCATTCCTCCCCTGTATTCATACAGGGGAGGAATGCGGC
>ERZ779866.1464-NODE-1464-length-23777-cov-8.379437_pt1 | contig 23777 bp, 27 predicted proteins | sample MGYA00511248_ERZ779866 | MGnify/ENA primary metagenome ERZ779866 (study PRJEB29588, sample SAMEA2155758) | human gut metagenome | biome: human gut; feature: human-associated habitat; material: faeces | place: Denmark | collected 2008/2010 ... | reverse complement strand
ATCATACTGAAACAGGAATGTTGCCGGAAAGTTATACTGATTAACCAGGTCGATTTGTTTCTCCACCGTTTCAAACATCAGTGCATCCGAGTTTTCCAGACGATAGTCTGTCTGGCGGATAAAATTGACTATATTGATTATTCGCGGAGATTTTTCCTTTTTATTACTTGTTGCCTCTTTCGCCGTAATGCTATTTACAGAAAACATCCACACACTTACAAGTACTGATATAACAACTCTAAAATCCATGGTATCCTTTTTTATATTGAATTAAAAGCATATAACGACACAAATAAATGAATAAAACGACACTTACAGGTTTGCTTTTTGACAAATCTATATTCATTTATGCGCTTTTTTAATTCAATAGTTCAGCCACAGCTTGAAAGCACTGATCTTTTCACGGCTGACGATAATCTTATCTTTAAAAGGAGGAATAACTTTCACGACAACTTTACCCAGGAAATAAGATTCTATCTTTTGGATGGCCTGTACACTAACTATCGTTTGCCGGTTTGTCCGGAAGAAGCGGTCCGGGTCCAGCTGCTCGCACAACTTATCCAGAGACAAGTCTATTATATGTTCTTTATTCTGATTAGTTACGGCAAAGGTTATTTTATTTTCAGAATAGAAATAAGCAATATCATCCACCTGCAACGTAAATAATTTGTCCTCCCCCGAAATAAGGAAACGGGTTCTGTATTTCTTTGCCGGATTGGTTATATTCTGAAGTATCTCCAGGATATCTCCTTGCTTATTAAACTCTTTATAGAATTTGGAAGTAAGCTTTTCATATTTCTCCAAAGCTTCGCCCAGCCGTTCCTTTGCGGCGGCCTTCAGCTCCAGGGGCTGCTTGGCCTCCGGCGTCAGCACCACGGTGCCCCGGACGATCAGGGCCGCGCCCACGTTCTGAGAAGCGATCTCCTTATAGTTATGCAGCTCGTCGGCGCTCATGACCACCTGCAGATTGCGGAAGCAGGAGCCGTCGTTGAGCTCAATGAAGCCGAAGGTTTTCATATCCCGGATGGTGCGGGCCCAGCCGCACACGGTGATCTCCTTGCCGCCCAGCTGTTCCTGATCGGCAAAGATGGCTGCGATTTTCATGCGATCCATCTTGATCTCTCCTTGTTGTACAGATAGTTTACTATTATATGCCGGTTTTCCGGGCTTTGCAAGGCCTTATTGCAGCTTTTGCTGCCGCATCCACACATCCATCACCAGGCTGTGGGGCAGAAGCTTCGTCAGTGCCGTCTGGAACCGGGCCACGAAGCCGAACTGGCTCACGTCCCTGCCCCGCCTGGCGTCCCGCCAGGCCCGCTGCACCAGCTGCTCCGGCTCATACATGGCCACATACTTCTTCACCACGGATTCGCCGCCCTCGGTGGTGGCCCGGGCAAAGAAGGCCGTCCGGGTCCAGAAGGGGCACAGGGCCATGACCCGGACGCCCCGGCTCCGCAGCTCCCGGTTCAGAGCTCGGCTGAAGCTCAGCACAAAGGCCTTGGTGGCCCCGTACACGTTGATATAGGGGATGGGCTGGAACGCCGCCACCGAGGCAATATTGATGATCTGTCCGCCCTGTGGCATATAGGGAGCCGTCAGCTGGCACAGGGCCACCACGGCCTGACAGTTCAGGTCCGTCATGTTCAGGTTTACCTCCAGCGGCGTGTCCACCACGGCCCGGAACTTGCCGAAGCCGCTGGCGTTGACCAAAAGGCCCACCTCCACCGGCTCCTCCGCCAGGGCGTCGGCATAGGTCTGGAAGCTGCGGCGGTCCGTCAGGTCCAGGGCCAGGGCGCGGATGGGATACGGCACCCGGTCCCGCAGCTCCTCCAGCGCCTTTTCATGGCGGGCAATGACCCATACCTCATCGAAGCGGTCAAAGGTATCCACAGTTTCGGCAAACCGGCGTCCCATGCCGCTGGACGCGCCGGTGATCACGGCAATTTTCTTCATAACGGTCCCCTCCTGTTCTGGTCCTGGGGTGATTATACCAGAATCCGGCTCCCGTGACAAGGAAAAAGCCGGAGTTCTGCCGCCGGGAAGCCGGGCATATAGTGATGGTGCATAGTATGGCTTAGGAGTGGTGCGCTATCAAAGGGAACATGGAGGAACGGGCCTGTCAGCTGGCCCTTTACCTGATAGAAAACCGGGCCACGGTGCGCTCGGCGGCCAGGAAATTCGGCGTCAGCAAATCCACGGTACATAAGGACCTGTCCGAGCGCCTGCCGGCGTATAACCGGGCGCTGTATCTGCAGGTGAAGGAGGTGCTGGACGAAAACAAGGCCCAGCGCCACATACGGGGCGGCCTTGCCACCCGGCGGAAGTATAAGGGCGAATAAACGAAGCAGAGGGCCTGCGGCTGTGCCGCAGACCCTCTGCTTGCCTGGCAGCCGGCGCTTACCGGGTGCCCTTCACAACAAACCCATTAAACCCGGCCTTTTTCAGGCGGTCCAGCATCTTCTCGGCGTTGGCGCGGACGGCGAAGGCCCCCACCTGGACCCGGTACAGGGTATCGCCCTGGGCAGGCCCAGCGGGCTTGGGGGCCTCCTGCCTGGCCGGGACATAGGCCGCGCCCAGATACTCGCACAGGCCCTTGGCGATGGCCTCACCGATGTCCGTGGTGTGCTCCACGATCCAGCGGGCGCCCTGGATGGAGTCGTGAAACTCGCACTCGCAGTACACACTGGGGGCGGCAGGATTGCGCACCTCATACAGCCGGGGGTTGGCCTGGATGTTTTCAGACGTTCCCGGCGTCAGCGGGGCCAGCTGGCCAAACACAGCCCTGCATGCATCATACCCCTTGCCGGGGACACTGTAGCAAAACATCCGGGTGCCGGACACCTTGCCGTTAAAGGCGTTGGTGTGGACGCAGCTGTGGATGTCCGCGCCCCAGGCGTCGGACTCGGCGCAGCGCTGGGCCATGGTGGTGCCGAAGGCAGCCAGCTTCACCTCCACGCCGCTGCGGCGCAGGGCGGCAGCCTCCGCCTCGGCGATCCTCTGGCACTGGGCGTGCTCATTGGTATTGCCCCAGGCATAGCGGTTTTCCGTCTGGTCGCTGGGGCTGATATAGATTTTCTTAGTCATTGCGTTCCTCCTCTCCTTCCATGGTATGCTCTGTGTGCCCCTTGAGCTTCTGCAGCAGCGACTGCACGAAGTCCGGCACCGGCGCACCCATGGCCGACACATTCTCCAGGATGGACAGCAGCTCGTTGATCACCAGCCAGATAATGACGATGCTGGCAAACAGGAACTCCACCGGCCAGTCCCAGCCCAGGGTGCCGGCTCCGTAGCGCAGCAGCCAGTCCACCACGGCGGCCACGCCGACAGTGGCCACATACCCCACCTTTTTCAGGATGCCCCGCAGGCCCACCCGGGAGGACAGCTCCCCGGCGTTCCATGCCTTGGCCATGCCCGTGGCGTAGTCCAGCAGCATCACCACCACCAGCACCAGCACCGGCACCAGCAGCTGCACCCCGTAGGCACACAGCGCCCCCAGGGCGGCCGCCAGCGCGGCCTTGATCGTGTTTTCTTTCATGTAAAATCTCCGTTCCTGCCGCCTTGGGCGGCGTGATTACTGATTATCAGAGCGCCATGGCAGCCGGAACGTGGTTGCCGCTCACGCCTCCTTCAGCGAAATCTGGCTGAACACATTTTTCGTACCAACGCCGCCGCTTTTCTGGGAGAAACAGATAGCATACCCCTTCCCGGCCTCCGGGGTTATGGAAGCGGAGCAAAGCTCCGTGGTGCTGTAGCAGACTCTGGCATTGGACACGTAGGTCCATACGCCGCCGCTTACGTTATAGGTCATCAGGTTCACACCACTATTTGCGCTGGCGCATTTTGCCGCGAAAGTATAGCTTTTCCCGGCTTCCAGCGCCAGCGGGACAACAATGCCATAGCCGGAGAGCTGAGATGCTGATGCGCTGCCCGCATGGATCGTAAATTCCAGGGTATCCGTTCCAACAGCAAAATCCGTCATCGTCGCAGCGGTCGGACTCTGAGTAGTCCCAGAGAAAGATAGCGGATAATAATACTTATCCGTGCTGAAGGACCTTCCCACGGTTCCGTCGGAATACTCCTGCCACTGAACGCCTGTCCGACCGGTCATATCCCACAGGGGAGCCACCTGACCGCCGCCGCTGTCACCGCTATGCACACCCAGCATTGTCTCATAGATCATCTGGCCCAGCTTCGCGTAGCCGCCCTCCGTGGGGTGCACGCCGTCGTTGATATCCTGAGCCGGATCCAGCACACAGTTGTTGGGCGAGATGGCCACGGAGATGTTGCCGGAAAAGTGCTCCATCAGCGCCTTGGACATGCGGATCGTGTTCATGCGGTAAATGAACTCAATCTGACTGGTGCCGTATTTCTCCGTAAAAACGGAGGGGTTCCCGTTGGGCGGCGTGAGCAGATCAACGATGACCTTGATGCTGCTGTCATAGTTCAGGATGGAGTTCACCATGGTATCCAGATACCCGATTGTCGCAGCCGCCGAGAAGGAATCCAGCCCGGCATAGAAGATGTCGTTGATGCCCAGTTGGAGAACCACCACGCCCACGCCGGTATAGGCCTGCGTGGTCATATAGTGGCTGAAGTCGAACCCGTTGTTATAGAACGGGTTTGTATATGTGCCGTCTGCCGCCTTTGTGCAGTAGTCGGAGGCTTTCCAACCGGCCCGTCCCTCATGTCTGGCCGGAGCCGTGCCCCGGGTCCCGAGCAGCGTCAGTGCTCCTCCGGCGGCTGAGAAACAGCTCAGAAGCTTTTGACAGATGTAGTTGCCCTGGGTCACGGTGCTGTCGCCGATGACCAGCGCCGATGCAGTAACGGCCTTGTTGGCTGCGGCGATGATCGTGCATGTGCCGCTCGCCAGCAGGCTGTAGCCGGAGTCGTACACCCTCCATTGCAGTGGATACGTCCCGGGTGCGTTGGCCGTTATAGACAGATGATCTCCATACCGCTTTGTAGTCAGCCCGTTTGCTGCGCTGCACCAGAACATGGCGTTCTGCTGGGATATCACATTAGCATAGTAGATATTGAATTCGCTGCCGGTCAGAACCCTGACCACTGCGGGAATGGCCACGGCGATGACCCTTGTATCCTCTGCATCCGCGCCATCGTTTACGGCAGCAATCGCCGTCCCATCCACCTCGATGGTGGTCACTTTTCCGCTTTTCGTGGCTGTCACCACCGGGCTATGACCCGCAGGTCCCTGCGGGCCGGTTGCACCGGCGGGGCCTTGCGGGCCTTGCGGGCCGGTCGCGCCCTTTTCTCCCTGTGCGCCACCCAGGCCCTTGATAAGCTCCATCAGCTGATCGTACACGTCTGGCGTGGGGTTGGCGGGAGCACCGCTGGGCGTGGTGACGGACGGTAGCACCCGCAGGTCCGCCGCCCGGCTGGTGTGCAGGTCTCCGGCGTACAAGCCCACGGATGCCCACCCCGGCGTGCTGAGCGCCGGCAGAGCCGCCGTGTCGCCGGCGAATACCACGTCCTGATAGGTGCCGTCCGCCAGGTTCACCCGCATGGTTTTGGTGTCGTAGGGGGTCCACTCCTGATCCAGGTCCCACGCCACCGTGTAGTCGCTGTTGCCGCAGATCACAGTCCCCGTGCCTCCGGCCCGCTTGTCCCGAATTTTGATCTTGATTTCAGGCATTTGCATCATCTCCCTTCGGATACGCCCGCACGCGGCGGAAAAGTTGCACCCGCTGTTGCCGTCTCCTCTATTCTAACGGATGCCGGGCCGGGATTTCTCCCCGGCCCGGCATTTTTTTCAGCTCCCCCAAGCGTTTGGGATTCTCACTCCCACGGCGTGCTCTTGTCGCTCCAGGTGGAATTTTTCAGCGCCAGCCACATGGCCTTCTGCTGGCTGGGCGTCAGGCCCATGGACTGGATATAGGCTACGTACTTGGCCTTCAGGGACCCGGACACGGTTTTGCCCTCCGTATCCATGCGCCCATTGTCATATCCGTCCAGCGCGTTGAACACCTCCCGCAGATACGGCAGCTTGTTCAGGGGGTTCAGGTCGCTGACCAGATTCCCGTCCCAGCCGCCGAAGGCGTTCCACAGCTTCTCCCACAGGGTGTCGTCGTCATCGTCCCGCAGGGCGTCCGCCAGGGACTCCACCACAGCCGCCGCAGCGCCGTACTGTCTCCGGCAACCATCGCCGGTTACCGCAGGATCCAGAAGAACCTGTTTCCGCCCATCGCGGATATTCAGGTAGCCGATCTATCCCAAGGAGATATTCAGCGCTGGGTCAACCGCATGGCGAAAGAGGGGAAAGCCCCCAAAAACCATATTCAATGCCCACGGGCTTCTCAGCTCTGTCCGGTCTGAGATTCTCCCGGACGCGCCCGCTCTGCGGACCCGGCTTCCGCAAAAAGAAAAGCAGGAAATCCAGATTCCTGCCAAGACGGAGGTTGCGGCCATCGTCGAGCATTGCCGGGGAACGAAGTATGAGCTGCCTATCATGTTGTCCATCTGTCTCGGCCTGCGTGTTTCCGAAATTCGCGGTCTCCGCTGGTCGGATATCGACGGTGAATATATCACGATCCACAGCGCCATTGTGCAGGGGGAAAATGGGCCCATCGAGAAGGGACCAAAGACCACCAGCGGCTTTCGCCGTGTCCATATCCCAAAGCCCGTACAAGAGCTGCTGGCCACTGCACCGCACACGTCAGACCATCTCACTGAACTGACCGGTCACGCGATATATTGCGGCTTTTCCCGTATCTGTGAAAAGGCGGGTGTTCCGCATTATCGGTTCCATGACCTGCGCCATGTGAACGCCTCCGTCATGCTGGAAGCGAAGATACCGGACAAGTACAGCACCAAGCGTATGGGGCATGCCACGCCCAACATGCTCAAGACCACATACCAGCACATTTTCCGCGAGGACGAACGTCTATATGACGATGCCATCGAGGAAGGGCTGGAGGCCATTCTTCACCCGGACAAGTAGTCCGGTTTTCGTGTGCATTTCCGTGTGCGTTTTTAACGCAAACAATGCACACGAACTGTAAAATCCTGTGGCATTTTGCAAAATCGTAAAGCCCGAAAACCCGCATGGATAAAAGGAAAAGACCAGAAACCGACGTGGCTTCTGGTCTTTCATTTTGGTGGAGCAGGGGTGCTCAAGGATGAACACCCCTCCGAAGCTCCGGTTTCGCTTTCAAATGCCGTTTCTATATCATCCAGTGGTACATTGTCAATGCTCAACGGCTTCTTGCTTGCATTGATAATCAAGGTAAAGTGGTCGTCATACAGATAGATGGAATGAACAAAGATATTGATGATGGCTCGGCGCTTGTTCACATCATCGGCGGGCATCTCGCATACATAGTCCAGAAACGCCAAAATCTGTGCCTCCGTCAGCGTGATCTTCTTGTTTTCCTCGATGGCGAGCTGGGCTTCCAGCTCCTCCTTTTCCACCATGCGCTTGTTGAGCCGTTCCGTCAGCATTTCCACGGCCTGCCCCTGCTCAATGGCCTTCCAGAGATTCTCAATGGCCGTGTCCGCCTCTTGGATCGCTTTTTTCAGTGCCTTAGCGGTTAGGTTATCCGGGCTTTTGGCGCACTCCTCAGCCACCTTCTTGGCAATAAACCGTATCTTCTCCTCGGTCAGCATTTTCAAGCACTCGTTGACTACACGATCCTCAATGTAAGTCTTGCTGACGATCTTCTTGGCACACTTTTTCCTGCGGGCATTCTTGCACATATAGTAGTGATACTGCCTGCCGGTCTTGCTGGTACCGCCGTAGCCCACCATCATTTCCTTGCAGTGTCCGCAGAACAGCTTTGTGGTCAGCAGGTATTCGCCCTCGCCGTGAGTTCGGGCCGGCGCATTTTTGTTCTTGTTCATCATCTCTTGCACCCGGTAAAACAGGTCATCATCCAGAATGCGAGGCATCCCGCCGGGTGTTTCCTTTCCTCTGTAAAGATAGACGCCGATATAACGCTTGTTGCTGAGCAGGCGGCTTAGGCTATTTGGGCTGAATTCTTTGCCGAGGGAGGTCTTGACCCTGCGCCGTTTCAGATCCCGGATGATCTCCGCTTTCGTCTCGCCGCTGGCGTAGCGCTCATAAATCTCACGGACAATGGCGGCTTCCTCCTCATCCACGTAGAACCGCCGCTCGGCATCGACCTTGAAGCCCAGGCCGGGGTTGCTGCCATTAGACAGGCACTTTTCGGCATTGATGGCCATACCCCGATGGATCTTCTGAGAAAGCTCCACGGAATAATATTCCGCCATACTTTCCAGAACGCCCTCCACCAAGATGCCGGAAGCGTCGTCCGCAATATTCTCTTTGGCAGACAGCACTCGAACACCGTTCTTTTTCAGCTTCGCCTTGTTGATAGCACTGTCATAGCGGTTGCGGGCAAAACGGTCCAGCTGATATACCAGAACGCCCTCAAAGGTGTGCTTGTCGCTGTCGGAGATCATCCGCTGAAATTCGGCACGGTTGTCCGTGGTGCCGCTGATGGCCCGGTCGATATATTCTCCGACAACAGTATAATGATTCGACTCCGCATATTCATAGCACACCTTGAGCTGTCCCTCAATGGACTGCTCCGTCTGGCTGTGGCTGGAAAAGCGGGCGTAAATGACTACATTCATACAGAATCCTCCTCTCCGATTTTTATTATAGTCATCTGCTCTCCGGTGTCGAATGTGCCGCATATTCCGGGTGCTTCAGGAGCCACCTTGCAAAATAGGCCTTGCCCTCATCGCTGGCGTAAAACTTACGCAGCTCAGGGAGCATGGCCTTGGCAAAGGAGGTAAGCAGTTCCTCCGGCAGTGCGACCTGCGTGTAGTCGATCTTGCGATATTCTCCCATAGGCCGCACCTCCTTATCGCTCCCGGTCGGTTCGTCGGCGGTAGTCCCGCTCACAGAGCTTCACCACGGCGTCCTCAATCTGAGCGGCAGTATAGCTCTGGGGGAAATACTTGCGGATGCGTTCCATTGGAATCTTGAGTCGGGCCTTCTGGTTTGCTTTTTCCTCCGACATAATGGTTTGAATGACCGCCGTGGTCAGCGTCCCTTCCCGATCAGCTTTGTGCATCCGCCATGCCTGCGAATAGGACGGGGTGCAGTCGTTGATGGCGCATTGCTCCAAAACCGCTCGCTGATTTTGCTCGTCAAGAAACGAAAGCTCCACACCTACGGACAGGGCGATTTCGCCTTGATCCATCTTTTCAAGGAACTCTGGGATAAGATAGGTCAGGCGGATGTATCGCTTAACGGTATCCTTGCTGATTCCCTCTTGCGCTCCGATTACCTCCGTGGACAACTTCGGTGCAATTTGCTCCGAAGTTATGTCCGTTCTTTGTCCCTGATGCTTTAGGGCATCAGCTTTCAGCTTATAGGCAAACGCCTTTTCGGAGGGCAAAATATGCTCCCGGTGGAGGTTGCTATCCACCACGGCAATAGCGGCAGCATCCCGGTCAAGGGCATAAATTAAGGCAGGGACTTCGGTAATCCCTGCCTTTCGTGCGGCGTGTAAGCGGCGGTGGCCGCTTACGACTTCATATTCATCTGTATTTTCTATCGGTCGGACGATCAGCGGCGAAAGAACACCTTGCATCTGTATGCTTTCAATCAGCGTGTTCATCTCCGCATCGTCCCGGACCTGATAGGGGTTATTTTCAAAGGGGCGCAGCTTGGAAACTGCAATTTTGGTTTGTTTCATCGTTCAATCTTCCTCTCTTTCTTTCGTGTCAGGTTGTTGTGTTCCATTTCGGTTTTACGCTCGGCATCCAGAAGCTCCTGTATTTTGGGAATGTGCTCTGCGATACGCAGAACGGTTTTCCTCTCCCGTCGCAAAGGCGTGAGCTCTTTTGTAATCTTTTTGCAGTGTTCCTTCAGGCCAGCTTCTTCCTCCGGAGATTTCACTCGGCGCAGCTTCAGGCGCAGGGCGTAGCGCTGTTCCTCCAGCGCCGAAATCCGGGCGGTCAACCCCTCCTGAAATGACAAAAGCTCCTTTGGCGACTCAATGCGGTGGTCGCAAAGGAGCTTGTATTCTTCCAGATATTGATCCAGCTTCCGTACCTCCGCCCGCATGGCCGGTGATAAAGGGCGGCGGTCGGTGTTTTCAATGTTGCTGCCGGTGCAGATTTTCAGCAGTTCAATGAAAATCTCGAACAGCAGCGTAACGGTATCTTGCCTCTGCGCCTGCCGCAGATGATACTCAATAGCTAGCAGCGGTGCTCGTTTTCGCTGCGGATAGGCGTATCCGTACAGCTCCGGCTTCCGCTGGTTTTCAAGGCACCGCTCCCGGATGGCTTCTCTGCTAAACTGTGGCCCAAGGCTGTCAATGCGAATAGGGCGCTGCCAGCCGTCGATGATGACGGAGGGGTGGGCATAATGGAAGTCCCGCTGGAAGCGATAGCCCAAACATTTCAGGTAATATTCAATTTCACGGAATGAACCGCACTTGGCCAGCGCCTCCTCCACATCCCGGCGCAGCATATCCCGGTGGGTCTGCTTACCTGCCTTGTGGACCCAGTACTCTTTCTTCTTGCCCTTGGAGTAGAAATCGCTGTTTTCCAGCACAGACAGCTCGTGTTCCCGGCAGATCTCATCGGAGATTTTCCGCAGCTCTTTATGGTCGCCGATTTTATTCTTGAACTTTGCACCGTCCTTGAAGGACACGGGGTTCACCACGAAATGGCAGTGAATGTTGTCCGTATTTAGGTGAACAGTCACCAGAACCTGATACCGCTCACCCCACATCCGCCGTGCTGTCTCCTTGCCGATGGCGAACGCCTGCTCCGGCGTTACCTCGCCCTCACGAAAGCTTTGAATGCCGTGGTAGCCCACCACCTTGCCACGCAAACCGAATCGCCGCTGTACGGCGATCATTTCGGCATAGGCGTTCTGTGCCGAGCAGTTGATACCGCCGACGAACATCTTGCGGTCGGTCTTATCGTCGTTCTCTGCATAGCGCAGAGCGGCGTACAAATCCTCGTCCAGGTATTCCGGGGCGGTAGTCTTGTCGGGATTGTCGGCGTAGTCCAGCGTGGCTTTCAGGTTTTTGAACACAGGCCAGAATCCTGTAACAGCCATAGCGCATCACCCCTTTCCCGGCAGCAGGAATTCTGCTGTGATCTGTTTCAGCACCGTGCAGATTTCTTTGTCCAGCTCCGGTGAACTCGCCTTATCCCCAAGCTCGCCCAGCTTTTCAAGACAAGCAAAAAGAGCGTCAGGCGGAACCGCTCTCGGCTCGTACCCCAACGCTCTTTGCTTCACATATTCGGTTATGACAACTATTTGGAAACAACTCTTGTAGGCCTTGAACATTGCCCTATGTTTATGACGGCCAATGATCTTCAGAAAGTAAGTCCGATTCTTGCGGATAGATGTGCGGTTATCCACTTCCCGAACGCAAATGCTGCGCGAATTAAGTCTATTTCCCGCAAGTATGCAGACAAAAATATGCAGACAAAAAACTGGCAAGTGATCTCTACAGCATTATTAAATTCGACTACGACTTGATGGATAAGCACATCGATAATCTTGTCAGCCACGATGTAACTTCTCTGCGTAAGCACCAGCAGATGATTGAAGCCGTTCTTGAAAATGCATTGAATATTGCACTCATTCAGGACACTGAGGAGGTTGTTGCTGTTACTGAGGATATGTTTGCTGAGGCTGAAATTGCCGTTCTGGGTGCAGTAAAGCATCGTGTTGGATTTTGATTTCAAGCCCGGCCTTCATTCTCAGCGTGAAGAAAGCTGAAAGGAGAAAACCTTACGGCAATTGTTCCTGTAATTGAAAAAATCAAAACCTCCAGCTAAGCCGGAGGTTTTGACTATGTATAGATTACTTGGTGATAGACAATTTCGGTTGCACGATCTCGGCAGGAATTCATCCGCCGGACCCATTCCATTTGATTGTTGGTTTTCAGCGTTTCTGTGATGCCCTCTGCATCTGCCATTTGCTTTACCAGCCGAAGAAAAAGCGCCTCTGCCTGCCGGTCAACATCCGCAAGATGGGCGTTCAATTCACCGCTGGTCAGCAGGGTGGCATAGCGCACACGGCGATGCTCCTTGAGATAGTGGAGATGCCGCTGTCCCCATACCCCGATTGGCTGATCTTCTTCCGGCTCATCATCTCCGGCGATCAGATAATAGTCACCAACCAATTCATATTTCAGCCCTGTGCGTTCATCTGTGACAAATCTCTCCATTTGTATAACCTCCTGTTCCTTTCTGCAACCATTGTAGCAGGAGGATTAGCGGAAATCGAATGTGCAGATAGCAAAAAAGCGCCGTCTCGGGATCACTCCCAAGACGGCGCTTTTCTGTTGTGGATCAGAGCGAACATTTCACGGCGAAACCGCCGCTGAAGAAATAGGTGTTCGTCCAATACCTGTTTGGTGGAGCTGAGGGGAGTCGAACCCCTGTCCGAAAGCACTTTGACAGGACCTTCTCCGGGCGCAGGACAGTTTCAGCATTCCCTCCCTGCACAGGCACTGGCCAGACTGAGCAGTTCAGTAGAGTCATGATGCATGGGCGGGGCAACTCTTACCCGCCGCACGTCCGCCACATCAACGACGCCTTCCCCGGCCTGTGGCCTCTCCGGTTCAGACGGCTGCCTTAGTTAGGCAGCGACAGCAATACGATTGTTGTCAGTTAATTTTAAGTTGCCCGTTTTTAGGCGGTCAGGCGCCGCCGCCCGCTTGTCCTGCCTCCACACCCCCGTCGAAACCGGTACAGCCCCGTATGAGATGGAAGGCGCCCGGGCCGGAGGCCGGCCCGGATGCCGTGTCAAAGCTTATCTATGGAAGGGATCCGGCAGCTTCTCCGGCTCCGGATACGTGACACCCTGGGTATCCACGGTGACGGACTTCATCACCTGGGGCTTTTTGGGCTTGTTGGTCATCATGTTCCTGGGCTGGGAGACGATCTCGTCCACCACGTCCATGCCGTCGATGACCATACCGAAGGCGGCATACTGCCCGTCCAGATGGGGCGCGTCCTTGTGCATGATGAAAAACTGGCTGCCGGCAGAGTCCATATCCTGGGCCCGGGCCATACTCAGCACGCCCCGGGTGTGGCGCAGATCATTGGGCACGCCGTTGGCGGCGAATTCACCCTTGATGCAGTAGCCGGGACCGCCCATGCCGGTGCCGTCGGGGCAGCCGCCCTGGATCATGAACCCGTAAATGCAGCGGTGGAAAATCAGCCCGTTGTAAAACCCGCTGTTGGCCAGAGAAATGAAATTCCGCACAGACTGCGGAGCAATATCGGGATACAGCTCGGCAGTGATCTTCTTACCGTTTTCCATTTCGATGGTGACGATGGGATTGTTCATGGATACGCTCCTTTTATCGGTTTTTCTCGCGGACAGCCCGCTCCATTTCGCGTTTGGCGTCGCGCTTGGCGATGGCGTCCCGCTTGTCGTAGGTCTTTTTACCCTTGCACAGGCCCAGCTCCACCTTCACCCGGCTGTCCTTGAAGTACAGGCTCAGGGGGATCAGGGCATAGCCGTCCTGCTTCTGCAGATCGTGGAGCTTGCGGATCTCCCGTTTGTGCATCAGCAGCCGCTTGGGCCGGTCCGGGTCCTTGTTGAAGATGTTCCCCTGTTCATAGGGAGAGATGTGCATGCTGTGGGCGTAAATCTCGCCGTCCTTGGCCACGCAGTAGGAATCCTTCAGATTTACCCTGCCCTGGCGGATGGATTTGACCTCCGTCCCCGCCAGCTCGATGCCCGCCTCATACCGGTCCTCCACGAAATAGTCGTGGTGCGCCTTGCGGTTCTGGGCCGCGATCTTGATACCGCGCTTTTCCATGGCGGACCTCCTCTCTTTTGATTAGTAAATAAGTATACCACACCTTCCCGGGAATTGCAACCCCTGTCACCGGGCCCGCTGGGCCACCTCAGGTCTCACCGCAGGAGCTCTCCCAACGAGCTTGACAAACCTACAAATTTGCGGCCCCCGAAACGGGGGCCGCAAGGGGAGAGATGGTTACTGCTTGACCCACTCGATGGGCAGCTCCACGCCGATGTCACCGAAATCGGAGATCAGGGCGCTGCTGCCGCCGGTCCACTTCATAACACCGTTTTCCAGGGTGTACTCGGCATAATCGTCCTGGCTGAAGGAGTTTTCCTTCTCGCTGGTGTACAGCTTGCCCTTGGCAGCGCGGAAATAACCGGTGAGGTTTTCCTGGTCCAGGCCGTCCGTCAGCTGGTCCACGTCCAGCGCACCGAACAGCTGCTTCACATATTCCTCCACGGTGATGCCCTGGGCCTTCATGGCCTCGTCGATATCGGCGCGGCTCATGCCCTGGCCCTCCAGCTGCTGATACACCAGGTCCACCGTAACGGGCACCATGGCGTCAATGTACCCCTGCACGGAGGCGGACAGGGCGTCCTTATCCACGCTCAGGGTGAAGGTGCCGTCCTCGTTGAAGACCAGCACAAAGGTCATTTCCACCTTGGCCTCCACGGGGACGTCCATGCCGGCGCCCTCATTGACGCCCTTCTGGAACTCCTCGGTGATGTCACAGGTCCATTTCCAGGTTCCCACCAGATCGGCGTTATTGTCGCCGCCGCAGGCCGTCAGGCTCAGGGCCATCATCAGCGTCAGCAGCAATGCAAGAATGCGTTTCATGTTTTTTACTCCTTTATTCGTCTTTCTTCCTGGTCGTTAAGACCATGTTCAGTTTACACATTTTTTGATTCCCTGTCAACCGACAGGGCAGTTTTTTTCGTCAAACAGAAAAAATTTCAAATTACCCATTGACTTGGTAGTTAATTTCGGGTATACTCCAATTAGAAATCAAATCAGTAGGTAATTACACCTGAAACAGGGAGGAATATACGATGACTGTTTACGCAGATAACGCGGCCACCACAAAGATGAGCCAGACGGCGCTGAATGCCATGCTGCCTGCCATGGAGGAGAACTTCGGCAATCCCTCCAGTCTGCACAGCGTGGGTCAGCGGGCGGCAGAGCTGCTGATGAAGAGCCGGGAGACCGTGGCCCGGTGCCTGAACTGCCAGCCCCGGGAGATCATCTTCACCTCCGGCGGCAGCGAGGCCGACAACCAGGCACTGCTGTCCGCCGCCGCCATCGGCCGCCGCAAGGGGAAGATGCACATTATTTCCACGGCTTTCGAGCATCACGCCATTCTCCACACCCTGAAAAAGCTGGAGAAGGAGGGTTTTGAGGTGGAGCTGCTGCCGGTTCATGAAAACGGCATGGTCTCCGCTCAGCAGGTGGCGGACGCCATCCGGGAGGACACCTGTCTGGTGACGGTGATGTACGCCAACAACGAGATCGGCAGTATCCTGCCCATTGAGGAGATCGGCGCCGTGTGCCGGGAGAAGGGCGTGCTGTTCCATACCGACGCCGTGCAGGCGGCGGGCCACCTGCCCATCGATGTCCAGGCCCAGCACATCGATATGCTGAGCCTGTCCGGCCATAAGTTCCACGGCCCCAAGGGCGTGGGTGCGCTGTACGTCCGGGGCGGTATCCCTCTGGTGAACGTCATCGAGGGCGGCGCCCAGGAGCGGGGCAAGCGGGCCGGAACGGAGAATGTCCCCGGCATTGCCGGTATGGCGGCGGCACTGGAGGAGGCCTGCGCCCATATGGAGGAGAACCGGGTGAAGGTCACGGCTCTGCGGGACAAGCTTATTGCGGGCCTGTCCCGGATCCCCCACAGCGCCGTCAACGGCGACCTGGAGCACCGGCTGCCCGGCAATGTGAACTTCTGCTTCGAGGGCATTGAGGGCGAGTCCCTGCTGCTGCTTCTGGACGCGGTGGGCATCTGTGCGTCCTCCGGCTCGGCGTGCACCTCCGGGTCTCTGGATCCCAGCCATGTGCTGCTGGCCATCGGCCGGCCCCACGAGGTGGCCCACGGGTCCCTGCGGCTGAGTCTGTGCGAGTGGAACACGGAGGAGGAAGTGGACCACATCCTGCGGGAGGTTCCCCGGGTGGTGGAGTATCTGCGGTCCATGTCCCCGGTATGGAAGGACCTGGAATCCGGTAAGAAAGCATTCATGCTGTGACGTTGAAAGGAGCGTTTGACTATGGCACTGTACAGTGATATCGTAATGGACCATTTCATGCATCCCCGCAATGTGGGCGAGATCCCCGACGCCGACGGAGTTGGCCAGGTGGGCAACGCCAAATGCGGCGACATCATGAAGATGTACCTGAAAATCAAGGATAACGTCATCCAGGACGTGAAGTTCGAGACCTTCGGCTGCGGCAGCGCCATTGCCTCGTCCTCCATGGCCACGGAGATGATCAAGGGCAAGACCGTGGACGAGGCCCTGGCCGTCACCAACCGCCAGGTGGTGGATGCCCTGGGGGGCCTGCCCGCTCACAAGCTGCACTGCTCCGTCCTGGCAGAGGAGTCCATCAAGTCTGCCGTCAAGGACTACTACGACCGCAACGGCATCGCGTATGACCACAGCAAGTTCCCGGAGGATTGCGGCAGCTGCGAAAGCTGCCGGATGGTGTGATATGGTCATATCCAGCAAGGGACGATACGCCCTGCGGGTGATGGTGGACCTGGCGGAGCACGGCGGCGACGGATACGTCTCCATGCGCGATGTGGCCCGGCGGCAGGAGCTGTCGGACAAGTATGCCGGGCAGGTCATGTCTCTGCTGAGCCGGGCCGGGCTGGTAAGCGGCGTCACCGGTAAGGGCGGCGGCTACCGCCTGACCAGAAAGCCGGAGGAGTATCCCCTGGGGGAGATCCTGCGTCTGACGGAGGGGTCCTTGGCTCCTGTGGCCTGTCTGGAGGAGGGGGCTCACCCCTGTGACCGGGCGGCCCAGTGCCGGACCCTGCCGGTGTGGAACCGGCTGGGGCAGATCATGGGCGACTATCTGGACAGTGTGACGCTGCGGGACCTCCTGAAAACCGATGAATAACCCCCGCGCCGGGCTTTTGGCTTGCCAAAAGTCCGGCGCGTATGCTATACTGGATAAAAATACCACGCAACCTGAGGTTTCCTGCCGCTTTCCGGAAATTTTTCCCGGCGCAACCTGAGGTTGGTGGCGTTTCCGCCCGGCGGGGCGTACAATAGGACCACATAAACGGGGGCATTCCCCCCGGAAAGGGAGGCATGCGGCATGATGGACAGCTTTTTCTTCGGCGGCGGGTTTGAAATCGTCTTTTTCCTGATCTTCGGCGTGATCGCGGTGATGATCCTGGTAACGCTGTTCCGGGGCCTGTCCCAGTGGAACAAAAACAACCATTCTCCCCGGCTGACGGTGGAAGCCCGGGTGGTGACCAAGCGGCAGAATATTTCCCATCACCACAGCGGAGACCATATGTCCACCACCTCCTCCTGGTACTATGTCACCTTCCAGGTGGAAAGCGGCGACCGGATGGAGCTTCAGATGACGGGACCGGAATACGGCATGCTGGCCGAGGGCGACCGGGGACGGCTGACGTTCCAGGGCACCCGCTATGTGAGCTTTGAGCGGGAATAAGGAGGAAAACGGTATGGCAATGGTTCAGTGCAAAGCCTGCGGGAAAATATACGATTACGAGAAAAACGGCTGCTGCCCGTCCTGCGGTGCGTATAACCGCCCGCCCCGCCGGGAGCGGGTAGACGCCGACGGCACGGTGCATCACCTGACGGGGCAGGAGCGCCGTTCCGTCCCCCGCGGGGGCAAGGTGTGCTTCGAGAAGAAGGAGTGCCACGAGAAGAAGGTCTGCTTCGAGGACGAGGCCCGCAAAAAACCGGCCCACAGGTCCTTCAGCCTGACGTCCGGCCAGCGGGTTCTGCTGGTGTTTATGCTGTTCGTGGTTTTGGGCATCATCGCGTCCTTTGCATCCAGCGTCCGGCTCCATTGGGGCGGCTCCCGGGAGCCGGACACCCCGTCCTATCCGGCCCATGACGCCAGCGAGGTCCCTGCCGTGCCCTCCGATAGCTGGGTGGGGGTCCCCTGGCAGGGCGGACAAGTGGGCCTGCTGGACTATGAATATGCCGACGGCCAGCTGACGGTGCTGCTGTACATAGACCTGCCCGCAGACCAGGTAATGCTGGACCAGCTCCAGCTGTACGGCTTTGAGCAGTGCGCAGGGTACTATTCCCTGGAGCCTGAGCCGCCCTCCGAAGCGGAATACCTGGGAGAGGGCCAGTGGCAGCTGACCTTCCCGCTGCCCTCGGATGATCTGTATTACAACAATTTTCTGGAGCTGTCGCTCCTGGATGCTGACGGTGTTGAGGAAAACTCCATCCTTATAAGCGTCCCCATATAAAAATTGCGCTTGTCAAAAAGGGCGACGCCCTTTTTGACAAGCGCACGCCGCCCATCCGGGCGGCATTTCTTTTTTCGATTACATGGTCACGCCCTGGTCGCAGGCCAGGTCGCAGATGGCAGCGGCGGCATTCTGGGGGAACTGTTCCTCCCGGCGGCGCAGCATGGCCGTGGGGTCAATGGCCCCGGAAATCACGCCGGACAGCAGGGGCGTCAGCTCCTCGTCGTTTTCCACCGCCAGAGCATAGCCACGGCCCGTCATAAAGCCAATATTGCGGCTTTCGCAGCCGGGGACGGCATTGAGATACAGCAGCGGCGTCCGGGAGGCCACCGCCTCAGCGGTGGTAAGGCCCCCGGCCTTGGAGATCAGCAGGTCCGACGCCTGCATATAGGCGCACATCTGGTCCGTAAAGCCCAGGACCCGGACCCGGGGATTGTCCACGAAGTCGTCGATCATCTGGCGATGCATCCGCTGGTTGCTGCCGCACACGGCCACCAGCATGTCGTCGTGGCCCAGCAGCCCGGCAATGCAGGCGGCGGTGGAGCGCAGGGGGCCTGCCCCCATGCTGCCGCAGGCCAGGGTGAACACGTGGCGGCAATTGTCCAGACTCAGCTGCCGCCGGGCGGCGGCCCGGTCCGGCATACGGCAGAACTGCCGCCGGATGGGAATACCCGTAGCGTAAATGCGCTCCCGCGGCAGACCGGCCGCCTCAAACTCCGGCGTCAGCGCCGGATGGGGGATGCAGATGCCATCCAATTGCAGCTCACCCACGCCGGGGGAGCAGGTGAAGTCAGTAGCCACGAACCAGGCGGGCATCCGCAGACCGTAGCTGCACCGCAGCTCCGTCATCATCATGGCCGGAAACACATGGACGCAGATGGCCGCGTCGGCTCCCAGATCCATCAGCGCCTCATACAGGGGGCCAATGCCCCGGATGCTGTTTTCATACAGCAGGGGAGAGGGGCGCTTTTCCTCCCGGCGGTAGCCGGCGCCGTACAGCTTGGGGGTGTAGCGATAGGCGAAATCATGGCCCCGGCTGATAAGGTCCGCAGCGCCCTTGGGCAGAAAGTCCAGGGTGTTGTAGGTTTTGCTCTCGTGACCCCGGGCGGCCAGCTCCTCCGCCAGGGCGGCGGCAGCGGCGTTGTGTCCGCCGCCGGTGTTGCAGGAGAGAATAGCAATTTTCATAGATTCTTCTTTGTCTCCTTCTCCGCCAGTCGAAGCAGGCGGGGGCGGTTATAGCGTTGGATCAGGATAAAGCTCACGTTGCCCAGCAGGTTGTACACCAGCCACAGCAGCCAGGACCACACGCTTTTCCACAAAAACAGCATGCCCACAGACAGAACGATGAGCCAGCAGTGGACGCACTCGGCCACGCAGGTCTCCTGTACCAGGGACATGGGGTCAGCCGCCGACAGCTTCTTTTTCACCATGTCCGGCATCAGGCGGCTCATGTCCGGCAGACGGTCCTTCCAGCGGCGGATGTGCAGCTTGTTATATACCCGTCCGCCCTTTTCCCAATCCCGGCACCGGTAGGGGGCCTGATGGGGGTCAAACCAGCGGCGGGGCAGGGCCTGTCCCACCGGGTGGGCCAGAACGCCCAAGGCCGCCGCGTACAGAGCGGCCCGCCAAAAACCGTGCATGCGCTGTCCTCCATTCGTGTAGTACAGCACATCATACCAGATATAGGGATAAGAATCAAGCACTTGGATGAAAAATGTGTAATACTTTGCCTGACATGGATGACTTTTTGCACCTGTCAAGAAGAATTGTCTGAAACAAGCAAAACCCTCGGCGCATCGCGCACGCATTTTCAGAACTTTTATAAAAGCTCTGAAAATGCTTTTGCGCTTGTCAAAAATCCTTTTTGACAAGCGCAAAGCCCCCGGTGCCGTACACCGGGGGCTTTGCTTATTGGAAAATTGGGTTAGGCAACGCGCTTGCCCTTATAGCGAGGAGTAACCGCCATGGCCACCAGGCCGCAGCCGCACAGACCCGCCAGGGCGAACCACAGAGCCGCACCCTTGTCACCGGTCTTGGGACCGTTGTTGCCGGTATTGCCGTTGTTGCCGGTATTGCCGCTGTTGCCGGTATTGCCGTTGTCACCGGTATTGCCGGTATTGCCGGAGTCGCCGCCCTGACCGGGCTGACCGGGCTGACCGGGCTGACTGGGCTGACTGGGCTGACTGGGCTGGCCGCTGCCTCCGGCGTCACCGCCGGAGCCGCTGCCGGTTTGCTGATAGCCGCAGACAGAGCACACGCCGTTCACATAATCGTGGGCGCCGAAGCCGTCCTTCTGGCTGTTGTCGGTGACGGTGCAGCCGTCGGCCAGGCAGTCATGCCAGTGATTCACGCCGTCAGAGGACCAGGTATCGGACCACTGATGGGTATGCTCCTTCACCAGGGGCTTGTCCTCGGCGCTGTACATGCGCCACAGCTGGGTGCCGTAGAAGGGATTGGCGGTGCCCATATACACGCCGTTCTCGGTGGAGCAGATGGTGCGCAGGCCGTGGTTGGAGCCGTCACCGAAGCCGTCCCGGGTGATGGCGTCGAAATTCACGCCGTCCTTGGACACCAGCAGGTCAAAGCCGTTCTCGCTCTGCTGGGCATAGTAGTTGCAGCCGAAGTAGTACACAAAGTTGTGGATCGTGTCGTCATACACGGCCTTGTCCAGGGCGGCAAAGATGGCCTTCACGGCGCTTTGCAGGTCATCCTTCAGGCCCTGGGTGTCGGCGCTGCACATAGCCACGCCGGTGACCTGGGCGTATTCCTGGGCAAAGTCTGCGCTGTCCAGCTTCACGCCCAGCAGGTCGAACACCTTCTGCTTGAAGGCCTCATACTCCTCCAGCATGTTCCGGTAGCCGGGCACGGGATTCTTGTCAGCGGACATATCCGTGGCAAAGCCTGCCAGCATCTGATACAGATGGGCGGTATACTTGGTAAACAGGACCTTGTCCAGGAACCAGGTCAGATACTTGTTGTCGTGCTGCTGCAGAACCTCCAGCACGGCGTCCTTCAGCATATCGGCCCGGCCGCTGATGTCGGCATAGTCCATATTGGCCACCTGACCGTCGGTGATCTGGGTGAAATGATAGGTCAGAGTGGAGGTGTCATAGGTGCCGATGTACAGCTCACCGTTGTGCTCGCCGTAGCGCCAGATATACTGGTTGGAGTTGTTGCCCAGACCTGCGCCCAGGTTGCCGATGGGGCCGTCGGGGAAATAGGGGTTGTCGTCCTTACCGGCCACCTGCTGGAAGTTGCCGTCGGCGTCCATGCGGTACAGATAGATGGAATGGTCCAGATCGTTGTACAGCAGCTCGAAGTTGCCGGAGGCGGGGATCTCCGCCAGGTCCAGCATGGGATCGTTGTAGGTGCCCAGGTACAGATAGCCGTTGTACACCCACATGTTGCAGCTCATGGAGTAGTTGATGCCCAGGCCGAAGTCGTAGCCGCTGGTGCCGTGGTCACCGATGACCTGGGTCCAGGTGAAGCTGCCGTCCTCGTGCTTGTCGCCGCGATACATGGCGAAGCCCTGCTTGTTGATGTGGCCATCGATGGACTTGTCGGTGACCACGGTGACGTACATGGAGCCGTTATACTCGATGATGTCCCAGATACCGCCGCCGTTGAGGCCGTCGGTCTTCATAACGGCGGGCAGGCCGTCAAAGTCGTCCTGATCTGCCACACGCCGCCAGGAGCTCAGACCCGCAGTGGGATCGGAGCTGGCCACGATGATGCCGCCGGGGGTACCCTTGCCGTCGTAGTTGTCCGTGGCCAGGCACATATAGATCTCGTCGTCAAACACCAGCAGGCCGTGAACGCCGTTGGACACGCCCTGGGTGTAGTTGATGTTGTGATAGGCGATGGAGCACTCGTTGGTCTCGGGGTCCACCTCGATGAGGGTGGCCGTGGGGCTGCCCATACCGGCGAAATAGATCTTGCCCTTGAATTCAAAGGCCATGCGATAGCCGGCCAGATAGTTCACGCCCTTCAGATAGGGGGGATAGCCGGGGAAGATGTCGGGGTAATCCTTCAGGATGTCCCGCTCCCGGAAGATCACCTGGGCCTCGCCGGTGTAGCGGTTCACAGCCATGATCACGGGGGTCCACTGGGACATGGGAGTTTCGTCGAAGGTGTCCGTGCCGAACATGACCTTCACAAAATCTGCCGCGGCCCGGCTGGTGTCCACGTTCTGGTCCAGCTTGCCTTCCTTCTTCATGGCGTCCAGGGACGTCTTGACGTTGTTGTGATAGATGTAGTAGGTGGAGTTATAGCAGGTGCCGATGTAAACGTAGTCACCGGCCTCAGCCATGGACCAGGAGTAGCTCTGACCCCGGTCCTGCAGATCGCCGGTCAGAATGCCGTCCACCTCTCCGGCGCCCAGCGTGGGGTGGGAGACCTTGTCGATGGTGTAGCCGCCCTTGGAGTAAACACCCTGCTCCAGGGGCTCGTAGCTGATGGTGTCGTCATCATTGCGGACGGCGACTGCCAGTGCGCCGCTGACCAGGCTGACCGTCATAACCAGGGCCAGCAGAACAGCGGTGCAGACTTTGAACGCTTTGTGCATGTTATCCCGCTCCTTTAAAACAATTTGTCTGTCCTTGCACGAAAAACACTTTATCTATAATATGTGCGCCAGCAGACACACAGTAATTTAATATAATTCGCATCCTTTTACAATAGATAACATCTGAAAAATACAATAATTTCTGCTTATAACAGAAAAAAGAACGGGAGATGACGGCGCTTTTTGCGAAGTTTTCCTATAAAGGCAGCGAAATGCGGAAAATTTTGCCCAAAGGCGGTTGCCAAAGGGCGGCAAGAGGTGGTAAAATAAATGTATCCTATTCCAACCGGCGGCGGCCACTCCACTTTTTGGCCCCCTGCCGGAAAAACAAAGGAGGAACAAGGTCCCGCTGAGACTGGCGGTGCGGCAGTGTGGAGACCTGCCGTAAGGCGCTGCGGCTTTGCTGGGCGCGAGACCGTTCCCTGCGGAGGCAGAACGGTTACAGTCTGTGCATATGGCAGAGGTCATTCTGAAAAACCTCAAGAAGGTGTATCCCAACACCGAAAAGAAGAAAAAGGCCAAGAAGGGCGAGCCCGAGAAAAAGACCAGTCTTCAGATCACCGATGAGGGCGTGGTGGCGGTGCAGGACTTCAACCTGCACATTGCGGACAAGGAGTTCATCGTGCTGGTGGGTCCCTCCGGCTGCGGCAAGTCCACCACCCTGCGGATGATCGCCGGCCTGGAGGACATCTCCGAGGGCGACCTGCTCATCGGAGGCAAGCGGATGAACGACGTGGAGCCCAAGGACCGGGACATCGCCATGGTGTTCCAGAGCTACGCCCTGTATCCCCACATGACCGTGTATGAGAACATGGCCTTTGCCCTGAAGCTGCGCAAGGTGCCCAAGGAGGAGATCGACAAGAAGGTGCGGGAGGCCGCCGAGATCCTGGACATCACCCAGTATCTGGACCGCAAGCCCAAGGCCCTGTCCGGCGGCCAGCGCCAGCGCGTGGCCATCGGCCGCGCCATCGTCCGGGACCCCAAGGTGTTCCTG
>ERZ779866.1451-NODE-1451-length-23893-cov-5.838116_pt1 | contig 23893 bp, 20 predicted proteins | sample MGYA00511248_ERZ779866 | MGnify/ENA primary metagenome ERZ779866 (study PRJEB29588, sample SAMEA2155758) | human gut metagenome | biome: human gut; feature: human-associated habitat; material: faeces | place: Denmark | collected 2008/2010 ... | reverse complement strand
TAAATATTTGAATTTAGAAAACTTACAAAAATCATCTTGACAAACTCGTTCCCGAGGGAACCGGATACCGTATGAAAACACGTTTTTCAAGGTTCTACAATCTTCCTGAACTCATGTCTATGTTCAAAGAAGCTGCGGATATTAAAACAGCAGATATGCTGAACCTGCCCGTACCGAAAGCAAACTTCCATAATGTAGCGGTTAAGCCTTCCGAAATGCAAAAGGAAATGGTTTTATCTCTTTCTGAAAGAGCAGAGAAAGTAAGAAACGGAATGGTTGATTCAAAGGATGATAATATGCTGAAAATCACCAATGACGGCAGAAAGCTTGCCCTCGACCAAAGAATGATAAATCCCATGCTTCCTGATTTTGAAGGCAGTAAATTAAACGCCTGTGTTGATAACATTCAACGCATTTGGACCGAAACAGCCGATAAGAAATCCACACAGCTTGTGTTCTGTGATTTATCAACCCCGAAAAAAGGCGGTTCTTTTAATGTGTATGATGATATTCGAAACAAGCTGATTGGAAAGGGTATTTCAAAAGAGGAAATTAAATTTATACACGAAGCTAACAGCGAAACAAAAAAGAAAGAGCTTTTTAAACAGGTATCTAAAGGAAACGTCAGAGTTTTAATAGGTTCAACTCAAAAGATGGGAGCAGGCACGAACGTACAGGATAAACTAATTGCTTTACATGACTTAGACTGTCCTTGGCGTCCGGCTGACCTTGAACAGCGAAGCGGAAGAATAATCCGTCAGGGAAATGAAAACCCTGAAGTGGATATTTACCGATATGTTACAGAACAGACCTTTGACGCTTATCTGTATCAGCTTGTAGAAGGAAAGCAGAAATTTGCAAGTCAGATAATGACAAGCAAATCCCCTGTAAGGTCAGCTGAAGATATAGATGAAACAGTACTTTCATATGCTGAAATTAAAATGCTTGCAACAGGAAATCCACATATTAAAGAAAAGATGGATTTGGATATTCAAGTCCAGCGATTAAGGATGTTAAAATCAAATTTTCTTTCTGAAAGATATGAGCTTGAGGATAAAATTCTTAAACATTTTCCTTTCAGAATTTCTGCATATGAAACTCGAATAGAGGGACTGAAAAAGGACATAGATGTGGTTTCAAAAAATCCCAGACCCGACGAAAATACTTTTACTTTTAAAATTGATGATAAGACATACACAAAGAGAACAAAAGCAGGAATGGGCATAATTGAAGCCTGCAAAGCAATGACAAGTCCTGACCCCGTTCCTCTTGGAGAATACAGAGGATTTAAGCTGGAGCTTGCCTTTGACAGAATGGAGAGAAAGTACGAAGTCAAAGTCAAAGGTAACATAAGCTTAAAAACATACCTAAGCGACGACCCATCGGGAAATACAGTCAGGATTGACAATGTCATAGACAAATATCCCGAAGCTTTGGAGCTTGCTCAAAGAGAGCTGGAAGAAACAAGAAAACAGCTTGAAGCTGCAAAAGAAGAAGTGGAAAAACCATTCTCAAGAGAGGAGGAATTAAAAGAAAAAACACAAAGGCTTAATGAACTCAATAAACTGTTAAGCCTTGAAGATAAACCTATAACCGCACAGGAAGCTCAGGAAAATCAGAATCAGAACAGACCTAAACGAAGATTGTAAAAGAGAAAAAAAGTGTTTCAAAAACTCAAAAAAATTAGATGACACAAAAATGTATCTATATTAAGAGTTTTGAAACACTTTTTTACATTAAAAACAACTGTATCAAAAAGTATACTTTTTGATACACAAAAGAGGTGACTTAAACTTGAATAAAACTTTTGGATATGCAAGAGTTTCATCCACCGAGCAAAGTCTTAACCGACAACTCGACGCTTTAATTGCTTTCGGAATTCCGGAAAGGGATATTATAACGGACAAAGAAAGTGGAAAAACTCTTGAGCGTGCTGGATATCAAGGTTTGAAAACTATGCTTAGAAGCGGAGATACTGTAGTTATTACATCTCTTGACAGACTGAGCCGAAAGAAAACTCATATACTGAAAGAGTTAAATTACTTCAAAATCCACAACATTAGATTGATAATTCTGGACTTACCAACAACGGTTAACTTGCCTGAAGAACAAAAATGGATTTTGGAGATGGTCAATAACATCATTATTGAAGTCATTTCCAGCATGGCAGAGCAGGAACGTGAAAACATTATAAAGCGTCAGGAAGAAGGAATTAAAGCTGCCAAAGAAAGAGGGATAAACTTTGGCAGACCTAAACTTTTATACAATCAAGATTTACTCGACAATATAGACTTTTTATTAAGTCAAGGTGTACCAAAATCAACGATTGCTTCTAAATTACATATATCAAGGTCATCTTTGTACAGAATTTTAGAAAAAACAGGGAGGTTATAAATGGCTGCTAAATATCCGATTCATTCAAATTTAGAAAACAAGACAGATTATTTGACGAGAAAACAATGGTTGAACAAGGGCTTTGTTCCTGTTTCTGATGAAAAAATTGTACAAATGTATTCAAACGGATTTCGACAGAAAGTTTTTGAATACATAAATAAAAATGATGTGAGACGTGCGACAGAAAAGGAAATTCTATCTTACAAAGAAAATAAAAAAAAGACAGGTAAATATTTACAGAAAAAAACAGAGAGTGAAAAGAAAAAGAAAATTAAAGAATTTCGTAAGTTATGTTTAAATAAATCTCCTGCCGTTCAAGTAAACCCTGCGAATACATTAGTAATTGACATTGAAACTACAGGTTTAAATATTGATGAGGATGAGATTTTAAAAATATCAATATTAAACCTTGATACAAGAAAAATAATTTTTAATAAGTTTTCAAAACCGTTTTTAAAGAAGAACTGGCATGATGCTGAAAAGATAAATCATATATCACCACGAACAGTTGCTCACTCGCCATTTATTTATGAACTTCTTCCGGAAGTCAACTCTATTTTGGCTTCCGCAAAAATGATTGTAGGCTATAACATTGATTTTGATATCTCTTTTCTAAAAACATATGGTTTTTTTATTCCTGATGTAGAGATTTATGATGTAATGACCCATTTTTCAGAAATCTACGGAGAATATTCTGAAAAATACGGAGAATATAAATGGCAAAAACTGACAACTTGTGCAGAGTATTATAACTACAACTGGGGAGCGGACAAAGCTCATGACAGCTTAGCTGACTGCAAAGCAACTGCATATTGCTTTAATAAAATGAAAAGGAGGAAATGATTTGGCTAAAAGCAAATATCTTTTATCAAACCAAAAGAAAAAGAGAAAAATCATTTTATTTATCGTTTGTCTTTTGGTTTACACGCTCTTGATGGGATATATAATCTTAAACTTTGTGGGATACTGTAACCTTTATAGTGAACAATACAGCGTTCTTTCTTTCATCGACTCAACAAAACTGCTTTTCACCCCAACAGGATTTACACTGCCTTTTGATTTTCAGGAAACCCTGAGATTGATGGAACAAATTTGGTATGTGCATTTGACATTTTTTCTTCTGTTGCTTTTATTGTTCATACGCCGAAAAAAAGATGATTTTCACGGTGTGGAACACGGCTCCGCCGATTGGGCATCAGAAAAAGACAAAAGCCTTTTCACAGACGATACAGGTATTCCCTGCGGTGACGGTTTCTACGTTTCTATCGGTGCAAACTCTGAGGGAAAGGATGGGAAAAAATGAAATCTAAATATTATCAGCCGCACAATCTGAATGAAATAATCATCGGAGGAAGCGGCGCCGGAAAGTCATTCAGGAAAATCAAGCCGGACATCATGCAGATGTTCGGCTCTTATGTTGTAACGGACCCGTCCGGTGAAATTTACCGTGACACGGCAAATTTCCTCAGAGATCATCACTATAACATAAAAGTATTGAATCTCATAGATATCGAAAAAGGTAATACATACAATCCCTTCAGATATATCAATGACGAACAAGACGTCCTCAACATTGCAGATTTATTCATAAAGAATACAGCAGGCAAAGACGAAAAAGAAGATATGTGGTCAAGTTCAGCAAAGAATTTGCTTGTCACTTGTATGATGTATCTTTTTAAATCTGAAAATGAACAGAAATCTTTCGGTAAAGTTATGAGAATGATAAGCACCATAAGGTTTGACAGCAACGGAAGAGTAGACCCGCTCTGTGAGTTCGCACAAAAGATGAACTATCACAAAATAGAACATCCCGGAGATGCTGTGTCAATTTACTGGGACTCACTTCAAAGCTCCCCTCCTGAAACATTTGGAAGTGTTGTTGCTACCCTTTCTACCCGACTAAGTCTTTGGGCAGTTTCTGCGGTAGATATTCTGACCGATGAGGATGAAATGGAATTAGAAACCATAGGTGAAGAAAAGACTATCGTTTATGTAATTATCCCTCCTGCCAGACAAACCTACAAAGCTGTAGCAAATATCTTTTTTACGCAGCTCTTTGAGGTTTTGACAAACACTGCAAATTTTAAGTATAAAGGGAAGCTTCCATTGCTTGTTTCCTGTGAGATAGACGAATTTGCAAACATCGGAGAGATACCGAACTTTCAGGAAACATTGGCTGTTGTCAGAAAAAACAACATAAGAATATGCATAGCATTGCAGGGACTTTCACAGCTGAAAGCTTTATACAAAAACAGCTGGGAAAGTATTATCGGTAATTGCAGTATCTTCACTTATCTTGGAACCAATGACTTAGACACAAAAGAATATATAGTCAGACGTCTTGGAAAAATCACCGTAAGAGTTGATACAAAATCAAGTAATACTACAGGAGGCGGAACTGATTCCGAAAATTTCACAAGCAGAGATTTACTTATGTCCAATGAGTTGGCTAAAGCCATGAAGCTAACAGAAAAAAGCGGCGGTAACTGTATTGTTTTCGTTGATGAGTTTGACCCGTTCTTTTTAAAGAAATTTGATACTCTTCACCATAAATATTACCGTCAGCTTAAAAGGGCTTCTCTTGATGAGGATTATGGAAATATTAACGCTCTGAAAATGTCTGCTTATTCAAAAAAGAGAGAAAAGGATAAAGAAGCATATATCGAGCTGTCTAAAAGGCTTAAAAAGAAGCAGGAAGAACAACAGGAGGAAGAGTATTATAAAAGCCTCAATTTACCTGATGATATTGAGGAATCTCCTATTGCGGATTTTGAAGAAGAAAATTACTGAAAAGAGGTGGTTTAAATGTACGACAACAACGAAGAGTTTGCCGCCATAAAATCGGCGCTTAAAACACCGATAAACATATTGCAAAACTACGCAACAATAAGAAATGCCTTTCAGCGAAGCGAACATTCCAGACAAAAACAGCTTGCAAAAGCTCAGCAAAACATGGAGAGAGAATGTTTCAGAAACATAAGAAATTATGTCAATGAAAACGGCTTTGTATTTACAGGTCAGCTGACTGATATAGCTATTTGCGGAGATGCAGGTATCCCGTTAAAAGCTTTGAATGTTTCTCCCAAAGAGCTTAAAGACGCTGTACTGAGAACATTCGGACAAGCTATGAATGACGGCTACATTTCAATTCAGGGCGATACAATAAAGCTTACCGAAAAAGGAAAAAGTCTTGTTATGCGTCAAGGATTTTTCGATAACTTTGTGCATGCGCAAAAGACGAGAATTGAAGCTTTAAATCAGCAGTTTAACAGGAACTACAAATATGTAAAGCTCAACGGAACGGACGCCGACCTTGCAGCTTTTAAATACACCAAAAGCATTGACCTAACCGGAATATACAATAACCCGGGAAAAGAAAGGCTTCAGGCTGTAATGGATAATTTTAAACAGCTTGAGAAAAAAGGTCTTGTTGAGATACGAAATAATATTGTCTTTCCTAAAGAAAAAGCCATTGAAAAGTATCTTAGCAAACACCCTATACCGGATATGAAGCTTCATGATATTGACCTTAAAAAGAGCTATCGAATGAAGAAAACATCAAATTCTGCTGTGAAAAAACATATCCACGGGAAATATAAAAAGGGCGATTTAAAAGTTGCTAAAGGAAAGGCTTCAAGCGCAGCTGTAAAGAAAACAAAAGCCGTAAAGGACGGAGTTAAGAAAACAGCAGATACGGCGGTTAATACAGCCGCAAAGGTTGTTCCGGTTGGAGTAGTAATAAAGCTGTCAGGCTCAGTGCTTAACATGGCAAAGAAGTCTGTTGCAAGTAAATAAATAAAAATGGAGGAATTTAAAATGAACAAGAAAAAAACAAACACAAAGACAATCAGAAGAACAAAGAAAATCGGTAAAATCATGACCTACATACTTATAGCGGTTATGACTGTATGCTGTTCATCTTTTGGATATGCTTCAGCTGCACCTGCCGGAGTTGATACAACGATGTTTACTAAACTTTTGGATATGGTACTTTGGGCAGCTCGTGCAATACTTATTGTTATGGTTATTGCCGGTATTGTAAAAACAGCCGAAGGACGTGTACAGGAACGACCTTCGGAAATGTATATGGGCTTAATTACCATGGTTGTTTGCGGTGTCATGTTCGCTATAACCTTTGCCGTTCCTGATTTGGTTAATTTTTAAGTATATTAAAATCGGCATAATGAGAAAAAGAAAAAACAGAGGCTTTTCACCAAAAGAAAAATATCTGCTGATTGTTCCTGCTGCGGCAATTCTTGTTTTATCTGTTGGAATATCGGGAAACATTTTTAATATCAACGGCAGATATAAAACCGATGTGCTTTTATGGCTGTATCCCAGAACAATTAGTGTTTTATTTGCGGTTATTTTTGGTATTCGCAATGTGCTTAAAGGCATCAGGAAAAATAAATCTCATAGCTTAAGAGTAGGAACTGTCGCCGGTTTTACATACACACTTACATTTTGTTCAACCTTTGCTGTTCCTTTCCTGATGAGCATTAAATTGGAAACTTTTATTACAGCTTTTAAAGTCATGTTGATTTTTCTTTTGGTGTTGGGAAACATATTATTTTTAATCTATCTTAGAAAGCGGTGAAAAAATTGAATGAAGAAACTCAGAAAACCATAAAATCAAGAAAAAGATGGATTTTGATTCTATGTATTGTTTTGCCGCTTATAGCGGTTTTTAAATTTGCAGCCATTGGTTTTGCGGAACCGGTTCCGGAAAGCTCAAGGAAACAAAATGTGCTGTATCAGGCAAGCGGAGCAACAACTGAAGGCACATCAGATTCAGGAGTTGTTTCTCCAAGCGGAAATACAGTAGAGCCTGTTACAAATGAAGATGTGGCAAACAGACCCGGAAGCATGGCAGGCGAATTGATAATGACTATAAACTATATGTGGAGTACTGTGGGACAGGTTATCAGAAATTTTGCCGCCGATAACTCAATGCTCATCGGTTTCAGTACTTCCGAAATGGAAAATTTCGCTGAAAATATGGCTTTCATTTTTCAAACAGTCGGATATTTCATTATCATTCTGGTTTTCTCCCTAAACATTATTGAGTATGGATTGAAATTTGAGTATTACGATAAAAAAATGTACTTTAAAACCTTGGGGTACATATTTCTTGGAAAATGCTGGGTAGACTTATCAATTAAAATTGTTCTTCTTATTTTCAGAATTTTTAATTCAATAGCTTATGTAATTTCAGACCCTACTACTATGGAACTCCTCCCTCAATACACGCCTGAAAAAGCTTGGTATTCATATATTCCGATAATCGGTGTTTTAATAGACCTGGTGGTAGCGATATTTGAGCTTATTCCGTTGCTTCTTACGCTGATTGTGGTATCAATAGTCATTATCTGTATATTTGTAAAACTCACAATCAGGTGTTTTGAAATGACCTGCCTTATAACGGTTGCACCTGCGTTTATGGCTTGCTTTGCCGGTGATATTACAAAGAAATACGGTCAGCGATATATAGAAACTGTTATCTCAATAGGTCTTGACCTCGTCTTTATCGCTGTAGTCTATACGATAGGTCTGCAATGGCTGAATAAGCTTGCCGCAGAAAATTCAGCAGGAATTATTGAGTTCGGAGAATATATAACACGCATGGTTCTGATAGTTGCCATGGGTGTTGTAATATGTAAACCGCCAAAGGTCTTGACCGGACTTGTGGGGTGATACTTTTGAGAAAACACAAAAAAGCTCTTTCAATTTTCATTTTATTTATTCTGATGATTTTATCTGCTGTCCCCGTTTTTGCTGTTGACAGCAGTGAGAACACAAATCCAACGGAAACAACAGAAAACACAGAACCGGACAAACCTTTATATACACCAAGACTGACCGCACCTGACAGGTCAAACCCTTATTATTATTCAGATAATAATCCTTTTTTTGCAAGCGGATACGGTATGCCGAACTGTACAGCATATGCATGGGGACGAGCTTATGAAATATTAGGCTCTCCCCCTGCTTTACCTACAAGCGACGCACGAAAATGGTACGAAAGAACTACCGCATACCCAAAGGGGCAAACCCCTGCATTAGGAGCTATAGCAGTGTGGTGGAGCGATGTATCCGGTCATGTGGCTGTTGTTGAGAAAATCGAAAACGGCACTGTAACCTTTTCAAATTCCGCATGGGGTGGTTCTACCTTTTATCTTACGACCGCACCTGCAGACGGTTCTGATAACTACTGTGGCAATAGAGCCGGCTGGACTTTTTTGGGATTTATTTATATAGCAGACTTTGGCGGCAGCGCCGGAGGAAGCATACAAGAGGTATCTCTAAACGATAAAATAGATGACCAGCTTAACGGCATAATCAACTATGTCAATGACCGGTGGACGGACTTAGGCGCTGATATAGATAAAGCAATCAGTATGGGTGATGCAATCGAACTAAGTCAGATACATAAAAATCTATTTCTTTTTCTGGCGAATTTCGTGATGGCTATCGTTTTTTCAATGTCGATAATTGAAGATTTTACAATGGGAATAGAAATAAATTTTAACATTGTTTTAAATCTTATTGTTCCTTTGATGTATACAAAGGTCTTCGTTGATTTTTCATATACGGCAGTCAGCATAATAGTCGGATTTTTCGGTCAGTTTATGCATGGAGTCGGTGTTGGGTTTGATGAGGTTCTGACAAATTTTGAAACCAACTTCATATCAACGGTAACTCCCGAAAATATATTTTTAGCCTTTCTTAATTCGCTTCCGATTTATTTAGTCTGCCTGATAGCCTTTGGAGTTGCAATAGTTATGCTTATAAAAATTTATATCACCTCTCTCTCCCTGGCTTGTCTTATTCTTTTTGCACCACCCTTTTTTGCCTGTCTTGCGGGACATCCCGGGAAACATATCTTTGAGAACTACATAAGAGCATTGCTTTCAACCGGTCTTAATATTATTTACATGTTTATCGTTATCACTTTGGGTTCAATATGGCTTAACAATGTTTCCATAGCATGGGGCAATACATGGTTTTTTGAAAACATTGTAAAAGCTGTAATCATTATGGCAATGGGATTTATGTTCATCAAGGCTCCAAGAGCTATTAAAAATTTGCTTTAGAAAGAAGGAAACATATGATAAAAGCACAGATATCCAAAAATGTTATAAAACGTAATCGAAACGGAAAAATGAACTTTGAAGCAAGAAGTCAAAGAAGCAAAATAATAATCTCAGCAGCTGTCAGCGCTGTATGCATGGTAATCACATACACACTGTTAAACAGCTTCTTATCATGGGATGTTTTAAGCTGGGTTTGTCTTGCAGAATTAACTGTATGCGTTTTTGCAATGGTCGTAAGAATAGACGGTATGAATATTTTTGAATTTTATTTTATAAGAATATTCGGAAAAAAAGATATAAGACTTTTTGATAAAAAATCTTTTTTGAATGACAGAGATAGGGGTGATAAAAAATGAGTTTATTTTCTTTTTCTAACGATAAACCAAAACGTCAGTTTTTAAATATAAAATCAACCAAAATCCCGAAATCATCACAGGACACGTTGGCATTTATTGAGGCTTACGAAAACGGTATTTTCAGAACCGCAGAAAACACATATTCATTGATATTTAAAATAGATAACATTGATTACCGCCTTCTGCGTGACCCTGAACAGAACAATATCTACAGGCTCTATCAGCAGTATTTAAATGCATTGCCATCTGAGGTTTGCTATCAGGAATTTTTAATGAATATACCGAAAAACTCAAGCAAACTCAGAAAAGCTATGATACCTGAGTATTCTCCGAAGAATAAGGAGGAAGCAGAGATATTCAAAAGCTATACCGAGCTTCAGGAATATTTTATAAAGGAATCGGAAAAATCCTCTGCAGAGAAAAAACTCATCGGGGTTCTTTCCTATACAGTTGAAGGAAAGATGGATAACGCTGAAGTTCTGTTGAAATACTATATAGAACTTCAAAGAAATCTACAGGAGATGGGAAGCAATGCAAGACAGCTTATGACTATGGAAGTTTTCGAGCTGCTCTACAGCTACTATCATCCATTCACCGCAGAGAATTTCTTTATTCCTCAAAAGATTGCAAGCCGTGGAAGTTCTTTAAAAGATTACATAGCCCCTTCATCTTTTGTATTTATGCCTACAGATGATTATTATAAAATGGGTTCAGCCTATGCAAGGATATTTTACCTTTCGGTTTATCCAAACGAATTGGCAGACAAGTTTATTTCGGACCTTCTGGACAACAGTTATCACATCTGCGTATCAAAGCACATTGTCCATGTTGACAAAGGCGACGCAATGACTCTAATCAAAAAAGAGATTTTTGACGTTGAAGAAAAAATTCAGAAGCGCATGAAAGACAACCATAAAGACGGCACAAACTTCATTCCTTTCAAATATCAGGAACAATCAGAAGAGCTTAAAAATCTTCAAAATCAGCTTTCCTCAAATGATACCCAGCTCTTCGAGGTTTCCGTGCTTGTAGGTATTTCGGCTAAAACTCTTGAAGAACTTGACAGTCTTACCACATTTGTTTTGGGCAAAGCCAAAAACAATCAGGTTGTTTTGAAGCCTGCTTCTGCAAACCAAGAGAACGCAATGAACAGTCTTTTACCCTACGGAGTTAACCACCTTACAAGTAAAAGCAGAAGCAACGTAAGTACATTTCTTCTTTCTGATGCGGTGGGTGTGCTTATTCCCTTTTCAGCACGAACCTATTTTGCAGAGAACGGCTTAAACTATGGCTTGAATGACGCTACAGGAGATGTTATTCTTCTTGACCGAACCGAAGAAATGAACTCAAACGGATTTATTTTGGGAACATCAGGTTCAGGAAAATCTCTTTTTTCAAAACTGGAAACCTTTGAAACTCACTTTAAACATCCTAAAGACTATGAGATTATCCTTGTTGACCCTGAAAAGGAGTATGTTCCCCTTGCCGATAAACTAAATGCTCAAGTGTTGAAACTGCGTCCCAACAGTCCTACAAAACTTAATGTCTTTGACACTAACATAAATTATATAGAGTCAGACGGCGACGCTCTTACTATGAAGTCAGAATTTATTATGACAATGGTAGAAACCGCCAAGGGACAGGTTTTGACAGCCGCCGAAAAATCAATGCTGGATAAATGTGTTAAAGCCTCATACCATGAATTCATGCTACATGACGGTGATGAAAAATATCTTCCCACACTTACAACTCTCTATGAAATTTTAGGCGAACAGAAAGACACAACAGCTACAGACCTGCAAAAGATTCTTGAGTTGTATGTAACGGGAAGCTTTAACAATTTCGCAGGACACACAAATATCGAAAGCACCTCAAACAGAATAATCATAGATATATCCGATATGGGACAGCAGCTGAGAACTGTAGGACTTCAGGTAATATTTGAATATCTGTGGCAGAGGGTTAGACAAAACCATCAAAAAGGAATAAGAACCGTTATAATCAACGACGAGATTTCATCAATGTTCCTTGACGGCAACTATTACGCCAATATTGACAGCTCAGGACAATTCTATCAGAAGATATTCAAACGTATCAGAAAGTACGGCGGTTATGTTACAGGTATCACACAGAATATATCACAGGTTCTTGACTCTCCTCAGGCGAGAACAATGCTTTCAAATGCCAGCTTTATCGTGCTTTTACAGCAGGCTGAAGACGACCTGGAACGAATTAAAAAGTTATTTAATCTCTCCCCTACACATTTAAGCTACATATCTTCCGGAAAGGTAGGAACAGGAATTATAATCTGCGGCAAAAAGATTATTCCTTTTTCAAAGGCTCTGCCGCCTGCGATTATAAAGACAAATGCCTTGTATAAGCTTTGCTCCACAAAATTCAATGAATAAAAGGAGAATTAAATGAAAGACGTTAATTTAAAAAATTTAAAAACAACAGGAGTGTACACACATTCAAATAAAAAACCGAAAGAAAAGAAGCATGACATCATCAGAGAGAAAAAATCTTTCTCTCTGGGACGAAAAAAAGACATGATAATTTCCGACAGCTCACAGGAAAACAGCCGTGATCGTCATCAACAGATGAAAGAATATCTCCTGTATAACTTCCGTATATCGGGAATTCATATTTATACTGTTGAAACACACCCTTTCAAAGCTAAACTTGTAATGGGCGAACCTCTTGACAATGAAGCTTTGATTATGAGTTATTACGCACATAACAACACTGAGGTTTTTACTTCTGCACTTGGTATTCACTCTCCGGAAGTAAAAAGCCGAATGATAACACAAATGTACATAGAATCCGTTGACTTTCGCAGCTATATCGGAAAAGACTACCTTATCATTTACGACAGTAAGATTTTGGAAGCATTTAGAGATAGAAAAGATATAAATATACTCATGGAGTACACCTACAAAAATTTGACTAATAAATTGAAACAGGAAGGAGTTAAGTAATGATAACCGTTACAGTACAGGGCAAAAAAAGACAAAAGAAAATAAATCTGTCCTCTATGCTGAATAAAATGCCCGATATAAATGTTGTATGCACAATGCTTACAATAGATGAAAAGTTCCTTGTCGATATTCAGGAAACCTATATGCCTCATTTGGTAGTTGTGGATTTTGACACTCCTATTAAAGTGCGTATGGATTTTTTTGATGTGCTGTCACTGTTAAAATTTAAAATCTCATCTCTGAGAATTATTCTGATAGCTTCCAAAACCTCAGTTGAAAGTTTTGGAAAAGATAAGTTTTATAAAAACTTGGAAAACGCTAAAATATATGATTGTGTAGTTTCTGATGATAACGATTTTGTTGAGGACAGACTGAGAAGAATAATAAATTCTCCATCCGCAACAGAATTTGACTTTGCAAAACCCGTTGTGAATGATGACAAAGACGAAGATACCATAACGGTTGTCTCTTTTCCGAAACAAAGAAACACTTTAAACAGAGATTTTGAAGATGTTCAATTAAACTCAAACATCTTCACCGATGATGGCTTTGATTTTAATGAGGACAAAGTAACCTACATCGACCCTGTTTCAGACATGACCGATTATTCTCAGACGGTAATTGGCGTCACTGCATTTAAGGATGATGATTTTTCTTTAGCTTACTGTTTAGAAATGGCATATTCATTAAAATCTTATGGTTCAGTTTGTATCTGCTCATCACACTTTGAAGCTTTAAAAAAATATCATTCAATAAAAGAAGAAACCTCGGGTATATCCTATAAAGATATAGATATTTATCCGAGGAACACTGAGGACGTAAGCAAATACAGGTTTGCAATAAGGGAAATTTTAAAGTCAGAGGATACTCAAGCTGATTTCTATATTCTTGTTTGCTCTGCCTATGAATGGGAATTGCCCGATCTTCAGGAATATATCAACAGCCAAAAGGAAAAAGATATCAACTATGTTTTCACTCATGTTGATAAAGATAGGTTTTTAAGTATCAATAAGATTTTACATAAATCAGGCAGAAAAGCGTTCCGTCTGGAATCAAGTGAAAATCCTTTTGAACCCTGCCCTTGGAACATAGACACATATTCATGCATTTTCAGCAGATATATTCCCTGCTTTGACGCTAAAAAAGGCATGTACAAAAAGAAAAGGTCAACGAGCAGCTGGCTTCACTGGGTGACCTTGTTTACTGTTTTATCAATTTTTATCGTTAGTATCATTTATATTTGCTTATTTATAAAAGATATGGAAATAACAGAAAATACAGAACAAAATGTTCCAGTGTTTTCCTATGACTTAAATCAAGATGGGAAAATTGATATATCTGATGTAACACTCCTTCAAGATATTTTATCGAGCAGTACAGAGAACGATATAAAAACCGGAACTGGTTCCGAAAATCTCACTGAAACAACAGAGGTAGTAGAACCTACAGTAACAACTGAAAATGTTACAGAAACACCGGAGCGCACAGAAACCACAACTAATGAAACAAACGAGGCTACACGATGAACGAAGAAAGTATTAAATGCCCTAAATGCGGATACCCAATATCAGAAAATAATCACAGGTATTATTGCACAAATAACGCCTGTGATTTCTTTATAGTAAAGTTTCTATGCGGCAAAAGAATAACAAAATCTCAAATTAAAATTCTTTGCGCAGGAGGAAGAACAGCAGTTATCAAGAATATGAAATCAAAGAGCGGCAGTCATTTCGACGCCGCTCTTTCCTATAACACAATCGACGGAAAAGTCGAATTTATTTTTTACTAAAGAAAGGAGGAATTATGTACTCAATACTATTCATCAATCTTTTTATTTTTTACCGCCTGTATTACCTTTATAGGACAAGAAAAGACTGCGGGCAATTCCCAAAAAAGAATAAGTACTTCATAGGAGCAGGACTGAGCGTTATTTTATCAGTCATGCTCTATTTGTTAATCGGTGACTACTTGGTTATTCCCGGGTTTATTTCTATTTTGGTTTTTGCCTGGCTTGAAAGAAGAATCGTAAAAAAGTCAAAAAATCAGGAAAGGAAAGGTTAAAAGATATGGGAGAGTTTAAAAGATATACAGACGAAGACATAGAAAAAGCAAAGTCCACCGACACATTAGATTTTTTAATGGAAAAGGGATACTATTTTCGCAAAGTCGGCAATGAGTATAAAGGCATAGAACATGACAGCCTCGTCGTCAACAAAGACAGACACCGCTGGTATTGGAACTCTCGTTCTGTTGGAGGGTATAGTGTCATTGATTTCTGTGTTAAAGTTGAAAGAAAAACATTTAGAGAAGCACTTGAGGAAATATTAGATTACTCACTGAAATACACAAATACTACCAATACAGCGTATCGTACTCATCTCTCATATGAACAAAATCAAGCTGAAAAAGGACCTCGAACAATAATTAATTGCCCAGAATTATTCGAGCAACAAAAACTGCTTTTATCAAAATTACCTAAATCTGAAAACGGAAAATTTAAAAGATTATATGCTTATCTTTGTAAAAAAAGAGGAATTTGTCCGGAATTGGTTCATGAGCTTATCACTACAAAAAGGATTTATCAAGATTTCAGAGGAAATATTATTTTTTTAGGATATGACAGATATTCAAAAAAACCTCAATATGCAGCGATTAGATGTACATCTGATAATAAATTTCGTGGAGATATAGAAGGAAGTAATAAAGAAGTTAGTTTTTTTATTGGAAATTACAATTCAAAAACACTTTGTGTCTTTGAATCTCCGATAGACGCCATGAGCTTTGCCACCTTACTTTTTAAAGCAGACCCAAAAAAATCATGGAAAAATGTAGGTTTGCTTTCGCTTGGAGGAACATCCCTTGTGGCTCTAGACCATTTCATCCAAAGTCACCCTGATGTAAAAAGAATTGTTTCTGCAATGGATAACGATGAAGCAGGGCTTAAAAGCAGCGAAAAAATCCAAGAAGTTTATGGCAAATCACATTCTGTTAAATTTTTAAATTTTTCCGGCAAAGATGTAAACGAAGCGTTGACAAAATTTCCATCAAGTCCGGTAACTCAGTCTGACGATATGCTGACTGCTTTTCAAAACTTCCAAGCAGAACCTGAGGTCAGTTTTAATCCCAATGAATATCAAACCAATACAATGACAAGCCAATATACGGCTGCACCCAAAATGAGAAGATAAAAAGAATGACCGTGGCACCTCTAATACCACGGTCAAATAGAAACTGACGAACAAACAAATACAAACAATGAATAAATCATAGCCTGTATTGCCTTGCCTCGTTTTTATTTTAAACTAAAAATTCTATATTGTCAATACATAGGAGGTGAAAATATGCTGAATTATTTTAAAATGCCAAACGATATATTCTCTTTAACAGCTACAGAATGTGCCGTGTTATCTGCTCTTTACAGCGTTCACAGCACATTTTTTATCAATGGCAGTACAAGACATTGCCTTTGCATAAAACAAGCTAATATCGCCGAAAAATGCGGTCTTTCCAGCATTGCCGCAGTGCGTAAAGCTATAAAGTCACTGTGCAATAAAGGGTTCCTGAGAATAGTCCGCCGCAATCTTAAAAGGGATGGCAATCTCGGCACATTCAGCTATTCACTTCCGGTTTTGACAAGAAGTTATTTCTTTGTACCACGTCACGTCCTTGGCAAGCTGCGCCCATCGGCTATGAAAGCGTATCTGTTCATCTGTAAATCAATCCAGAGCGTAAAACGCTTTGCATGGAACAGCTACACGGATATAGCTGAAAAACTTGGATGCAGCCGTGTAACTGCCATTAGACTTATCCGTCAGCTGGCTGATATGAAGTTAATTGAAAAAAGTAAAGTCAGAAAAGAGGACGGAAGCTATTCTGATAACCACTACAGACTCAGTGATGATACAGAGCAGACTTCCGAGCCGACAACAGATAATCTTGTATTGAATAGCACTTCTACAATTATTTATTCTGATGATTTTTCTTTTATTTCATGGGGTAGTATCAAAAAACGTCTATCTCTTATAGTACCCACAATCTATCTTCAGAAAAAAGAAATAATAAATTATATACATAACACTTCTTATATAATTTATATCAAATAATATGATTTTTCAACATATGACATGAAATGATATGATATAATAATAAAAATATTAACATGTCAACATACATTAACATATTTCCACGCTTGTTATTAGGTGTACTATGTTAATTGTACCAAAAACGGTACAGTTCTCATGATTTTGATAATTTTTTAACTAATATTATGTATTATCATTGACCAATATTTGCAAATATGCTACGATTATTTTAAAACAATCGTAAAATTTTTAAAAGGAGATGTTTTTATGAGTCAGAGATTTGTTATTGAAGAACACTCGGAGTACGTTCCGGAAACCAATCAGTTTTATACCACACAAACAATCAGGAAACTGCCCAGCCGTTGGGTGGCTTTGTTCCTCTGTTTTTTCTTCGGCATTGCCGGAATTCATCGAATGTATGTAGGAAGAGTTAAATCCGGTTTTTTGATGTTTTTAACAGGAGGTTTTTTCTTCCTTGGCTGGCTTTCCGATTTGCTTTTGCTGATAGTGGGAGAATTTAAAGACAAAGACGGAAGAATTGTCAAATAACAACTTTTAAGGACTTTTATTTTAAATTTGATATAATTAAAAAGCTTAAATAGAACTCAAAAGATGGATGTTGTTAAAAATGAGTTGTATAAAAGCTATGTGACCGGCTGTACCTCTTTTGAGAGTTATAGCCGGTCTTTTTTATATCGGAAAGGAGAATTTTTATGACAGAAAAAACATTGACAGAATATTACAAAACGGTTTGGCTTCCATGTAAAAAAATAGAGTTAAAACCAACCTCATACGATCGCCTTTACAGAACAGTAACCAAAAATGTAATTCCCTATTTAGGACATATTCCGATGTGTGAAATTGAACTTCAGCAACTGTTGGATTTCTTTGAATTTGTATATGGAACCTATTCCCTGTCCACCTCAAAGAAAATATACGAAGCTGTAAACGCCTGTTTTAAGTTTGCACAGTACATAGGAGATGTTCCCAATAATCCTATGCTACCAATTAAGAAACCAAAGAAAAATAATTTTTCCCCATCAAAGGAAAAATCAATTTTAACTCCCGAGGAAATCAAACGCCTTAAATTCGCCATATCAGTGAGAACCTATAAGAGCAGTCTTTTAGAGCCTTATATAGGCTGGGGATATTATTTCCTTCTGAACACAGGACTGCGCCCATGTGAGTTATTAGGTCTTAAATGGAGCGATATTAAAGGCGATTATATATACATACAAAGAAGCGTTGTTTCCTATCACGACGAAAAGAACGACAACTATGTGGTGCTTCTCCAAGAAACCCTTAAAACCTCAAGCAGCAGACGAAAAATCTATTTGAATAATAACGCTAAATATGCACTAAAACAAATTGCAAGTAAAACCAACCCAAAAGGTAAATTTATAATGCAGCACGAGGGAAAGATAGTAAAACCCGATATGTTAAGACGAAATTGGTACGCACTGTTAAAGGAAGCTGAAGTCACTCCAAGGGAATTGTATTGTCTGCGTCATACATTCGCTTCCCTGCTCTTCAGAGAGAACTGTGATATAAAATCCGTAAGCCATATAATGGGACACTCCAGCGTCCGCACAACCTACGACACCTATATCCATCTGTTTGAAAAAAACTACAAAGAAACCAATGTGCTGGATAGGATAATATAAAATATTCATGATAAAATTTATTGATATTATGGCAGTATACTGCTATAATATCAATAATAGGAGGTGTTCACTGTGTCAATCAACAATAGCAACGCACAAAATAAATTAACAAACTGCACTGGTGAAACTTCCAGTCGTTTGTAGAGAAGTACAAATCTATTTCCTTCCCAGTACAGTGCCTTGATTAGATTCTTCCGTCTGCCACAAAACAAAAACAGACTGTTGGTGAATGGATTCAGAGAAAACTCCTGCTGAACCATGGCTGCCAGACCATCAATTCCACGGCGCAAATCTGTATAACCGCAGACTATTTACACCTTGTCAGCTCCGCTATGTATGTCAGCCTCTGCTCTGGCAATTTTAACAATAACCGCAATAGTACTTCCAGATTTTGTCAAAGGAGTCACTTCCACAAAATAAGTCTCCTCGTGGTTGACGATTTCAAACACCTTTTTCTGCCATTTATAAAAGGTGGCTTCACAGATGTCGTTGTCCCCGCACCAGTTTTTCACGCTTTGTCTACTGTCACGACAGACAGAAATCCGCTTAGACCATACCGCCAGCTTATTCTGTTGATTCAGCGTTTATAATTCTCGGCTCATAATAATACCTCCATATCTACAACTATACAAAACTTACGTATACTATCCGCCAGTAGCATATACTGTACGCTGCTATATGCAGGTATTATCCCATATTTATCTCACCCACTCAAGTCGCTGGTTGATTTGACAGTTACTACCTTATCATCATTTTTATTAAATTTGGATACTACAGCGCCATTTTCCTGCAATATTGTAGAAAACTCAATTGGAACGATAGTAGCTTTAGTAATATTTAAACCATTTAGGTATATACCTGCCATAGGATACAATGTACATTTATTTATATAGTTAAAATTCAGATTATCTATAGATGGATCAAGATTCCATATTCTTATAGTACGATCATCTGAACCGCTGAAAAATGTAGAAGAATCAGGAGATAATGATATAGTATTAACCCAAGCTTCATGTTGTTCTAAAATATTTACACAATGAACATCATTAATATCTTTTATATCCCAAATACGTATAGTTTTATCAAATGAGCCGCTAAAACATTTATTCATATCTGAAGAAATCTTAATATCTTGAACAAGTCCAGCATGCCCTTTTAAAGTATTTAAACATTGCATAGTATTTGTATCCCAAATTTTAATTGTTTGATCACGAGAACCGCTAAAACATTTACTCCCATCTTTACAAAGTGCAATAGCCGTCACAGAGTCAAGATGACAACCACTAAAACTAGTAAATATGTTTTTTGTTATATCAAGAATTTTTATGGTCCCGTTAGATAATCCTATATAGCATTTAGTTTCATCAGATGAAAGAACCATTGAATCAATGGGAATAGAAATATTCCAAATCTTAGTACATATTCCACTATTGTCATTCAAATTCCATCTTCGTATAGTTCCATCACGAGAGCCACTGTAGCATGTACAATTATCATTGCAAATTGCGAGAGCAATAATATCATTAGTATGTCCTTCAAGTAATTTGTATGTCTCAGAATTCATATCATATACACAGATTTTTTGATCACGTGAACCACTAATACATTTAGAGCAATCTGGAGAAATCGCTAAACAAAAAACTGGTTTTAAGTGTTTATATATCACTTTTTTACATATTTTTCTATTTATATCCCAAACACGAACAAAACCATCATCTGTTCCGCTGAATAATAGAGATTTATCATTAGATAAAGCAAGAGTATTAACAGAAACAGAAACACCTTCCCAAACATCAATGCAGTTACCTGAATAAATATCCCAAACTCTAATAGAACAATCCCAAGCGCCACTAAAGAGCCTACTATCATTTGAAGAAATAGGTGAAAGAGCATAGATTGATCTATTATGTCCTTTCCAAACAACTATACATTTTCCTTTATCTACATCCCAAACTCGTATTGTATCGTCACTAGAACCACTATAACATTTAGAACCGTCTGGCGAAATGACAAGAGTATTTACAGATGCACTATGTCCCATCCAAACATCTATACATTCTCCTTTATTGATATCCCAAACTCGTATTGTATTGTCACTAGAACCACTATAACATTTAGAACCGTCTGGCGAAATAACAATAGTATTTACAGATGCGTTATGTTCTCTCCAAACATCTATACATTCTCCTTTACTGATATCCCAAATTCGTATTGTATTGTCACTAGAACCACTATAACATTTAGAACCATCTGGCGAAATGACAAGAGTATTTACAGATGCATTATGTCCCATCCAAACATCTATACATTCTCCTTTATCGATATCCCAAACTCGTATTGTTTTATCATCAGAACCACTAAAGCATTTAGAACTATCTGAAGAAATAGTTATAGTATTTACTGGAGCAATATGTTCATGCCAAATATCTATAGTGGTTCCTGTATTAATATCCCAAATCCTTATTGTTTCATCCTTTGAACATGAAATGATTTTTTGTTGCTCTCCAAATATTATAGTGATATCCTTGACCGCATCATAATGCCCTTCTGGTGTAAATGTTTGATTTGAAATTTTTGTATTTTCCAATAAATTCATCGATGTAGGTAATTTAATTATTGCTTTTTCCGATATGTGGTAACGATGTAAACTAATATTTCGTAAATCTAAATCACTAAAATTAATTTGACTAAAATCATTTTCTTTTAATCTACTTTGCAATTCTAACATATTTCGTATTGCGTATACATTTGTTGAGGAGATACGATTTATATCCCAGAGAGTTTCTGCAGTTTTGTTTTCAGAAGATTCGTATTTTAATAATTCAGAAACAAAGTTCATAACATAATAGTTAATCGGACTTTTCCATTCAAAAGGTAACAATTTTTTAAACTTTGCAGTAATAGTCTGATTTAACAAATATATAGCCGCAAAACAATCACGAAACTGCTGATGCATAAGTCTAAGACTAGTCTTTTCTTTACCTGAATTTTCATTAATACATTCTCTAAATATATTTAAATTCTGAGTTAATACTTGATATACTGTAATGTATGTCGGTAACCCTTTTAATTCCCCGCATTCTTCAAATACAGATTTGATATGGATTGGACGTTCTTCCTCAGATATATCAGCCCATTTATTTAGTGCTTGTTTTATATATTCTATCAATTCTTGTTTTTCTAAGAAAAACTTATTGCTTTTTACCATATTCCAAGAAATAAAAGGTGTAATATATTCTGTGATTAAAACATATAACGAGGGATCACGAGTTTGTAACCAAGAGCGATATAACTCTTTTTGTAAAAAATTCCAAATAATGGTTCCTGCAGTATTTGCAGATTTCCATTCCAAGGGAAGATGACTATTACAGTTCTTTTTTACTGTTTCAGTTTGTGCATAAAGGGTTAACATTAATGGATAATTAATTACTTTCCATACAGAGCTATCTTTTGGTGGTAGGGGAATTTCTATTCGTTTTAAATATTCCTCTATAGTGTATTTATATAGTTCTATAAGTTTAATAGAACTAGCTTCTGTCAAACCTATATATTTACTAACGTCAAATCGAGAAGCAACAATAATTTGAATACCAGGTTTACGAGCCCATATTTCAATGTCTCTTGCAATTTTCCTGTTGATATCTTGAGATACTTCATTAAAACCATCAAGTAACATTACTAATCTAGGTCCATCTTTCCATGATTTCATTACTAAACGCATTAGTTCTTCATAATCTCTATTATTGTAGCCTAAAACTTCTTCTAATAAGTATTTATCAATACTATTTTTATATTCTTCTACTTGTACCTCATTTAAGGGAATGTATACTACTGGCACATCATGCGGTAATATATCTCCTTGTGATGTTAAAGAAAGTAAAGCTACTGTTTTTCCTATGCCACCTTCTCCTTCTATAAGTAGATGATTCTTATGTTTGCTATACCAACTATCTTTAAAAAAATCACTCAATGACTTAATTTGTTGTTTTTCCTTTACGATTCCATTAGGGGAGAATTTTAATTGAGAAAATCCTTTAGGATATAGCAATGGGTCTATTTTCATAAGCTGAAAACTTGGATGATTTTTTCTAATATTATTTAATCGTGTCATTAGAGTAAAGTATAACGAACAATTTATATATGAATACATAGGATGATGTCGTATATCCTGTATACATTCACGAAGTTCTATACCTGAATCTTCTCTTTCCCAACGTAAAGGTTGTACCATAAATTCACTGTGCTCATCCCATATATAATACATAACACCAAATTTAGAGTATTCGTCATCAGTAGTAGCAGCTAGTTTATCCGCTAAAATATTAGGCCAAGTTTTTTCTTTATCTTGCTTACGGTTAATATAGTAATCATGGTCATCATTAAAATTTGCTATATGCTGATCTCCTGCTAGATATGCCCAAACATTATGTTGATTAAACATTTGTATCAATTGATGGCGATGTGATTCTTGCAAATCAAAAAAACTATGATGTCCAATAACTATAGTAGGAAGTCTTAAATCGATATTTTCCCATATATTGTCTGCACAAGCAGAGTTTACATCTACTATTTCAGGGTGATTGCGTTTTCCGTCTGATACTAAAGCTGTGTTCAAATGCAATATGTTAATTTTATCATTCCAATTACGTACATGTACCGCTTCAGGATTAACATTTCCAGTTTTATAACAATCTCCCAGTAATTCTCTAGTCATATCACTGTAATCCCGAAAGACTTCTAGTAAATCTGTAATAGAACAGTTTTTCTTTTCTAACATAGAGTAAATAGAGTTCTCTTCTGAATCTATGAAACATTTTTCAATTATTTCTGTACGATTTATTTTTGATAATTTTTGATTTACATCATGGTTTCCAGGTACAAAAAAGAAATCTTTCTTTAATTGTAAATTTAAAACATTACTTAATTTTTTAATAAAGACTTTAGCTGATGTATAATCCTTTATATCCCAAAAATTATGAAAATCGCCAGTAATAATAACAAAATCAGCTTGTATTTTTCCTTTGATGCAAGAACTAAATAGAGCACGCTGGAGATTTGATTGTTCAGGGTCCGGGTTATCACCAGGTTTTAGATGCAAATCAGAAATATGAAGCCATTTTATCATAAAATCACCTTCTTTTATTTAATTAAATAGTATCACTAAAAATACAAATACATTTCTCTGTTATTTGAAAATGGTTATTACCACATTAGACGCCATACACCCACTTGGGTATAGTTGTATCATAAAAATAAGTAACATATAAAACAATATCTTTATTATGTTGAATCCTTGAAGTAAGATAAGTTATAATTTTAATATTA
>ERZ779866.1446-NODE-1446-length-23956-cov-3.848291_pt1 | contig 23956 bp, 19 predicted proteins | sample MGYA00511248_ERZ779866 | MGnify/ENA primary metagenome ERZ779866 (study PRJEB29588, sample SAMEA2155758) | human gut metagenome | biome: human gut; feature: human-associated habitat; material: faeces | place: Denmark | collected 2008/2010 ... | reverse complement strand
AGCCAGTCAAAGCCAAGCCATACATCATGAACAAGAAGATGAGGTAGCTCATCTTTTGACCGCCGTTATAGCGACCTTGCGGGGGAACTTCTTCAGGACCAAAGGGGATCTTGAAGAAACGGCGGGGATAGCCACCGAAATTCCGGAACCATTTGATGGTATTCATGTCCCAGGTCAATAAAGCATTGAGCATTGCAGCAAAGCGATGCGGAGCAAAAACGAGGAACCCAATCAAATTAAAGGTATAGACAACAGCGATGCCAATGTGCCAAATCATTAAATTATTGGCCGTTTCGTCAGCTAAGTTGCCGAAATACACCGCCACACCTGTAAATAACAAGGCAAACCAAGTGATCGCATTGACACCGTGGAAAACTTTGTCTGCAGGGTGGAATCGTAAAATACGTTCAGCCATTAGTGTTTACCTCCCAAAAGAGCCAAGTCGACACGAGGCGTGTAGTGGGTATGTAGCAGTTCATAAGCCAAGCCATCAACCGGATCCGTGCGCATATCTTTATAGAAACGCAACACGGAAGGATTCTGGTGCGAATTGGTCAAGCCGTTTTCTTGGCAAATTTTGTCATCGCGGTACAAACCGGCCTGACGGGCTTTAATGACATCGGAACGACGTTGGAGGAGGTCAACAACGGCATAGCCGGTGACGCCAATAGCCAAGGCCGTGACGCCGACGACTTTCAAAAAGCCGCGACGACCCAACATCATCATTGTTTGGCGTTCGGTATATTCATACTTGCGCATTTAAATCTCCATCCAATTAAATTTGCATCGGAATTGGCAAGGTGGGGTTAAGCCACGTTGCGCTATCGGTGCGAACCGGTTGACCACCACCGTTGACACAGCCGCCAGGGCAGTTCATGACTTCAATGAAGTGATAGCGATTCTTGTCTTCCTTGATGCGACGCAAAACGGTTTCGAGACCTTGCATGGCACCATTTACCACACAGACACGTACTTCAAAGGTCTTGCCACCCAAAGCCTTGATGGGGACGGGAATCGTTGCTTCCACAATCGCATTCGTATGACCGCGAACCACCTTGATATTCGGATCCTTGAGTTCTTCGCCAGACAAAACGAAATACGCAGTACGCAAAGCGGCTTCCATCACACCACCAGAGGTACCGAAAATCGTACCAGCTCCCGTGTAAATTTCCATCGTGCCACGTTCGCGAGTCTTCGGTAATTCCAAGGGATTAATTCCCTTGCGGCGGAAAATTTCAGCAATTTCACGAGCCGTTACAACAGCATCAATATCTTGGAAAGACGGGGTGTTCGCAGGGATACGACCGGTGTCAACACAGTGTTTCCAAGCAGAGTTCATCTCGGGGCGTGCGGCCTCAAAGATCTTGGCAGTGCAAGGGGTAACTGCCACCACGTAGATATCGCGAGGGTCTTTCTTCCAAACGTGTTCTGCAGCCCAGGTTTTTGCAATGGCGCCGCCCATCTGAATGGGGCTTTTTGCCGTCGACAAGTGGTTGAGCAAACCAGGATGGAATGTTTCGCAGTTTTTAACCCAAGCCGGACAGCAACTGGTGAAGTGTGGGAACGGGTGGTGAGAGGCTTTTTCCAACTCAGGACCACGTTCGCCGAGGACCCAGTAGCGGATCTTCTTAACGAATTCCATTCCTTCTTCAATGATCGTTTGGTCAGCAGTTTGGTTAACGTCGTAAGTGACAAAGCCAGCCTTTTCCAAGGCATTGACAAATTGTTCTGTCACGAGATCACCGGGTTTACCGCCAAATTCTTCGCAAATAGACACACGAACCGCAGGCGAAGGGTGCGCGACCACAAGCTTCGTCGGATCGTCGAGCATTTTCATGACTTCATCGACAAAGCTCATTTGTTCAATTGCATTGAAGGGGCATGCAATTAAGCATTGACCACAAGATAGGCAGGCATCTTCGCGAATGTGGTGAACAACACCCAACCCACCCGAGATGGCATGGACTGGACAAACCTTACGGCAGGTATCACAACCAACGCAGTTATCTTTGTTGATCTGAATAATCCCGCGCAATTCACCTTTTCGGAGGTTGCCAACGTATTCAGGTCCATTTTCTCCGTGCGCATTGGGCGGAGGAGCAAACGTCGTGACCGATATCGTTTTTGACATGTTTAAATCTCTCCCAAGATTCAATGAAAAAAGAATTGATCCCATCAGCCCGATGAATATCGTTTTGGTCCGTATCGGCCTTAGGGAATGTACGTACAATTCCTAGAATTGAAACCGCGCTCAAAAGAGCGCAACTTCAATTTTGGTAGGAACTATAAGGAAAAATAGATGCAAAAGCCAGCCTCTTCCGCTTAAATGATATACCTCTTAAGAGGTATGACTGGCTTACATATCTATGGCTGAAAGCGGTTTACGAAGTTCCGCGCGAATATTATCCATGCCAGAATAAAATGCTTTCATCATAACAAGTCCCAGGAATTTTCCTGCGTCTGTCACAATGAGATTGTCGGGGTCGTTCGGATTGTCTTTGATTGCACCGATCGCTTTGAGCCCCAACATTTCCTTAAAAAGCACTCTATCCAAGTTTACGTGGTGCACGTCACGGAAATACTTACGAGACAAACGAGCAGAGAACAATCCCAACAACAATCGATATTGAAGGACGGATCGCTTGTCAAAGATACGACGTCGCTCTACTCCCATCTTGCCACTAGCGATGCGTTCGTTATAACGGCGTAAGCTAAAGGTATTAACGTATAGAGAGTTTCCTAAAAAGCTGAAGGCGCCAGATCCCACACCTAAATACTCATCATGATCTACAACGTATTCGTCAAACCCTTCGTCATGAGTTCTGCCGAATGTCCATGACGTTAATTGGTTATAGTGTTTGCCCAATGTATTTAAAATGATTTGATATTGGGCTGCAAGATCTGCGCTTGGTGCTGCAATCGTATTTCTGACACTCTTTTTCGTTTGGGTTGTAACCATAAGAGGGTAAGTAGTAATTTGGCGTGGATTTAATTTCATGATTAAATCCATGTCTCGTTGCAATACCGCCTCGGTTTGTCCACGGAAACCGAAAATCATGTCCACATTACAAATTGGGAAAAGTTCCTGAGCCGCTTGGATCCGTTCGAAAATTTGCTCGCCACTGCCGAATTTTTCGTATCGATCAATCATTTTGAGAATATTGTCATCGAAACTTTGCACTCCGATGGACATCCGGTCAACCAAACCTTTGAGGTTTTTGAAAGAGGAGGTTGCCAAGTGTGCGGGATCCGTTTCACACGATACTTCTTTAATCGAAGGAAATAGTGTTCTCGCTAACTCAATGGTTTTGATGAGCTCATCCTCAAGAATGGTTGTCGTTCCTCCGCCAATGTATAACGATGTAAAGTCATAACCGAGGTCCTTAGCCATTTGCATTTCTTTACGCAAAGAAACAAAGTATTCCCGGGCCTTGTATTCTTTAAAAATAAAGCGGTGGAATGTGCAATAAGAACAAAGCGTATGGCAAAACGGAATATGCGCGTACATCATGTACTCATGCCCTGGTTCGGGAGCGGGATGCCGATCCAAGATGACAGTATCAAGAACAAGGTCCCGCTCGATGTAGTATTTCATGATGCGGTCTGTCAATCCCACCACCCAATCGGGTAACAACTTATTTTGTTCAGCCATTTCTATTTCCTAAATTCTTTAATTTTGATTCGCCATTTTAGCGGTGCCCAGCGTAAAGAGCCTGTATTTGCGGTGCGTATTTTTCATTCAAATTTTTACGCTTAAGCTTCAACGTCGGTGTTAATAGCCCATTGTCGATGGTCCAATGTTCAAACGTTAAGTGCACGTTACGAGGCAAGGCGTACTGAGGAAAATCTTTAACCGCTGTTTTGATACGCTTCAGAATAGCATTTTTCGTCACAGTAGCCATCAAGCTTTCGGGGTCGTCAGGGTCAAGATCTAATGTGGCTGCAAATTGATTCCATTCGTCTTTGTTTAAGGAGACAATGGCAGAAATAAAAGGACGGTTCTCTCCAATCACATATGCCTGCTCAAATAGGGGATCCATTTCAATTGCAAGCTCGAGATCCACAGGTGGAACCTTTTCCCCAGTGCTCGTCACAATAATTTCTTTGATTCGACCGACAATTTTGAGAAAACCATCTTTATCAAAGGCGCCGACATCACCAGTTTTGAACCAACCATCTTCGGTAAAGGCTTTTTGAGTATCTTCGGAACGGTTCCAGTAACCTTTCATAATGGATGGAGACTTAACCTGAATTTCGTTATCTTCCCCAAGGCGAACATTGGTTTCTGGCAATGCTTTGCCAACACTATCCGGATGATTGTATGTTGGTGAATTACCCGCAATAATCGGACTTGACTCCGTCATGCCGTAGCCTTGGATAATAGGCAATCCCAGCCCGCAGAAAACTTTGGCAACTTTTGAATTCAATGCTGCCCCTCCGCTAATGGCAATACGCAACTGTCCACCAAATTGACTTAGCAAAGTCTTAGAAACCATGCGATTCAATACGGGCCAAATCAACTTGTCCAGTAACGTTGGTTTTGAGCCTTCGATGCCGTATTGTTGGCAAAAGCGTTTCCAACCAATTTCCACAGCCCAGTTGAAAAGGAAGCGAACTGTACTCGAACTTCGATTCAGTTTATTTTGCACTTTTGCATAAATTCGTTCGTAGATGCGAGGGACAGAAATAATGACGTTTGGACGCGCTGTTCGAAAGTCTTCTGCCAACAATTGAATCGATCGGTTAAATACAATTGTGCAACCCATGCCAAGAGCAAGGTAGTAACCCGCCATGCGTTCAAAAGTGTGTGATAGCGGTAAAAATGACAAGAAAACATCACCAGGCTGAGGATTGGGCAAGACAGTGGCTACTGTATTGATGACATTGCGAACAACATTTTTGTGGGTGAGCATAACGCCTTTAGGGCGTCCGGTTGTACCTGATGTATAAACAATCGCTGCGAGATCTTCCTCTTTAGGACCTGTTGGTAGTTGTGTGACGTCATGACCAATCGCGAGCCAATTTTCCAAATCCCAAAGTTTGGCAGAGCAATTGCGGGGAGCTGGCGCAGATTCGTCTGTAAAAATAACGTGCTTCAGATTCGGCATCTCGATGCCGGTCAAAAAAATTGAATCCCAACGGCTTAGGCGGTTTGTAACTAAAACACTCGCTTGGCTGTCCGCAAGGATAAAAGCGCTGGAGCCCGCGGTATCGATGGCATGAAGTGGGACCGGTGTGTAGCCATTAGCTAAAGCCGCTTGGTCACAGCAGACAGCATCAACTCCGTTTGGCAGCAAAATGGCGATGCGAGTACCTTTGACAAAGCCCATTTTGGCAAAGGCTTTGCGCCATTGGGTGATTCGGTCATTTAGGTCCCGGTACGATATACGCTCCCAGGAGTTTGTACGTCGATCAAATTGGCGCAATGCCTCTGTGTGGGGTGCAACTGCTGCACGGGCTGGGACAAATTGATCCAATGTTTTTAACTGACAAAGTGCCTCGTAACGGCTCTGTGACGTATCTTTCACAATATTCCTCTGGTAATGCCAAAAAAGATGAGTGGATTTTAACTCACCTGCGCCGTTTTAATCCCAACAGGCTAACTTGGTCGGCGAATGGTGTTTAGTGACTATTTTTGCTCACTTTGCATTCGTTTGGTTTCTAAAAATTCCCAGCGCTGATAGCCCTCGTCAATTTTGATCTGCAGGCTTTCAAGCTTGTCGGCATTGTTTTTAATTTCTTCAGGTGTACATCGACTAAAGTAGTCAGATTCATTCATTTGGGCTAGCAAGGCATCACGAGTTTGCTCCAAGCTGATTAATCGCTCTGGTAATTCATTAAGTTCTTTGTTTTCCTTAAAGCTCAACCTGATTTTTTCAGGTTTGGCTCGCTTAGGGATAATTTTGGTCTGAACAACCGTCTTCGGTTCTTCTTTGGGAAGCGGGCGGTACCTTAACCAATCTGAATATCCACCAACATACTCTCGCCAAATGCCTTCACCTTCCGGAGCCAACACTTCGGTGACCACATTGTCCAGAAAGCGTCTGTCATGGCTAACCAAAATCAAAGTCCCGGGGTAATTTTGCAGTGTTTGTTCCAAAAGCTCCAATGAGTCAATATCTAAGTCGTTTGTTGGCTCATCTAGGACTAATAAGTTGGCCGGCAAAGCAAAAAGTCTTGCTAGCAATAAACGATTTCGCTCTCCGCCTGATAGGTTGGCAACTGGGACATTTGCTCGACGAGGAGGAAACAGAAAATCAGCGAGATAGGCCATAATGTGCTTTTTCGCATTACCGACTTCAATCCATTCACTACCGGGCGAGATTGTTTCTGCAACGGTCTTGTTAGGATCTAATTGGGCTCGAAGTTGGTCAAAGTAAGCGATTTGTAGGTTAGTGCCTAACTTGACCGATCCGCTATCGGGTTGCCTTTTGCCAAGGATTAGTGAAATTAGCGTGCTTTTACCAATCCCATTATGACCGATAAGTCCCAACCGATCCCCTCGAAGCAAACGGAAATTCAGGTTGCGAACTATCGTCTTTTCTCCAAAAGATAGGTTGATATTTTCTAGCTCAGCAACAATTTTGCCGCTTTTTGTCCCTGCATCAATATTTAAATTGATTTGTCCAATACTTTCTCTTCTAGCGGCCCTCTCTTCACGAAGTCTTTCCAGACGACGTACGCGTCCTTCATTTCTCGTGCGACGCGCCTCAATCCCCTTTCTTATCCAAACTTCTTCCTGAGCCCAAAATTTATCGAATTTTCGTCTTTCTGTTTGTTCAATCTGAAGCTGCTCTTCTTTTAGCGTTTCATAAGCCGAAAAGTTACCCGGGTAACTTCTGAGCATTCCCCGATCCAATTCAACAATCCGAGTGGAAACAGCGTCCAGGAAAGCCCGGTCATGCGTGATAAGCATGACGGCTTTATTTCCACGGTATTCGGAACGTATCCAATTTTCCAAAGTTAGAATGCCGTCAATGTCCAAATGATTGGTCGGTTCATCAAGCAGCAGCAGATCGTTTTCTCTGGCAAAAGCCAGCGCCAACGCCGCGCGTTTGCGCTCTCCACCGGAGACGCTGTCTGGACGACTATTTCCATTCAGATTGAAGCGGTGAAGATATTCCTCCAACCGGGCTAAAAATTGCCATTTTTGTCTCTCATCGGTGCTTTCATCAAATTGAGCGCGAAAAAGCAAGGACTGCAAGAGCGTATCTGCCTTTGGCAAGGCAGGTTCTTGCTCAACATATTCAATTCGAAGGCCATCCTTAACCGTTTTCTTTCCGTCATCAAGTCGATCAATGCCAGCGATAACTTTTAGTAAGGAACTTTTCCCTGTGCCGTTTCGTCCGATTAGACCAATACGCTCACCTTCTTGAATAACTAAGTCAGCCTTGTCCAGTAGGGGTAAATCTCCAAAGGCAAGCTCTGCGGCTTGCAAAGTAATAAGAGTGCTCATTATTGCAAAAAATGTTACCGGTCAATGGGTTCAATTAGCTTTTGTGCCGAAATGGCTCGGATCTTGCTTGGCTCGATGATGGCTGGCTGCGCATGACGAACAACTTCCGCGCTTGCGTCAGCATTTAAGTAAAGTTTGCCAGTGTCTCCGTTAAATTCAATTTGTTTCTGCCAGTGCATCCACTGGGTTGCTAAGCGAAACGCGTCGGTACCAAAGGCGTACAGTCGTCTTTCCAATGCGTCTTTGGGGATAGTATCGGACGCCAAATTGGCCGGGGGGGCACCTGATTGGTTTAAAACGAGCGGAGCTTCGACAAGGCCGACATTACGAAGGTCATACGTTAATGAGGCAATGTAACTTTGGCTAGTGTCTCCAGGATTTACAAGGCTTGTGCCCCATGCCCTTGTCAACCTTGGCAGGCGCGGTGTGACTAAAGCCGCTGTACGAGAGTCCATGGCAAGCAAAGCGGCAAAGTAAGGGGGTTCGGCAAAAGCGAGTTGTGCGCGATATTCTGACATGAGCCGATCATTGCGAGCTTTAACACGATTGTAGTTGTAGGGATCCTCTTTTCTGTTCGGTAAGGCTTCTAGTTTGGGTTTCGCTATGTCAGATTGAAGGCTTTCGTAAAAGCGAGGTTGGTTCATTAACTCTTGGGTTAGTTGCACACGTTCAAAAGGAATCTGTGCTGCTTGCAGTTCTTGAGCATAAACATTGGCGATACGTTGTTCTAGCGGAGTTGATACCTCAAAAATGATCACTTTTGGCTTTTCGCCTTTGGAGTTTGTCGCGGGAAGGGCGGCAATCGCAATTTGAGCAATTTGTTTGGCCTCTTCTTCTGCAGACAGCGAGAAATTGATCATTAATTTGGGAGAAAGCCCGGTTTGTTCTGATCGGTTGAGGGCTACAACAGGTAATGGCAAGAAATTTAACCGAGAGACTTCTGCCACTTCATCTCGGGTCATCGGTCCAATAGCGACAACAGCACCCATTAGTGCCGCATCTTGCAACTGAGACATGGCATTCTGTCCAGCTTTTCGGTGCAATGGGAGTATTTCGACTGGTGTTCCAGCTTTGTTGTTTGCGGCTTCAATTCCTTTGATGATGGCGTCATTAATTCCATCGAAAGGGCTGTTTACTGGCGGTAAAATCACGGCAATTTTAGGGATGTTTACTGCTTGCGCGGTTGACGTTGTTGCATCTGTCTGAACGGGAACACTCAAGGAAAGTCCTGCGGTGGCGGGGGATTGGACAGATGGTGTCGATAGAGCATTCGGTGTTTCGACGCCTTCTTTTGTCGTAACCTCTGTAGCATTAGCTTCAGTTTTAGCCGACACGACTGGAACTGCTGAAAAAGACGAGGTTACGCCGAATGAAACAGCCGACTGTGCGAGGCTTTGTGAGCCAAAGGCGGCTAAAATAGCCACGCTGAGAACATGCAATAACGAACGGGTATTCACGATGTCATCCACTTCAAAACAATGGTCAGACCAGACTCTAATGATTAAAGCTGGTTTGGATACACAGGTTTTTCCGGATTCGTCACTGTATATCATCGGTTTGCCAATTGGCAACGCCGCAGACATCACATTAAGGGCTCTTTGGGCGCTTAGCCTAGCCGATGTGATCGCAGCCGAAGATACACGTGAAACAAAAAAAATACTGGAAAGATTTTCGATTTCTGTGCCCACTGTCAGCGTGCGCGAGCACAACGAAGTCGCTCAGTCCCATATGATAATTGAACGATTACAAAAGGGCGAGCGAGTCATGTTGGTGACTGATGCTGGAACACCGGCAGTTTCTGACCCAGGCTCCCGAGTTGTACGGGCTGTGATGCAGGCTGGTTTTCGGGTTATTCCGATACCGGGTGCAAGTGCTGTAGTCACGGCATTATCAGCAGCAGGCTTGGAGCCAGGAGGTTTTCATTTTGTTGGTTTTGTCGCGCCTCAATCGAAAGCTCGTCGTGAAGCCTTACAGCAACTAGGTGCGCTAAAAGAAGCATTTGTTCTTTATGAAGCTCCTCATCGAGTTAAAGATCTGTTATGTGACTTGGCAGAGTGTCTAACCCCTCAAAGACGGATTGTCATTGCTAGGGAAATTACCAAAAAGTTTGAAACCTTTACGACCCTTGCAGCTGCCGAGGTTAAGCAATGGGCAAACGGGCATGAAGCTCGGGGTGAGTACGTGATCTTGGTTGATGCTGAACCGGAGCAAAGTGAAATTGAGTTGACGGCTAAGGATCGGGCCTGGTTATTAGCTTTGGCTCAACAAATGCCGCTTTCAAAAGCGGCGGCTATTGGTGCCAAGATCACTGAATTGAAACGTGACTACCTCTATCACTGGCTTATGCAACAAAAGGGAGCGAAGTCAGATTAAGGATTTTTTTAGGGGATCTTTTGGCATCTTCTTAAAATCATAAATGCTCGGATCCATAAGGTGTGAAGGAGACACTCGTGTCATACTCATTAGAACGTTATAGGTACGGCTGTCAAAATGAGTGTCCCATTCACGAATCAACATTTTCATTTCCGCTCTCTTTTTATTTTCAATTTTTCGGCAGATCTCCTTTGAGATAATCGGATAGTGGTGGTATTTCACCCATCGTTCAATTTCGTATTCGCGAACGTAAATCAATGGGCGAATGACGATGTTGGCTCCGTCATCACTGCGTAGAATGGGGGGCATCCCCTTTAGCCTTCCACCATAAAACATGTTGAGTAAAAGGGTACTGACAGCGTCATCCATGTGATGACCGAGAGCGATTTTGGTTACTCCCAATTCTTTGGCGACTCGATAGATGATCCCTCTGCGAAGTCTAGAGCAAACTGAACAAACGTTTTGTCCTTCTGGAATAACCCGCTGTACGATGGACCAGGTGTCTTGATCTTCGATGTGGAAAGGAACGCCGATTTGTTTTAAATAGTTCGGAATAACTTCTTTTGGAAAATTCGGCAGATGCTGATCGACATGTACGGCAATAAGTTCAAAAGGAACTGGAGCTCGTTTCTGAAGTTTCATGAGGACATCCAATAGAACGTAGCTATCTTTGCCGCCAGACATGCAGACCATGATCTTGTCTCCTCCTTCGATCATGGAAAAATCAGCAACAGCTTTACCGGCAAGCCGCATAATTCGTTTTTCGTTTTTCTTTTCAGAGACCGATTTTTTGTTTTTAACCTCCTGTGACTGATTTCCAGCCTTTTGAGGCAATTGGGGAGTGAGAACAATGTTTTTTTCAATCATGGGCTTCTTTCATCTTAAAAATTTCTATACCGGCACTGGTCGCAGTGGGATAGGCTTGCGTTTTTTCGCTCCGTACAAGCACCGCTTTGACAAGGGGGTGCCGTAGTAGAAAATGAGCGATTTTATCGACAAGTGTTTCTTGTAAAGCAAAAGGTTGTTCCTTCAAGACCCTGTCAATTGTTTGAAGCACTAAATCGTAGTTATAAGCCTTTTCCAACTGATCGTCTTCTGCATGTGTTCGCACATATACCTCAATATTGAGTAACACAGGTTGAGGAGCCTGTTTTTCGTGCTCGTAAGCTCCAATGAAGATCTCGCGCTCAATGTCTCTTAAAATAATTCGTCGACAATGTCGTAACTCAGGAACCAGATACCATGTCACAGGATAGCCTCCTTAAGAGCTCGTAATCGAGCCTGATAAATAGAGTTGGCAATTGTACGTTTATTTTCCGTTTCCCGAGCAATTCGTTTGGTGTCAATTGAGCTGGCCACTTCAAGTGCTCTCTTTGCTTTTAAGTCATCGTAACTTAAAACTAATTTGGCCACCGCTAAAAGCGATTGATAGCGTTGAGGTCTTCTGAAGGCGTCTGCCTTTTGCATTAAGTTAAGCAAACCCTCGGGAGAGTTTTCAAATTGGTTTTTTGTACGATGCCACAGGATCATTAGGTCCCGGATTTCAGCGGTTGGCTTAATTTTCTCGCAAAAGCCATTGAGGGACTCCTCACTTGGGATCAGGTCACTTAAAACGGCAAAGCGAACTAATTCTGAGCTCTGAATGTCAGCGGATTTTTTTAGGGTAGACAGTTGAGCCGGATTGATGGGGACTTCTGCAAAAAGGCGTTGCCAGCAGCCACATGCCTGTAATGTCTGTATGAATCGCTCTGGAGCATTAGCCATCAGAGCTCGTCGCATTTCTTTAAATATTCGTTCGCCAACGAGGCTATCCGCCTCACCACTATTCACCATATTTGTCATCAGTTGCATGGTTGATTCAGCAACGGAAAATTCTTTAAATCGAGCGGCAAATCGTGCGACACGCAAAATTCTCACAGGATCTTCGGAAAATGCTTCAGAGACATGGCGAAAGCATTTGGCTTTGATATCTTCAACACCGCCATAGGGATCAATCAATTGGTTTCCCTTCATCGCAATGGCGTTAATGGTCAAGTCTCTGCGTTTTAAATCTTCTTCCAGCGAAACGTCTGCTTGGGCGTAAAAGCGAAAGCCATGATAGCCGCGGCTTATTTTCCTCTCGGTTCGTGCCAGAGCGTATTCCTCATGTGTTTGAGGGTGTAAAAAAACAGGGAAATCTTTGCCGACAGGCAGAAAACCTTGCTGTAACATCTCATCGGGGCTTGCGCCAACAACGACCCAATCACGATCACTGGGTTGGATTGGATATCCCAAGAGCTGGTGCATTAGCAAATCGCGGACATATCCACCTACCAGATAAGTTTGCATTAAATCGGTTCCTCCAAGTCATCAAGTGTTTTGGGTGAAATGACGCCAAGCCAACGATTGAAATCCTCAATGGGTTCTTCACCATGACTGGCGTATTCCACTGTGTTTGCTAACACATTTTGCACATAACCCCTCGTTTCAGTAAAGGGAATTGTTTCAATGAAAATGGTCGCTTCTATCGGTTTTGTAAGTGTCGCTCGCCATTGTTTGGCTCGTTGAGGACCGGCGTTGTAGCCCGTTGTTGCCAAAATAACGTTTTGGTCTAGTCGATCCAACAAGGAGCGGAGATAATAGGTTCCAAATTGAATATTGGTGTCTATCTGGTAAATATCATTGCGCTGAAATGTCGTTTGTTCGAGTTGTCTTGCAATCCATTGAGCAGTCGCTGGCATAATTTGCATTAAACCGTTTGCTCCAGCACTGGAACTTACAGAAGCAATGAAACGAGATTCCTGGCGAATCAAGCCGTAGATCCAATCCTCATTTACATCAAACCGCCGCGCAAACTGCTGAATAATTCGCTCGTGGGGGCGTGGATACAGCATGTTGTGAGAAATCGGTAACCTAGAGGCGACTGGAACGGCTGTATTAATCATCCGGTCAAGCCGACCATGTTCCAACGCCCACTGAGCGACAGTTAAGCGCTCAACGTCTGGAAGATTTCTTAACCCCCAATTCCACTCCCGATGCCCCCAACCATATAGCCCTAAGTCATAAAAGGCGACCGCCCGGGAAAAACTACTATTTTCAATGGCGGCAACTTGTTCTTGTGTGATTTGAGTTGCAGCCATGGGTTGGTAAACGATGGAGCGCCCCAAAGCCTGGGCGGCAAGCTTCCCATAGTACGTTCTAACGTTTGTAATCTGTTCCCATAGTTTTTTTGCAGCCACAGGCTGTCCTTGTATTGCTAATGCACGACCTCGCCAATAAAGCCAAGTGTCTTTTTGTTGCAATGATTTAGGTAATTGCTGGATATACTGGTTTACGAGTTTCCAATTCTCAGCCTTCAATGCCGTTCTGACTTGCCATTCAAGGCAGGCCTGCTGGTTGGCCGCATAACGTCCACGACACGTTGCAGTGCCGGCTACTTGATACCAAGCCAGGGCGTTTTTGTTTTGGCGCAAGGCGGCTGTGTAACCAATGTGACCCCAGAGGGCTCCCTTTTCCTCACGGTTTAAACGCTTATTTAAGGCTTTGGCAACGAAAGCAGCTTTATTTAGATCAGATCGGCTAAGGCGATATGCAGCAATTAAGGCTACAAATTTATTTTGCCGATCAATTTGGTGACGATACTTTTTATACCATGTGTTTGGACGATTGAAGGCCATTGTTGCCAGAGTTTTGGGTAAGCGCTTGTGTTTAATGAGTGACTCTAAAACAACTTTGGCTTGGTGTCCGCGATTAAGCTGCATGAGAGTGACCAGGCGGTTAAAACCTAATGACGGATTGACATCAATCAGAAGGTTGAACGCTTTTTTGCATACAGCGTTGTTCTCAAAGGTTGATTGTCTAAACAATGGCAACGCTGTTTGAGAAATTTTTTTGATTTTCGTGGAAGTCGCAGATTGCAAATCGTGATATATCGACCAGCAAACAAACTCGGGATCATTGCGGGAAAGCTTGAGTTCATTTCGAACTTTGTCAAAAGTCTTCCATTGATTTTTTTGATGAAGTTCCTGTGCCTCGGAACTCAACCACTCGCGAGTGAAGTATTCCTCTACAAATTCTCCTTGATGGGATTCGCGGAATGCATCCAGCTTTTGGATTTTTTCGGTTATGGTCGGCAGTTGTTTAATTTCCGTGAGAAGACTCCACGCTTGTACGTATCCTATTAATGGATGATCAGCCCATTCGGTTTGAGAAAAGCTAACTGGATGATGACTTTCATATGCCTTCTTGAGGGTAAGAAATTCCTGCGCCAAGGTCGCTTTATCACTGGCGAACGTTGCCTCCGTTTTGGCAAAGGCATCACAACTGGCACACCACAACACGAGAAAAACAACCACCAAAAAAAGTGGAGTGTGCATAAAATGTTTTCTGACTCTGCTTTGCATGAAAACGCCCAATAATGTCTGATAAAGAAAACCAACTAAATAAAAGATTGTATCGCCAGTATTGCCTTTCTCGCAGACAACATGGCAACTACTCAGATGATAGTCGGAAAATAGTAGAAAAATTGGCAGTTTTTTTGCACGAAAGTGCATTTACTCGCGTCGCACTGTATTGGCCAATTCGAGGCGAAATCGATCTACGTGACGTTGCGTTAACGTGGCTAGGTGGTAAAAACGAACGCGTTTTGGGGCTTCCTTTTATTCAAGATGGAATAATGCGTTTTGCTCAGTGGGGACCGAACTGTATGATGGGAAAAGGATTCATGGGTATCTGTGAGCCTGTGCGGAAAGTGGTTATAGAACCGGAATTAATTATTGTCCCGTGTTTAGCGATGGATCGATTGGGAGTCAGGTTGGGTTATGGCGGAGGCTGGTACGATCGCACATTACCCCACTGCAAAGCCTTCTCATTAGGAGTTTTGTGTTCTGATTACCTATTCGACACATTACCTCGAGAGTCACAGGATTATTTGCTTAATGGCTGTTTGACGGAAAAAGGGCTTTTAGTGTTCAAAAAAAATGGCGGCACTGTTCAAAAACTACGCCGCCATTAAAACAAAACCATAGAGAATCAGTTAGTAGCGATAAGCATCGCTCTTAAAGGGGCCCTCTTTGGACACGCCAATATAGGCAGCCTGCTCATCGGTTAATTCAGAAAGTTGGGCATTGAAATTTTTAAGTTGTAGACGCGCGACCTTCTCGTCCAAAATCTTAGGCAAAACATATACCCCGATTGGATATTTTTCTGTGTGTGTGAACAGTTCAATTTGAGCAAGAGTTTGATTAGCAAAGGAACTGGACATTACATAGCTTGGGTGACCGGTGGCACAACCCAAATTCACTAAACGGCCTTCGGCCAACAAGATGATTTTGTTGCCAGAAGGCAACAAAATGTGATCAACTTGAGGTTTAATGTTTTCCCATTGATATTTACGCATACTCGCGACATCAATTTCACTGTCAAAGTGACCGATATTGCAGACGATGGCTTCGTTTTGCATCCTGATCATATGATCGTGTGTGATGACATTGATGTTGCCTGTTGCCGTTACAAAGATATTCGCCTTATCAGCGGCGTAATCCATTGTAACGACGCGATAGCCCTCCATGGCGGCCTGAAGAGCGCAGATGGGGTCGACTTCAACAACCCAGACCTGCGCTGCAAGCGCCCTCAGAGCCTGCGCACAGCCCTTGCCAACATCGCCATACCCGACGACAACGGCAACTTTTCCGGCAATCATAACGTCTGTCGCCCGTTTAATACCATCGACTAATGATTCTCGGCAACCGTAGAGGTTATCAAATTTCGATTTGGTGACTGAATCATTGACGTTCATGGCTGGGAATTTGAGTGTACCCTTGGCTTCCATTTGATAGAGTCGATGCACGCCGGTGGTTGTTTCCTCGCTAACGCCCTTAATTTGGGTAATGCGCTTGCTGTACCAGTGAGGATCTTTTTCCAGATGTCGAGCAATGGCTGCAAAAAGAGCCTTTTCTTCGTCGTTGTGAGGATGCGCGATCACCTCGGGATCGGTTTCTGCTTGATTGCCGAGGTGTAACAGCAAAGTTGCGTCGCCACCGTCATCAAGGATCATATTGGAGTAGCCACCATCGTCCCATTCGAAAATGCGGTGTGTGTATTCCCAATAATCATCAACACTTTCTCCCTTAACAGCGAAGACGGGGATGCCCTCGGCAACCATGGCGGCGGCTGCATGATCTTGGGTGGAGAATATATTGCAACTCGCCCAGCGGACTTGAGCTCCCAAAGCCACCAGCGTTTCAATTAGCACTGCTGTTTGAATAGTCATGTGAAGCGATCCGGAGATACGGGCGCCTTTGAGCGGTTGATCCTTGGCATATTCTTCTCGAATAGCCATCAATCCCGGCATTTCAGTTTCAGCAATTTTGATTTCTTTTCTGCCCCAATCGGCCAATCCGATATCGGCAATGACGTAGTTCTCGCTCATCAAAGAGCCTCCCAAAAGGTAAATGATTAAACGAGCGCCGTTATTGTTTGATCTCAAGCCTGGGAACTCCATGAGTCTCGCAGCGCTCCTTGAGAAAATCGAAGAAACGCTTGGTTCGCAAGCGTTTCTTATGTAAGTTATTTTGACGACTTTTTGAGTTTTTCTTCTTCAGCAATTTTTAATGCATGAAGCGCTTGTTGTACTTCTTCGGGGCTAATGCCAGGGCAAAGTTGAACGCATTTTATTTCAACGTTTTCGCCATCAATAACTGCTACAACAGAGGTTTCGTTGCAAAGTCCGGAGCATTTTAAGGTTGCTACAACCCGTCCGCAATCTCTACCACTATCAAAGGCCATACTGTGGAGTAACTCTTTCCCAGAGGCGCTCGTTAGTTTGAAGTAGAACTTCCCATCTTTTTCACGATATTGTTTGAAAAGCGGTAAAGCCGTCTTTTTCTTTGGGTCATTTGTCTTTTGGTGGATGCCAAAGTTTGCAAAATTACGAAGACCAACAGCTTCACGAATTCTAGCCATGAATGGTATGGCTAAGGCGCGCGCTTTGCGAGCGCCATCTTGCAAAATGGCTTCAATTTTTGCTGGATCAGCCATCAGCGTTTCATACTTCGCGCGCATTGGGCCAATTTCACTTTCAATGCGTTCGAAAAGAGCCTCTTTAGCGTCTCCCCAACTCATGCCTTGCTCTAATTGAGCACGGAATTGCGCATACTCTTCTGGAGTAGAAAAGGCCTCATAGATCGCTGTTAAAGACGTGGAATCTGGGTCCTTGGGTTCACCGGGTAAACGGCTGTCCGTTTTGATTTGGGTAATGGCATCACGGATAGCCTTGGCTCCACCTTCAAAAAGAGGGATAACGTTATTGTAACTTTTACTCATTTTGCGTCCGTCTAAACCGGGCAAAACCTCATGAGTAGTATCGACAACGGCTTCTGGCATCACAAAGAAAGGATGCTCCTCGCTGGCATATAGACGGTTAAAACGAGTTGCTACATCTCGGGCCATTTCAAGATGTTGAATTTGGTCTTTGCCGACAGGAACTTTATTGGCATTGAACATGAGAATGTCTGCCGCCATGAGAATCGGGTAGCTATAAAGACCCATTGAAATGCCGGCGTCGGGGTCATCGGAATTTTCCACATTAGCTTCAAGAGCCGCCTTGTACGCGTGAGCTCTATTCATTTGCCCCTTCGCTGTCACACAGGTAAGCATCCAACTTAGTAACGGGATTTCTGGAATATCACTTTGACGATAGAAAATAACCCGTTCAGGATCTAAACCGGCAGCAAGCCAAGTCGCGGCAATCTGCAGTCGAGAGCGCTCAATTCGATCTGGGTCCTGGCACTTGATTAGAGCATGTAAGTCAGCCATGAAAAAGAAGCTTTGGACGTCCTTTTGGAGACTGGCTTGAATAGCAGGACGAATAGCGCCAACGTAGTTACCGATGTGTAACGTTCCTGTGGTATTAATACCGGTTAAAACACGAGTAGTCATGGCTTTTCCCAAAAATAGTGGAGAAAATATTGTATGAGTCAGTTATCGAAAGGTCAAAAATGCCAAATAAATGAGTATCTGACTACAAAAAACAACCGCCGAACCCTATAAGGTAGCGGCGGGTGTTAAAACAAAGTAATTATGAGTTAGCAAGCATCGCTACGCAAAGCTTCGGCCTTATCGGTCTTTTCCCAAGTAAATTCCGGCTCCTCACGCCCGAAATGGCCATAGGCGGCGGTTTTCGAATAAATCGGTCGTAAAAGGTCAAGCATCTGAATAATACCGCGAGGACGCAAATCAAAGTGGCGATTGACCAATTCGGCGATTTTCTCATCGGCGATTCTACCAGTGCCAAATGTGCGGACAGTGACATTAATTGGTCGTGCGACCCCAATGGCGTAAGAAACCTGAACCTGACAGCGCGTGGCTAAACCAGATGCAACGACATTTTTAGCAACATAACGACAAGCATAGGCAGCAGATCTATCAACCTTCGATGGATCTTTTCCCGAGAAAGCACCACCGCCGTGTGGGCAGGCTCCACCGTATGTGTCGACAATGATCTTACGCCCTGTCAATCCGCAGTCACCTTGGGGACCGCCAACGACGAAACGTCCAGTCGGGTTGATCAAAAAGCGTGTATTTTTAAGCCACTCAGCAGGTAATACGGGTTTGATGATATGTTCAATTACTGCCTCAATGAATTCCGGCTTCATTTTATTGCCATCACTCATTCTGGGGTGGTGTTGTGTTGACAACACCACCGTATCAATGGCAACTGGTTTACCGTTTTCATAGCGTAAGGTAACCTGACTCTTTGCGTCTGGGCGCAAAAAATCGAGTGTTCCGTTACGACGCACAATTGATTGCTGTTGCATCAGGCGGTGCGCATAATAAATGGCTGCAGGCATGAGGGTGGGAGTTTCATCGCAGGCGTAGCCGAACATTAAACCTTGGTCTCCAGCGCCCTGTTCCAGGTAGTCGTCACTCGCGCGGTCAACGCCTTGGGCAATATCATTGGACTGCTTGTCATAGCCGACGAGGACAGAGCAACCGCGGTGATCAATACCGTATTCGGAATTGTCATACCCGATACGTTTAAGTGTCTCACGAGCAATGTCGATGTAATCCACGTTTGCTTGAGTGGTAATCTCACCGGCTAAAACAACTAGTCCGGTGTTGCAGAGGGTCTCAGCTGCGACGCGGCTATAGGGATCTTGAGCCAAAATAGCGTCAAGAACAGCATCAGAAATTTGGTCGGCTACTTTGTCCGGATGTCCTTCAGACACGGACTCAGAAGTAAAAAGGTAAGAATCAGTCATGGTGCTACATTCCTAAATAGTTTATGGGCGGAACGAGCGTCCACCGCGAAATGATCCGGAATGCGGCTGACGCTTTAGCGGTATTTTGGTAACGCCCCGCAAGTTGTCCTATTAACTCGGCGTGTTTGCGAATCTTACTCCAAAAAAAGAAATTAGGCAGTCACAAATGTTAAATAGTGTATTTCTGGACTGCGCCGAAAGAGAAAAAGTTTGGCAAAATCACTTCCATGAAATTCTTAATATTTTTAATTTCTCGTATTCCACTAGAAGCTCTTCGAAGCGTTGCTGCTTTGATCGGTAGGCTGATGTATCGATTGGCGCCAGGGTATAGGGAGCGCATCAAAGAGAATCTTCGTCGGGCGGGCATTTACTCCGAAGCGCTGGCTAGGCAAGTTGCAGAACAGCAGGCTATCCAAGGAGTCGAGGCGCCTTGGGTATGGGGGCGTGGTCGACATAAGGTTCTCGAATTAACACGAGGAGAAGATAAAACCATTGATTTGATTGATCATGCGATCAGAAGTGGCCGATCGATTATTTTTCTCACTCCCCATATTGGTTGCTATGAAGTGGCTCCCATGTGGGTAGCCGAACGTTGGTTAAAAGGGTCCGACAGAGAATTTGCAGTACTTTACCGCATACCAAGGAAATCTTATTTGCGCAACATTGTCGGTCAAGGGCGTATCTCGGAAAATATTGTTCCGGCCTCAGCAGACCTTAAGGGAGTTCGCCAAATTATTCGCATTATGAAGCATGGTGGAATAACCGGAATTTTGCCGGACCAGGTTCCGTCAAATGGCGAGGGGCTTTGGGTGAACTTTTTTGGAGAGCCTGCCTATACCATGACTTTTCCCATGCGTCTGGCAAAACAGTTTAATGCGCAAGTCATTTTAGCCCGCGCCTTGCGTGAAAAAGGGGGATGGTGCATTTACTGCGAGCCTTTAGCCTACCAAGTTACCGGAGATCTTCTAAAGGACACGGCGGTGATGAATCAGAAACTGGCAGAAACTATTTTGAAGAGTCCTGAACAGTATCTTTGGTCTTACAATCGGTACAAGTGTCCTCAGGGCGTAATAAAGCCAACGCAAAATGAAAAAAGTTCTTAACCTATTAACGTATTTTTGGCTCTTTGTTGTTGATCTGATGGCATCTTGGAGCCCTAAATCAAGAACACGCATGGCTCGTGTTGTTGCATGGCTCTTTTGGCAAATGGTGCCTAAACGTCGCAAAATCGCTCTACGTAATCTTCAGTTGTGTTTTCCTCTATGGAGTGACCAAAAGCGACTTGAGGTTGCTAAGCGCTGTTATTTTCATCTAGCTCGCGCCGCTCTTGATCACAGTGTGCTTTGGAAAGGATCAGCAGAAGCAGTGCGCGATTTCGTTCGGTTTGATCCGGGTGCTATAGAACGGATCACAAGTGAGAAGAATCGTCCACTGATTGTCATTGCTCCGCACTTTGCTGGTTTGGATGCTGCGGGTATTGCGTTGAATTTGTATGTCAGGGGCGTTTCCCTATATCAGCGTCAGGCCAATCCTGTTTGGGACAAAGCTGCCTTTGATGGACGAAAGCGATTTAGCGATCCCATCTTAATCGCAAAGACCGGTAAAGATGATTTGAAAGCGGTCATTCGAGCCATGCATCAGGGGTTGCCGTTTTACTACCTGCCGGATATGGATCACGGAATTAAAAATTCAATTTTTGTTCCTTTCTTTGGTATACCGGCAGCGACGTTGCCGATGGCATCGCGATTAGCTCGAGTCACTAAGGCTAAGGTGCTGATGTGTATTCCTGAAATGACTGAAAAGGGCTATCAGGTGCATGTGACGCAATTGTTTGAAAATTTCCCTACGGCTGACTACGAGGCCGATACTTTGCGAGTTACCCAAGAACTTGAGCGTTGGATTGAGAAGTATCCGGACCAATATATGTGGACGCACCGACGTTTTAAGACTCGTCCACAGGGTGAACCCTCGCTTTATTAAAGACATTTTTCGATGAGGTCATAAATTGATTGATTTGGTTTTGAAAAAAGGCAAAGAGCGGTCTCTTTTACGCAGACATCCATGGGTGTATGACACAGCTGTGCAGAAAGTCATAGGAAAACCTGGATTGGGTGAGACGGTTCGTGTGGTGTCCAACGATGGACGTTTTCTCGCATGGGCTGCCTATTCTCAGGAGTCCACGATCCGAGCGCGTTGTTGGTCCTTTATTGAGTCTGATTGCATCAATAAGGCTTGGTTCGAAGAAAAGATTGCAAAAGCCTTGCGCGCTCGCAAGCGTTTGTTTTCTCGAACTAGTGCCGTGCGTGTAATTTTTGGCGAAGCTGATCAGTTGCCGGGACTTGTTGTCGATCAATACGATAATTGGCTTGTCGCCCAGTTCCAAGCCGCAGGGGTTGAAGCTTGGAAAGATGATATTGCCGATATTCTAATGAGGCATTGCGATGTTCAGGGTATTTATGAACGTTCTGACGCGGCGACCCGACATCGAGAGGGGTTGAATGAAATTGTTGGGGTTCTACGTGGATTGGAACCTCCCCAAGAAATTGAAATTGTGGAAGATAGAGTCCGCTACGGTGTCGACGTTCGACATGGTCATAAAACCGGCTTTTATATTGATCAACGCGAAAATCGTTTATTGGCACAACGGCTTGCCGAACAATTTAGAGCTCTTCACGGTCGTGGAATGCGTGCATTGAATTGTTTTTGCTACACCGGTGGATTTTCTTTAGCGTTATTGGCAGGGGGTGCGGAGGAAGTCATTTCTGTTGATTCTTCAGCAGACGCTTTAGCGATGGCCAAACGCAATGCTGAACGAAACGGTTTCTCTGCGGATCGAGCTCAGTGGTTACAAGCGGATGTGTTTGATTATCTTCGCCAGGCTCGAGATCAGGGGGAGCAATTCGACCTTGTTATTCTCGACCCTCCTAAATTTGCTTCAAATCATCGCCATATCGACCGCGCATCACGTGCCTATAAAGATATCAATTTGAATGGGCTGCGGTTGGTAAAAGAGGGAGGCGATTTATTGACCTTTTCCTGTTCTGGAGCAATGGATGTCGATCTTTTCCAAAAAGTGATCGCTGGTGCAGTCATTGATTCGAAGCGAGAAGCTTGGATGATCACAAGGTTGGGTGCCGGCGAAGATCATCCATTGATGATGACATGCCCAGAAGGAGAGTATTTGAAAGGACTACAATTAACCCTTCGTTAATTGGACACAATTCAAGGCTTCTCAATGTTGAAGCCTATTCTGGGAGAATAGGAATGGACGTAATGGACATGGTGCCTCAAATCCCGGTGACGATCATCACGGGCTTTCTGGGCGCAGGAAAAACCACACTTTTAAATCGAATCCTTCGTGAAGAGCACGGTCATAAAATTGCTGTCATAGAAAACGAGTTCGGTGAGGAAGACGTTGATAGCACGTTATTGGTACAAACCGATAAAGAGCAGATTGTTCAAATGAGCAACGGCTGTATTTGCTGCACAATCCGAGGCGATTTGTCTCGAGTGTTAACTGACTTGCGGCACCGTCGAGATCGCGGAGGCATTCAGTTTGACTGGGTGGCGATTGAAACGACGGGTGTTGCGAATCCTGGACCCGTTGCTCAGACATTTTTCATGGATGACGCCGTAGCGGCTTTTTATCGCTTGGATGGCGTTATTACCGTTGTTGATGCCAAACACGGCAACGAAACGCTTGATAAAGAAGCAGAAGCCCAGGCCCAGGTTGGTTTTGCAGATCGGATTTTCCTGACCAAAACGGATTTGGTCACTGAACAGGAAGCGGCGGATATTCGTGCGCGCTTGCGCCGGATGAACCCAAGGGCGCCGATTGAGAATGTTCATATGGGCGAGGTCGCTGTAGACAAGGTTCTCAATATTGAGGGTTTCAACCTCAATACCGTCTTGGATATTGATCCGGAGTTTTTGGTCGACGTTGGTCACCATCACCATCATGGTGATGAAATTGGCTCCTTTGTCTTTACATCGTATACACCGTTTGACCCGTTCCGTCTCGAGCGCTTTTGGGGAACAATCACTCAGGTCTATGGGCCCGATTTGTTGCGCTATAAAGGGGTCCTTTACTTGCAAGGGACCGATCATAAGATGATTACACAGGGAGTGCACATGTTAGTTGCGGCAGATTTAGGACCAAAATGGGCCGAGGGAGAACGTCCGATGAGCAAGATTGTGTTCATTGGACGCAATCTACCGGAAAGTGCCATTATCACAGGTTTGGAGACCTGTCTCGTAGACGCTCCGTAACTTGGTAGTATGACATCTTTGTGATATTTTGTGGAAAGTATGGAAAAAAGCAAGCAGATATCTTGTTTTTCCTGTATAAAGTGTTCCCAATAATTTTTAGCAGTTATCACTGCTGATAAGAAAGAGTACCCTTTAACATAACGGGTATATGTAGTAACCAATGAAATAATACCGAACCTTAAAACAGTTCGATTTTGATGTTTTATGGCCACGAAGAAAAAGTTGTTGACTGAGCAAGAATTGCTCGCCATGCCCGAAGACGATTATATGAACGATCGGCAACTCGCTTTTTTCCGTAACCGTTTGCAAGAAATGGAAAAGGAATTGCGCAGTAACGCTGGTCAAACAACGGAGCATTTGCGTGAAACGACGGTTGCACCTGATCCGGCAGACCGTGCAACCATTGAGGAAGAACATGCGTTGGAGTTGCGTACTCGAGATCGTGAGCGCAAGCTTTTGAAAAAAGTTCAAGCCGCATTACAGCGTATTGATAACGGTGAGTATGGCTGGTGTGAAGAAACCGGTGAGCCGATTGGAGTAGCTCGACTCTTGGCGCGCCCGACGGCTACTTTGTCGCTCGAAGCTCAAATGCGTCGTGAAATTCGCCAAAAAATGTACG
>ERZ779866.1441-NODE-1441-length-23998-cov-4.290983_pt1 | contig 23998 bp, 19 predicted proteins | sample MGYA00511248_ERZ779866 | MGnify/ENA primary metagenome ERZ779866 (study PRJEB29588, sample SAMEA2155758) | human gut metagenome | biome: human gut; feature: human-associated habitat; material: faeces | place: Denmark | collected 2008/2010 ... | reverse complement strand
AGCCAACTTGATCATGTCGGTTGCCGTCATCTTGTCACTCCACTCGGAGTTGTAGCGGATTTCCGTTTTTTCTCGATCCAAAATCAGACTCGCCTGATCCAAATAAGTCTTGGCGTTAATCTCAATTTGTTCACGCGAAAGCGGCGGACGCGTCACATTGCGACCTGACGGATCGCCGATTGCCGCCGTAAAGTCACCAATCAAGAAAATCACCGTGTGTCCCAAATCCTGCAATTGACGCAGCTTATTGAGCACCACTGTATGACCCACGTGGATGTCTGGCGCCGTTGGGTCCAGACCGAGTTTGCAGCGCAAGGGTTTTCCTGTGGCCATCGAACGAGCGAGCTTTTGTTCAAACTCGCTTTCGATCAACAACGTATCCACACCGCGCTTGATCGTCGCAAGCGCCTCTTTCACTTCCGGGCCCACCGGAAACATCTTTTCGTTTTCGCTCATGATTTTCTCGAAAAATTTTACAAAATAGAAGGCTTATTAAAAAGCAGAAGGCGCCATGCGCAGGTAAAATACACATCACTTTGGCGTAATCCGTAACGGCTTATTGTATCAAACATCACCTTCATGTCTGCACCAAGCGTTCTAGCAAAAAATCTACGCACTGTCGGTCAAGGAATTCGCATCTGCGTTCACTATGCCGCTCAGTTTTGGGTTTCGATGATTCGAAGCCCGTATCGTCGCGTCTGCTTGGGAACGATTTTCACGGTTTTACCGCTCTCGGCGGGAATTGCCGCTTATAACCTTTCCCCCTCGGGAGCGGAGGAAGAGGCTCGAAGCCGTCAGGTCATGATTGAGGTGCCGCTTGAGATTCCCGCCATCAGTGAACAAATTGATGTGGTGACATCTCATCGCCCACAAGCGACGCACACCACAATGATCCGCCGAAACGACACGCTGGCCGCGATTTTCTCCCGACTGAACGTCAGCGACGCCGACGCGACTCGGTTTATCCGCCAACAGCACCAGATGCAAGTGCTCTCCAATCCCAGAGAGGGCGTCTATGTCCAAGCTAAAGTGACCGCCGATCGCAAACTTCAGTCACTCAAAATCTTTTTGGAAGCTCGAAACGCCAAGGAAGAAGACACCGTTCTCACCATGACCCGTCACGGTGAAAAACGCTTTACGCTGGAATCGGATCCGTTCGTGTACGAAACTCAACACGCCATGACCGCCGGCGTTGTCAAAACCACGCTTGAAGAGGCTCTCAAAGAGGCCGGAGTCCCGGAAAACGTGGCAAAGCAGGTTCCTCAAGCTTTTGAGCGTCGGCTGCGAAACGGCTTGAAACTGGCTCCAGGGGATGATTTCCGCCTTATCTATGAACGGAAATACTTAGGCGGTGATTTTGTGAGAACCGGTCACCTTTTGGCAATGGCGATCACTCATCAGGGCAAACCGATTGAGTCGTTCTGGGCCGACGATGGCACACGAAACGGCGGTTTCTACAATTTGGATGGCACCACTAATCAAGTCGCCTTTATTCGCGTACCGGTGGACGGCGCCCGTGTGACTTCAAGCTTCATGCCGATGCGGCGTCACCCGGTTACGGGCGTTTTGCGCCCCCATCAAGGGACAGACTTCGGAGCGCCTCGAGGCAACCGAATTTATGCAGCTTCCGACGGCGTCGTTTCCCGCCGCTCTTTTGACCGCAGAGGCTATGGCAACTACCTCATCATCAAACATGACGATGAGCGGTCGACGCTTTACGGTCACATGTCCCGCATCGAAAAGAACATTAAAGTCGGAACCAAAGTGAAAAAAGGCCAAGTGATCGGCTATGTCGGCGCAACCGGGCTTGCCACCGGACCGCATTTGCACTATGAGCTTCGCGTCAATGACCGTCAGGTCAACCCGTTGACTACAACGATTCCGGATAAAGACAAGTTAACCGCCGAAGAAAAACAAGCGCTTTTGGCTGCCGCTCGACCGCTTACGACACGTTTGGCGCTATTGAATCGCATTCAGTCGGTCAAACCGCAACCCATTCGTGATGAATCGGCGCTGGCCACCTCGGACGATAATAAAGATCAACCCGCCTCTTAAGGCCCAATCACATGAGTTTTGAATACTATATCGGCATCATGTCAGGCACGAGCCTCGATGGTGCCGATGCCGTTTTATGCAGATGCTCTGAAAGTGAAACGCAATTTGTCGCTCACCATTATGTTGCCTACTCAGACAAACTAAAGTGGGCGTTGTTCCAACTTCTAACCCCCGGTGACAATGAAATTGAGCGAGCCGGGAACATAGAAATTCAGTTGGCGCATGTTTACGCTGATCTTACGCTCGCATTGTTGGCAAAATCCGGCATCCGTCCCCAAGAGGTCCGAGCTATTGGCGTGCACGGTCAAACTGTTCGACATTGTCCACAAGACGGCTTTACCGTCCAACTCAATCACCCCGCTCTTTTAGCGGAACTTACCGGCATCGACGTCATTGCGGATTTCAGAAGCCGTGACATGGCCGCTGGCGGAGAAGGCGCTCCGCTCGTGCCGGCTTTCCACGCCGCTATGTTCGCGTCGTCCACTCCGCGCGCAATCGTTAATATCGGGGGCATCGCCAATGTCACGCGATTGGCTGACAACACTGTCACAGGCTTTGATTGTGGGCCGGGCAACACTTTGCTGGACTGCTGGATTCAAAAGCAGCGAGACCTACCCTACGACAAAGACGCGCAATGGGCGAAAACCGGAAAGATTCACAAAAAACTATTGACTGCGTTGCTTGCCGATCCGTACTTCGAACGCACCCCACCCAAAAGCACTGGTCGCGAATACTTTAACCTTGCCTGGCTTGAGAAACGCTACCCCGATTTATCAACCGTCGCTTGTGAAGACGTTGAACGAACACTCGTGAGTCTGACGGCGCAGACGATTGCCGATGCCGTCGGTGATATCCATGAAATCTTTCTTTGTGGAGGCGGCGCGTTTAATCCGCTTCTTGTTGAAGAACTGCGCCTAAAGGGATTGGCAGTCAAGAGCACTTCAGCGATCGGCATTGATCCCATGCATGTGGAATCCATGGCTTTTGCCTGGCTAGCGTATTGTTTTTGCCATAAAAAAGCCGGGAATCTCCCGGCTGTCACCCGAGCTCAAGGCCCCAGGATTCTCGGGGCCCTTTATCCGGCTTGAGTCTCTATACGGAAAATGATGAACCGCAACCGCAAGTGGTCACCGCATTGGGGTTGCGGATCACAAATTGCGCACCGGTTAAGTCTTCCTTAAAGTCGATTTCGGCGCCCACCAAATATTGATAGCTCAATGAGTCAATCAAAAAAGTCACACCGTCTTTTTCCATAACGGCGTCATCATCGTTAACCGTTTCATCAAACTGAAAACCATATTGGAAGCCCGCGCAACCGCCACCTTGCACGAAAACACGGAGCTTTAGCTGGTTGTTACCCTCTTCTTCAATCAGGCTTTTCACCTTCGAAACGGCATTGTCGGTAAAGTGAATCGGTTCCGGTGCCATGGGAGTTTCATTGTCTTGCATGATCACGTCTTCTTCCAAAAAATAAGCCATAGGCGATTATACGGTTTTAAGGAAAAACTCGTCACGCCTGCCGACAACTCAAAAGGTTTCTGATTATAAATAACATTTTCCATTAGTTAATGCGTTTGGCTTTATTTTGTTAATGAATTTGGCTGAAAATTGATATTGTATTTGGACATTACTTGTTAATGTATTTGGAGAATTTTTGACTGTGAGGGGGTTAAGATATCCTAAAAGGAATTGACCATATTTCGGGCGAGGGTAAGTGATCCCGTTATGCCGTCAATACTCCATTGGACTCAAGCCACCTAGAGATAACTTTAGATCTAATCGTTCAAAACTAAGGTAAACGTATTAAATCTTCTTGAATTTCTTAATTTTTTAGCGATTTTTGCTTAGAAAAATAAATTTCAGTGAAATCCGTCTCCTTTATATTGGAATCTGTTGAGATATTTCGGAAAGGAAAGACAATGACGGATCCAATTTTTGCCAATATCACCGCAGTTCCCGATGATCCCATTCTCAGTCTGACCGGTAAATTTTTAGCCGATCCCCGCAGCTGCAAAGTTAATCTCGGCGTCGGCATGTATTTAGATGAAAACGGCAAGACTCCTGTCTTAAATGTCGTCCGTGAAGCAAAAGAAGAAATTCTTAGGGAGAACAGTCCCCACACCTATATTCCTCAAACAGGCTTGCCTCAATACGATCAGCGGGTTCAGGAACTTATTTTTGGCTCAGGTAGCGAAATTGTTCGCTCTAAACGCGCGGTGACCGTGCAGACATTAGGAGGAACCGGAGCCTTAAAGCTTGGTGTTGATCTTATGCATTGGACTTGCGGAATCAATTTGGGCGCAACTTCAAAGCCGACTTGGACCAATCATAATGACATTTTGCGTCTAGCTGGCTATGAGGTGACAGGCTATCGCTATTACAACACTGATACGGGTTGCTTAGATTTCCAAGCAATGTGCGAAGATCTTAACGCTTTGCCTGAAGAGACCTTGGTGATTCTTCATGCCTGTTGCCACAATCCAACCGGATACGACCTGAGCCTCTCGCAATGGCAAGAAGTCATTAACATTTTCCGTCAACGGCATCTTATTGCCTTTTTGGACATGGCATACCAAGGATTTAAAGAGGGATTGGACGAGGACGCTCAGGCAGTGCGGCTTTTTGCCCAATCGGATTTGAATTTTCTGGTAGCTTCGTCCTTCTCAAAGTCCTTTAACCTCTACGGTGAAAGAGTGGGAGCTTTAACGGTGGTGGCACAGTCTCAAGCACAAGCTCAGTGTTTGGCAACTCATTTGAAAATGTGCGCCAGAGCCAATTATTCCAATCCGCCTACATTTGGAGCCCGGATTGTTGAAAAAGTTTTGACCAATCCAGATAAAACGCTTGAGTGGGAAAAAGAACTCGCAGCAATGAGAAACAGAATTTTAAAAATGAGAAAAGCATTGGCTGACGAAATGAGCGCTATCAAAGCTAAACGCGATTTCCACTTCGTTACGCGACAAGCTGGCATGTTTTCGTTTACTGGATTCACCCCGGAACAAGTAGACCGCTTAGCTAGCGAATTTGGAATTTATGCCGTTAGAAACGGCAGAATCTGCATTTGCGGATTAAATGACACGAACGTCGCTTATGTTGCAAAGAGCTTTGCTGCGGTACTTTAGTGCAGGATTGAATCTGAAAAAGAACGGATCGACAGAGCCCGAAACTACGCAGGAGTAACCGACTTGTTCGATTCCTGACTACCTGTTGAGTCAAAAACGTAACCGTGCGGAGAAACACCTCAAAAATATTCGCCAAACCGGGTGTTTCTCCTTAGTCAGAGAGACTGTCCTGCCTCACGATTCCCATCCTTAAGCTATTGTCAACTACTTAATCCAATGGAAATCACCCCTGCAGTCATCAAAGCAATTCCTAATAACCGTTTGGCGGTCATACGCTCTTTAAGCAATAAACCACCCAGAATGACTCCTGCCATCATCCCCACTTCTCGAGTCGGCGCGACATAAGCGAGTGGCGCAAGCGTTAAAACATACAAAACTAAAAGGTAAGCCCCGGGCGAGCCCACCGTTACAACGGCCAAGGCCTGACGAGTCTTGGATGAACTAAACAGCTCTTTCACTTCTTCTTTCCAACGAGGACGGGCCAAAATGAAAGGCGTAAAAATCAAACCCCGCATAGCAAGCGACGGAAAGTAAAACGTGATCGGATTCAACCCTGTGCTTTGCTGCACAGCCCAAGCATCGCAAAATGAATAGCCGGCGATGCAAACACCAGTTAGTGTTCCCCAAAAAAGACCCGTTTTAAGGGGGCGAGCACTTTCAATCATTTCTGTGGGCTGCGCCAAAAAGACAATTCCCGATAAAATCAGCGCGATCCCTAACCACCCCATCGCCGTTGGCATATTCCCCAAAATTAACACAGCGGCAATCACTGTGATTAAAGGTCCTGTCCCTCGAGCAGTCGGATAGACGATCGAATAATCGCCGTAACGATAACCCGTTTGCAAGATAACGCCGTAAAGCACATGAATCGGAGCCGATAAAAAAATCACAAGCCACCCGGTTGGCGTCACACGCGAAAAATCATCCCAAAGAAAATAAAGCACCGGGGGCAAAGCCAGCGCTGTCGTAATCAGGTAGACCACCCACCAAAATGTACGATTGGCATTGGCACGCTTAAGAAAATAATTCCAAGTTGCATGAATCTGCGCAGCCAATAAAACAATGAGTAAAGCAAACCCGGGCATCGATCAGGAAACCTCAAATGAGAGAATTAATTGTAACCTTCCTGCTCACTTGATTTTTAATTCTGGGGCACGGGCAAATAAAAAGGGCTCGATGAAACCACCGAACCCCTTTTTTCGCAAGGTTGCCCGAAGGCAACCCGACCAATTGGCTGTAAGCGATTAACGCTTGGAGAATTGCTTACGGCGACGAGCCTTGCGAAGACCGACCTTCTTACGTTCGACTTCGCGAGCGTCACGGGTCACAAAGCCCGCGGCGGACAACTGGGCCTTCAAGCCTTCGTCGTAGTCAATCAAAGCACGGGTGATGCCGTGACGCACTGCGCCGGCTTGACCCGTTTCGCCACCACCGCGCACGTTGACCATCACGTCAAACGTTTCAACGTTTTCGGTAAGTTCCAACGGTTGCATCACGACCATGCGGCCGGTTTCACGGTGGAAGTATTCATTCAAAGGACGACCGTTGATCACGATCTTGCCGGAACCACGCTTAATAAAGACGCGGGCCACGGAGCTCTTGCGACGGCCGGTGCCGTAATTGTAATTGCCGATCATGCCGAATCCTTATTAGATGTCGAGGTTCTTGGGTTGTTGAGCCGTATGCGGATGTTCTTCACCAGCATAGATCTTCAACTTCTTAATCATTTGATAGCCCAACGGGCCCTTCGGGAGCATACCCTTGACAGCGATTTCAAGAGCACGGCCCGGATGACGTTCCTGCATCTTGGCAAACGTCGTTTCCACGATGCCGCCGGGATAACCGGTGTGACGGTAGTAAGTCTTTTTCGTAGCCTTAGAACCGCTCAACTTCATCTTGGAAGCGTTGATCACAACGATGTAATCGCCCGTATCAACGTGCGGCGTGTATTCAGGCTTGTGCTTGCCGCGCAAGCGGGCAGCAATTTCAGCAGCGAGGTGACCGACGATCTTATCGGTGGCGTCAACCACGTACCATTCGCGAGTCACTTCGAGCGGCTTAGCCGAGAAGGTCTTCATTATGTATTCACCTATCAATGAAAACGCACGACATAAGAGAAGTCGCGCGCAACCGGATTGTCGCTTAAGGCCGCAAGCACCAGCGACAGAGTCCAAAAATTCGTTCCCTCGTTATCTGAAAGAGCGACAGAGAAACACCCGTTCCCGATAACAAGAGGGCAGATTTTACACAAAAAATTGAAAGAAAACAATCGTTAACCCATTTCCGAGACTACAAACCGCTTATCACCCAAAATCCCTCATATTTCACATTCCCTTAACGCTTTCGTCATATCAAAAGTACATACTACGCGGCATAGCATTGGAAAGATCCTCGAAGTAAGAGCAAACGTGTTCTTGCTTTCTTCTCCCCGCCGGTTTCACACCGACGGGGATTTTTTATAATTCTTTCTCTTGTTTTCTGATTTTCAGTTTTTTATGTCATCGCATCGTTTAGGAATCGTCGTCGAGGGCGGCGGCATTCGAGGTATTTATGCTGCCGGGGTCTTGGATGTGCTTTCCGACTTAAATTTGCCGGTCAAAGGAGTGATCGGTGTTTCTGCCGGTGCCATTCACGGCTGTTCATTTGTTGCCGGTCAAAAGGGACGGAGCATTCGCTTTTACAAACGGTTCTGTAACGATGATCGTTTCTTCAGTTTTAAGACGTTGATTAAAACCGGAAATATTGTTGACACCCAATTTTGCTATCACGACATCCCCTATATCTACGACCCGTTTGATAATCAGGCCTTTAAAAATTCCGGGATTGATTTTTACGTGACATGCACCAATGTCGAAACCGGCTCGCCTGAATATTTAAAACTTTCCGATATGGACAAAGAAGTTGATGGTCTGAGAGCTTCGGCTTCTCTGCCTTATGTTTCACAGATTGTCGAGTTCAGAGGGAAAAAACTGCTCGACGGGGGCTGCTCCGACCGTATTCCGCTCAAAGCTTTTGAAAAATTGGGTTTTGACAGAAACATCGTCATCTCCACCCAACCTCGAGAGCATAAAGTCAAAGACAGGGATGCTTATCTGGCAAAGATTTTTTATCGCAAATATCCCCGCTTTTGTGAAACATTCGCGCGCTCTCCGCTCGATTATGAGCGCACTCAAGTCAATATCGATGAAGCTCAGCAAAACGGCACCGCCTTTGTCATCAGACCGCAAGCTTCACTGGGCATCAAACGTTTGACTCATGACGCCGCAGAGGTTCAAAGAGGCTACGAAATCGGTCAAAAGGACGCCCTCAGGCTAATTCCTGAATTAACGCGTTGGCTTGAGAAGAATTTTTAAATCCGTTGGCAAAGCTGCGAGCTTTCAGAGCCACAAACGGGTTTTGTCTGATTTTGAAAATTTGAGTTCCGTCTGACTTTTTTGGGCGCTGCCAAACTTAAGCTGACACTCCTTTAAAACACCGGCTCTAAATACATGAATTTTTACCGACGATTGACCGGCATAGCGCTTTAAAAGTTTTTCAAGATTGGCTTTTCGAACGCGAATGCCATCAATCGCAACCAATTCGTCGCCCACACAAAGGCCGCCCTCTTCTGCACTACCGCCTTCATCAAGTTGAGAAACGAGCAATGTGTCGGCTCCGCTTAACTTCGCCTGCAGTACTTTGCGAGTCGCCTCTAAAGAGACCTTTTTAGATGAAATGCCAAACGTTTTAAGAAGCTTCTCGTAGTCCGGTTCCTCACAACCGAACACCCAACGATCAAGCTCATCGGTTAAATCCACTCCGGTAGCATCCAAAATGAGCTCAGACATCACCTCTTCGTCCAAACCGGCGTAGTCACCCTGGGCATTTACAAACTGCTGCCACGCATATCTGAGCACATCATCAAGACTCTTTTTGCCTGCGGTTTTCTTGCGGATACAGGCATCAAGAGCCAGCGCGACCAAGGCACCCTTATCATAGTAGCTTGTCACCGCACGGCTTCGATTCGTGCGAACCTTGTAGTACTTAATCCAGGCATCGAAGGAAGACTCTGCAAGCGACTGACGCTTGCCCGCGGTTGAAGTCAGATGGCGGTTAAGCGTATTTTGCAAAGACTTAAGATATACGTTTTTATCTGTCGCTCCGCTTCTGGCCGTAAGCAGCGCATCGTAGTAACTCGTAAAGCCCTCAAAAACCCACAGCAGCCCTGTATAGCTTTCCTGAGTCAGGTCATAGGGAATAAAGACTGACGGCTTCACGCGTTTAACCCACCAGGCGTGGAAATACTCATGGGTAAAAAGCTCTAAAAGACGCCCGTAGTCTGAAGAGGGCTGCTCGCCTTTGATCGGAAGGTCATAAAAAGAGGCTACAAGTGCAGTGCTTGCCCGATGTTCCAGCCCACCATAAAGGCTCTCAGTTAAATTTAAAAAGAATGTATAAGAAGCAAATGGCGCCCGATGAGTTTTCGGGTCAAAAAAGGCAATCACCGTTTCCGTGCAGCGCTTAACATCATTGATCAAACGAGTCTTATCAAAAGGCGGGACTTTTCCGCTTAAAATAATTCGGTGTTCCACCCCATAAGCCTTGAATTTCAAAGACTGCCAAGAGCCAAGTTCCACGGGCGAATCAATCAACTCATCGTAATCGGTTGCGCTGTAGAGGCCGAAACCATCGCTATCAATATCCAATGTTTGAAGCGAAGAAGCCACTTTCCAATTGACTTTGTTTTTTGGCTTTCTGATGTCGACTTCGACAGGAGCTGCTTCAAAGCCTACCGGCAAAAGACAAAGACTCGAAAAAGTAATAAATCCTCTTTCGTCATCAAGATAGGCTCGGCGAACAGAAGGGTCTTGAGCAAAAACTTCGTAGCGAATTCGAACTTTTTGAAGTTTCTCGTTCAACTTCGCACGCCAGGTACTTTTATCGATCTTTTGGATCGATTGCTTTTTGCTGCCACAGAGAATTTCAATCGACTGAACTTCAGCTGCCATGTCGCGGATCATGTAACTGCCCGGCAGCCAAGCAGGCATTCTCAAAAGAAGTTCATCTCGGGCATTGACTTCCAATTCAACAAGATATGTCCCCGCCGCAGGATTCGCTTTGATCGTATAGCGCAGTGTCATCTCCGTCTCCTCTGCCAATGCCCGTAACGAAAGAATTAATCGTTCTTACCGTTTTCTACGGGCAAATCGAACCACTCTTCATCTTCGTCAGTGCTTTGAATTTGAGGCATCTCGGGCTCAAGTGCCTCTTCTTGCACTTTTTCTTCAACGTCTGGCGTTTCTTCTTTCTTCTGTGCCTCAAAAGCGGCCTGCTTAAGAGCGTCCTCACCCATGATGCCTACCAACGCAATCAAATGGCGAAGTGCGGCATTCACGGCTTCGCTCGTTCCGAACACTCGAGCGACATCCGCATCCAACGTAATCAAAGCGTTGCGGCTCGGAGCTGCTTCACGACGAAGACCGTTTCCGCGGCCGGCCATGGCTGCGCGAGCGCGAGGACCGGAGCGAACTCCGTAAAGATTGTCCGAGAAATCATCGCGGCGCTTCGAAAATCCGCCTTTTCGGTCATCACGACGCCGGTCGCGACGGGCAAAACCATCTTCACGGCGACCGAATCCGTCATCCCGACGGTCAAAACGTCGATCGGAGCGGCGCTTAAATCCGTCACGATCATCGAATCGGCGATCAGAGCGACGAGGGCGCTCGTCAAAGCTGAAATCATCACGGTGACTGCCCGCTTCTTCCCAAGGTTTACGCATTGTGTTTTCCTTTTATTTAAACGCGCTTTCTAATCAATCAGTTGCGCATATGATTTTTAAACAATGGGCGCGATATTAGCAGAAAACCGACACCTTCATTGATGCCTGCTGTTGAACATTTTCTTGCAACTTTGCGCGATCTTTTGCTTAAAAGCACACTTTCGCCCAATTAACTTCAGTACACTATGAATTAGGAAGGGAAGAAAGCCATCTTCCCACTCTTTCTAATAACAAAACAAAAAGAGGGATATATATGGCACAAGCATTACAAGTTACATTCCATGGAATCAGTCGCTCTGAAGCGGTGGAACAAGCGGTTCAAAAAGAATTGAACGATTTGGGCAAATTTGACCGCAACTTAGGACCTTGCCACGCCACCATCACTCAAGAAGGGCATCAAACGATGGGCGCCTACACAGTGCGCGTAACGATCGTCGCCTCCGGCAACGACCTGGTGGTCTCCCGCACCAACACCGATGTGATGCTTGCCATCCGCGAAGCCTTTGACACATTGCGTCGCTCGGTTAAAGATGCCGCTGAAAAGCTGCGCGGTCATTGATTTTCATTAACTAGTCTAAGGGGGTCTTCTGAGAGATCCCCTTTTTTCTTCCTTGCGCTTATCGCCTCGTTTAGTTTCGATTGTGAGGATTTCAAATGTCTTGCATCAGCCGCATTGAAGAACTCGCCGAAGAGTTCACCCAAATTCGTCATGAATTCCATGCCCACCCTGAATTGAGCAATAAAGAATACGAAACCGCTAAAACCATTGCCCGCTATCTGACAGACTGGGGCATTGAAGTTCACACCGGTATCGGCGGCACCGGAGTTGTCGGTGTTCTCAAAAACGGTGAGTCTGATAAGCGTATTGCGCTTCGCGCAGACATTGATGCTTTGCCGATTACGGAAGCCAACCGTTTTGATTATGCTTCAAAAAATGAGGGGGTCATGCATGCTTGCGGGCACGACGGTCATATCACAGCTTTGCTTCTGACTGCCCGTTACCTGGCTGAAACCAAAAAATTCAGCGGCACTGTTATTTTTGTTTTTCAGCCCGGTGAAGAAGGCGGCTTCGGTGCCAAACACATGATCGAAGACGGCTTGATGGAAAAGTTCCCGGTCGATTTTTACATTGGATGTCACAATTGGCCTGAAACACCGGCAATGAAAATCGGCATCAACAAAACGGCGATGATGGCAAGCGGCAATGTCTTTCAAATTGACGTGAGCGGCCGCGGATCTCACGGTGCCATGCCAAACCTGTCGATTGACCCGGTGTTTACCGCCATTCAAATTTGCGAATCTATTCAAGGCATCATCACCCGCATGAAGCGCCCCATTGATCCGGCAGTATTGAGTATCTGCAAAATTGAGGCCGGCACAACTTATAACGTGGTACCGGATCACGCAACGATTTTAGGGACGGTGCGCACTTTCGACGACAAAGTGACTGACATGATTGAACAAAAACTCGATCAAATCAGCCGACATGTTGCACAGGCTTTCGGTGCCGAAGCAAAACTTACGTTCACCCGTCAGTATCCGCCGGTGGTCAATAATCATGAATGTGTGGACCGCGTTCAGGAAGCCGTAAGGGAATTGTTCGGAGAACAACAGCTGCACGATCAAGAACCCGTGATGCCGTCAGAAGACTTCGCCGATTACCTGAAAACAACACCTGGCGCTTTCTTCTTTGTGGGCTCCGGTGACGGCTCTCACCGTCCTGCAGGCCACGGTGACGGTCCGTGTCTTTTGCACAATTCTTCCTATGACTACAACGACGCCTGTCTGCCCATAGTGGCGAGCGTCTTTGCTCGAGTCACTGAAAACTACTTGCGCTAAATCAGTCTAACGCCACTGCAAATCCTTCTGTCACTCTCCAAGGCAGAAGGATTTCTTATTTAAAACCGCTCGCATATTTATGCGAAGCGTTTAAACTTTACGGTTCATTTTTCAGCAAATAAATCGTTAACCAATTGTTTTCTAAAAGAAATTTCAAACTTTACGATTTTCAGAAAAAGTCCAAAAAACCGGGAATCGTGAACGCTTGTACACCACGGAGACACTTTTAGCATTCACCGTGATTCGTGAACCGTTTCAATTTTTTCATTTATTTTCAGTAAGTTAGAAAATACTTTCAAGCTTTATGACTTAGAAAAACACACCCGTATTTATTAAAAGCGTTTAAACTTTACGATTCATTTTTCAGCAAATAAATCGTTAACCAATTGTTTTATAAAAGAAATTTCAAACTTTACGATATTCAAAAGAAGTTCAAAAACCGGGAATCGTGAACGCTTTAACTCACTCCAAACGGCAACACTTTCGTCTATAGTCATTGTTAGGCAGTCTTTGTCCATTAGGAGGTTTCCAATGCCAGGCTATCCCCAGGATCTTTTATCCAACCGTTCTGTCATCAAGCATGATTTCGCAATCATTACACCTCAAGGCCGAGTCATTAATGTGATTCCAGGTATTGTCGATGCGCAGATGACAATTTTGTGCTCTCCTAAAATAGGTGCAGGCTTTGCCCAACTGATCGGCACGCTGGGACCAAATGCCCATACTGATTATCCTTATGCCACTGCCGAACATGAGGAATCCTTCATCTATGTTTTAGACGGTGAGGTTGAACTTGACGTCACCGTAGGCAAAGAAACTCATAAGCTCACTCAAGGCGGCTATGCCTATGCCCCAGCCGGCGTCGGTATCGGGTTCAATAACGCAAACCATCAGCCCGGTCGAATTCTTTTGTACAAACAACGCTACGTTCCACACCCGCAGGGACTTTTGCCATGGGCGGTTTTCGGCAATATTAATGACGTTCCGTTCCGTGACTACGACGGTATGGCTAATGTGCATATCAAGGATTTTCTGCCTACGGTTGAAAACTTTGACATGAATATGCACATTCTTTCGTTTGATCCCGGTGCCTCGCACAATATGTGCGAAACTCATGTTCAGGAACACGGTGCCTATACTTATGAAGGTCAGGGAAACTACCTTCTCGGTGACCGGTGGTACCCGGTTAAAAAAGAAGATTTCATTTGGATGGGCGCTTTTTCCGTTCAGGCTGCCTACGGAGTTGGTACCACGCCTTTTTCTTATGTCTACTCCAAAGATTGCAACCGGGATGTTGAAGTCTGATTTCCGAATTTAGAAACAGAAACTCTGGGCAAATCTCTTAAAAAAATACCGAGATCGGTTCAAAACCTCTCGGTATTTTTTGTCACAGAGAACCCAGTGTTATTTGTGGTAACCCACAGTAAAGAGCACGATCGGTTCAAGATGTTCGGCCAAATTCATGGCCTGACGCAATGCGTCATGATCAAAGGAGGCACGAACGCAACCGGCCAACCCCATAGCAGTTGCCGCCAAATAGCAGCTTTGTCCCATTGTCCCCGCATCCACATAAACACCGGTCGGACGAGCGGTCTTGGCACGTTCATGATCAGCCACGAAAACAATCGTCACAGGAGCCGTCTTGACGTAGTCAAACTGATAAGCCGTGGAAACCTCACGCACATCTTTGTCAGTCGTCTGCTCAAGACAGTTTTTCTGAGCGTCATAGCGCCATGCACCGTCTTCACGAAGTACATAGGGGGTCACTGCCCGCAGATCCAACGTAGAAGGAACCGTGCGGCGACCGTCCTCATCGGTTACACCGGCGCACGTCCAAAGCAATGTCGCGAGCACATCATCTGTCAATTGATCGGTTTTACACTCACGATTGCTGCGACGCTTGGCAAGAGCCTCTCCCAAACTCATCGTTAAATCAAGACGATCTTTCAATTCGATTGTTTTCATTTCATAATCTCCTTTCCGATGCAATCAAATCTTTCTCAGACAACAGGTTTCTTGTTTTTCCCTTCGGCAACCGCCGCCGCGGCAATGTCCCAGCGGCGAATCAAAATTTCAGATGCCTTTTTCAAAACGTTCACAATAGCCTGACTGCGCTGCAAAGGCTCTGCACCGCAGGTACTCAGAAACGCCGCACTTCCCGGAGCAACGAGAGCCGACGTATAGAAACGGGAGGGCTCATCGGTCACTACCCTAACCGGCGAATCTTCGTAAAAATCGCAGTCCAAATCAAAAAGTTTGGCAGCATCTTCGAGAGACAGTGCACACATTGCGTTATCCCAAGCTCCCAATGCGCGGACAGCCACATGCACCTTATCCCGTTTGATTTCACTGTCGCTGCGCACTAATGCAAAAACAGGCAGATCTCGGATAATGAATTTTTCATCGGCCTTTTTGGCAAATCCATTCAGATCCTCGCAGATATCCAATACCACCCAGACACGTGCCTGACCGAAAGAAACCAATCGCGAAAAACGCCAGACCTGATTTTCTTCAAAACATTCTGCTTTGAGAGCCTCACACTGTTGACTCAGAGCCTTAAATTCATCAATGCGATCCTCCGGGACACTCGCACTATGAGAGTCACCGGTCAACAGACAACGCATTGCATCAACACGATCGAGATCACAAGCGGCTTTTGCATCCACCCGGGCAACGATCGCTAACTGCGGTTTTTGATTATCCATTGCGGTCCTCTTTTGGTTGGAGAAATCATTGCAAAATATTTTCGGCTTTCGGCAACGCTCACAATTGACTGACAATGCGCAAAAATCTCATTGAATCGAAGCGACGCCAAAAGAAAGCTTCGCACAACTATTTCGCGTGAAGCTCATGTCTTATGATAGTCCTCAATCCCTTCAATTAGTTTGTTTTCAGATAGTTAAGTGTTTATTCTTTTTTAATAGAAAGCACACTCATCTGAAAATCCACTCATTTTCTCAAAACCTGATTTAATTGATTTTTTCTATTGAGGGTCATCGACGAAACGATTGGCCCGACATGCCGTTTGCTCTTAAAATTTCGTTGAGCATTTAATAGCATTGCTTCTCATTGTCTTTTCTGCGGGCATTTCAATGGATAAAAACATCAAAATATTCGGTGCAAAGCAAAATAATTTAAAAAATCTGAATGTCGAATTCGAGACCGGAAAAGTCACTGTGGTGACTGGTGTGTCCGGCTCCGGTAAAAGTTCCCTGGTTTTCGATACGCTTTATGCTGAAGGTCAGCGCCGTTACGTCGAAACATTCAGTCCCTATGCCCGTCAGTTTCTAGACCGTATGGACCGCCCTCAAGTGGACCGCATTGAAGGGGTACCGCCCGCTATTGCCATTGACCAAACCAACCCGGTGAGAACGTCTCGTTCCACCGTGGGGACAATGACCGAAATTAACGATCACCTGAAACTTCTTTTTGCTCGCGAAGGCCGTTTATTCTGCAGACACTGCGGACAAGCTGTACGAGTCGATACCCCCAACAGCGTTTACCGTGAAATCACGCAGTGGAGTCAGGAACTCAATGCCCCCCGTCTTTACATCATTTTTGATGTAAAGCTACCGGCCAATATGACTGTCAGCGAACTGACTGAAGCTTTAGCCGCTCAGGGCTTCACTAAAATTCACGCTGAAAAAGAAGGCCAAGGCGAAACACTTCTCGAAGTCATTGCCGATCGCTTCCGACTCAATCGGGTCGATCAGCCCCGAGTCATCGAGGCTTTGGAAAATGCCTTTCAATTCGGCAAAGGCGACTTAACAGTCATTGCCACAACAGATGACGGCAAGGAGCACACGCGGCGCTTTTCCAACCGGCTTTCATGCCCCAATTGCGGGCTCGACTACCAAAAACCCACCGATGCCACCTTCAGTTTCAACTCTCCTCTGGGCGCTTGCGAAACCTGCCGAGGTTTCGGGCGCGTCATCGGTGTGGACTATTCACTTGTTATTCCGGACGAAACACTTACTCTCGAAGGCGGCGCCATTAAACCATGGAACACCAAGACAAACCAAGAATGCCTCAAGGATATGAAGCGTTACGCCAAACGTGACGGCATTCGTCTTGATGTCCCCTACCGAGACCTCACAGCCGAAGAAAAAGACTGGGTTATTAACGGTGAGCCCGGCTGGAGCGGCAAATGGACTCGTCAGTGGTACGGGGTAAAACATTTCTTTGAATGGCTGGAGAGCAAAGCCTACAAAATGCATGTGCGGGTACTGCTTTCGCGCTACCGAAACTATCAGGAATGCCCGGACTGTCATGGCGCTCGGCTGAAATCCGAAGCACTTTTGTGGCGCGTGGGGTCGTTGGCCGCCGCTCAGGAAGCTTGTAAGGGTTACGACTTTAAGCGTCACCGTCCCAACGGCTGTGATTACTCCGATGAAATTCTCAATACGCTGCCGGGATTTAACCTCTATGATCTCATGCGTTTGCCTTTATCTCGTCTTTTAACCTTTTTTGAGTGTGTCTCAAAAGAAGGACAAATGGACGAAGCGGGCTCCATGGTCATCAATGAGATCCTTTCACGTCTGCACTACCTGGTTGATGTCGGCGTGGGGTACTTAACCCTTGACCGACAAAGCCGCACACTCTCGGGCGGCGAAGTGCAGCGGGTTAACCTGACAACTGCTCTCGGAACTTCACTTGTCAACACACTTTTTGTGTTGGATGAACCTTCCATCGGCTTGCATCCTCGTGACATGGACCGCATTACGCGAGTGATGCAGCGGCTTAAAAATTCAGGCAATACCCTAGTCGTTGTAGAACATGACCCGCAGGTCATGCTCGCAGCCGACACCATTTTTGACATGGGACCGGGGCCCGGAGAAAAAGGCGGAGAAATTGTATTCAAGGGCACGCCTGGTGAAATTATTAAAGCTGACACGCTCACTGCGCATTATTTGAGCGGAAAAACGCGTGTCAATGCAAAAGCCAATAAACGGGAAATCAGGCAAAACACTCCGGCCATTGTTCTGCATGGTGCCCGAGAACACAACCTTAAAGGGATATCTCCCCGCTTTCCGATAGGAAAGTTGTCGGTCGTCACCGGTGTATCGGGATCAGGCAAGTCAACGCTAATCGAAAACATTCTTGTACCGGCTCTTTATAAAGCCAAAGGTATGCCTACTGAAGCACCTGGCACCTTTGACTCTCTGGAAGGGGCTGACCTTGTCGAAAATATCCATTATGTAGATCAGTCTCCGATCGGCAAAACCACCCGTTCCAATCCGGCAAGTTATGTCGGAGCCTTTGATGCAATCCGTACTCTCTTTGCTCAAACCGACACAGCTCAAGCCCGTGAATACAAAGCCGGAACCTTCAGCTTTAATTCGGGTGACGGACGCTGTCCGGTTTGCGGCGGTAACGGCTTTGAACACATTGAGATGCAGTTTCTCTCGGACGTTTATTTGAGATGCTCGGCCTGCAACGGCACGCGCTATCGTCCGGAAATTCTGGAAATTACCGTTGAACGTGACGGGAAAGCCTTAAATATTGCACAGGTTCTGGACTTATCGGTATCCGAGGCGTGTGAACTCTTCAAAAATGATCCGGCAGTCGTCAGTAAACTTGAGCCTTTGCGCAAAGTCGGTCTTGACTACATAAAACTCGGGCAACCCGTGCCGACATTGTCGGGCGGCGAAGCTCAGCGCTTAAAAATTGCCGGTTTCCTGGCTCAGAAAAAATCCCAGGCGAGTAAAAACGATCTCTTCATTTTTGACGAACCAACCACCGGCCTTCATTTCGATGACATCGATAAGCTCATGCAGTCACTGCAGGAGTTAATTGATCGAGGCAACACTGCAATCGTCATTGAGCACAATCTTGACGTCATTAACTGCGCCGATTGGGTCATCGACTTGGGACCGGAGGGAGGCGATGCCGGGGGAGAAATCGTGGTTCAGGGCACGCTCGAAGCGTTGATTGCTGAGCCTCGCTCTTACACCGGACAGGCTCTTCGTACTTACCGTAAAACTCTCGAGCAAAAAAATACCTCTGCCTATTTCATTGATGAGGCAGAGAAAACTGCCGATCAAGCACCCGTGGCAGCCCCCAACGATGTGATCGCTATCAAAGGTGCTAAAGAGCACAACTTAAAAAATATCTCTGTGGATATCCCCCACAACCGTTTCACCGTTGTTACAGGCGCCTCCGGTTCCGGCAAGTCCACTCTTGCCTTTGATATCGTGTTTAAAGAAGGACAGCGCCGATATCTTGAGTCTTTGAATGCTTATGCGCGCTCCATTGTGCAGCCTGCCAGTAAACCCGACGTGGATTCTATTACAGGGATTGCCCCGACCGTAGCCATTGAGCAAAGAACCTCTCGAGGCGGCCGAAAATCCACCGTAGCTACCATGACAGAGCTCTACCACTTTATGCGGCTGCTCTTTGTCAAACTCGGTCACCAATATTGCCCCGACTGCGGCGTTGAAGTGGAACCGAAATCGTTCCCCGCCATTGTTTCAACCGTCATGAGCCGCTACAAAAACCAGAGTATCTGCGTTATGGCTCCTTTGGTGACTAAACGCAAAGGTATTTACACGGATTTGGCTCAATGGGCGCAGAAAAAAGGCTACTCTCAGCTGTTTGTTGACGGCGGTTTTGTCAGCACGGAAAAGTTCCCTAAACTCGCCCGCTATAAAGATCACACTATTGAACTGCCGATCGCAGAAGTGATCGTGAAACCTGAAAACGAGAAAACGCTCAAACGAGCCCTCCAGGAAGCCATTACCATCGGTAAAGGCGTATTGACTGTTCTGGATGCAAAACTTACGGAGACTATTTTCTCAACGCACAGGGCCTGTCCTATCTGCGGAAGAAGTTTCCCTGAACTCGATCCAAGACTATTTTCTTATAACTCCGCCATGGGATGGTGTCCGACCTGTTTCGGTACCGGTCTTTTAATCGAGGGATTTGACGAAAACGCCACCGGTGAAGAAAGAGTTTGGGCCGAAGCTCAAAGTAAGCCCTGCCCCACTTGTCACGGAGAGCGCCTCAACGAGGTTGCCCGTGCGGTGAAATTTGCAGGCTTAAATATTTCTCAAATGGCGCACATGACAGTCACTGAGGCGTTGAGTTTCTTCAGCAAGCTCAAACTTACAGGACGTGAGGCCAGTATTGCCGAAGATGCGTTAAAAGAAATCGTTCTGAGGCTGCAGTTTTTGGATAAGGTCGGATTAGGTTACCTGACACTGGACCGTTCTTCTCCCAGTTTATCGGGCGGCGAGGCGCAGCGCATCCGCTTGGCTTCTCAGCTTGGCAGCAACCTTCAGGGTGTGTGCTATATCCTCGATGAACCCACAATCGGCTTACATCCGCGCGACAATCGCCTTTTGCTCGATTCGCTTAAAGCGCTTGCCGATAAAGGCAATACGCTCCTAGTCGTCGAACATGATGAGGAGACTATTCGTGAGGCTGATTACGTCATCGATGTCGGTCCCGGCGCGGGCGTGCGAGGCGGAGAGATTATTGCCACGGGCACCGTTTCTGACATCATGAAAAACAAACGTTCTTTAACAGGACGTTATTTGCGTCATCCGATTCAGCACACTTTTGTCCCGCAAAGACCGATTACTGATGACACCCTGTGGCTTACCGTCACAGAGCCAAGACTCAACAACCTTAAAGCAGCCGAAATCCAAATTCCCCTTGGTCGACTGACTGTTCTCACCGGTGTTTCGGGATCGGGTAAGAGCAGCTTTGCCCGTGGGGTACTCCTGCCGGTATTAACGGAAACGCTTTCACAAAAGAAACCGTATGAAGGCAAACTCTGTCGAGAGATCAAAGGATACGAAAATGTTGATCGGGTTTTGGAAGTTGATCAGACACCAATCGGCAAAACACCCCGTTCATGTCCTGCCACTTACATTGGATTTTTGGATGCCATTCGGCGCGTTTACGCAGGGACCAATGAGGCGCAGGCCAGGGGCTACAGTATATCGCGTTTTTCTTTCAATATGAAGGGCGGTCGCTGTGAGCTATGTGAGGGACAGGGCGTTCGCACGATTGAAATGAACTTTTTGCCGGACGTGAAAATCCCGTGCGAAGCGTGCGGCGGGCTGCGCTACAACACTCAAACATTGGAAGTTCTTTGGAAAGGAAAATCCATCGGACAGACGCTCGTCATGGATGTTGACGAAGCAGTGGACTTTTTCAGCACTCAGTCTTCCATTGCTCATGCTTTAAAGCTGATGCAGGATGTGGGCTTGGGTTATTTGAGCCTCGGGCAGCCCTCTCCCACTCTGTCAGGCGGCGAAGCCCAACGCATAAAACTCGTGACTGAACTGATTAAGGCTCGAGACGACATTAAACGCCGTGGCTATAAAGTACCGAGAACCGTTTATGTTCTGGACGAACCGACGGTCGGTCTGCACATGGCTGACGTGGAAAAATTGATCGGGGTACTGCATCGATTGGTTGATGCCGGCAACACTGTCATTGTGATTGAGCACAATCTCGATATCATGGCTCAGGCTGACTGGATTGTTGACATGGGTCCTGAAGGCGGCGTGGACGGCGGCAATGTGGTTGCCTGCGGAACGCCTGCTGAAATTATGAGAAAAAGCACTCACACAGCCAAAGCTTTAAAAGCCTTTAAAAAAGAACACATCAAAGCACTTTGATGTTACAAAAGAATAGAAATAGGAAAAATCCTATAGCCCGCAATCAAGTCTTTCTACTGCGGGCTATGGATTTTTTCATACATCCTGGTGAATATTAATCAACGAGTTCAGCAATGAAGCTTTTTGAGAATCCGCTGACAGCCGGAAGAGTCAATTAGCGTCGTTCGACAAACCACATGCCGACCATTGCCAACACCAGCATACAGGCTGTCGGGACCATCGCCACGACAAGAGGCGGCCAAGTGTTAAGCATACCGATGTAAGCGAAGAGATTATTGATCGTATAGAAAGCCAAACCGATCATCACGCCGCCGAAAATCTTAATGCTCACGCCACCTGAGCGACGGTTCATGTAGGCAAATGGCATGGCCAAAGCGATCATTACCAAAATGGCTATCGGATAAAAAGCCTTATTCCAAAGCGCAATTTCATAACGGTCGGATTGCTGGCGACTTTGCTCCAGGTGAGTCACGTAGCGCGAAAGTGATCTCATGGACATATTTTCGGGCTTGACCATCATCACCCCGAAAATGCTCGGATCAATTTCAGAGCGGAACATCATCCTGTCAGGTTTGCTGACCATCACCCGATCCATCATGGGTGTTTGCTCAAGATTCTCCAACAAGGGTAAGGAAGTATTAACTGCCCCTTGCAAAAACCAACCTTGATGGTCCACATAGTTACCTGTCTTGGCCGCAATAACTCGTGTGAGCCGCTGCTTTTCATCAAAATCGTAAATACGCCAATCGATAGCTTCTTCGGTCGGAGTCATCTTTTGAATGTTGATGTAGCGTATTTGAGGACCGTTAGGCGTTTGAATCGTTTCACGAACCCAAGCCCCGGTATCGGAACCTCGGATATCAACGGTCGTATGCTGAATGGTAGCTTTATATTCGCTGGAATACGCATCAGAAGACGGGGCAATAAATTCGCCGAAAATATACGTGAATACCACCAGGATCAAACCGGGAACCATCAGAATTCCCGCCAGACGCACTGGAGATAAGCCTGCCACACGCAAAATGGTAAATTCAGAGCGAGCCGCCCATTGGCTCATCACGAAAACCGTACCGAGTAACGCTGCAATCGGCATTACTTCGTAGATTCGCATCGGCAAATTCAAGCAGGTAATCACAAAAACATCAAGCAAACCATAGCGGCTGCCGATTCTTCCCATCTGACCCACAAGGTCAAAAAACGCAAAAAGCGCAACCAGGGCCAAAAGGACAAATCCGGTTGCCTGCAGAATCTCTTTTGTCAGGTGTCGGGTGATGACCTTCATCTCATTAGCTCCTGGACCGCCAATAGCCTATAGTGAGCCATTGCGGCAGCCAACGTTGCATAATTGTGCGTCTTAAGAAAAGAATGACAGCAAGCAAAGCGAAGGCACCGTTAAGCACAATACCGGCTCCTACAATACCCATTGTTCCCTGTTCAACCCAAGTACAGGCCACACTGATTCCATTAAGGTATAAAACGAAAAGCAACAAAGCCACGACCATATTCAGGCTGCGTCCGGCTCTGGGATTGGTAAACGATAATGGGATCGCGATCATAATAAGATTTAAGGCGGCGATGGGCCAGCAAATTCGCCACAGCATTTCACTTTGTGCTTCCGGATTATCCCATTGAGCCAAAAGCATAGGAACGGGCTGGGTATCAACATCCAGCATCTTAATGGCGCTTTCCGGTTTTACATCGATACGAATTCCGTACGTTTGGAAATCAGTGACTCGGTACTCGGGCGTTCCTGCCTTACCTTCATAACGTCTGCCGTCGTGCAATAAGACATAGCGATCACCGCTGGCATTGACTTTGATTTCCCCTGATTTTGCCATCAACACCATTTCAGTATCTACGGCTGTTTCCGTTAAAAAGACATTCTTAACAGATAATCCGTCGGGAGAAATTTCCTCAACAAAAAGAACCTGTCTTCCGCCGGCAATTTCAATAAAGCGACCGGGAGTGAGACGCTCAACATCATCGCGCTGTGACCATACTTCTCTATTCATATCACTTTGTCCTCGAGCCCAGGGAGAGATGACAAAAGTGAGAGCTGCGATAAGGATAATAATGGGAATACTGAAGCGCAGAACGGGTCTGATCCAGGCTAAAAGACTGATACCGCCCGAAGAGAACCAGACAACCATTTCACTGTCAAGCCAGCTTCGAGTCAGGGTCATCAAAACAGCGATAAATAAGGATACTGCAAGAAGAGGAGCCAGATTGATCAAGGCTTCATAGACAACCATCTCCGCGACGGTTCCGCTGTCAATGCGACCGCCCGCAGCCAATCCTAAAATACGGACCAACCCGATTGTCAACACAATCGAGAATATCACCGTAAAAACGGCACCGGCCGTATTGGCGAGTTCGGAGACGAGTGAACGTCTGAATATCATGCGGATCCTTTATAACAACAGTTAGGCTAACGTCAATACGTGCCTTAACCTATGGATTTTATCGCAGTTCCCTGTTCAATACACAATAAAAAACCCCGAAATCTTAACGATTCGGGGCTTTTTAAATGGAGGAGCCGGGCAATGTCCTACTTTCACTGGAAATACAACCAACTATCATCGGCGCTAAGGCGT
>ERZ779866.1439-NODE-1439-length-24010-cov-15.391150_pt1 | contig 24010 bp, 31 predicted proteins | sample MGYA00511248_ERZ779866 | MGnify/ENA primary metagenome ERZ779866 (study PRJEB29588, sample SAMEA2155758) | human gut metagenome | biome: human gut; feature: human-associated habitat; material: faeces | place: Denmark | collected 2008/2010 ... | reverse complement strand
CTGACAGGCCCGGATTTTAGGCGCGCCGGACAGGGTGCCTGCCGGGAGCACGGCCTCCATGGCATCCAGGGCGTCCTCCACGAAGTCGTTGATGGTGTCATCCTTCAGGCCGAGGTTGAAGCCGTGCTTCACGGCCTCCTCCGCCGGGGTGTCGATGATTTTGGCGAACAGGCCGTTGTCCTCATACTGGATGGTGAGGCTCGTGTCCGGTATCACCGGCTCCGCCACGAACTCGTAGGACTCGCTGTTATCCCTGGATGTGCCATACTTATTCAGGACGTTGATGTAGCCGTCTTTTCTGAAGGGCCTGACGGACTGGAGGCCCTTTTTCTGCTGGATGATGGCCTTGCCCCGCTCCAGCCTCTCCTTCCTGGCGAGAGCGGCCTTGGCTTCCTCGTGCTCCATGCGTTCTTCCCTCCTTATGTCACCAGCCCCAGCAGGCTGAAGGCGTTGTCGTTGTAGTAGGCGTTGGCCTGGGAGTAGCAGTCCACTTGGTCGTCGTGGGCTCCGCTGGGGAACGCCGCCATCTCCTCCACGAAGTCGCCCACCCACGGGGCAACCTCTGCGGAGGGGATGTAGATGTTGCCGGCCTCTGCCACCGCCGTGGTGGCGTGGGCCCTGGCGACTTTGCCGCCGAAGGGCTCCACCGGGATGATGCCGGGGATCTCCCGCTTCAGGACGTCGATGACCGCCGTGCCGTTGGCCTTGTCCTCCACCAGCTTCCGGGAGGTCTGGGGCCACTTTGCGGACAGGTCCCTCATGGCGTTCAGGGTCTCGGTAAAGGTCATGCGGCCTCGCACCTGGTCCACCAGGTAGCGGTCTGCTCCCTTCCGGGCCCAGACTTGGCCGACCACATAATCCGAGACATCCTTGTCCTTGAAGGTACAGTCCCAGGACTGGATGAAGTCGAACAGTCCAGAGGGGAGCACCTTCCAGCGCCTCCACCAGTTCCGCTTGAACATACCGCCGGAGCTTGGGGTGGGCGTCTGCATATAGAGCGAGGACCAGGCGTAGGTGCCCACCGTCTCCTTCTGCTGGGCGGCCCATGCTTCGTCGTACCCACCGGCGGGCCACAAGGCCTCCCCGATGGACCGGTGAAGGGGATCGGTAACCGGGTCTTCGCAAATGGCCGTCATGGAGATGATTTTCCAGTCCTCCACCTTGCCGTACTCCGGGTTCAGCAGCCGGGCGGCCAGGTCGTCTTCGTGCCACCGGGTCAGGATGATGATGACGGCGCCGCCGGCATGGAGACGGGTGCTGACCGTGGACTGGTACTCGTCCCACAACTTATTGCGGTAGGACAGGGACTCAGCCTCCGCCCGGTTCTTGATGGGGTCGTCGATGATAAGCAAATCGGCACCGTAGCCCGTGATGGAGCCTCCGATGCCGACAGAAATCATACCGCCTGTTCCGTTGTCGATGTTCCAGTTGGTCTTGGTCGCCTGGACCCTGGAGGTGGTGTGGCCGAACAGGGTCGGGCCGTACTCCTCCACCTTGTCCCGGTTGCTCTTGCCAAACTGCTGGGCCAGCTCCCCGCTGTAACTGATCTCGATGACCCGCTTCTCCGGGTGCTTCCCCAGAAAGAAGGACGGGAAGGTCTCCGTCACCGTCATCGACTTTCCGTGCCGGGGCGGCATGAATATCATCAGCCGCTTCGTGGTCCCGGACATGATGTTTTCCAGCTCTCGACACACCAGGTCGAGGTGTCTGGCTCTTTTCCACCTGCCTGCGTGGACAAGCTGGACATAATCCGCATAGTATCTTCTCGCCAGCTCATACCGTGCTTCGGTGGCTATGGATTTCCTCAGGGCCGGCGAGATGATGCGGTTACTCCCCGCCATCCCGTCCCTCATCCATGCGGGCAAGGGCCCGGAGCTCCTCCTCGGTCAGGTTCTCCATCCGAGAGGTCTTCACGGTCCCTCCCAGGGTGATTTCCTGTCGCTGGGTGAACTCGCCCTTGGTCCGGTTATTGAGCCAGTACATACACGCCATGGTGTCGGGGGCGATATGCTTTGTAATCACACGGGTCTTTTCTATCCGCTGCGTTCCCGTTACCGGGTCCGTCACGATGATTTGCTCCACATCCTTGGCATCGTAGCCGATGGCCCGCTGGTAGAGACTATGTTTCACCTGGGCGTCTGCAACATCCTTCCCCGGACCCAGTGCTTCAGCAAAGGACTCGTGCTCCTTTTTCCACCGGTGCAGGGTGCGGACGGAAATGCCGAAGGCCTCAGCGATGTCCTCGTCCGTGGCACCCTTCAGGGCCAGGGACCACGCCCATCGGTCGTGATACTTCTCGTTGTAGCTGCTGGGAGCCGGCATATTACTCCCCTCCTAAGTAGTCGGCGCAAAGATACTCCAACCCCTCCCACAAATTCTTGTTGGTAATCTCTCCGTGTCCTACCATGCGGTCCAGGGCCCGCTTGATGACCTTAGCGCTGCCAACCGGGATTTTGCTCCGGCCGATGACCGTGGACAGAGGGACCCAGGTGGAGTTATCGTTCTTGGAGTCCAGGCCCTCCCATCCTTCCGAGAGCTGTCCAAGGTTCATCTCGAACACACGGAAGATAATCTGCATGGCAGCAGAGACATTCTTCACATTGTAAGCGGAGGATGCTGTCTCCTGGGCATCCAGCCACTTCTCGTATTCGCTGTCAGTGGCCAGCCAGATGTTGTCGCAGCCCTTTACTGCCTCCCGGGCCTTGTCGATGACCCGCTGGGCCTCCTTCAGCTCATCGGGGAGGTAAACGATGCTGAGGACCTGGAACTCCAGGTTGGCCTCGCTCATGGCCTGGGACGATGCCTTGTCCAGGAGCCCCAGCGTCTTGTCGTCGAGACCGGAGTATTCCTTCAGGTCGATGTCCAGGATCTTGTCGTACAGCTTCTTCAGGATGTCCGGGTCATCCTGGCCCACGATGGCGTTGTGGGAGAGCTGGATGGCGATGCGCTGCTCCTCCGACATCTCATCGTCGGTGATGATGCAGGGAATGGTGGCCAGGCCGGCGGAGATGGCGGCCTGAACCCGGTGGTTGCCAGACAGCACCTCATACTTCCCGTCTGCCGGGTCCAGGCAGGCGAAGGGCGCCGAGGTGAGCTGGCCGTCCTTCTTGATGTTGGCCACCAGGCGCTGGAACTCCTCGTGACGCATGAAGCGGGCGTTCATCTTCAGGAGCTTCAGCTCCCGGGGGTCTATCTCAATAATCCGTGTGTTAATCATGGCTGCTCCTCCTTACCGTTTCTGAGAGTGCTTCTTCTTCCAGAGTGCCAGACCTTCCTTCAGCGTCCACTGGCCCATGGGGGCTCCGTAGTTTATCTCATACGGCTGGAGGTAGTAGGCGTTGGCCGGGTCGATGTCTTTCGCCCAGTCTGCCTTCTGGAGGGAGTCGTTGTGCTTGCGGTTCAGTACCTTGAACAGGCCACGGTACTTCATGCTTTCGGGGTTCTTGGAGAAGGCCGTAGTCACCAGGGAGGCAGCCCGCTTCTTTGTGATCCGTTCCGCAATCCGCTTGCTCTCCTTGGAGAGGGCGGCGTAGAGCACCAGCTTCGCCAGGTGCTTGTAATCGGTGGGCTCCACCGGGAAGTCGGACAGCAGGTACACCGTCGGGGTCTCGATGTGCTTATCCCACTTGGCGAAGGACGTGGCAGCCGAGATGGCGTAGACGCCGATGAGGCAGCCGTCCACCACCACGCCGATGGCCAGGGTGGCGGAGCCGGGGCGGATGTTGATGTTCATGTACTGGCTCCGCAGCGTCTGGAAGGCGTCGTTGGACAGCTCATAGAGCCGGATGTCGTCGCCCATCTCCATCCCCTGCCCAAACTTCTTGATGTTGGCCTTGGTGGTGCTCTGGAGGGGCGTGACGATCTGGGGGTGGCCGGAGCTGGCATACAGGTAGATGGGGATGCCTCGGTTCGTCGTCTTGGTCATGCCCTTCAGGTGCTCCGTGAACTCCTCTCCCTGGAGCCGGATGTCAGTACCGAAGCACCACTCCTTCTTGCTCATAATCTGCCGGAAGTATTCCTTCAGCAGCTCCTCATCGAAGAAGCCGTACTCAGGGGGCGTGAACTTGAACATCTTCTCCAGCTTGGCGAAGTCCTTCACGAAGGCCTTGCCCGCCTTCTTGAAGGGCGGGAACGAGATGAAGCCGGCGTCCGCCGGGGCCTCCTTCACGAAGTCCATGGCGTCGCCGTTGTAGTAGCTGGCGATGGTGAGGGTGTTCCCGCTGACCTTCTGCACGGTCTTTTCGTGCATGGCCGGAAACTGCCGGATGCTCTCCTCCAGCATCATCTTGTAGTACGGGTTGTCACCCTTGCCCGTGTAGGCAACGATGCGGGAGCAGAGCAGCATGGTGGAGAGCCGGTCCACGTCGGTCTTCATGTAGTCCTGGAGCCACGGGAACTGAGCAGCTCCCTCCTCGGACAGCTCCAGGGGGACGTGCTCCCGCAGGAAGTATGCGCCCAGACACTGGGAGTACATGGTCACATCGTTGCTGTGCAGCCGGAACTTGCCCAGGGGGCCGATGAATTTCTCCAGGGTGAAGTTGCCGGAGCAGCCGACATAGATGTCGGTCACGTCCCACGCCTTCACGATTTTGTTCATGATGGCCTGGGCCTCTGCCGGTACAGAACCGTAGAACATACGTTACCCCTCCTCGAAGTAAAGCAAAAGAGCGGCTGCCGCTTGGCAACCGCTCTCTTGACTGTCAGTATGGAGCGAAGTGCAGGGTTTGAACCTGCGCCTCCGGGCGGGAAGCCCGGCGTCCTCCCTTGGACTAACTCCGCATGAGGGCCGTGGGACGGCCCTGTTTCCGCTTAGAACAGCGCAAACTGTTCCAGTTGGTAAGTTGGTGGGGTCTCCTCCAAACTCCGCTTAGACGGGCTTTGACGGGGCTTTGTGGGGTCTGGAGTCGGGTCATAGAGTTCCGGGATGACCTCCCCGGTCCTCTGCTGCCACCACTCGGCGAACGTGCGCCGGTGGCACCAGTCGTCCGGGCCTTTTCGGATGTCCTCGTAGCAGAGGAGAACAACGTCTTTGCCCAGGCTCTCGAACCGCTGGAGCTGAGAGAGTATTCTCTGCACTCCCTTCTGGTCGAGCCTCGCAAAGTAGGCCCTCTCGAAGTCTTTGTAGAGGTCGAACTTGTGCAGGAGACCAAATGGCATCAGGTCCGGCATCTCTGCGTCGAGATGATAGCCGAGGTTCCATTTGGGCGTCCCGAGCGAAATTCTGACCGCCGTGTACTTGCCACTCCGAAGCTCCGGGTTGCTGTACCTGCTGGTGAATATCATCTTGGTCGCTCCTTCTTCACCGAATTGGTTAGGGTGGTGGATACTTTCATTCTACCCATTGACGCCGCCTTGTCAAGTCAAAAACGCTTGATTTGCAAGGGGTTTCGGAGATTTTCGGAGCGAGGTCCAGAGGTGGAGCCCCCGCCTTTTTAGGGGTGACACTTATGGCTTCTTCCCCTACAACTTACCACTACGGTATTTCTCCTGTCAATGGCATCTTTTTTGCACAGGTCACTCGAAGTAGCCAAAAAACAGGGCGCTCAACTGCCGGAGGGCCATTTTGTGGTCCCGGTAGATGGTGCTGACATCTACGTTTTCTTCCTCGGCGATGTCCTGGAAGGTCTTCTGGTCTTCCGGCTCTGCCAGGTAGGTCGAGTAGATGATGCGGTATCTGCGGGCGTCTTCCGGCTTGCTGGAGACATCGCAGCAGCGTTTGTAGAACTCCAGCATCCGCTTGACGTGGTGGACCAGGGTGCTGGTGTAGGCTGCGCTTTTCATGATGCTGGGGACGTTGGCCTCATACCGGTTGTCGTAGCCCTTCATCATCTCCACCAGTTCTTCGAGGTCTGGGTCGTCATCCACCTGGGAGGCGCTTCGGACAGCCTCTTTGCTGTGCTCCTCCAGCCCTTTGAACCTCTCCAGGAGGAGCTTAGTGTTGTGGAAGCGTCTGTCTCTCGCTTCCTCCCTGTGGTGTTCGGCTTCTTTCCGGTATGCCTCAACCGCCTTCTCGGCGGCTGCCTCTGAGATGGCCTTTACCAGAGCTGGGGTGAGCACGGGGCCTGATGGCTTCTTCTTGTTCATGGGCTGTTCCTCCTTCTCCCCTCCAGGGGGACCCCTGCCCCCTCCCACCGCCTCCGGCGGTAGGAGAGGGCTCGGGCTGCTGGCTTAGATGCTGCGCTGGAGGTCCTGGATTTTGTCCAGTCTCTCCCAGGGGCGATCTGCCTGGAACCGGTCCACAGGGATGCCCATGGCGTTCCCGAAGTGGCCGTAGGCGGATGTCGCCTTGTAGATGGGCCGGCGCAGCATGAACTGGTCGATGATGGCCTTGGGCCGCATATCGAACACCTTGCAGATGGCGTCTGCCAGCTTGGTGTCCGCCGTGTAGCCGGTGCCGAAGGTGTCCACCATGACGGAGACCGGGTTGGCGACGCCGATGGCGTAGGCAAGCTGCACCTCGCATTTGTTCGCCAGGCCGGCGGCCACGACGTTCTTGGCGATGTACCGGGCCATGTATGCGGCGGAGCGGTCCACCTTGGTCGGGTCCTTCCCGGAGAAGGCGCCGCCGCCGTGCCGGGCATAGCCGCCGTAGGTGTCCACGATGATTTTCCGGCCGGTGAGCCCGGTGTCGGCTGCCGGGCCGCCCTTGACGAAGCGGCCGGTGGGGTTGACCAGGATGCGTACACCTTCGAGGCTCATGTCTCCGAGGGTTGGGTGCAGCACATGGTCCACGAGGGCCGTCACCAGATCCATCTGCTCCACGCCGGGGAGATGCTGAGTAGAGATGACGATGGTTTCAAGGCCCCTGGGCTTCCCCTCGGGCCCGTAGCTCACTGTGACCTGCGTTTTGCCGTCCGGGAGGATAAAGGGGATGGCCCCGGTTTTGCGGGCTTGTGTGAGCTGGTAGGCCAGCTTATTCGCAAGGGTGATGGGCAGGGGCATGAGGTCGTCCGTCTCGTCGCAGGCATAGCCGAACATCATGCCCTGGTCCCCGGCGCCCAGCAGGGCCTCCTTGTCCTTGGTCCGGCCCTCCTTCACCTCCATGGAGCCGGTCACGCCCATGGAGATGTCCGGGCTCTGGCTGTCGATGCTGGTAAGCACGGCGCAGGTGTTCCCGTCGAAGCCGGCCTCCGGGCGGTCGTAGCCCACCTCGCAGATGGTCTCCCGGACCAGCTTGGGGATGTCCACATAGCAGTCGGTGGAGATCTCCCCTCCCACCACCACCAGCCCGGTGGTGGCGAAGGTCTCACAGGCCACCCGGCTGGCCTGGTCCTTCCTGAGCATGGCGTCCAGCACGGCGTCGGAGATGCGGTCACAGAGCTTATCAGGATGGCCCTCCGTCACGGCCTCAGATGTGAACAGGTGCTTCATCTTTTTTCCTCCCTCTCCCCGGAGTAGTTCCAGGGCTTGAAATTCACGATTTTCTCCAGCAGGGTCTCAGGGTGGCCGTCAAAGCAGATGGCCCGGTCGTCGATGTAGCAGACCGCCGGGGGCTTATCCCGCACGACATCATCCACGACGATGCCGTTCTCTGCGAGGTAGCGCATGAGGGCCCCCATGCCCTCCGGCCCGCAGCAGCGGGTGGAGACGACCACCACCCGGAAGCCGGCTGCTCGGATATGCTCAATGGCCTCCCGGATGCCAGGGACCGGCGGGTCCGGGATCTCCATCATCCCCTGCCAGCCGGATGTGTAGCTGTGGATGACTCCATCGAAGTCGAAGACCACCGTGGGCTTCCTGGGTCTGCTCGGAGTCCTCACCCACCAGTTATTTCCGCCGGTGTCTTTGGTGCCGTGAACATTGACTTCATGGCCGCTCATCAGGTAGGTGCGCTTTTCGGTATCTACAACCTTCTGCTCATCCATCTGCCGTCCCCTCCTTCCTTCTGGCTGCCACGTCGTTGGCAGCGTCGGCCGCTTCCCTCAGAACGGACAACGCCTCCTCAATGCGGATGCTGACCATTTGGGCCCGGCCGGGGACCGAGATGCTCATGACACCCAGCTCCATACTGGCCTTGATGCTGCAATCGGCCATCTCCTGGCTCCTGATGGCGACCGCCTTGTTCTTGCCGGTGGAGAACCTGGTGACGATGCACTTGGCCTCCAGCGCCACCCCGTCCAGCGGGGCGATATTCGGGTCGTTGACCCGGACTACTGTGCTCATACGCTCCTCCTCATAGGTAATTTTTGCCGAACACGGCCCGGAACTGCTCGACCGTGGCCCCCTGCTCCGCCATGTACTTCATCTGCCCGTACTGGTGGAGCCGGAGGGCCGTGGCCGCAGACTGGTGGGCGGCGTCCCTGCCGTTTCGGTGGCAGGTGTCTCCGCAGAGGCCCACCTTCAGGCCGTACTTCTCGGACTTCTTTCGGTTGGCCCCGCCGAAGATGTGGTGTTCCTCCAGCCACCCCCACCTACCGCAGAGCCAGCACCTCCCGTAGTACATCAGGCGTCATCCCTGGGCTCATCCATGTAGGTCGCCTGGAGGTCGGCCATGTGGGTCAGGAGCGCCAGGGGGAACTTCTCGAAGGCGTTGCCCACCGAGAAGCCGCCGGCCTTGAAGTCGTTGTCGCTGAAGCCCATGTGCCAGCGGATCGCCATGGCCTCCTCACGGGTCAGCTTCATGAAGCCGGAGATGATGTAGACCGACTTCTCACCGTGGCCGTATGGGAGGCAGTCTATCTTCTCGCTGGACTTCTCTCCGACCCGCTTCATCAGCGGTCACCCTTCAGGGGGAACGCCGTTCCGCAGACCATACAGAACTTGGCGCCGGGAGGGTGCTGCGTGTTGTGGCAGACCGGGCAGGTGTAGTCCCAGGGGAACTCCCGGAACAGCTTGGATGGCCAGATGGCCTTCATGCTGTCCTTCATAAAGACGGGGATGTTGAAGGTGACGCAATCGGACACGATGCTTTGGACCCATTCATACTCCGGCCTGACCTTCTCCTTGCGGTTCCCCGTCTCAGCCCCAATGATGACCCACTCCGGCATGGGGCCGGAGCCGGCCGTCAGATCTACCGGGCCCAGCAGGGGCTCGATGGAGAGGAACCAGTGGCAGCCGATGTCCTTCATCCAGGCGGCGGAGTCCTCTCCCTTGGTCACGGTGGAGCCGAACCAGAAGTTGTCCTCGTGCGGCAGCAGGGCCATGTGGTCCAGCTCTAAGTACCGTTTCGGGTATTTCGTCAGGAACAGGTAGCGGTGCTGAGGCGCCTTCCGGCAGGCATCCAGGACCTCGACGATCCAGCGGGTGGGCACCCACGGGCCGAACAGATCTGCCATGGAGCAGACGAAGATGGTCTGGCCCTTGGTCTTTCTGGCCGGTTCCCCCAGGCGGTAGCGGTGCATGGTCGGGACAAATCCAAACGGGTACGGCTGGTTGCGCTCGTCCTGATAAAAGGGCTCGTTCAGCTCAAAGCACTCTACGATTTCTCCGGGCTTGACCCCCTTGCACTTGAACCGTTCCGCAATCCGCTTGGCATAGCAGTAGGGGCAGCCTCGCTTGCACCCCGTCACCGGGTTCCAGGTGCTATCACACCACTCGATACGGGTCTCATTCATCTCCCACTCACCCCCAGCAGGTCACGCCAGCTCTTGACCCAGGACGGGATGGGATAGATGAGCACCGGCTGGTGGCGGGTAGGGCGCTTGCTGCCCTGGAAGCCGGGGTAGGCCCCGATGACGTCCCGCCAGTACATCATCCGCCGGTTCACTTTGGAGTACCCCCGGCGCTCCATCTCAGCCTTTGCCATCGCTCTCAGCAGTTTTCTCATTTTTGTGCTCCTCCTTCATGATTTCATAGCCCAGCAGGGCCTTTTCAGCCATGGCTGCCACCTGGATGAGTTCACAGGCTCCCAGCACGGCGGCCTTCTTGATATACGCAAGGTAATGGGGGCCATACTGGTCCTCATTACCCTTTATGCTGTCCCACAGGTGGTCAAGGCGCTGGCTCAGTGTCTCCATCTCGACCTGGGCCTCCTCGACCTCCTCCTTGATGAGAGCATAGCCCTCGTGCGGGGAGTGGGCGGCGGCCCCGTGTGCTGCCGCCGCCCGCCCATACTCCTCAGCTACCAGGCGGGACACCTCTTTGGTGAGCTCGAACATCATGCGCCCTCGCCTTCCTCATCGGGTTCCTGGTAGGGATAAGGGTCATCCTCGCCGTCCTCCGGCTCCGCAGGGGCGTCCATACTGAACAGGGTCTCATTACACTCGATGCACTCCACGGATATGTTGACGGGGTTTCCTTCGTCTCCGTAGGCCGTACAGACGACCTCGTGACCCACATGGGGCTTCAGCTTCTCAGCCGGGCAGTAGAAGACAGCGCCGGGGTTAGCGGCGGAAGACAGCACAACCTTGTTGCCCTCGGTTCTGACGGTGTAGTTCCCCATGGCCTCCATCACCTTCATGCTCTGGCCGGCAAACTGGCGCAGCCAGTCGAAGGCATCCTGAGTGACCTGCTTTTTGGGCTCCTCCTCCCCCACCACCTGGTAGTCAGCGTCGATGACCTCGCCCGCCGGCGGGAGGCTGGCCTGGGCCGCCGGGAGGCTGGCCGGAGCTGCGGCATCTCCATCCGACGGCTTATCCTTGTCAAAGAGGCTCGTCTGGCCGTTGTCGATGGGGCGCATGACATACTGGCAGGTCTCCCGGTCCCACACCAGCTCGTAGTTGCCAGAGAGGGTCCCGGTCTTCTTCTCCTTCTTCTGGATGACGGCGCTGACGGAGTGGTCGAACTTGGGCTTGGTGATGGAGCGAGTCTGCTGCCCGCCCGTCACGCTGAAGTCCGGGGCGGAGTCCGGGGTGAGGGTAATCTTCACCTTGACGGCGATCTCCGCCACGTCCTGCTCGGTCTCCTCCATGCCGTTGAGGGTGCTCCGCAGGATCTGGTCGAAGTCAGAGCACAGGGCGTTGAAGGTGTCGCTTTCACCTGGGCGTCGTCCCGGTAGGCGATCTGGTTCAGGCTGTCCGTGACCACCTTGCCGATGTTGTCCCAATCCGGCTTCTTTCCGGGGCGGATCTCGTGGTCCAGCATCATCCGGCGCTTCTTCTTGCTCACGCTGGTGGGCACGGGATAAAAGGCCAGGATGCGGACATCGAGCTGGGCCTCGTCCTGGAAGCGGGCGCTCCCACACTGGCGCTGATACTCAGAGCGGATGAGGTTCTCGTAGATGAGCGTCTCATCCGGCGTTCTTGTCTGCACATGGTTCCCGACCTTCGAGAACCGGGGGCGCCCCTTCCCCTGGGGCTCCCCCAGGACTACGAACTTTACCTTCACTTTCCTGTTCCTCCTTCAAGTCCCGGTAGTAGACATAGTGGGCGCTGCGGCGCTTGACCGTCTCCGTGCCCTGCCAGACGGCATAGCCCTCTCCCGACAGGATGCCGGCCACCCGCTCCCGGTCTTCTACCTTGTAAATCCTGATTTTTCCGGTGTACTTCATCAGCTTCCCTCCAAAAACTTCTTCATCTCGTCGAAGCGGTGGGCGGCCTCGACCTTTCTCCACGACTTGCCCTTGAACTGCATCGGGTAGCACATCTCGAAAATCCGGTCGTAGATACGGGTGTACCGGATGTCCAGGGTCTCCTTCATCTCGTCAAGGCTGAGGTTCGTGGTGAGGATGACGGGACGCTTTGCCCGGTATCGGCTGTCCACGATGTTGTAGACCTTCTCCAGCGCCGTGTCGGTGCTCCGCTCTGCGCCCAGGTCGTCGATGATGAGCAGCTTCGCCCTGTTCAGCTTGGCGATCATGGCCTCATCGTCACTCTGGAAGCCCTTCATGGTGTCCAGGAGCTTCACGAAGGAGGTCATCACCACCGGGACACGAAGGTTCAGCAGATGGTTGGCGATGCAGGCGGCCGCAAAGGTCTTCCCGGTCCCCACCCCTCCGTAGAACAGGAGGCCCTGGTTCTTTTCGAGCATCTCATCGAAGTGCTCGGCATACCGGAGGCAGAGCTTCAGGTTCCATGCGTTGCTCTCCGTCTTCTGGAACTGGTTGAAGGTGGCGCTACGCAGGCGCTCGTCCATGAGGCTCTGCTTCTTCAGGGCCTCGATGGCCTGCATCTCCTTCTCCCGCTGGTCCCGGAGCTCCTGCTGGCGCTGCTTCTCAGCTCGGCACCTGCAGGACACCGGGACCTTGGTTTTGACCTTGGCGTCAGGGTCGAAGGGCTGCTTCTCCAGGTCCGGCATGAGGATTTCCACCTGCCGCCGGGTGTGGCACTTGCCGCACACCAGGAAGCCCTCCTCATCGAAGTAGTCGCCGTCCTCCGGCTGATTTGCGTTCACAGCCCTCTTGATGATGGCCTTCATAATCCCAGACATATCATCCACTTGCACCACCCCACTCTGCATACGGGTTTACTTCCGGCGGCCGGGAGGAGCCGGTTTCGCCTTTGCTCTTTTTCATGAGGCCGGGGTTGTCCTCGTTCACGGAACGGACCACCCAGCTCAGGATGGCTCTGTAATCATCCTTGTAGGTCTTCCCCTTCGAGCCTTTGTAGAGGTCCAGCTTCGTGATGCAGGCTTCAGTGAACTCCTTGCCGTACAGCTCAATGAGCCGGTTGTAGTTGGCCTCTGTCATCTTGACGAACTCCGAATACGCCTTCTTGTCAGACTTCCCCTTCTTGGCGGATGGCTTATCCCCGGTCGGCTCCTCCGGCCGGCCGGGGGCCCCAGACCTGCCCTTACCAGAGGTCTCGGCATAAGCCCTGCGCTTGCGCTCGGCGTCGTTCTTCCGGTTCTTCTGCAATTTGTACCACTGTTCTTGCCACTGGTCCCAATCGTGAATGTAGAAGCCGTCGGCGGCCATGTCTATCCAGCCCACATCAACAAGAGCCTGGACCACCCTGCCCATGTCGAGGTCGGAGCCTTCCCCGCAGCCATACAGATACCGGCTGAGGACATCCAGGTCCGCATCGGCCACCAGGCCGTTTTCATCGGCGTTCTTCATCCCCCAGAACCAGAGGAAATTCAGTATTCCGAGGGCCTCGAACTTCGAGCACCCGATGGTCTTATAGAGGCGGCGTAGCTTCGCCCCGTCCACTTCCTGGTGGACGCTTACCCATGCCATACACTCACCTACCTTCTTGCGGGTGGTCTCTGCATCCGCCCCGTTCTGAATGGGTTACTCCGCAGATCCTTCCGCATGGTCGGTGCTGCCGGCATCGCCGTCGCAGCTCTCCAGGACTTCCGTGACCCTGGCCATAACCTTTGAGTAGGTGGAGACCGGCATACCGTTGGTGCTCTCCAGGTTGAACTCGGCCAGGACTGCCTGGACCAGAGCGTTACCGTCTTCCTTGCCCAGCTTCTGGTGGACCATTCTGAACAGGGTCTTCCGCTGTTCCTGGGTGATGGGGGTCATGTCGATGACCTCATCCTCGCCGCCCCCGGCGGGGCCCATCTGCTCATACTCGGCGTCGGTGTAGCCCTGTTCGGAAACCTCCTCGGCCACATACATCCCCTCGTAGTCCTTGGGGAAGGCTGCCCGGAGCGCCTGGGAGACCGCCACCTTCTCAATCATGGTGCAGGGCTTGGTCTTCCAGTTGGCTTGCCCCTTGTCATACTCCTTCAGGGAGACTTCCTTGAAGACCTCCTCCCCAGAACCGCCGTTGCGGGTACGGTGGACCCGGCACCAGCCGCCCACGAGGGTCTCGCCGGGGTACAGGCAGGTCCCTTCCTTCTGGATAACCTGGTCCCCCCGGAGGACCACGATACCGGACTTATGGCCCCGGTAGGCAGGGTTCTCCTCCGCCCGGCGCATATAGGCATCCTTGCCCACCACCATCTGGGCGGGGTCGCTGCCGAACTTGATGAGGTACGCCTCGCCCTGGGCAAACGGGTTGAGCTTCTGGGCCTGGCAGGTCTTCATAAAGAGGATGACCTCCTGGTCCGTGATTTTGTCTGCCTGCCCACGCACCAGGTAGTTCTTGACCGTCTGGAAGTCCAGGTCAACGGTGCCCAGGGAGGTCTCATAGGTGATTTTGGTCAGCGAGTTATTCATGTTCAGCCCCTCCTGCTAAAGCTCATCTTGGCTACTGCACGGTACACGATGCCGGGGATTTGGATGGTGCCTTTGCTGGCACGGATGAGGCGCATGACCGCAGCCACATCCACCGGGCGGATCTCCACGCCGCTGACGGCCAGAGGAACGTCCTTGCTGTCGATACTGACGATCTCCCAATCCTTGGAGGCGGAAACGCCCTTGGCTTTCGGGGCTCCGCCGGGGATGAACACCATCCGGCTGACGTCCTCGCTGATTTCGGCGTCCTGGAGGGCCGCCTCAGCACCAGCAGCATCTCCGGCGCTCTCCAGGCGGGCCGCCTCCTCCAGCTTCCGGCGGGACTCCTCCTCGGCCGCCCGCCGGGCAGCTTCCTCCGCCTCCCGGCGCTTGCGCTCCTGCTCCATGGCGTAGTCCCCCATGGTCTTCTTCAGGGTCATCTCCGCCTTCCGCAGCGGGGTCAGCATCTCCTTCTCACGGTCGCAGATGGCCTTGTGCGCTTTGTAGGCCGAGTCCTTCAGAGGCTTAAAGAACTCCGTGACCTCGGCCGCCTTCTTCTTCAGCATGACGCCGAACTTTCCGGCCGCCTCATACTCCTCGTCGTTCTGGACGGAGACCGCCAGGGCCATGGCCTCGATTTCCGAGACCTCACTCTCCAGCTCCTCCTCCCTGGGGGAGACGGAGCTGCTCTTGGGAAGCACGGCAACGACGGTCTCCGGTGCTTCCTGGACAGCAGTATTACTTTTCATCGTAGAACCTCCTATCTGTTCTTGAACTTCTGCATATAGCCGTGAACCGTCAGGAGCGCACCGAACACCCTCCAGGCGTCCGGGTCCCTGAGCGGATAGGGCTCATACTTGTAGGTGCCATCCCTCCGAAGGTGGAGGATGGCCTTCCCGTCGAACTGGACACCGTGGCTCTCAAAGCCCTTCACATAGGCTTCGAGCTGGACCCTTGCCAGCATCTCCTGGAGCTGAGAGGTGGTCTTGACGTCCACCATGACCGCTTCCCCGGAGACGATGCAGGGAAGGTCGGCAGTACCGGCGTATCTGAGGGCCTTGTGGTAGAGCCGGCACTCGTTCCCCAGGACCTCCGGCTTCATGTCGTGGACCCATGCCAGGAAGCCGTCGAAATAGCCCCGGTACTCCGGGGCGATGTCCTCGATGCCGTACAGCGACCAGTTCTCGATGGCGTTATGTACCGCCGTCCCCCGCCCGGCGGCCCGCTCCATCACCCATTCATCTACACCGCCGTAGACCTCCGAGCTCAGGGGCTTCATCACAGTCGTGACGCTCGGGAGCTCTGCCCCTCTCAGGCGGTAAAGGTGGGTCGCCTCGTCAAAGGTCAACTCCGGGAACTTCGGGATCTCTACCATCGGTCCACCTCCGCCACGCCCTTCGTGGCACCGAACTGGCTGGCCAGGATGTTCGCAGCGCAATCCGTGAAGCAGTCCTCGTGGTAGTAGTCGCACTCGATCTCGTAGAACTCGTCTCCCAGAACGATGGGCTCTCCACAATGCTTGCAGGTGTAGACCGTCGGGGGGTCCGGTGCGTTTGGGCATCGGGGGTCACACGGGGTTCTCATGCAGACTGAGCACATTCACGACACCTCCAGTTGATTGCCTCCATCACACAGGTCTCGACGATGACATCCTCCAGCAGCAGCTCCCTATACTCCGGCGGGAAGCCCTTGACCTCCATCTTCCGGTCGGTGAGCTGCTCTGCCTTCTCCAGCAGGTCCTCCGGGACCCGGATGCCGAGCCTTGCCTCAGCCCTTGATACCGCTGACATCATCGCCCACCAGCTCCTTCCACTTCTCGTAGTTGGCCATCACATCGTAGCTGTACTGGTTGTAGCCAGGGCTTCCGCTGTTGTAGGCCGTGAGGGCCTCCTGCGTGGGGTACTTCTCCAGCAGCTCCGCCAGGAAGTCGCATCCCACTCTGAAGTTCCCAAACGGGTTCATCAGGTCAGTGACGCCCAGACGCTCCATGCGGTCCCAATGCCACCTCTCCTGAACCTGCATATAGCCCAGGGAAGCTCCGTCGTCTCCGACTAAGTTCTGGAACTGCGTCTCCCGCTCAATGACCGCCAGGGCCAGGGCATAGGGGACGCCGGACTCTTGGCAGGCCGTGTGCAGGAAGTCCTGGTCCTCATAGGAGAGCGGAACGTCGTCCCTGAAGTAGCCCTGTTCGACCAGGGCCTGCTCGATCTTTTCGGACTCATACGGATCTTCCTCCCAGACCTGGAGGTCCGTCGGCTCCAGGCTTTCAATCGGGATGGCGACTACCGGCGTTGGGAGCTGGAGCTCCGGGGGCTCCTCCGTTGGGAGGGAACAGGCCACCACGCCGGTGACCAGGGCTGCGGCCGCAAGCGTCACGATGCCGGCGCCGAGGTATCTTCTTCTGCGGCGGCGTGGCCGCCTTCGGGTGTTACGAACGGGGTTATGTCTATCTTCGGACATCTCCTATACGCCTCCATAAACTGCTCCGGGCTTTTAATCCCGTACTCTTTCAGAATTTCCCATAGATACTCAATCCTGCTCATCGCCGTCATCCTCATCGAGGTACTTCTGGCAATAGAGCTGGAGTTCGCTGATGAGCTTACCGACCTCCTCCAGCCTTCTCATGGCTTCCTGCATCTTCGGCTTCTCGTCTTCGCTGATGACTCCATCCTTGGCGATCTCTGCGATTTCCTGGCTGATGGCGTCCGTGTCACCATCGACCAGCAGGCGGAGGGCAATCCCCCGGATGTCATCCATCTCGGTGGCCAGTTGGTCATTCCGGCAGATGGGACACTCTTTGCAGCAGTACCAGTTCAGCAGGGAGGGGTCTTTGTAGAGGTCAGCCATCCGGCACACCACATCCACCGGGACCTTGGTGAGCCCCCGCTCATAGTCGGCCAGGCTGGACCAGGAAACGCCCAGCAGCTCCCCGGCTGCTTCCCTACTGGTCAGGCGCTCATCATGCTCTGCGGCGTTTTTCCTGGACTCGTAGTACCGGTTTCCGGCCGCTTTCGTGGGGTAACGTCCCATTTTGTTTTCCTCCCTTCCGGGGTACAATTTACTCAACGGAAAGTGCTGTACCCATACTTACCGTTGCGGTAAGCTGCTGTCAAAAAAAATAGAGTTCACCTGTTCGCTGGTCAGGTCGAGCTCCCTGGCGATGATGATTTTCTCATCATCACTGAACTTGACATCGCCCCGCTCCTTCTTTGCGTAGGAGACCACGGACTTGCCGATGGCGGCTGCCATATCCGCCTTCGTCTTGTTCTTACGCTTGCGGGCATATTCGAGTTCGAGCTGGTTCATCGGCTCACCTCCCTTCGTTATCTTCATTCTACTTACCGTTACGGTAATTGTCAATAGGTTTTTTATAAATTTGGTCAGTTTAATTTACATTCCGGCAAGTAAGCTATAAAATCGGTAAGTAATCTACTTCTGGAGGTGCCGTCATGTATTCCAGAGAAATCTTCGCCCAGCGGCTGAAGGACCTGCTTGATAAGCGGGGGATGACCCAGCGGGCCCTGGCTGAGAAGCTGAAAACCACTGAGGTCACTGTGTCCCGCTATGTCTCCGGGAACCGGACTCCGAACATCGAGACCACCGTGGAGATCGCCGACATTCTCAACGTCTCCCTCAACGACCTGGTGGGAATAGACCCGCCGGCCAAACAGCGGCCGTCGCCCGATGTCTCCGTCCTGGTGTCATGCTATGAGAAGGCCAGCGCCGATGACCGCAGAGTCATCTGGTCCTTGCTCGACCGGTATATGACGCCGGAGCAGCGGATCTTGGTCCAGTCCATCCAGAGTGAAGAAAAAGCCACGGCGGTCTGATAGCCTCCGGCGGCAAGGTCATCCATATCGACTTCGGCAAGAGAGGGGGATAGCCATGGGGAAGCAGCGGACCGGAGATGAGCACATCGAGTTCGACGGGATGCCGATAGGCCACCTCCTCGGGGACTATTGGGCCTGGAACTCCTCCGACCTTCTCATCAACACCGAGAGGGGGTCCTTCAGCGAGTTCATCGTCTCAGCAGCTCTCGGCCTGGACCTGTCCGGCACCAGGGTAGACTGGGGGCCCTATGATGTCTCCTTCCCGTTCGAGTGGTGCTGCGGGGATGAGCCCAGGGGCGAGGTGCGGATAGAGGTCAAGAGCTCCGCCTACCTCCAGTCATGGGAGCAGGACCATCTCTCCAGCATTGTCTTCAGCATACGCCCGGCCAGAGCCTGGGACCCGCACCTCGGCTACTACGGGGAGCTGAGGCGGCAGTCGGACTTGTATGTCTTCTGCCTATACACTCAGACCGACCGGGAGAAGGCCGACCCCCTGGTACTTGACGACTGGACCTTCTATGTCATCCCGACGGAGCGGTTGGACCGGTGCTGCGGCAGCCAGAAGACCATATCCCTGAACTCGCTGCTTGCGCTCGGCCCTGTCCAGGCCGACTACGGCGGCATCAGGGATGCCGTTATTCACTGTATTCAAGGGGATGAATGTACCCCCCCCCCGTCATATTGCATAATTTTTGCATATCCATTTTGTCTATAATTACGAAGCAGCTCCGAGGCACCGGAGCTGCTTCAACGATAAAGGGGGATCTCCATGAAAAACGGGGTAACGCTACGCAGCTTGAAGAAGACTGCGGAGGAACTCGTCAACACCATCAAGGTGGCTATCTACATCCGGGTCTCGACCCACTGGCAGGTGGATAAAGAGAGCCTCCCGGTGCAGCGCCGGGACCTCATCTCCTACTGCAAGCTCATCCTGAACACGGAAAACTATGTCATCTTCGAGGACCCAGGCTACTCAGCCAAGAACACGGACCGGCCAGACTTCCAGAAGATGATGGCCCGTGTCAGGACCGGGGAGTTCACGCACATCCTGGTCTGGAAGATTGACCGTATCAGCCGGAACCTGCTGGACTTCGCTGCCATGTACCAGGAGCTCAAAGAGCTGGGCGTCACCTTCGTCTCCAAAAACGAACAGTTCGACACCTCGACGGCGATAGGCGAAGCCATGCTGAAAATCATCCTGGTCTTTGCGGAGCTGGAGCGGCACATGACCTCCGAGCGTGTCACGGCAGCCATGCTCTCCAGGGCCACCAATGGGAAGTGGAACGGCGGCAAGGTCCCCTTCGGGTATCGGTATGACAAGGACGCTCAGGAGTTCCTCATCGACGAGGACGAGGCCAAGGTGGTCAAGCTCATGTATGACCTCTACGACGAGCAGCGGTCCCTGCTGGCGGTCAGCAAGGAACTGAACGAACGTGGCTACCGCTCCCGCAAGGGGGCCCTGTGGAGCCCGGTGACTGTGGGGAACCTCATGCGTAGCCCATTCTACATCGGCGTCATGCGCTACAACTACCGGGATGAGAGTGGGACCACCTTCTCCTTCAAGCCGGAGAGCGAGTGGATTATGTTCGAGGAGCACCACCCGCAAATCGTCACGCATGAACAGTGGAGCCGGGTCGTCACCACCATGCAGTCTCAGCGCCGTGGGCAGCCTGGCCACGGCAAGACCTTCAACCGGGGGAACGTGCATATCTTCGCCGGGCTCGTCACCTGCGGGTACTGCGGCAGCCTCATGCGGGCCACCAAGGACCGGGTGCGGTCCGACGGATCTCGGCCATCCATCTACGCCTGCGCCAGCAAGCGCACCGGGAACTCCTGCCCGAATAAGTACATCTCCGATCTGACCATCGGCCCCTTCGTCCTGAACTACATCGCCAACATCATCCGGGCCAGAAAGAGCTTCGGGGCCTCCACCTCCATCGAGGTCCTGGAGAGGAAGCTGCTGCGGGGAGATACCTTCCGGGACGTGGCGCACATCGGGCGGCCCGGACTGGAGGAGCTGTACCGGCACTTCCAGGGGACCCAGGGCGTGGAGCAGAACTTCATGGCTTCCCCCGGCGCTACGGCCTCCAATGAGGAGGAGGAACGGGAGCTGCTGCTGGCCGAGAAGCACCGGAAAGAGCGGGCCCTGAACCGGCTCAAAGCTCTCTACCTATACAGCGAGGAAGAACAGGCCATGAGCGAGGCCGAGTACATCGTCGAGCGGAAGCGCCTGCTGGACTCCCTGGAGGCCATCGACAGCCGGCTCAAAGAGATAGACGTGGCCCTCGCCCAGCAGATAAAGCTCTCCGATGAGGAGTTCATCCAGAAGGCCAGCTACTTCATCATGGCCCAACAACTTACCGAGAAAAGGCACATCGACTACACCCGTTTCATGCGGAGGGCGGACCCTCAAATTGTGAAGAATTTCGTCCAAAACGTGTGTGCAAACTTTTGTATAAAATCGGGCCGAGTGACCTCGATCCGCTTCAAAAACGGCATAGAGCACCAATTTTTCTACAAGGACTCAGAGTAGCAAAAAGCCCAGGAACCCCTTGGCTCCTGGGCTTTTCAGCGTTCCGCTGGAAATATTTACATCTGGTCTCCAATGAACATCGCATCGCCGAAGGAAAAGAAGCGGTACCGCTCCCGGACGGCCTCCTCATAGGCGGCCAGCACATGCTCTCGCCCCGCCAGGGCGGACACCAGCATGATCAGGGTGGACTCGGGCAGATGAAAGTTGGTAATCAGCCCATCCAGCACCTTGAAGCGGTAACCCGGGTAGATATAGATGCTGGTCCACCCCGCCTTGGCCTCCATGTGGCCGTCCTCCGCCGCCCAGCTCTCCACCGTGCGGCAGGAGGTGGTGCCCACGCAGATCACCCGACCGCCGCCGGCCTTGGTCTGGTTGATCGTGTCCGCCGTCTCCTGGGGGATGACGCAGTACTCCGAGTGCATCTCATGGTCCTCCAATTCCGTTTCCTTCACCGGACGGAATGTTCCAAGGCCCACATGGAGTGTCACGTAGCACACCTTTACACCCATTGCCTGCACTTGCTCCAGGAGTTCCTTGGTGAAGTGAAGCCCCGCCGTGGGTGCGGCGGCGGATCCGGTCACCCGGGAGTAGACCGTCTGGTACCGCTCGCTGTCCTGGAGCTCCTCCTTGATGTAGGGGGGCAGGGGCATCTTGCCCAGCCGCTCCAGGGTTTCCAGGAAGATACCCTCATAGTCGAAGCGGATCAGGCGGTTGCCCCCCGCCACCTCCTCCACCACCTGAGCGGTGAGTTCTCCGTCCCCAAAGGTAATCCTCGCCCCCGGCCTAAGCTTTTTCCCCGGGCGCACCAGGCACTCCCACACCTTGTCTCCCCGGTCGATGAGCAGCAGCACCTCGCAGGCGCCGCCTGTCTCCCGGCGGCCGAACAGCCGCGCGGGGAGCACGCGGCTGTCGTTAAGCACCAGACAGTCTCCGGGACGGAGCAGGCTGGGCAGATCGTAGAAGTGCATGTGATGGGTCTCCCCCGTCACCTTGTCCAGGGTCAGCAGCCGGGAGGCGTCCCGCCGCTCCAGCGGCGTCTGGGCGATGAGCTCCTGGGGAAGGTCAAAGTAAAAATCAGATGTTTTCAAAGCGTTCCACCGTAATTCCTGTGTAATAGAATGTGAGGATCTGCAGATAGGTGCGCCCCTCCAGCGCCTGGGCGTAGGCGCCCCACTGGCTCATGCCCACGTTGTGGCCCCAGCCCGCTCCGGAGATGGTGAACACCCCGTCGGAGGACGAGGATCCACCGCCGGATCCGGCCTGGACGATGTCGCCGTTCCCATCGATCACATAGGCCCCGCCGCCGATGGCCGAGATATTTCCGTCCCCGCCGATGGCGTACAGCCCGTCCAGGCCGTCCACCGGCTGTCCGTTGACCATCAGCTGGCCGCCGCTGGATCCGCCGCCGGTGATGGTGTAGTTGTAAGAGCGCAGCCCGAAACTGCTCACCAGCGCCCGGGTTGAGATGGTGAAGGATCTGCCGTCCTCGTCTGTGAAGGTTATCTGCCAGGGCAGGCCGGTACTGGAATAATCCCGGACAGAGACGCTCACCACTGTCTCACAGGTTTGATAGCCCGCTTCCCGTACCACGTCCCGCAGTTCCTCCCCCGTGTAGGTCCGGGTCCATTCGTACCCGCTGATCCGGTCGGCCACCGCGGCCTCATAGGGGTCGGTCACCCCTACCAGATAGGGATAGCTGCTCTGGCTGCCACCCCAAACCACCGAGGAATCCATACTGGCTCCTCCGTTGGAGGAATAGTATACCGCATCAATGTAGGCGCCGTTGTAGGTAGCCACCATGCCGGCGGTCTCCTCTACCGCCCGGTCAGAGTTAGTCCCCGCTCCACTGGTGCCAAGGTATACCTGGCAGTGGCTCTCATTGCAAAGATCAAATTGGCCGCTGTGCCGGCTGCCCCCCATCAGGCGCAACGCATAGGTACGGGCGCACACCGCCTGGGCCTTCAGAGCTTCCAGAGGCCAGCTGCGGCTCATCTCATGGGGAATCACCCCTTTGACATAGTCGTCCAGAGAGAGTACGTTTGAAATCGTCAGGTCCCCTCCGCTGAACCGTTCGAAGCAGAACCCGCCTCTCCAGTTGATGCTGTGAAACCGGGTGGTATAATCCTCGCCCTGCTCTCCGGCAGCATTAGGTTCCACAGCCAGACCCGCCACACCATTGGCCCCGTCATACTGGAACAAGATCTCATTGGTGCCGCTGCGTACCACATTGACAGCGACTGAGGAGGATCCGCAAAGCTCGGCTGAGACCCCCGTCATTGCCATGGAATCCTGGGCTGCTACCGCGTCCTCCCGTTCCGCATAGTTGCCCACCCGGGCCTGAAACTCCCCGTCCACATAGGAGACAAACCCATCCTCATATTCTGAAGCAACCGCCAACGCTTCCTCATAGGTCCCATAGGTACCAGGCAGGCGCAGATGATATTCCCCAATTACCACAGAATCGGTCTCCTGCCCATTATAATCATAATATGTGGCATTTCCTCCCGAGTAATAGGAATATAAATAAACGTTCATAGCTTTCACAATGGAGATGTCTGTCTCAGAGGTGCTGGCCAACTGGACAAAAGTGTCATCCTCCTGATAGTAGCCCAGGCGGAACCCCTCCCCCTCCCGGTTGGCAATGTTTACGCCCGGCAGCGTCCCGCTGCCAAAATAGATGCCAATCTCCACAATCTGGTCCTCCCCATGGGAGGCAGAGGCAGAAGCAGATTCCAAAGTGCCACTTAGGGGGAAAAGCAGGCTGGTGGCCAGGCAAACCGCTGCAATTTGCACGAATTTTTTCCTCATACTGTTCTCCATTTCTCCCATCGCCTTGGGACCGATTCATTGACACTTTAACGTGTTGATGTTATCATGAACAGAAACAGGCGTTCCCCTTCTCCGGGAACCGACCATTTTCCCCATTATAGTACAGAAACCGCCCCTCTTTCAACCATAATCTTTCGGAAGTTTTTTCAACGGGCGGGCAGGAGGTCATGGATATGGAAAAATACAAAGTTGGCATCATCGGCGCCACTGGCATGGTGGGCCAGCGATTCGTCACCCTGACGCACAACCATCCCTGGTTCCAGCTGACTGCCATCGCCGCCAGCCCCCGCTCCGCCGGCAAGCGGTATGAGGAGGCGGTGGCCGACCGGTGGGCCATGGATGCCCCCATCCCCGACGAGGTGAAGGATATGGTGCTGCTCAGCGCCCAGGACGATGTGGCCCGGATCGCCTCTATGGTGGATTTCGTCTTCTCCGCCGTGGACATGAAGAAGGAGGAGATCCGTGCCCTGGAGGAGGCCTACGCCCAGCATGAGTGCCCGGTGGTATCCAACAACTCTGCACACCGCTGGACCCCCGACGTGCCCATGGTCATCCCTGAGGTCAACCCGGAGCACCTCTCCGTGATCGAAGCCCAGCGCCGGCGCCTGGGCACCCGGCGGGGCTTCATCGCGGTGAAGTCCAACTGCTCCATCCAGAGCTACGTACCCGCCCTGTCCCCTCTGCGGGAGTTTGGGATCGAAAAGATCCTGGTATGCACCTACCAGGCCATCTCCGGGGCGGGCAAGACCTTCGCCACCTGGCCGGAGATGGTGGATAACCTGATCCCCTACATCGGCGGCGAGGAGGAGAAGAGCGAGCAGGAGCCCCTGAAGGTCT
>ERZ779866.1437-NODE-1437-length-24068-cov-3.175572_pt1 | contig 24068 bp, 20 predicted proteins | sample MGYA00511248_ERZ779866 | MGnify/ENA primary metagenome ERZ779866 (study PRJEB29588, sample SAMEA2155758) | human gut metagenome | biome: human gut; feature: human-associated habitat; material: faeces | place: Denmark | collected 2008/2010 ... | reverse complement strand
TGGGGTCACGGGTGGTTTCTCAGGAGATCAGCACGGCAGACGAAGGGGATGGTGGTCAGGTTGTGGTGATTGGTCGCTGATGCAAAATGTTTTATGTGAAACCGCCTCCGGGCGGTTTTATCGTTTATGGAGCGTGAGGAATGGGTAAAGGCAGCAGTAAGGGGCATACCCCGCGCGAAGCGAAGGACAACCTGAAGTCCACGCAGCTGCTGAGTGTGATCGATGCCATCAGCGAAGGGCCGGTTGAAGGTCCGGTGGATGGATTAAAAAGCGTGCTGCTGAACAGTACGCCGGTGCTGGACAGTGAGGGGAATACCAATATATCCGGCGTCACGGTGGTGTTCCGGGCCGGTGAGCAGGAGCAGACACCGCCGGAGGGATTTGAATCCTCCGGCTCCGAGACGGTGCTCGGTACAGAAGTGAAATATGACACGCCGATCACCCGCGCCATCACGTCGGCAAACATCGACCGACTGCGCTTTACCTTCGGTGTGCAGGCACTGGTGGAAACCACCTCAAAGGGGGACCGGAATCCGTCGGAAGTTCGCCTGCTGGTTCAGATACAGCGTAATGGTGGCTGGGTGACGGAAAAAGACATCACCATTAAGGGCAAAACCACCTCGCAGTATCTGGCCTCGGTGGTGGTGGATAACCTGCCGCCGCGCCCGTTTAATATCCGGATGCGCAGAATGACGCCGGACAGCACCACAGACCAGCTGCAGAACAAAACGCTCTGGTCGTCATACACCGAAATCATCGATGTGAAACAGGGCTACCCGAACACGGCACTGGTCGGCGTAAAGGTGGATTCGGAGCAGTTCGGCAGCCAGCAGGTGAGCCGTAATTATCATCTTCGCGGGCGTATTCTGCAGGTGCCGTCGAACTATAACCCGCAGACGCGGCAATACAGCGGTATCTGGGACGGAACGTTAAAACCGGCATACAGCAACAACCCGGCCTGGTGTCTGTGGGATATGCTGACCCACCCGCGCTACGGCATGGGGAAACGTCTTGGTGCGGCGGATGTGGATAAATGGGCGCTGTATGTCATCGGCCAGTACTGCGACCAGTCGGTGCCGGACGGCTTTGGCGGCACGGAGCCGCGCATTACCTGTAATGCGTACCTGACCACACAGCGTAAGGCGTGGGATGTGCTCAGTGATTTCTGCTCGGCGATGCGCTGTATGCCGGTATGGAACGGGCAGACGCTGACGTTCGTGCAGGACCGACCATCAGATAAGGTGTGGACCTATAACCGCAGTAATGTGGTGATGCCGGATGATGGTGCGCCGTTCCGCTACAGCTTCAGCGCCCTGAAGGACCGCCATAATGCCGTTGAGGTGAACTGGATTGACCCGAATAACGGCTGGGAGACGGCGACAGAGCTTGTTGAAGATACGCAGGCCATTGCCCGTTACGGTCGTAATGTCACGAAGATGGATGCCTTTGGTTGTACCAGTCGGGGGCAGGCACACCGAGCCGGGCTGTGGCTGATTAAAACGGAACTGCTGGAAACGCAGACCGTGGATTTCAGCGTGGGCGCAGAAGGGCTTCGCCATGTGCCGGGCGATGTTATTGAAATCTGCGATGATGACTATGCCGGTATCAGCATCGGTGGTCGCGTGCTGGCGGTGAACAGCCAGACCCGGACGCTGACGCTCGACCGTGAAATCACGCTGCCATCCTCCGGCACCACGCTGATAAGCCTGGTTGACGGGCAGGGTAATCCGGTCAGCGTGGAGGTCCAGTCCGTCACCGACGGCGTGAAGGTGAAAGTGAGCCGTGTTCCTGACGGCGTTGCTGAATACAGCGTATGGGGGCTGAAGTTGCCGACGTTGCGCCAGCGCCTGTTCCGCTGCGTGAGTATCCGTGAGAACGACGACGGCACGTATGCCATCACCGCCGTGCAGCATGTACCCGAAAAAGAAGCCATCGTGGATAACGGGGCGCACTTTGACGGCGACCAGAGCGGCACGGTGAATGGCGTCACGCCGCCCGCGGTGCAGCACCTGACTGCCGAAGTCACCGCAGACAGCGGGGAATATCAGGTGCTGGCGCGCTGGGACACGCCGAAGGTGGTGAAGGGCGTGAGCTTTATGCTTCGCCTGACCGTGGCAGCGGATGACGGCAGTGAGCGGCTGGTCAGCACGGCCCGGACGACGGAAACCACATACCGCTTCACGCAACTGGCGCTGGGGAACTACAGGCTGACAGTCCGGGCGGCAAATGCCTGGGGGCAGCAGGGCGATCCGGCGTCGGTATCGTTCCGGATTGCCGCACCGGCAGCACCGTCGCGGATTGAGCTGACGTCGGGCTATTTTCAGATAACCGCAACGCCGCATCTTGCCGTTTATGATCCGACGGTACAGTTTGAGTTCTGGTTCTCGGAAAAGCGGATTACCGATATCAGGCAGGTTGAAACCACAGCCCGCTACCTTGGCACGGGGCTGTACTGGATAGCCGCCAGTATCAATATCAAACCGGGCCATGATTATTACTTTTATATCCGCAGTGTGAACTCCGTTGGCAAATCGGCATGCGTGGAGGCCGTCGGTCGGGCGAGCGATGATGCGGAAGGTTACCTGGATTTTTTCAAAGGCAAGATAACCGAATCCCATCTCGGTAAAGAGCTGCTGGAAAAAGTTGATCTGACGGAGGATAACGCCAGCAGACTGGATGAGTTTTCGAAAGAGTGGAAGGACGCTAACGATAAATGGAATGCCATGTGGGGCGTCAAAATTGAGCAGACCAAAGACGGCAAACATTATGTCGCGGGTATTGGTCTCAGCATGGAGGACACGGAGGAAGGCAAGCTGAGCCAGTTTCTGGTTGCCGCTAACCGTATCGCGTTTATTGACCCGGCAAACGGGAATGAAACGCCGATGTTTGTGGCGCAGGGCAACCAGATATTCATGAACGACGTGTTCCTGAAGCGCCTGACAGCCCCCACCATTACCAGCGGTGGCAGCCCTCCGGTATTTTCCCTGACATCAGACGGAAAGCTGACCGCTAAAAATGCGGATATCAGTGGCAGTGTGAATGCGAACTCAGGGACGCTCAACAACGTCACGATTAATGAGAACTGTCAGATTAAGGGGAAACTGTCAGCCAACCAGATTGAAGGTGATATTGTCAAAACGGTCAGCAAGTCTTTCCCCCGCACGAGCACTTATGCCAGTGGCACCATCACGGTAAGAATCAGTGATGATCAGAAATTTGACCGGCAGGTCATGATACCGCCAGTGTTATTCCGCGGTGGTAAGCATGAGAATTTCAACAGTAATAACCAACAGTCATACTGGTATTCAACCTGCCGGTTAAGAGTGACCCGCAATGGTCAGGAGATTTTTAATCAGTCCACGACGGATGCTCAGGGCGTATTTTCCTCAGTTATAGATATGCCTGCCGGACAGGGGACGCTGACACTGACATTCACCGTATATTCATCAGGAGCGAATAAGTGGACACCAACAACCAGTATCAGCGATCTGCTGGTTGTGGTGATGAAAAAATCCACAGCAGGTATCAGTATCAGCTGAATTTTATAACCCAGAACGGGCGTCAGAAATGACGCCTTTTTTATTGCAGAAAAGCGAGAGGTAATTATGCGTAAACTTTATGCCGCCATTTTGTCCGCAGCCATTTGTCTGGCCGTATCCGGTGCGCCTGCATGGGCGTCTGAACATCAGTCCACGCTGAGCGCGGGGTATCTTCATGCCCGGACGAACGTTCCCGGCAGTGATGATCTGAACGGGATTAACGTGAAATACCGTTATGAGTTTACGGACACACTGGGGCTGGTGACGTCATTCAGCTATGCAGGAGACAAGAATCGCCAGCTTACCCGTTACAGCGATACCCGCTGGCATGAAGATTCCGTGCGTAACCGCTGGTTCAGCGTGATGGTGGGGCCGTCTGTGCGCGTGAATGAATGGTTCAGCGCGTATGCGATGGCGGGTATGGCTTACAGCCGTGTGTCGACTTTCTCCGGGGATTATCTCCGCGTAACTGACAACAAGGGGAAAACGCACGACGTGCTGACCGGAAGTGATGACGGTCGCCACAGCAACACGTCTCTGGCGTGGGGAGCTGGCGTGCAGTTTAACCCGACCGAATCCGTGGCCATTGATATTGCTTATGAAGGCTCCGGCAGTGGCGACTGGCGCACTGACGGTTTCATCGTGGGTGTCGGTTATAAGTTCTGATTAGCCAGGTAACACAGTGTTATGACAGCCCGCCGGTTCAGGCGGGCTTTTTTGTGGGGTGAATATGGCAGTAAAGATTTCAGGTGTACTGAAAGACGGCACAGGAAAACCGGTACAGAACTGCACAATCCAGCTGAAAGCAAAACGTAACAGCACCACGGTGGTGGTGAACACGCTGGCCTCAGAAAATCCGGATGAAGCCGGGCGTTACAGCATGGACGTTGAGTACGGGCAGTACAGCGTTATTCTGTTGGTGGAAGGATTCCCGCCGTCACATGCCGGGACCATCACCGTGTATGAAGATTCTCAACCCGGTACGCTGAATGATTTTCTCGGTGCCATGACGGAGGATGATGCCCGTCCGGAGGCACTGCGCCGTTTTGAACAGATGGTGGAAGAGGTGGCGCGTAACGCGTCCGTGGTGGCACAGAACACGGCAGCCGCGAAGAAGTCAGCCAGTGATGCCGGCACATCTGCCCGTGAGGCGGCAACCCATGCGACTGATGCTGCAGATTCAGCACGTGCAGCCAGCACGTCAGCCGGACAGGCCGCTTCGTCGGCTCAGTCAGCGTCTTCCAGCGCAGGAACGGCATCAACAAAGGCCACTGAAGCGGAAAAAAGTGCTGCCGCTGCAGAGTCCTCAAAAAGCGCGGCAGCTACCAGTGCCGCTGCCGCGAAAACGTCAGAAACGAATGCTGCAGCGTCACAACAATCAGCCGCCACTTCTGCATCCACCGCGACCACGAAAGCGTCAGAAGCTGCCACCTCAGCCCGGGATGCGTCGGCTTCAAAAGAGGCGGCAAAATCATCAGAAACGAACGCATCCTCGAGCGCCAGTAGCGCAGCTTCCTCGGCAACGGCGGCAGCAAATTCCGCGAAGGCGGCAAAAACGTCCGAGACGAACGCCAGGTCTTCTGAGACGGCAGCGGGACAGAGCGCCTCAGCTGCGGCAGGCTCAAAAACAGCGGCTGCGTCGTCTGCCAGTGCCGCGTCAACAAGTGCCGGGCAGGCCTCAGCCAGTGCCACCGCTGCCGGAAAATCGGCAGAAAGCGCCGCATCGTCCGCTTCAACAGCCACAACGAAGGCTGGCGAAGCCACTGAACAGGCCAGCGCAGCAGCGAGGTCTGCTTCCGCAGCGAAGACATCCGAGACGAACGCGAAAGCGTCGGAAACCAGCGCAGAATCCTCAAAAACGGCTGCCGCATCGTCCGCCAGTTCGGCGGCGTCATCGGCATCATCTGCGTCTGCTTCAAAAGATGAGGCGACCAGACAGGCGTCAGCAGCAAAGGGCAGCGCCACGACGGCATCCACGAAGGCGACAGAGGCAGCTGGCAGTGCGACGGCGGCAGCTCAGAGCAAAAGTACGGCGGAATCCGCGGCAACGCGCGCCGAGACAGCGGCAAAACGGGCAGAGGATATTGCATCCGCCGTGGCGCTTGAGGATGCGAGCACGACGAAAAAGGGGATAGTACAGCTCAGCAGTGCGACTAACAGCACTTCCGAGTCACTGGCGGCAACGCCAAAAGCCGTTAAGGCCGCGTATGAGCTGGCTAACGGGAAATACACCGCACAGGATGCAACGACAGCACAAAAAGGGATAGTTCAGCTCAGCAGCGCGACCAACAGCACATCTGAAATGCTGGCGGCAACGCCAAAGTCGGTAAAGGCAGCCTATGACCTTGCTAACGGGAAATATACTGCTCAGGACGCTACGACAGCACAAAAAGGAATTGTCCAGCTCAGTAGTGCAACCAACAGCGCATCTGAAACGCTTGCCGCGACACCGAAAGCAGTGAAAGCAGCTAATGATAATGCGAATGGTCGGGTACCTTCTGCCCGTAAGGTGAATGGTAAGGCGCTTTCAGCGGATATAACACTGACGCCGAAAGATATTGGTACGCTTAACTCAACAACAATGTCATTCAGCGGTGGTGCTGGTTGGTTCAAATTAGCAACGGTAACCATGCCACAGGCGAGTTCTGTTGTTTCAATTACGTTGATTGGTGGCGCGGGATTTAACGTGGGGTCACCTCAACAGGCAGGTATATCTGAACTTGTTTTGCGTGCAGGTAATGGTAATCCGAAGGGGATTACTGGTGCTTTATGGCAGCGCACATCGACAGGGTTTACAAATTTTGCCTGGGTCAATACATCTGGTGATACTTACGATATTTACGTTGCAATCGGAAATTATGCGACTGGTGTAAATATTCAATGGGATTATACCAGTAATGCCAGCGTGACTATTCATACGTCACCAGCATATTCTGCTAATAAGCCGGAAGGGTTAACGGACGGTACAGTTTATTCACTCTATACGCCATCAGAGCAGTTTTATCCGCCTGGCGCACCAATCCCGTGGCCATCAGATACCGTTCCGTCTGGTTATGCCCTGATGCAGGGGCAGACTTTTGACAAATCCGCTTACCCGAAACTTGCAACCGCTTATCCGTCAGGCGTGATCCCTGATATGCGTGGCTGGACGATTAAGGGCAAACCTGCCAGTGGTCGGGCCGTATTGTCTCAGGAACAGGACGGCATTAAATCGCACACCCACAGCGCCAGTGCATCCAGTACGGATTTGGGGACGAAAACCACATCGTCGTTTGATTACGGCACTAAATCCACGAATAACACCGGGGCGCATACGCACAGTGTGAGCGGTACAGCCGCAAGTGCCGGAAACCATACTCATAGTGTCACAGGCGCATCAGCAGTCAGCCAGTGGTCACAAAATGGGTCAGTACATAAGGTAGTGTCTGCGGCCAGTGTGAATACAAGTGCTGCAGGAGCGCACACTCATAGTGTCAGCGGCACAGCTGCATCTGCAGGTGCTCACGCACATACTGTCGGTATTGGTGCTCATACGCACTCTGTTGCGATTGGCTCACATGGACACACCATCACCGTTAACGCTGCTGGTAACGCGGAAAACACTGTCAAAAACATCGCATTTAACTACATTGTGAGGCTTGCATAATGGCATTCAGAATGAGTGAACAACCACGGACCATAAAAATTTATAATCTGCTGGCAGGAACTAATGAATTTATTGGTGAAGGTGACGCATATATTCCGCCTCATACAGGTCTGCCAGCAAACAGTACCGATATTGCACCGCCAGATATTCCGGCTGGCTTCGTGGCTGTTTTCAACAGTGATGAGGCATCGTGGCATCTCGTTGAAGATCATCGGGGTAAAACCGTCTATGACGTGGCTTCCGGCGACGCGTTATTTATTTCTGAACTTGGCCCATTACCGGAAAATGTCACCTGGTTATCCCCGGAAGGGGAGTTTCAGAAGTGGAACGGCACAGCCTGGGTGAAGGATACGGAAGCAGAAAAACTGTTCCGGATCCGGGAGGCGGAAGAAACAAAAAACAACCTGATGCAGGTAGCCAGTGAGCATATTGCGCCGCTTCAGGATGCTGCAGATCTGGAAATTGCAACGGAGGAAGAAATCTCGTTGCTGGAAGCATGGAAAAAGTATCGGGTATTGCTGAACCGTGTTGATACGTCAACTGCACAGGATATTGAATGGCCAGCACTGCCGTAGGGTAAAACATATAAATTCTATAATTAGATGTATCTTTCCATTTACGGCAAGGAAGGGGGCTTGGAAGACGTAAAGCATCTCACACCGAGATTATTTTTTATATGTCAGGTGTCTGAAGTTTTGCTTTGGCTCTTAAAATGGTTTGCCGCGAGGTTTTGAATTCCCGGGCAATGGCACTTATACTTACACCTGACTTAATTCGTTCGAATACCACCTGTTTCTGTTCTTCATTTAACACAGGTGGTCGACCAAAACGTTTCCCTGCGCCGCGGGCTCTTACTATCCCGGAATGAGTGCGTTCAAGTAAAAGGTCTCGTTCAAATTCAGCGACTGCTGAAATTACTTGCATCATCATTTTTCCTGTTGGACTGGTCAGGTCAATGCCCCCCAATGCTAAGCAATGCACTCTGATACCTGTTTCGGTCAGTTGTTCCACTGTTTTCCTGATATCCATTGCATTACAACCAAGGCGATCCAGTTTTGTCACAATCAATTGATCACCACATTTCAGGCGAGCAAGCAACCGGTTAAAACCAGGACGCTCACTGGTTGCTGCTGAGCCGCTAATGTGTTCTTCGATTATTTGCTGAGGTTTGATTTTAAAACCTGCACTTTCGATTTCCCGGCGTTGATTTTCGGTGGTCTGATCCAGCGTTGATATCCGACAGTAAGCAAAAATTCGAGACATAGTGAGATTCTATACGAAATTGGTGTTCATATCATAATGCATCTCAGAAAATAATTTTGATTATTTTTGTACATATTTGTATGTACACGTTCGAAAATAAACGAATGCGTATGCAACCCCGTAATTTTGGTGAGACCCAAAATCGATTTTGTGAAAAATGGCTTTAACTCGGTTTGTTTTTCGAGTTCCGGGCGGACTCAAGGAAGAAGAATAGTGTTGCGTGTTATTTTAACCAGATTTCAAGTTGTTTGGTCGTGGAAAAGTGGAGCAAAATGTTGTTAAAGTGGAAAAATGATAAAAAAGTAAGTTTATTATATTACATTTTACCATTTAAATTTTGGTTGTCTTTAAGAACTGATATCGCTGTTTGTAATAATTCTTTGTTATCCAGCCATGATTTTTTCTTTATGTTTCCTTCAATGTAATCAAGCAATGTTCTGGTATTGATAGGTCTTCCCTGTTTTGCTACTTCCACTACAGCATCCCCTAGGATAATTCTTACTTCAGGAAGCTGCGCAGGGAACCACTTTAGGGTGTCTTTTGATTTCATGAAGATATTCCTTAAAATATTATTGATTTTCATTGCGATATTGTATGTCTGATTCAGGATATGTTGGCTTATACATCGGTTTTGTCTGGGTTATTGGATATGCCAATCCCTAATTTTATTAGGGCATGACTAAAAATGCTGAATATGATAAGGAGAGAAGTGATTATCAGTATGCTGTTCATATAGCCTCGAATTAGTAATGTGTTATATATGATATAGTTGACAATTTTTATCTTGGGTGTTCTTAAAGTTCGTAGATAAACATTGTCGTTTCAGGTATACAGGAATGCTAACAGGTGGCAGCAAAAATCAGGCGGTTTATGGCGCAAGCTGAAGCGGCAACTGCAAACTATCTTATGCAGAGACTCTACACGGATTGGGTTTAAAAGTATACATAGATAACAGTTTTTATCTGAAGAAGAAAAATATCAAGGTGATATAGCCTATATGCCTTTGATGCGGAGGAATGAATGTGATGGGAGTGATGTATCTGAATAGTTGAAAAACCGCAGACACGCCTTATGCAAGAACGTGCTGCGGTTGGCTGGTAAATTTTTCGATAGTGTGAGTATTGAATGATTTCCAGCCGTTCTTGATTTTACGCATAAATCCATGAAAAAACTACTTATCTGTTGGGGAGTTTTTTTGGGGCATATATGGGACAGAAATAGGCCCCAGATAGACACTGAGATCGAACTTAGGATGCTTTTTAAAAAATGCAACTATCTGAAAAAACCTAGAAAACGCCAAGGAAACCACAGGATGGGAAAAAACACCTGTGAATTATGGATTTCCAGTTATATTCGCTCGGCGCAGCGTTGGTGTTTCATGAAATATTTTTTCCTGAATCATCAACGGCAATGGCGTTAATTTTGGCAATGGGAACCTACGGTGCAGGTTATGTGGCGCGTATTGTCGGAGCATTTATTTTCGGCAAAATGGGCGACAGAATAGGGCGTAAAAAAGTGCTCTTTATTACCATCACCATGATGGGGATCTGTACCACCTTAATTGGTGTGTTACCGACCTATGCACAGATTGGTGTTTTTGCCCCCATCTTGCTGGTGACGCTGCGTATTATTCAGGGGTTGGGTGCAGGTGCGGAAATTTCCGGTGCCGGTACGATGCTGGCGGAATATGCACCAAAAGGTAAGCGCGGAATTATCTCCTCATTTGTAGCTATGGGAACTAACTGCGGAACCTTGAGCGCAACGGCAATCTGGGCCTTTATGTTCTTCATTCTCAGTAAAGAGGAACTGCTGGCGTGGGGATGGCGTATACCGTTCCTGGCGAGCGTTGTCGTGATGGTCTTTGCTATCTGGTTACGTATGAATCTGAAAGAAAGCCCGGTCTTTGAGAAGGTTAATGACAGCAACCAACCCACAGCAAAACCTGCACCTGCTGGTAGCATGTTCCAGAGCAAATCCTTCTGGCTGGCAACAGGGCTGCGTTTTGGTCAGGCGGGTAACTCCGGGTTAATTCAGACTTTCCTTGCAGGCTATTTAGTGCAGACGTTATTGTTTAACAAAGCAATTCCAACAGATGCATTGATGATTAGTTCGATTCTCGGCTTTATGACCATTCCGTTCCTTGGTTGGTTATCCGATAAAATTGGTCGCCGGATCCCGTATATTATTATGAATACCTCCGCGATTGTGCTGGCATGGCCAATGCTTTCTATCATTGTAGATAAAAGCTATGCCCCGAGCACCATTATGGTTGCACTGATTGTGATTCATAACTGTGCGGTGCTGGGATTATTTGCTCTGGAAAACATTACCATGGCAGAAATGTTCGGCTGTAAAAACCGCTTTACCCGGATGGCCATTTCTAAAGAAATTGGTGGTCTTATCGCTTCCGGTTTTGGTCCTATCCTGGCGGGTATTTTCTGCACCATGACGGAATCCTGGTATCCGATCGCCATTATGATCATGGCATATTCAGTGATTGGTTTAATCTCTGCGCTGAAAATGCCAGAAGTGAAAGACCGTGATTTAAGTGCGCTGGAAGACGCTGCGGAAGATCAACCGCGTGTTGTAAGAGCTGCGCAACCTTCCAGAAGTCTGTAAATCCTCAATCCCTTCTCTTACCGGAGAGGGGATTTTTATTCATATAACAAAACATGTAGCTTGCCATATTTAAATTTAAGGAATTGTTATGGGAAATAATTTGTTATCAGCAAAAGCGACACTCCCTGTTTATGATCGTAATAACCTGGCCCCAAGAATTGTTCATTTAGGCTTTGGTGCATTTCACCGTGCGCATCAGGGCGTGTATGCCGATATTCTTGCTACAGAACATTTCAGTGACTGGGGATATTATGAGGTCAACTTAATCGGCGGCGAACAGCAAATTGCCGATTTACAGCAGCAAGATAATCTTTATACCGTTGCGGAAATGTCGGCCGATGCGTGGACGGCTCGCGTCGTTGGCGTCGTTAAAAAAGCCTTGCACGTACAGATGGATGGCTTAGAAACCGTGTTGGCTGCGATGTGTGAACCGCAAATCGCGATTGTCTCTCTGACAATCACCGAAAAAGGGTATTTCCACTCTCCGGCGACCGGACAGTTAATGCTCGATCACCCGATGGTCGCTGCCGACGTGCAAAATCCCCACCAGCCGAAAACAGCAACAGGAGTGATTGTTGAGGCGCTGGCTCGCCGTAAAGCGGCAGGACTTCCCGCATTTACCGTCATGTCATGTGACAACATGCCAGAAAACGGTCATGTTATGCGTGACGTTGTCACTTCCTACGCGCAAGCCGTTGATGAAAAACTGGCACAATGGATCGAAGATAACGTGACTTTCCCATCAACAATGGTGGACCGTATTGTGCCCGCAGTGACAGAGGATACGCTGGCGAAAATCGAACAACTTACCGGTGTGGGCGATCCTGCGGGCGTTGCCTGTGAACCTTTCCGCCAGTGGGTAATAGAAGATAACTTTGTTGCCGGACGTCCAGAATGGGAAAAAGCGGGAGCCGAACTGGTTAGTGATGTGCTGCCTTATGAAGAGATGAAGTTGCGCATGCTCAACGGCAGTCATTCATTCCTGGCGTATTTGGGTTATCTTGCTGGATATCAGCACATTAATGACTGCATGGAAGATGAACATTATCGTTATGCGGCGTATGGCTTGATGTTGCAGGAACAAGCGCCGACGCTGAAAGTGCAGGGCGTTGATTTGCAAGATTACGCTAACCGATTAATTGCACGCTATAGCAACCCGGCGTTACGTCATCGAACCTGGCAGATTGCGATGGATGGTAGCCAGAAATTGCCACAGCGGATGTTGGATTCTGTTCGCTGGCATCTGGCGCATGACAGCAAGTTCGATCTGCTGGCGCTGGGCGTCGCGGGTTGGATGCGTTATGTCGGTGGTGTTGATGAACAGGGAAATCCGATAGAAATCAGTGACCCACTGTTACCTGTTATTCAGAAGGCTGTACAAAGTAGTGCCGAAGGGAAAGCGCGCGTCCAGTCATTGCTGGCGATTAAGGCAATCTTTGGTGATGATTTGCCAGACAATAGCTTGTTTACTGCAAAAGTGACGGAAGCGTACTTGTCTTTATTAGCGCATGGCGCGAAAGCGACCGTGGCGAAATATTCCGTGAAGTAAAAAAAGCAATGCCGCCATCGGCGGCATTCACACACTTAGTTCATGCCGAGACGAATCAGGTCCAGAGGTGCCAGTTTCTCTTCACAACCTTCAACAACTACGGTTTTTCCGCGGCGGATTTGCTCAGCGGTCAGACCTTCAGTATCAATCGACAGGATCTTGCCAGTGTGACCGGTGCCGCTAACCATAACACGGCTGCCAGTGGTGATTGCGTTACGGTTACGATCGTAGGTCGTCATAGGTGTTTTCTCCTTTCTGATTTACAGTCGAAGCCCACGTAACGGGCGCAATATAAATACTCCTGTCGAGTGAAATATTTTTTGTTTTTGATCAAGCTCACATCTTTTTTGATGCATGCATGAGCCGTAAGGCGGGGGGAAAAGCCTCTCATCCCGGATGGGATGAGAGTAAATGAATTACTCTTCGCTAAACCAGTCGCTGTTTTCCTGGCGGATCTGGCGCACGGATTCGCTGATTTCCTGCAAATGTTGCGTCATTGCACGTTCTACCGCATCGCCATCACGTTTTTGCAGGGCAGAGAAAATATCAAGATGCTGGCGTAACAGCATTTCTGGTGGAGAAACATGGTCGAAACTCATATAGCGCACGCGATCAACGGTCGCTTTCAGGTTCTCAATGGTATCCCACGCCAGTTGACAGTCGGCAATCTGCGTCAGGAGTTGATGGAAGTTGTCATCAAGTTCAAAAAAATCATCCAGTTGCTTGCGCTCAATGGCAATGCGTTGCTGGTGAAGATTTTGTTCCAGTTGGTAGCACTGGCTTTCGGTAATCATGCTCGCCGCCCGACGCGCCACCGCGCACTCAATGGCCTGACGGATAAAACTGCCGTTTCGCACCTGGGCCATGGAAATTTTGTTGACGTAGCTGCCACGCTGCGGACGAATTTGAATCAGGCCGTTTTCCGCCAGTTTAATAAAGGCTTCACGAACCGGCTGGCGTGACACATTGAAACGAACAGAAACTTCTTTTTCCGACAACGGTGTGCCTGGTGCAATCAGGCAATGGACAATGTCGCGACGAAGAATACGATAAATCTGCTGATTGACAGGCTGTGTGGGATTAAGTTGCGTTTCGACGGTCATTCGTTCTTGCTTGTGAGTGAGTTAACTGCATGAGTCTACCACTTTTTTGTGACAAGCAATAACCCGGCAGTTACGCCGGGTATAAAAATTACTGACGGTGGACATTCAGTCCGGCATAGCTTTGGGTAACCGGCATCATTTCCAGGGTATTGATATTGACGTGAGCAGGCAGCGTTGACACCCACCAGACGGCTTCGCTGACATCTTCTGGCGTCAATGCAACGGTATTTTGATAGGTTTTTTCCGCTTTACCGTCATCGCCTTTAAAGCGGACATTGGAAAACTCGGTGCCACCCACCAGACCCGGTTCGATGTCGGTGACGCGCACCGCCGTACCATGCAGGTCCGTACGCAGATTCAGGCTAAACTGACGAACAAACGCTTTCGTCGCACCGTAAACGTTACCACCGGTATAAGGCCAGCTACCTGCCGTTGAGCCAATGTTAATAATATGACCATGATTACGTTCAACCATACCCGGTAAGACGGCGCGCGTCATATATACCAGGCCTTTGTTGTTGGTATCAATCATCGTTTCCCAGTCTTCAACGCTGGCTTTATGCGCAGGCTCCATGCCCAACGCCAGGCCGGCATTATTTACCAGGATATCAATATTGCACCACTCGGCAGGGAGCGATGCCAGCATCTCTTCAATAGCGGCGCGGTTGCGAACGTCCAGTTGGGCGATATACAGATTATCTCCCAGTTCGTCTTTTAACTCCTGCAACCGCTCTTGGCGACGGCCAGTGGCGATAACTTTATGCCCTTGTTGAATAAAACGACGAGTAATGCATTCACCAAACCCTGCCGTTGCTCCAGTTACTAAAACGATCATCTCACTGTTCCTCAACGCTTTTGTGTGTCAATAACATAGCACGTGATGCTTAAGAGCGGGTAATACTGGTTTGCAAGATTGCACTCCGTTATCAGTAAGCCTACGCTATGGAACACCTCGCGTTCAGGAGAAGAAAATGACAACAATGAATCCTTTCCTTGTGCAAAGCACACTGCCGTATCTGGCTCCTCATTTTGATCAAATTGCCAATCATCACTATCGCCCGGCATTCGATGAGGGAATGCAGCAAAAGCGGGCAGAAATTGCTGCCATCGCGCTTAACCCGCAAACGCCTGATTTCAACAATACTATTCTGGCACTGGAACAAAGCGGAGAATTACTTACCCGCGTTACCAGCGTCTTTTTTGCGATGACTGCGGCGCATACCAATGATGAATTACAGCGTCTTGATGAACAGTTTTCCGCTGAACTGGCGGAACTGGCTAATGATATCTATCTGAACGGTGAATTATTCGCGCGGGTAGATGCTGTCTGGCAGCGCCGTGAATCCCTGGGGCTTGATAGTGAATCCATCCGCCTGGTGGAGGTTATTCATCAACGTTTTGTCCTTGCCGGAGCCAAACTTGCGCAAGCTGATAAAGCAAAATTAAAAGTACTGAATACAGAAGCTGCGACCCTGACCAGCCAGTTTAACCAGCGGTTACTTGCAGCAAATAAATCCGGCGGTCTGGTTGTGAACGATATCGCGCAGCTGGCAGGAATGAGTGAGCAAGAGATTGCGCTGGCGGCAGTGGCGGCTCGCGAGAAAGGTCTGGATAACAAATGGCTGATTCCGCTGCTGAATACCACCCAACAACCGGCGCTTGCCGAAATGCGCGATCGTGCGACGCGTGAAAAACTGTTTATTGCGGGCTGGACGCGAGCGGAAAAAAATGATGGCAATGATACCCGCGCTATCATTCAACGTCTGGTAGAGATTCGCGCACAGCAGGCGAAACTGCTTGGTTTTCCTCATTATGCCGCATGGAAAATCGCCGATCAGATGGCAAAAACACCTGAAGCAGCACTCAACTTTATGCGGGAAATTGTTCCAGCGGCGCGTCAACGTGCTAGCGATGAATTAGCCTCCATACAGGCGGTTATCGATAAGCAGCAAGGCGGGTTTAGCGCGCAGCCGTGGGACTGGGCATTTTATGCCGAACAGGTACGGCGGGAGAAATTTGATCTTGATGAGGCGCAGCTCAAGCCATATTTTGAATTAAACACGGTGTTGAATGAAGGTGTATTCTGGACCGCGAATCAGCTCTTCGGTATTAAGTTTGTCGAACGTTTTGATATTCCTGTCTACCATCCTGACGTTCGTGTGTGGGAAATTTTTGATCATAATGGCGTGGGACTGGCGTTATTTTACGGTGATTTCTTCGCCCGTGATTCAAAAAGCGGCGGTGCATGGATGGGCAATTTTGTTGAGCAATCAACGCTTAATGAAACGCATCCGGTAATTTATAACGTTTGCAATTATCAGAAACCCGCTGCCGGTGAGCCTGCGTTGTTACTCTGGGATGATGTAATAACCTTATTCCATGAATTTGGTCATACGCTGCACGGCCTTTTTGCCCGCCAGCGTTATGCCACGCTTTCCGGCACCAACACGCCGCGTGATTTTGTCGAATTTCCGTCGCAAATCAACGAACACTGGGCAACGCATCCGCAGGTATTCGCTCGCTACGCCCGGCATTATCAGAGCGGGGCAGCAATGCCTGACGAACTGCAACAGAAAATGCGTAATGCCAGCCTGTTCAACAAAGGGTATGAGATGAGCGAACTGCTTAGCGCCGCACTTCTCGATATGCGCTGGCATTGCCTGGAAGAAAACGAAGCAATGCAGGATGTCGATGATTTTGAATTGCGGGCGCTGGTGGCGGAAAATATGGATCTTCCTGCTATACCGCCACGCTATCGCAGCAGTTATTTCGCCCATATTTTTGGTGGCGGATATGCTGCAGGTTATTACGCTTATCTGTGGACGCAAATGTTGGCCGATGATGGTTACCAGTGGTTTGTTGAGCAGGGCGGATTAACGCGTGAAAATGGGCAGCGTTTTCGCGAGGCGATCCTTTCCAGAGGTAACAGCGAAGATCTGGAACGCCTGTATCGACAATGGCGCGGTAAGGCTCCTCAAATTATGCCGATGCTGCAACATCGTGGCTTGAACATATAAACACCACCAATGGCTGGCCTGGAGATATCGCCAGGCCAGCCTGGTTATAGCAGTAATTGCAGCAGCTGGACGAGGGCAAACCTCACCGCTAAAGCTAATACCGTTTCGCAGTCGCCAGCAAAATGCATAACCGCAGTGTAGGTCTGGCCTTTAATATGCCACGCGAACCAGACGGTACCCGCTGGCGTACCATCTTCACCGCCCTCCGGTCCGCCGTAGCCGGTAATGGCAATACTGACATCAGCATCCGCACGCTCTATGGCACCTGTTGCCATTTCTGCTGCCACTTTCTCACTCACCGCAGAATATCGTTCAAGAGATTGCTGGCTTACGCTGAGGATTTTCATCTTTGCCTGATCGGTGAAAGTAACAAAGCCTGCACCGTAAAATTTGGGTGTATCTTCAGCTGCACACAGGGCGCTAGCCAACTTACCGCCGGTGCATGATTCGGCGGTAGTTAAGCGTAATTGATCCGCGATAAGTCTTTGACTCAACGCGGATGTCAGGTTTTCAATAGTGTCGGTATCTGCGAGTTGTACAATTTTATCTTTATTAATGTTCACTGTTTTTTGTCCACGCTATTATATGTAAAGGTGATTTGCTTTTTCTGTATGCTCGTCAAATATAATAATTTTCAAACATATAAATCCGATTATTCTGAAAATATGTTTAAGACTCTTCAATCTTCTTAACTTTAGTGAGTTAAATTCTCTGAATATTTGACAGCTAGTGGGCTGATTTTAAATGCCTTATAACAATTGGCAGTATTCTTATTTGGCAATTATAAAAATAGCAACCAGACTTAATAAGTCAAACCAAACGCAATTAAGGAGTTAGTATGAAATTTCAGGCCATTGTATTAGCAAGTTTTCTTGTCATGCCTTATGCGTTGGCAGATGACCAGGGCGGTTTAAAACAGGATGCAGCGCCACCGCCGCCTCATGCAATAGAAGATGGCTATCGCGGAACCGATGATGCAAAAAAAATGACCGTTGATTTCGCAAAAAACATGCACGATGGCGCTTCGGTTTCACTACGCGGTAATTTGATTTCTCACAAAGGAGAGGACCGTTACGTTTTTCGCGATAAGAGCGGTGAAATTAATGCCGTTATTCCTGCGGCCGTCTTTGATGGACGAGAAGTTCAGCCGGACCAGATGATCAACATTAGCGGCAGTCTGGATAAGAAAAGCGCGCCGGCCGTCGTTCGGGTCACTCATTTGCAGAAATAAAAATAAATTAGCCTGATGGCCTGAACTACTGGGCCATTAGGGTATTGGGTTATGCTATTTGTCATCCTTTTATTTACGATAATGCAGAGGTGATTTACAGAATTAAACACTTTTTTATCCGCTGATTTTGTTTTAAATCACAATGTTATCTCAGAGATGACTCCTAACTTCGGATTTCTATGAAAATATTGACGTAATTTTGCTTTTCTCTCGTTAGAATAGCGCGCACAAGGAACTGTGAAAAAGGAGTGGCAATGATCAAGAAGACAACGGAAATTGATGCCATCTTGTTAAATCTCAATAAGGCTATCGATGCCCACTACCAGTGGCTGGTGAGTATGTTTCACAGCGTGGTCGCGAGAGATGCCAGTAAGCCAGAAATAACGGATAACCATTCTTATGGACTGTGCCAGTTTGGTCGGTGGATTGATCATCTGGGGCCACTCGATAACGATGAATTACCTTACGTTCGGCTAATGGATTCTGCCCATCAACATATGCATAACTGTGGTCGGGAATTAATGCTGGCTATTGTTGAAAATCACTGGCAGGACGCGCATTTCGACGCCTTTCAGGAGGGGTTGCTTTCTTTTACTGCGGCATTAACCGATTACAAAATTTATTTGCTGACGATCCGTAGCAATATGGATGTTTTGACGGGATTGCCGGGGCGTCGGGTTCTTGATGAATCCTTTGATCATCAGTTACGCAACACTGAGCCTCTGAATCTTTATTTAATGTTGTTGGATATTGACCGATTTAAATTGGTTAATGATACCTACGGGCATTTAATCGGCGATGTAGTATTACGCACCCTGGCAACTTACTTAGCCAGTTGGACGCGTGATTACGAAACGGTTTATCGCTACGGGGGCGAAGAATTTATCATTATTGTCAAAGCGGCTAATGATGAAGAAGCATGTCGTGCAGGTGTCAGAATTTGCCAGTTAGTCGATAACCATGCCATCACACATTCTGAAGGGCATATCAACATTACCGTGACAGCAGGTGTGAGTCGCGCATTTCCTGAAGAGCCTCTGGATGTGGTCATTGGAAGAGCAGACCGGGCAATGTATGAGGGTAAGCAAACCGGAAGAAATCGCTGCATGTTTATTGACGAACAAAATGTGATTAACCGAGTTTAAGCTCCGTTTAACATTCATTGAGAAAACTGATGCTACTGTGTCAACGATCCGTTATCAGTGCAGGAAAATGCCTGTTAGCGTAAAAGCAAAACACAAATCTATCCATGCAAGCATTCACCGCCGGTTTACTGGCGGTTTTTTTTCGCCGTCATAAAAATCAGGCCCCTTGTACACAACTGTAACAAGGGGCCGGTTAGGTGAGGGATTATCTCCGTTCATTAGTCATCCCATTTGTGGCTGAAATACGCGGCCAGAAAACCAGAAAATAAAATTATTCCCAGTACGGCCATAAAAACATTCATATTACCCAGCATTATTTGCCTCCGTTTATGGTGTGGTGTGTTTCCTCGCTTACCTTAATTTTCATCTCAATGAGAAAGATATTAGCAGAGGTAACCTAAACGAAGGCTGAATTAAATTTTTATTGTGTTCGACTTAAATCAACAAAGCGCGGGCTGCCCCCACGGTCTTGCACGAATCCCTTTTAACATCAGCACCCACGCAGCAATGATCACCAACGCTAAGATGACAAACAGCGAGGAAGGCGGCAGGCTGGTTAGCACTACGCCACTCACTAATGGGTTAATCGCGGCACCAAGCCAGCCTAAAGACTGGGCGGAAAAATAGCTGGCTTTCATTCCTGGCGGCGCAATATGGTCAATCAACATATACTCGCCCGGCGCATAAATGATTTCACCGACAGTAAATACCGCAGCTGACATACCCCACAATAGCAGGCTGTTGCCGGAAAAAATAAAACCGACCAGACCGATGACGAAACATAGGGTGCCTGCTGTCATCAGCGCGCGGATGTTAGCCGGGTTAAGTCGGCGGCCCACGGAATATTGCAACGTAACCACCATGGCAGCATTCACCGGAAGAACAACCGCGACCACCTTTTCGGCAAAATCCCCATCAGCAATCACCATCACATATTGTGAAATGCATGAAGCAAATGCGCCGCTTACAAAAGAAGCCAGAAAACCAGAGCAGGTAAACCACAACAGTGCTTTATCTTGTAATAAAACTTTCGGCGACCAGACACTGCCTGTTTCCGTGGCGATGATTTTCTCGCTGCGCTTTACCCAAATTTGAATGAAAAGCATGGGAAACGCGGAACAGATAGCTGCCAGCCAGAAGGGCAGATTGATGCTCTGCATCACCAACAGCGTGCCGAGCGGCGGACCGATGGTCCAGCCAATGTTTAGCATGGTGTAGTTGATTGAGAAGATTTTCGTTTTGCTGGTGGACGAAAGATTGTCGGCAAACCAGGCTTTCAGCACGGTAGCAAAAACAGAATAGGCGCAGTTAATGAGGGCAAAAAAGAGCACCACCAGCGTTACGTTATTCACTAAAGGAATGGCAATAAAACCGCTGGCGAAGGCGGTAATTGCCAGTAACATATAGCGTTTCTTGTCGAACTTATCCGCCAGGATACCAAAACCGAGGCTAAAAACGACGCCAATAGTGAGCGCAATTGTCATCGCATAACCGATTAGATCGACACTCAGGCTGTACTGGCGACTCAAGTAAATGGTCATAAATGGCAGCGTAGCGCCGCGTCCGATGGTTAATAACAACGACGAGGCAAGAAGGGCGCTGGTAGAGCGTCGTAGGGATAAGTTCATTTGTCTGTCCGGCAGTGCGTTTCGTTATGTTTTGTTTTAGAGATGTAAAGAAATAGCATGGCAAAAATCCGAAGTATAGCGACTTATTTGCGCATTAATGCCGTCGTAACCGGCGACTAACGAATCAACTGTTAAAGAAAAGTAAATTCAGCTAAGTTGATTGCTTACAAAAGATGAAATTCAGAGGCGGTAGAATGTCGCGAAAAGATGGGGTGTTGGCGCTACTGGTAGTGGTCGTATGGGGGCTAAATTTTGTGGTCATCAAAGTGGGGCTTCATAACATGCCACCGCTGATGCTGGCCGGTTTGCGCTTTATGCTGGTCGCTTTTCCGGCTATCTTTTTTGTCGCACGACCGAAAGTACCACTGAATTTGCTGCTGGGGTATGGATTAACCATCAGTTTTGCGCAGTTTGCTTTTCTTTTTTGTGCCATTAACTTCGGTATGCCTGCTGGACTGGCTTCGCTGGTGTTACAGGCACAGGCGTTTTTTACTATCGTGCTTGGCGCGTTTACTTTCGGGGAGCGATTGCATGGCAAACAATTGGCGGGGATCGCCTTAGCGATTTTTGGCGTACTGGTGTTAATCGAAGATAGTCTGAACGGTCAGCATGTGGCGATGCTCGGCTTTATGTTGACCCTGGCTGCAGCATTTAGTTGGGCGTGTGGCAACATCTTCAATAAAAAGATCATGTCGCACTCAACGCGTCCGGCGGTGATGTCGCTGGTAATCTGGAGCGCTTTAATCCCAATCATTCCCTTCTTTGTTGCCTCGCTGATTCTCGATGGTTCCGCATCCATGATTCACAGTCTGGTTACTATTGATATGACCACCATCTTGTCGCTGATGTATCTGGCGTTTGTGGCGACAATTGTTGGTTATGGGATCTGGGGGACGTTACTGGGACGCTATGAAACCTGGCGGGTTGCACCGTTATCGTTACTGGTGCCCGTAGTCGGACTGGCAAGTGCGGCACTATTGTTGGATGAACGCTTAACGGGTCTGCAATTTTTAGGTGCGGTGCTCATTATGACCGGGCTGTATATCAATGTATTTGGCTTGCGGTGGCGTAAAGCGGTAAAGGTTAGAGGCTAAACCATACGCACAGAATGTGATGTCAGCACTCTGTGCGTCTGCTTTTATCGCGGGAAAAAGTACTTTACCTGGAACTCGAAAATATTGCTGTAAAGTAACGAATAATCCAGCGGAATAGAGTTACTGTCCACAGCCTGGGTCTGAATTTTAAGTATGGGATCCCGTGGGCTGATCCGTAAAATACTGGCGATTTCTGGGGTAGGAAAAGTAGGGGAGAAAGTTTCAAAGGTGCCAATGATTTTGATCCCGCATTCATTCTCAATATATGAAAATTTGGATTTTTGCATATGTGACACGGTTAAATCAGGAAAACGTGCTACTGACATCCACGTTTCTTCTAATTGTGCTGCATTATCCTCAATGAATCGCAGTCTCTTTATGTAATAAACCTGCTCACCAGTCACTAAATTCAGCTCAGTCGCAATAGTGGGTGAAGCATCCTGCACTTCAAATTTCATAATCTGACTCCCTGCCTCTTTGCCGCTTTTATGCGCAATTTCACTGAAACTGTTCATGTGATCAATGTGTGCAACAAAATTCTTTTTTTGAATGTATGTTCCTGAACCATGCTTTCTGTGAATAATTCCTTCGCCTTCCAGCAAGGATAATGCCTTACGCAGGGTATTACGCGAAACATTATAACGAACAGCGAGTTCCGCTTCTGACGGCAACAAATCACCAACATGCCATGAATTGCCATTGATTTCGGATTTAAGTAAGCGGGCAATCTTTTGAAAAATCACTTTTGCACCTTTTAAGAGCCATTGAAAACAAGGAGTTGAGTCCTGATTGTTTTATCGTATGGCCGAGTCGTTTAATAATCACCCTGATGTTGAACAACTTTATCACTGTATTACTGTGATCAATGTACCAGGACGTATAGCTACTGCGGGATATGATATTTAAACAATGTAATCTGTTATATACCAGTAAGGGAAAATATGAAAAAAATATTGTTAGTTTGCGCTGCGGGCATGTCAACCAGTATGCTGGTTAAACGTATGATTGATCATGCTAACGCTATTTCACTTGAAGTTAATATTTCCGCATTGGCGATTGCAGAGGCTAAAGGGAAAATTAAAAATAACGAAGTTGACGTTGTTTTACTTGGCCCGCAAGTTCGCTTTCAGAAACCAGAGATTGAAGCCGTTGCACAGGGGAAAATGCCTGTAGCCGTTATCGAGATGAAAGACTACGGCACCATGAACGGACAGGCAGTTCTTGAATTTGCGATGAAACTACTGCAAGAGTAAGAATCTAATATTATTAAACTATTACCTGAACTAACTTTTCACACATCATAAAATGGATATGGCATACATGCTTTATTGGGATGTATAAATATCCAAAACAACAGGTATAAAAAAATGGGATTAATGGCCTCATTCGAACGTGGAATGGAACGTTTTCTTGTTCCAGTTGCTATCAAGTTAAACTCACAAAAACATGTTGCAGCGGTGAGAGATGGATTCGTTTTTACGTTTCCAATTATCATGGCAAGTTCATTAATTATATTAATTAACTTTGCCATATTATCGCCAGACGGTTTTATTGCCGGATTACTGCATCTGAATAGCATTTTCCCCAACCTTGAAAAAGCACAAGCTATTTTTACTCCGGTAATGAATGGTTCTGTAAATATCATGTCAATTATGATTGCTTTCCTGGTCGCCAGGAATATGGCGATTAGCTATGAGCAAGATGATCTTTTATGCGGATTAACGGCAATAGGAGCATTTTTTATTGTTTATACGCCATATCAGATGATAGATGGGCAAGCATTCCTGACGACCAAATATCTCGGCGCGCAGGGGTTGTTTGTTGCTGTTATCGTTGCATTGATCACCAGTGAAATATTTTGTCGCTTAGCTCGAAACCCAAAAATCACCATAACGATGCCGGCAGCTGTACCGCCTGCGGTAGCGCGTTCATTTAAAGTTTTATTGCCAATATTTTTTGTCATGGTGTTCTTTTCCGCACTTAATTATTGCCTGGCACTGATATCCCCGGCAGGACTAAACGATCTTATTTACACATTAATCCAGACGCCGCTCAAACATATGGGAACGAATATCTTTGCGGTAATTATCCTGGGGGCTGTGGGTAATTTCCTGTGGGTGCTGGGGATCCACGGACCTAATACCACATCGGCAATTCGAGAAACCGTTTTTTCTGAGGCTAATCTGGAGAATCTCTCCTGGGCCGCTCAACATGGCACTACCTGGGGCGCGCCA
>ERZ779866.1432-NODE-1432-length-24104-cov-11.306790_pt1 | contig 24104 bp, 28 predicted proteins | sample MGYA00511248_ERZ779866 | MGnify/ENA primary metagenome ERZ779866 (study PRJEB29588, sample SAMEA2155758) | human gut metagenome | biome: human gut; feature: human-associated habitat; material: faeces | place: Denmark | collected 2008/2010 ... | reverse complement strand
AGATAGACCCTTATAGGGTCTGGTCAAACCACCCGTTCAACGGGTGGTTTTGATTTTCTTACTTCAAAATCTGAATTTCAAAGTCTGTGCCTGCCGCGTGCTTTTCCAGCAGTTCTTTGGATAGTTCCAGCAGAGATTCCAATTCCTGACCACCATTGAAAGTGTAGTACACCAGCAGGATTTCTTTGGTGTCGTCGGTAATCATGGCACGAGTGTTGTCGCTGGTGGGATTGCCGAAGGGGCCTACTTCATCGAAGAGGGCAGGAAGGAATTCAATATTCAGCACATCTTTGCCGATGCCCTGGTAAGCAGTGCCTTCGGGAGCACGTTTCCAGGTGATGCCGCCAGTAACATGTGCCAGATCATAAGTCCCCATGGAATAGCCGGACAATATAGAAAGGTAGTTATTGATGTCCACCACGTTATTGATGTAGTAAAGTCCACGTTCTTTGGCAATTCTGCGGCACATGGCTTCGCAGGAATTGCGGTAGCGGTTGGGTTCTTTGCCCAGAGCCTTGTATGCTTTGCGGGTGGACTGAATATAGTCCCGTTTGTTTGCCTGAGACAGTTCTACTTCAGATAATTCCGCAATCTTACTGTTGAGCAGCGCAAGAAATTTTTCATCATCGGGATGAACAGAAACTTTGCACTGCAAAAGCCCCAGTACCGCTTCGGGACAACGTTCTTTGATGCTTTCGTCTATGGTAACAGAAATCATGTCATATCGCTCCTTTTTCTTTTTATAACAACATACTGCATTTTCTTTCGTCACTTGTCAAGCAAAAACGAAAACGGCTGTTGAAATTTTGCCAAAAAACAGGTATGATACAGAAGGAAAGGAGCGTGCAGAAATGGATGAATTGAGAATGATCGTTTCCTGCATCGAATATTACAGCTATGCAAAAAACATTCCCGGCAACAAGGTTTTTGAAGCCTTTGACAAAAATGGCGTGATCCAGCTGTTGCAGGATACCAGAAACCAGTTCCCGGAAATGGATACCTCTTTTTACATCGGCATGATCGACGGGATGATGGCGCTGGAAAGAGATGCGGAAGAAGATACTTATGGGCATTATGAAGAAAGAACAGAACTGCTCATTGATGTCATCGGTCGGATCGCAAAGGCACACCGTATGGACGCTGCGGAAGCATGTCGTCTGTACTATGGCACAAAGATCGCGGCAACTGTTGCGGAAGACAGCACAGGATATTACAAAAAATCCGCAGAAGAAATTTTTGAAGCGGCAGAAAAAGAATGATAAAAAGATGAAAAGGGAACCGTTCCAAGGTTCCTTTTTTCATGGTGTGAAAACGCGGAGGAAGATATGAAAATCATGGAAGTGCAGGAAAGAACGCCCATGCTGATAGAACAGCTGCTGGCAGTGTGGGAGGATTCTGTCAGAGCAACCCATTTGTTTTTGTCCGATGAGGAAATAAGCAGCATTAAGCCTTATGTGCCGCAGGCCATAGAAGGGGTGGCGCGTTTGTATATGGCAACAGAAGCAGGACAGCCTGTGGCGTTTATGGGAACAGAAAACGGGTCTTTGGAAATGCTTTTCATTGCGTCTGCGGAACGCGGAAAAGGATTGGGAAAACAATTGTTGGAACGGGCTGAGCGTGATGAAAAGGTAGAACGGGTAACAGTCAATGAGCAAAATCCACAGGCCATTGGTTTTTATGAGCATATGGGATTTTCTGTTTACAAAAGAACTGATTTGGATGAGCAGGGGAATCCGTACCCCCTTTTGTATATGCGCCGCTGAGAAAAAAACGGCAAAAGAAAAACCCCTGTCCAATCTTTGGAATCAGGGGTTTTTTGCAATAAAAATGCCGCAAACCAGATGTCTGCGGCGGGTCTATCGGTGTGACAGGATTTGAACCTGCGGCCTCTACGTCCCGAACGTAGCGCTCTACCAAACTGAGCCACACACCGATACACAACACTAATATTTTGCGCTATTTTTATAAAATTGTCAAGATGAAAATAAATTTTTTTTGCCCCAGAAAGCGAAATCTGTCCTTTTTACTGCCCATTTGCGAAAGAAACCATAGAAAGTTACTGGATTTTCCATGTTTCTTATGGTATACTGTAATGCGAAACAGGCGAACGGGGGTGAGCAGGTGAACTCATTTGAAATGCTCTATATGGCATATTATGACAGAGTATATGCTTTTTTGCACCGTCTGTGCGGGGATCGCGCCTTGGCGGAAGACCTGGCTCAGGAAACATTTTTGCAGGCATATACGTCCTTTCACCGTTTTCGCGGAGAGTGCGAAGTTTTTACCTGGCTGGCATCCATCGGAAAGCATGTTTATTTCAAATATCTCAAACGCAACAAACTGCATCTGGACTCTGCTAATCTGGATCTGGTAGTTCATACCTATTATATGCAGAATGCAGACCCGGAAGAATATGTCCATAAGAAATATGTGGAAAAAGCAGTCCGCGCCATGGTAAAGGAAATTCCGAAGAAATACCGGGATGTGGTGCTGCTGCGGATCTATGCGGAACTGCCCTTTTCTCAGATCGCTCTGGCGCTGAAGATCAGTGAAAATTCCGCAAAGGTGATTTTTTTCCGTGCGAAGAAAAAAATGATGGAGGTGTTGAAAGATGAATTTGCCATGTGAAATCGTCATGGACTTGGTGGCTCTGTATCAGGATGGGCTGGCAAATCCAGTGACAAAAGACAGTGTAGCGGCGCATTTGCGGACTTGTCCCGATTGTCGTCAGTATTACAAGCAATATCGCAGATTTTCTCAAAGACCCTCCGGTATGGGACAGATTCCGGCAGAAAACACAGTTGAACAGGAATTTTGCCGATTGGCGGAAAAAATGAGGCATAGAAGAATGCTTATCGCCATTGGGTTTTTATCCTATGTATGTGCTTCCTGGTGTTTGTTGGTGATGCTGTGGATGCGGATGAGAAAAAGAGGCTGACGGGGGAACAAAGGGGCTTTTTACTACGATAGAAAAGTCTGTTTCCTTTTTGTTTGGAAAAAAGTGCAAAAAAATATCAATTTCCTGTAACCTTTTTGCCAAAACGGGGACTAAATATCGTAAGCACAAAAGATTGCATATTGCAGGAGGAAAAAAGAATGAGTTTTTCGATATTGGGAACGGGCATGTATGTGCCTCCCAGAGTGGTAACCAATGATGATATGTCTAAAATTGTAGATACAAATGATGAGTGGATCATGCAGCGCGTAGGCGTAAAAGAACGCCACGTCAGCACCAACGAAACGGCGGCAGACATGGGCGCCAAAGCAGCACTGGCAGCGCTGGAGAACAGCGGTGTGAAAAAAGAAGAGATCGATCTGATCCTGGCAGCCAGTGTCAGCGGGGAATCCATTTCTCCTTCTGTTTCCTGTATGATTCAGAATATTCTGGGTCTGGACTGCATGACCATGGACATCAACGCGGCATGCTCTGCATTTGTTTTCACACTGGAAACAGCAGCAGGTTTCTTTGCTAGAGGCAAGGTGAAAAAAGTCCTTGTTATCGGTGCTGAAAGATTGAGCCGTATTGTGGACTGGGAAGACAGAAGCACCTGTGTTATTTTTGGTGACGGTGCAGGGGCAGTGGTTCTGGGTGCAGGTGACAACTACCTTGACTCTGTGTTCCATGTAAAAGGCGGCGACAATGTCATCGACATTCCGCAGCTCATCGGGAAATCCCCTTTCTACGAAGGAGAACAGAAAAAACCTTATATCCATATGCGTGGACAGGATACATTCAAATTTGCTGTCAACGCCATTTGCCATGACACAAAATATCTACTCAAGCAGAATGGTCTGACATTTGAGGATATCAAGTACATCGTACCACATCAGGCAAATCAGCGTATCATTGACTTTGCAAGTGTGATGCTGAAAGTGCCTAAGGAGAAATTTTATGTGAATATTGACCGTTATGGCAATACTTCCTCTGCAAGTATCCCCATTGCGCTGGATGAAATGAATCGCAAGGGTATGCTGCAGAAAGGCGATCTGTTGCTGCTGCCTGCATTTGGCGGCGGTCTGGCAAGTGCAGCCTGCATTGTAAGATGGTAATGAGCCCAAAAGGCATCATATACAAGTCCGTATCATGCGGAAATATTGGGGACAGCTTGCTGCCCTGAACAAGACGAAATCATTTTTTTAAAGAAGAAAAGGAGAATGCATCATGGTATTTGAAAAAATCGCAGCACTGTTGGCAGAAAAATTGGAATGTGAAGTTTCCACAATCACAATGGAAACAAAATTTGCTGATCTGGGGATCGACTCTCTGGACGTTATGGAACTGCTCATGAGCCTGGAAGAAGAACTGGGCACAGAAATCGAAATGGGCGACAACAAAGTAGAAACTGTTGCTGATCTGGTAGCAATGATCGAAAGCAAACAGAACTAATTGGAGGGAAAGAAATGATTGTTTCACCGATTTGCGAAATGATAGGCATTGAATACCCCATCTTCCAGGGGGGCATGGCTTGGATTGCAGATGGTAAACTGGCAGCAGCCGTTTCCAATGGCGGCGGTCTGGGCATTATCTCTGCCATGAACGCAGGCGGCGACTACCTGCGTGAACAGATTCGTATTGCCAGAGAACTGACAGACAAACCTTTTGGCGTGAATATCATGCTGATGAGCCCTCATGTGGATGAAGTGGCAAAAATCGTGGCTGAAGAAAAGGTAGCGGTTGTTACCACAGGCGCGGGCATGCCTAAAAAATACATGGGAATGTGGAAGGAAGCAAACATCACTGTGATTCCTGTTGTTGCATCTGTTGCAGCAGCAAAAATGATGGAAAAAGCAGGGGCTTCCGCTGTTATCGCAGAAGGCGGCGAATCCGGTGGGCATATCGGGGAAATGACAACAATGCCTCTGGTGCCTCAGGTATGCGACGCTGTGAACATTCCTGTACTGGCAGCAGGCGGCATCGGTGACGGACGCGGTATGGCAGCGGCTTTCATGCTGGGCGCAGTAGGCGTACAGATGGGGACTCGTTTCCTGCTGGCGGAAGAATGCGGTGTGCATCAGAACTACAAAGACATGGTTCTCAAAGCAACTGACATCTCCACCGTTACCACAGGCAGACGTTTTGGCGGCAACACTTGCCGTTGTCTGAAAAATCCTTTCAGCCGTGAATTCCTGAAAGTGGAATTTGCACCCGAAACAACAGCGGAAGATGTGGCTGAGCTGGGGGTTGGCGCACTGCGTAAAGCAGCCGTAGAAGGCGATACAAAAGCCGGCTGCTTCCTGGCAGGTCAGATTTCCGGTATGGTGAAAAAAGAACAGCCCGCAGCGGAAATCGTGAAAGAAATCGCGACCGAAGCGGAAGAACTGCTGAAAGGAGCTGCAAAATGGGTAAAATAGCCTTTGTCTTTTCAGGGCAGGGCGCGCAGAAGGCCGGTATGGGCAAGGACTTTTACGAAAACAACGCAAGCGTAAAAGAACTGTTTGCTCGGGCGGAGGAAATCCGCCCCGGCACTTTGCAGCAGTGCTTTGAAGGTACAGCCGAAGAATTGAAGATCACAGAAAATACACAGCCCTGCCTGTATCTGGCAGACATTGCAGCAGCAATGGCTCTGCGGGAAGAAGGCATTGTGCCTGAGGCTGTGGCAGGTTTTTCTTTGGGGGAAATCCCCGCATTGGCTTTTGCAGGCGCATACAGCCCTGAAGATGGGTTCCGTTTGGCTTGCGCGAGAGGGGCAGCCATGGGGAAAGCCGCAAAAGAACATCCCGCATCTATGGTAGCGGTGATGAAAATGGAAAATGAACAGGTGGGAGCACTGGCGGAAAAATACCCCAATGTGTTCCCTGTAAACTACAACGGCCCCGGTCAGCTGGTTGTTGCCGGGAAAAAAGATGAACTCGACAGTTTCGGAAAAGATGTAAAGGAAGCTGGCGGCAGATGTCTGCCCGTAGCCGTAGGCGGCGGTTTCCATTCTCCTTTTATGGATGAAGCATCTAAGGAATTTGCAGAAGCACTGAAGGCTGTGGATGTAAAACAGCCCGAAATGACTGTATATTCCAACTACACAACAAAACCTTACACAGCAGAAGTAAGGGATCTGATGGAAAAACAGATCAACCATTCCCTGCGTTGGCAGGAAAGTATTGAAAATATGGCGGCAGACGGCTTTGATACTTTCATTGAAGTGGGCGTTGGCACCACACTGAAGAAACTCATCAGCCGCATTCTTCCTGACAGCAAAGTGTATGCTGTTTCCAACATGGAAGAAGCTCGCCAGGTAGCAGAGGAGGTACGCTAAGATATGTTGAAAGGAAAAACAGCCATTGTTACAGGCGGTTCCCGTGGTATCGGTGCGGCCATTTGTAAAAGATTCGCAGAACAGGGTGCGAACATCGCGCTGCTGTATGCAGGCAATACCCAGAAAGCAGAAGAAACAAAAGCAGCTCTGCAGGAAATGGGTGTAAAGGCAGAAGCTTACCAGTGCAACGTGGCGGACGCGGAACAGGTTGCCGCAGTCTGCAAACAGATCATCAAAGATTTCGGCGGCGCCGATATTCTGGTAAACAATGCCGGTATTACCAAGGACAAACTGGTGCCTATGATGAAGGTTCCCGACTTCGACAGCGTTGTGGATACCAATCTGAAAGGCGCTTTCTATATGATCAAGCAGCTTTACCCTGTTTTCATGAAACAGAAAAGCGGCAAGATTATCAATATCAGCTCTGTATCTGGTCTGATGGGTAACCCCGGTCAGACAAACTACTCCGCTTCCAAGGCGGGGCTTATTGGGCTGACAAAATCTGTTGCAAAAGAACTGGCTAGCCGCAATGTGAACTGCAATGCAATTGCACCCGGTTTTGTAGCAACAGATATGACAGAAAATCTGTCTGAAAACAACGCATTAGTCGATCATATTCCAATGAAAAGATTTGCGCAGCCCGAAGACATTGCAAACCTTGCGCTGTTTTTGGCAAGCGACCAGTCCGATTATATCACTGGCGAAGTGATCCGCATCGACGGCGGTCTGGCCATGTAGGAGGTACTTTATGAAAAGAGTCGTAGTAACAGGTTTGGGTGCGGTAACCCCCATCGGCAACAATGTGGCTGATTTCTGGGAAGGTCTGAAAACAGGCAAAAACGGCATCGGTATGATCACCCGTTTTGACGTATCCGAATCCAAATATAAACTGGCAGCAGAAGTAAAGGATTTCGATCCTCTGTGCTGCATGGATAAACTGTCCGCAAAGAAGTTGGACCGTTTTACACAGTATGCGTTGGCATCTGCGGCAGAAGCCATGGCTGACAGCGAACTGGAAGGCAAAATCGCCCCTGAAGAACTGGGCGTATACTTTGGCAGCGGTATCGGTGGCTTTGAAACATTTGGAGAATCCTATAAAGCGCTGGAAGAAAAAGGCCCCAGACGTGTTTCTCCTCTGTTCATCCCTAAAATGATCAGCAATATCGCAGCTGGCAACATTGCCATCAAATATCATGCACAGGGTCCCTGTGTTTCCATGACAACCGCATGTGCTACCGGTACTACATGTATCGGCGAAGCATATCGTGCGATCCGTCACGGTTACACAACAGCGGCTATCTGCGGCGGCAGTGAAGCAGCCATCACCAATTTGGCAGTGGCAGGCTTTGGCGCATGTATGGCACTGAGCCCTTCTGAAGATCCCAATGCAGCATCTCTGCCTTTCGACAAACGCCGCGGCGGTTTTGTCATGGGCGAAGGCGCAGGCACACTGATCCTGGAAGAATATGAACACGCAAAAGCAAGAGGCGCGAAGATTTATGCGGAAGTATGCGGCTATGGTTCCACCTGTGACGCACATCATGTAACAGCTCCCGATGAAACAGCAGTAGCCAGCGCAAGAGCGATCAAAGAAGCTATGGCTGAACTGGAAGGCGTTCCCGCAGAAAAAATCTACATCAATGCCCATGGTACAGGTACAGCCTTGAACGATAAAACAGAAACAAATGCCATCCGTAAGGCTCTGGGCGAAGAAGACGCGCAGAAAGTACATATCAGCTCTACAAAATCCATGACAGGTCATATGCTGGGTGCAGCAGGTGCAGCAGAAGCTATCGCTGCAATCTGTGCCATGAACAACTCTCTGGTACCTCCCACCATCAACCTGCAGGAACAGGATGAAGTTTGTGATCTGCACTATACACCCAATGTAGCGGAGGAAGCGGAACTGGAAGCAGTTCTGTCCACTTCTCTGGGCTTTGGCGGTCACAATGCCTGCATCGCATTTAGAAAATTCAAAGGGTGAGATAGATGGAAACAACAAAGATTGCCGAATTAGCAAAAATTTTGAAAGATAACGGTTTGACCAAACTGGATTTGACAGAAGGCGACAACAGACTGGTGCTGGAAGCGGTTTCTGCTCCTGTGGCACCTGCTGTGGTAATGCCTGCGGCAGTTCCTGTGGAAGCTGTTCCTGTTGCGGCGGCTGAAGCACCTGCGGCAGCTCCCGAAGCTCCCGCTGCCCCTGAAGAAGATCTGTATGAACAGAAAACACCTCTGGTAGGTACTGTTTATGTAGCGCCTCAGGCTGGTGCAGCACCTTATGTGTCCGTAGGGGATCATGTGGCAGCCGGCGATACTGTATGTATCGTAGAATCCATGAAGATGTTCAATGAAATCGCAGCAGAATGCAGCGGTACCATTGAAGAAATCTGCATCAACAATGGTCAGATCGTGGAATACGGTCAGGTTCTGTTCCGTATCCGTGAAGACTGATAGGAAGAAGGCGAAAACCTATGAATCAGGAAGAACTGAAGAAAATACTGCCCCATCGGGACAATATGCTGCTGGTTGACGAAGCAGAACTGAGAGATGGCGTTGCTTACGGCAAAAAGACCATCCGCCCCGATGAGTGGTTTTTGCAGGGACATTTCCCCGGCAACCCCGTAGTGCCGGGCGTTATCCTGTGCGAAATTCTGGGACAGTCCACCTGTGTGCTTCTTTCCGGTGAACAGGAAGGCGCAACACCTTATTTCACAGGTCTGGACAAAGTACGTTTCAAAAACAGCGTGCGTCCCGGTGATGTTTTGGAAACAGAATGCACTTTGATCAAACACAAAGGTCCTTTCTACTGGGCAAGCGGCAAAGGCTTTGTGAACGGAAAATTATGCGTCAGTGCGGAATTTTCTTTCGCTCTGATAAAGGAGTAAGAGGATATGTTTTCAAAAATTCTCATTGCAAACAGAGGGGAGGTAGCTGTCCGCATCATTCGTGCCTGTAAGGAAATGGGCATCGAAACCGTAGCGGTATATTCCGAAGCAGACCAGAATTCTCTGCCCGTAGCACTGGCAGACGAAAGAATCTGTATCGGTTCCAACGCAGCGGCAGACAGCTATCTGAACCAGAAAAATATCATCAGTGCGGCTTTGGCATCCAATGCGGAAGCCATCCATCCCGGCTATGGCTTTTTGTCCGAAAATCCTGAGTTTGCGGCACTTTGTGAAGAAAAGGGCATCATTTTCATCGGTCCTGACAGCAATGTGCTTCGCGCCATGGGTGACAAGGACAATTCCCGCCAGCTTATGAAGGAAATCGGTGTACCTGTGGTACCCGGTACAGAAATCCTTCACGACCCTGCGGAAGCAAAACGTCTGGCTGCGGAAATCGGCTATCCCATTCTGGTAAAAGCTACCGCTGGCGGCGGCGGCAAGGGCATCCGCGTGGTGGAAAGAGAAGAAGATCTGGAACATGCCTTCTTGGCAGCATCTGAAGAAGCCAAAAGCGCTTTTGGCAACGGTGATGTGTTCCTGGAAAAATATCTGACTTCCGTACGCCATGTGGAAATGCAGGTGCTGGCAGATGCTTTCGGCAACATCGTTTGTCTGGGGGAACGTGACTGTTCCCTTCAGCTGAACAAGCAGAAGGTGCTGGAAGAAACACCTTGCCCTGTTATGACAGAAGACATCCGCAAAAGAATGATGGATGCAGCTGTGAAAGCGGCAAAAGCTGCCAACTATGTAAACGCAGGTACCGTAGAGTTTCTGCTGGCACCTGACGGGAATTTCTACTTCATTGAAATGAATACCCGTTTGCAGGTAGAACATCCCATTACAGAAGAAATCAGCGATGTGGACATCGTAAAGTGGCAGATTCGTATTGCCTGCCAGATTCCTCTGGATTTCACTCAGGAAGATATTCACTTGCATGGTCATTCCATGGAATGCCGCATCAACGCAAGAAGCACCGGTCAGGTGGACTTTTTGCATATCCCCGGCGGTTCCCGGGTACACTTTGATACAGCATTGGTACAGGATTGCCTGATTGTACCTTTTTATGATTCCATGATTGGTAAACTCATTGTTTACGCTAAGACCAGAGAAGATGCCATCCGTAAAATGGAAGCGGCTCTTTGCGAAATGGTTATCCATGGGATTCATACCAATATTGAAGACCAACTGCGGCTGGTGCGTAACCCCCGGTTCCAGAAAGGGGATTATGACACACTGATTCTGCCGGAATTGTTGGCGGAAGGAGGCACAGAACTTGAATAATATTGTTGGCATGTTCCGAAAATCAAGAAATGTGCTGGAAAGCGGCGGTATCACACCTACCGTGGAAGAAAAGATCCGCTGCCCCATTTGTAAAGCCATTGATACAAAACGTTCTGTGGCAAAGAACAAAATGGTATGCCCTTCCTGCGGCTATCATTACCGTATCAATGCCAGAACGAGAATCAAAGCCATTTGTGACAAAGGCAGTTTTCAGGAACTGGAAATGAATATCCAGACAGAAAACCCTTTGAACTTCCCTGGCTATGCCAATAAGATCGAATCCGCTCGTGCGGCATCTGGTCAGATGGAAGGCGTGGTATGTGGTACTGCTACCATCCGCCGTCAGCCTTGTGCTGTGTTCGTTATGGACCCTCAGTTCATGATGGGCAGTATGGGTTCTGTGGTAGGGGAAAAGATCACACGGCTTTTTGAATACGCAACAGAACATGATCTGCCTGTGGTAGGCTTTACAGCCTCCGGCGGTGCCAGAATGCAGGAAGGGATTCTGTCCCTCATGCAGATGGCGAAAACCAGCGGCGCTGTTCATTTCCACAGCGACAAAGGCGGATTGTATATCACTGTTCTGACAGACCCCACTACTGGCGGGGTAACGGCAAGCTTTGCTATGCTGGGGGATATCATCCTGTCCGAACCCAATGCGCTCATTGGCTTTGCAGGCCGTCGTGTCATTGAACAGACTACAAAGAAAAAATTGCCGGAAGATTTCCAGCGTGCAGAATTTCTGCAGGACTGCGGTTTTGTAGATGCCATTGTGCCTCGTACAGAACTGCGGGCAACACTGGAACGTCTTTTGAAACAGCACAGCAGAAGGAGGGATGAGGCATGATGACAGCTTATGAAAGATTACAGGCTGCAAGAGCCCAGGATCGTCCCACTTCCCGTGCCTATATCGAAAATCTGTTCACAGAAAGAACAGAACTTCATGGTGACAGAAAATACGCAGATGACCCTGCTATCATTGGCGGTATCGGTTATCTGGGGGATATTCCTGTCACATTCATCGGCATTGAACGTGGTCGCGATTTGCAGGAAAGAATCCGCTGCAACTTCGGCTGCCCGATGCCCGAAGGCTATCGGAAAGCGCTGCGCCTTATGAAACAGGCGGAGAAATTCCATCGTCCTGTCATTTGTTTCGTGGATACCTCCGGTGCATACTGCGGGGAAGAAGCGGAAGAACGTGGTCAGGGTCAGGCCATTGCTGACAACCTCATGCAGATGATGGGTCTGGAAACACCCATTATTACCATCGTCATTGGGGAAGGCGGCAGCGGCGGCGCACTGGGTCTGTCTGTGGCAAACCGTGTGTATATGCTGGAAAATGCGGTATTTTCCGTTATTTCTCCCGAAGGCTGCGCATCTATCCTGTGGGAAGACGCAAGCAAAGCGGCTGACGCGGCAGAATGCCTGAAGATTACAGCAGAAGATATGAAACGCTTCGGTGTGGCAGAAGATGTCATTGAAGAAAACTTCGATTCCTTCGATGTCATGTGCGAAGACCTGAAAGCGCGTTTGCTTTCTGACGTACAGGAACTGGAACAGTATTCTGGTCGTGTCCTGTCTGAAAAACGCTATGAACGTTTCCGCAAACTGGGCGTTTACAGCGAAAAATAATATTTGTATGTTATGTCCTTGTGGGATTTCCCACAGGGACTTTTTTTTGCAGAAAAGTTGGGACGCAGCGGGACTTTTTTTCCGTTATGCTCCTTTTGTCCGGGGAAGGAGGGAGAATATGGAATTGGAAATTGGGCTGGCGTTGTCGGTGCTGGGCGGCTTGCTAGGCGTTCTTAGTTTTGTCCAGAGCCGGGATAAATCCGTAGAGAAAGACGCCGCATGGAGAGGCGGTGTGGATGCGAAACTGGATATGATCCTTGGTATGCAGAAAGATCTGGAAGGCATCAAAGCGTCTTTGAAAGACCATGAAGGCCGTTTATCCGCCGTAGAAAGCAGCGCAAAATCTGCCCATCACCGTTTGGACGAGTACGCATAGTATGAAAGGGGGGAATACAAATGAAACTGGAATGGAAGAAACGACTGACAAACCCTTGGTTTTGGGTGGGGATGGTTGGCGTTGTGCTGACAGCGACGGGAGCGAATCCCGAAATGTTTACCAGCTGGCAGGTGTTATGTGATGAGGTGAAAGCACTCTTTGCCAATCCTTATCTGCTGGCAACGGCATTTCTGGCAGTGCTGGGGGTACTGACAGACCCGACTACCAAAGGGATTTCTGATGAAAAGAAAAATCAATAGAAAGGAGCAGATGAAATGTTTTGTGTGGCAGTAGATGACGGTCATGGTATGAAAACGGCTGGTAAGCGCACACCATTATTTCCCGACGGCAGTTATATGCCGGAAAATGCCTATAACCGGGCAGTAGCGTCTTATTTAATGGACGCACTGAAAAGATGCGGTTTTCGTGTCGTAGCGGTAGCACCGGGGGATGAGGACATATCTTTGCAGACCCGCGTCAAACGGGCAAATGACGCAAAAGCGGATGCGTATATCAGTATCCATGCCAATGCCTTTGGCAGTGATTGGAATGACGCAAACGGTGTAGAAAGCTGGATTTATGAAAAGGCGGATGCCAAGACCTTGGACTTTGGGGGAAAAGTTCATGAAGCATTGGTAAAAGCCTGCGGTAGAAAAAACAGAGGACTGAAAAAAAGCGCAGATCTCTATGTACTGCGGGCAACAAAAATGCCGGCAGTTCTCATTGAAGGGGGCTTTATGACCAATCGGGAGGAAGCAAAGCTGCTCCTTTCGGAAGACTATCGGAAGCAATGTGCGGAAGGCATTTGCAAAGGTGTATGCAGTTATTTCGGCGTTGCCTATAAAGAGGAAACAGAAGGGGATGAGGAAGTGAAACGGTATCAGAAAATCGAGGATCTGCCCTATGGCAAGAAAATCATCAAAAAGCTGGTGGATGAAGGTGTTCTCAGCGGAGATGAAAATGGAAATCTGAATTTGTCAGAAGATATGATTCGAATCTTTATGATTCTGGATCGTAAAGAAATGCTGTAAATAAAAAACAGCCAGTAGAAAAAGCAACTTCCCCTTAAGAAAACATTGGTTTTCTGTTTTATTGATTTCTTAAGGGGAAGTGCGACTGCTGTCTTCAGAAGAAAACATACCGAATAAAATCTCAGTAAAATAAGAAAGCTGGAATCCTTTGTCTGATGAGGATTTCAGCTTTCTTTGTTTTCTTATGAAGATGCCCCTAATACTGGCTGTTTCTATTTGCGTTTGTTTAAAGCCCATTTGACTTTCTGCATTCTGGACAGATACCGCTGAATTCCAGGGTATGTCCAGTGATGCGGAAGCCTGTTTTTGCTTCCAGATCTTCTTCCAGTTCTTTCAGAGGACAGGAGTCAACGGGAATGACTTTGCGGCAGACGGTGCAGACCAAACGATGATGGTGATCGTGTTTTTTCAGTGAAAAATAGGATTTTCCGTCTTTGCGCAGGCTCTTGCTCAGGACTCCTTTTTCTGTCAATGTATTCAAGGTACGATATACCGTAGAAGCGTTCATGGGCAGAATGGGCGTGGCTTTTTCCAACAGTTCTTCAGCTGTCATGGCGCGGTCTTCTGTCTGGAGAATCGAAAGCAGCAGACAGCGCTTTTTTGTGGATTTCAAATCTGCGTTTTTTAATATGCTCTGTGACATTTCCATACACCAATCCTTTCCTCTGTCCATCATAGTATAGGAAAAAATCTTTGTCAACGCAGAGTTGGAAAACTTTCTGTTACAGCTGGTCAATTTCTTCCATGGCTTTTAAAACAGCGGGCATGTCCTTTTCTTCGGGAACACGCAGACGAACGGAGTTTTGACCGATGTTTTCGAAATCGTTGCCGGAGATGACCAGAATTCTCCGTTTGGCAAATTCTGCTGCCAGATCAATTTCAGGGTTCTGATGGGTGACCATGCTGATGGAAACGGTATCGCAGGTGTGAGCGATGGAAAGGTTTTTCCAAGGGCGGTACATCTGTTTTTTCATTTCCGCTGTTTTGCTCTGGAGGATTTCCAGGAAGGATTCATCCAGAATGGTTTTTGCTGCAACGCTTCTGGCGAATTCTGTCATGCAGTAAGGGTTTGTGATGTTGGCAATGTAAGGAGCCAGACATTCAGGAATCAGCAGATAGCCGGCACGAAGGCCAGCCAGACCGAAGCCTTTGGAGAATGTTCTTGCAACAATGAGATTTTCGTATTTATCTAACAGAGAAACGGCGGAGTTTTTCTTGGGAATGTATTCGCCGTAAGCTTCGTCGATGACGACAGCGGTTCCGTTTTTATTGGCAGCAGCCAAAATGGTTTCGATGTCAGCAAGAGGGATTGCCTGACCAGTAGGGTTATTTGGGTTATCAATGTAGATCAGCTTATGGTCAGGTGTCAGAGCTGCCAGAAGATCTTCTACGGAGAAACGATAGTTGTTTTCTTTTTTCAGAGGTACGCAGGTGAAATGGGTGCCGTACATTTTCGCGTCTGTTACATATTCGGAGAACTGAGGGGCAATGCCCAGTACAGCGTCGCCTCTTTCCAGGAACAGACGATTGATCAGATATAATCCGCTGACAGAGCCGTCACAAAGAACGATTCGTTTGTAGTTCAGTGGGCAGTAGCCCTTCCAGTACTGGATGATGCTGTCTTTTACATCCACAGAATGGGGATATGGACGCATCATTTCGAAATCCAGTTCTTTGAACGCTGCTTTTGCCGCAGGAGGCACCATAATGGTGTTGATGCCTTCGCCGCAGTCAATGTCATAGGGCAATGGGCCGGCAGATTCAATGGCATAGCTGACTTTTGTCTGCTCTGCGATGCTGCGATTGATTCTCAAATTCATATGAAAAACCTCCTAAATATGGTCAAATATCCGAATAATCAAACTTTATGAAAAACACGACATCCGAGAGAATGTCGTGTTTTGGAAGCAAAATCAGTCTTTTTTGGGTACCTTGCCGTTCTTGATGACTTTGTACAAGCCAACTGTCACCAGAGGCAGCAGGTAGAACAAGATGAAGCCGTAAGCAAGAGCGGAATAGCCCATGCTGATCAGATTGATGATACCGATTTTAGAGAAGAAAATCGCTACAACCAGAATCGCTGCTGTAATGATACCGCGTTTCTTGGGAGAAAGCGGTTCCTGATTTTTTTCTTCCAGGCTGTGATCCAGACGTTCCAATAAAGCATGGATCATGCCAGTAGCTGTTTCGATCAATGTCCAGCCAGCTACAACACCGAATACCAAAACGGGGATATTGCTGTCGGAAACAGATTGGAGCATTACCAACCAGGGAACAGATGCGCCGATGATGCTGTCATCGGGATAGTATCCCATAACTGCGAAGTATGTCAGGAACCAGGGGATTGTCATGAGCAATGCACCGATGATACCGGAAATGATGGATTCGCTCCGTTTTGTCTGGGCACGCAGTGTGAACAGACCAGCGGGAATCGCAGAAAGGTTATAAGATGCATAAATGATCCCTGTCACCATTGCCATGGGCAGTGTCGCGTTTTCCACATAGCTGGTGTCCTGTGTTGCCATAACAGTGGCGATGTTGTCTTTGTTGGCTGTGATAACCATAATGGTGAAAATGATGTATGCCGCATAAAGGGCGATGGTGCCGTATGTTTCAAACTTGGCGATGAATGCACTGCCGAAGAAGTTCAGGAATGCAACGATCAAAATCAGGATGACAACACCCACCATATAATTCAAACCGATGGTTTGCTGTAAGATTTCCCCGGTGGCAGAAGCCATGATGGAGATGATCAAAAACAGCAGAATAACGTATAAAATATCATAAATTGGCCATGCCTTGCCAATGATTTGTTTCAAGATGGATTTATAATCATAAATACGATAGATGCGCGCCAGTTCAAAAGTCAGAACAGCGATAACTGCAAAGGTAAAAAATGTAAACACACCAGATACCCAGCCATAAGCACCGAACTTGCCGCCGTATTCAATGATTTCACGCCCTGTTGCGTATCCGCCGCCCATGAGGACAGACTGCAAAACAATGCCGGGAAGCAGTATTTTCAGTGCCCCAGAGGTGCGGAAGTCTTTGTTGCTTGTTGCCATAATACCACCTCTTTAATGAATAAAAATAAATGAAAAATTAATATGAATGAATCTCATTATACTGAGAAAATGTGCAAAGTCAATGCAAATACTGAAAATGCACGATGCTTTATTTGTGTATACGGTATGCATAATTGATGTTTTCATGAACCGAAAATCTATGGTATAATAAAATCCAACATCTTTTTTACTGACAAAAAGACAGAAACCATGAAAATAAAAGACTTTGGGAAATATTTCTCGGGAAATCCTGCTTGTTTGCGGGAAATATTTCTTTTTCGGGAAGGAGCAAAAGATTATGACAAAAAAAGAAAAGGTTACCATCATATTGGATTTATTGCGGGAGCATTACGGCCCGACGAAGTGTTATCTGAATCACGAAAATCCTTGGCAGCTGCTCATTGCTACCATCATGTCTGCCCAGTGCACAGATGACAGAGTGAATCTGGTTACAAAAGACCTGTTCCAGAAATATACATCCATTCAGGCTTTTGCGGAGGCAAATCAAGCCGAATTGGAACAGGACATCCATTCCATTGGCTTTTATCACAATAAGGCAAAGAATATCATTGCCTGCTGCCAGAAATTGCTGACAGAGTTTGGCGGGGAAGTGCCTTCTGATTTGGATGCACTCACTTCTCTTGCGGGTGTTGGCAGAAAGACAGCCAATGTGGTAAGGGGCAACTGGTATGGCATTCCAAGTATCGTAGTAGATACCCATGTGAAGCGGGTATCTAATCTGCTGGGCTTGACCAAAAATCAAGACCCTGTGAAAATCGAATTCGATCTGATGAAAATCGTTCCGAAGGACAAATGGATTGACATTAACACCCAAATGATTGCCCATGGCAGAAAAATCTGCATTGCCCGCAGACCGAAGTGCGCGGAATGTTTTCTGTTCCCTTACTGTACAGGCGGTCAGGCATTGCAGAAGAAAAAGTCCTAAAAGATTGTTACATATTTCTTAACAAATTCAAATAAAGCCAGTGGTGATGTTTTTTTGTGATATGATGATAAAAAACAGGGGCTTCGTTTGAAGGGAGGAAGAAATTAGGTATGGGAAAAAGATTATGGCAATGGCAGCAGGTGTGATTCTGGCTGTTGGAGCAGCAGGCTGCGGCACTGAAAAACAGGATGATACAACTGCCATTTTGCAAAAAGCACAGAACACTATGTCAAAATTGGAAAGTTTATCCGCGGATTCAGAAACGAAAATTGTCATGGAAAATGGTTCTGAATCAGGAACAATGATGATTTGGCGGAATCAAGACCTTTTTATGAATCCCTTTAAAATGCATTACAAAACAAAGGTCATGCTGGGAGAAGGCTCAGAGGTTGTGGACACAGAAGAACAATATGCGGAAGAACGGGATGGTATGGTTCATACCTATTCGGTAACAGCAGGTTATGTTTTTGCTGATTCATATACAACTGAGGAATTTATTGGAGAGCAGGCTCTTGCGGATTTGGATTTATATTTGACAAAACTTCAGTCTGCACAGACCGTTGGTACAGAGGAAATCAATGGTGTTTCTGCAACGGTAGTGACTGGCATTCTGGATGGCAAAGATATGGCGGACAGCGGTGAAGAATGGGCAGATATCCGGGAAGGCAAAGTGGATGCGGATGATTCCATCAAACTTTGGATCACGGAGGATGGCTATGTACTGCGGCATGAAATAGATGCAACGGCGCTGATGAATGGGATGCGTTCAGGTGCGGATCCTGAGGCAGAACCGGTGGATGATTGGTCTTATGGGGAGTATGTAGAACAGATGACCTATGGAGATTTCAACGCAGTGCTGGATTTTGAAATCCCGGCAGAAGTGCTGGAAGCAGCATAAAAATGGAATGATTTTAGGCAGAGCAATCTGGAATGGATTGCTCTGTTTTTATATGTGCAGAAAAATGCCACTTCCATTGGATAGACAAATGTTTTTGTGATATGATACATATAGGCGCGATTTATGATACAAACGGGGAGGAAAAATTCATGCTAATCAGCGGAAAAATCATTACAGGCATTTTGACAGCGGCAGTTATGGCAGCAGGCAATGGAACGCCAACGCCAGACACGGGGGCATTGCTGCAAAAGGCAAATGGAACCATGTCACAGGTAGAAAGTATGTCTGTGATGACGGAACGGCAGATGGATGTTGCCTTTGATGGAGAAATCACCAGTACTATCATACAATCGGATATAGATACCATAGCGAAGCCTTTTAAAGCAAATGTGGATGTTGTTGTTATACGCAATGGTGAAGTGGCACAGAGATATGGCACCTATGCTGTGGAAAGCGGCGAGGGGATAGACACGTATTCGGAAATGGAAGGGAAATGGGTTCATGAAGCAGGAACCATAGCAGATATTTCCCAGTACGACATCTGGACGCAGAAGGATTTGTTTCTAAATTATCTCGGTTCTTTTGTAGTGGATGGCGCAGAGGAAATCAATGGGATACAGACGACAAAAATTTCCGGTGTACTGACTGGAGAAGCTATGGAAAAAGTTCTGGAAACCTCTGGTATTGATTTGGTATTCGGTGGTTTGGGCTGGAGTTTAGACGAATTGGATACTGAACTGGAAGCCATGGAGGAATTGCCTGTCAGCCTTTGGATTAGTCCCGATGGTTATTTGATCTGTTATGAGTTTGATATTACAGACAGGATGCAGGCAGCTCTGGACAATCTCAGTGGAACAGAAGAAAACTTCCAGACAATCGTAAAAACAAAGTTGCGGGTGACATGCAGTAATTTCAATGAGATATCTGATTTTGAAATACCGAAAGAAATTACGTCGGGAGCAGTGGAATTTGAGGAATTTTGGCAGGAAATGATGTAATACATACTATTTTTATATGGATTGTTTTGAAAATGATGCATAATATTAGATAGCAGTGAAAAATTCCTAATGTTCTTTTAAGAATTTCTTACCGAAAAGAGAATTTGCGGACAAACCTCTGTCGTTTATGGTATGATGCAGAAAAATGAATCAAGACCAACCAAAGGGAGGACGGGTAAATGAAAAAGAGAATTTTTGCATTGGCTATGGCGCTGGCAATGGCAGCCACAGCAGCAGGCTGCGGTGCGAAGCAGTCAACAGATGTAGAAGCATTGCTGCAGAAAGCAAACGACACAATGGCGCAGGTGACAAGCATGTCTGCCCAGATGGAAGTACAGATGGATATGGCTTATGAAGAAGAATCCATGAAGTCTGTGGTAAAATCTGATATGGATTTGATTATGGATCCTTTCAAAACCAATATGACCATCAGCATGACATTGAACGACGAAGCGTTGCAGACATATGAAATGTATGCAGTACAGAACGGTGATACCGTGGATGCATATATGCAGGTGGACGGAGAATGGATCCATCAGCCTATGGCAAGCACAGATGTTTCTCAGTACGACGCAAAACAGAACATGGATCTGTATCTGAAAAACATTGAGGCCTTCAAGGTAACAGGTACAGAAGAAATCAACGGTAACAAGACAACAGTAGTTGAAGGTCTGTTGACAGGCGACTCCATGGAAGAAGCCCTGAAAAACTCCGGTATTGAATCTACAACCGCAGGTCTGGGTATTTCCACAGAAGATCTGGTTACACTGATGGACAGCGTAGAAGGCATGCCCGTCAAACTGTGGATCAGCGAAGATGGCTATGTGATGCAGTACGAACTGGATATGACAGCAATGATGCAGGGTATTCTGGACGTTATGAGCGCAGGGGAAGAAAATCCCATTACCATTTCCAAAACTCTGGTACACATGACATGCAGCAACTTTGATGCAGTACCTGACTTTGAAGTACCTGCGGAAGCATTGGCAGCAGCATAAAAATGAATTTGAAGCAGAGAGACCAAAAAATCTCTCTGCTTTTTTCATGGGCAGAAATATGGTATGATGGAGGAAAAGTTTTGAAAGGGGAGAACATCATGCTGGACAATCGTGTGGAAACGTTTCTGGCCCTCTGTGAAATTATGAATTATACCAAAACGGCAGAAACGCTGCATATCACCCAGCCGGCTGTTACTCAGCAGATTCGCTGGTTGGAGGAATATTATGGCTGCCGGCTGTTTTCCTACCAAGGGAAAGTTCTGCGCCTGACAGAAAAAGGGGAAACCCTGCGGCGCTTTGCTCAGCAGATGACAGCCAATGCCCAGGGAATTCTGCAAGAGATGGAACGGGAAGAGAACACGGAAATCCATTTGCGGATTGGTGCCACAAAAACCATTGGAGATTATATGCTGCCGCCCATTATGGTGGATTTTTTACAGGAACATCCGCAGTATCGCCTGCATTTGACCGTGGATAACACAGGAAAACTGCTGCACATGATGGAAGAAGGAAAGATTGATTTTGCCATCGTGGAAGGCTTTTTTGATAAAGAAAAATATGACTTTACCCTTTATAAACGGGAACGGTTTTTGGGAGTCTGCGGAAAGAATTGTCCTTTGCGAGGAAAAACCATTTCTTTGTGGGAAACCCATGGGGAACCGCTGATCCTGCGGGAATCTGGGTCAGGTACCCGGGATATTCTGGAGGAGCTGCTGAAAGAGAATAATTTTACGGTACATAGTTATGCCGCTGTTCAGGAGATCAGTAATTTTCAAGCTATAAAAGCAATGACGGAAGCTGGCCTTGGCATTACATTTTTGTATGAACCAGTGGTCAAACAGGAATTGGAAGAAAAACGGCTCTTTCCTCTGGAAATTTTGAATTTTGAAATTTTTCGGGAATTGAATTTTGTTTATCTGCAAAATAGCTTGTTCCGGAAGACATGGCAGCCCTTTGTGGATTTTGCACTGAAATGGGAAAAATGAATATATGCATGTTCATAGATGCAATTATGCTATATGAACATATATAAATTGTAAAATTAAAATATAATTATATAAATAATTTCCTGTAAGAATATAGGGATTGTTAAAAATAATAATAATCATCCTTAATGTTACCATTGTTTTATAATAAATTGCGGTACAGATAAGGAGGTCTTGGTTATGTCATATAGTCCTTTGCTTGGTTCTGCCTTCAACAAAACAAAACTGAGAGATGCTGCACATCCCTGCACATTTTCTGGTATGTGTTCCATGTGCACAGCGGATTGTGTGGGTACTTGTGAAATCGGTTTGTCTGCCGTTCGTGGGGCAGATGCTGTGTATCCTACCACCACCGGGGATAATCAGGTGGCATCGGAAAAACGGTATCCCATTGATTATTCCCATTTTAACATCAATGGGCGGGTGTTTGGTGCCATGGGTGCAGAAGCGGATTCCGACAAGGCAACCATTCATGACGTGAATCTGGAAACAGAAATCGGCACACTGCATCCTGTGAAATTGAAATTGCCCATCATTCTGCCGGCTCTCATCAAGCTGAACTGGCAGGATTATTTTGGTGGTGCGGCTATGGCTGGTGTACTGACCGTCATCGGCGAAGGTGCGGTAACCAAAGATCCTACTTTGCGTCTGGAAAACGGCAAAGTGGTACATTGCCCGAAGCTGAAAGAATTTCTGGATGCTTTCCGAAAATATTACCGTGGATATGGGCAGATTATTTTGCAGGTAAACATTGACGATGACCGCATTGGTGTGCCGGAATACGCCATCAAGGAATGCGGCTGTGAAGCCATTGAATTTAAGTTCGGTCAGTCCGCAAAAGGTACACAGCCTGTGAACCGTCTGGAAACACTGGAGGACGCTTTGAAGGCACAGCAGAATGGTCTGCTGGTGATTCCTGATCCTTCGGATCCGCAGGTGCAGGAACGTTACAAAGCAGGATTTGGAGAAAACTTCCGTTCTTATGGCAGACTGCCCATGTGGGATGAAGAATCCCTTTGCAAACGCATTGAAGAACTTCGTGCCATTGGATTGAAGAATGTATATTTCAAAATGGCTGGCTACGATCCGGCTGATCTGGAACGGGTACTGCGCATTGCGTCTATGGCACAGGTAGATATGGTTACATTCGACGGCGCAGGCGGCGGCTCTGGTTACAGCCCTTGCAAAATGATGAACGAATGGTGCCTGCCCACAGTGGCAATGGAAAGTGAACTGGTGCAGATTATGTCCCGTATGGAAAAAGAAGGCTTGAGTCTGCCCCATATTGCCATTACAGGCGGTTTTGTCATGGAAGATCAGGTTTATAAAGCATTGGCATTTGGTGCGCCTTATGTCAGCGCCATCGGCATTTGCCGGGCATCCATGGCTGCGGCAATGAGTGCCAAAAAGGTGGGAGAACTCATGGAAGCAGGTAATATCCCCACAGAACTTCAGCGGTTTGGTTCCACAGTGGATGAACTGTTCCCGGATTTGAGAGAACTGCGGAATATTTATGGCGAAGAAGCCAATAACTTCTCTACTGGCGCTATCGGCGTTTATTCTTACTTGAATCGTATTGCCTTTGGTCTGAAACATTTCGCCGCACTGAATCGAAAATTCTCTCTGGAATACATCGACAGAAGTGATATTTTCCCTCTGACAAGAGACGCAAAAGATTTGCTGGATGGAAAATGGATGAAATAACATAGAATCACACACAGCGGAGTCTGGAAAGCAGGCTCTGCTGTTTTTTTGGATTTTTTCTCCTCTTTCGGGAAAGAATAGGGGGAAAGAAACCAAAATGAGGTGATCATATGGGAAATACAACGGCAAAGAAAGCGGAACAATGCCGGATGTTTTTCGTAGATGGAAAGAAATTTAAGACGAACGCCCTGCTGGGCTTTTTCCGTGTGCCTTTGCGTCGGGAAAACGCCACAAAGCTGGCCTTACTGGCAGAGGTGCTCCAAAAAGGAACAGAGAAATATCCTTCTGTGACAGCGGTGGCGGCAGCGGCAGAGGAGTGTTATGGTGCTCTATGGCAGGTGCAGATTATCAAAAAAGATGGAGAAGCATGGCTGTCTTTCTCCATGGAAGTTTCCAAGCATGTGTCAGAGAAAGAAGTGCTGGATTTTCTGCTCCAATTGATGAAGCATCCGAAACGGACAGAGAATCTATTCCCAGCGGAAACAGTGGAGCGATGCAAAGCTATTTTAAGACGGCGATTAGAAGCCAAAGGAGATGACAAAATCGCCTTTGCTGCAAAGCGTGCCAGAGAATTAGCGGCGGAAGGTGAAGGGGCAGGCATTTGCGCTGACGGGTATCTGGAAGATTTGGAAAAACTCACTGCGGCAGACATCAGCAGTTTTTATGAAGAAGTGCTGGCGCATGCCCCGGTGTGTCTCTATGTCTGTGGTGACAGCGACGGCAGACAAATGTTAAAAAAATGGAAAGGGGAACTTTCTTTACAGGGAAAAGACTTATGGGAATTTGGTCAGACTTGCCGGAAACAGGCTTCTTGCCGGAAAATCGCCGAAAAAGCCAATATGGGACAGACCCGGCTGGTGCTGGCTTTTGATTCCGGTATCCATCCGTGGGACAGAGCCTTTCTTTCTCTCAGGGTGCTTTGTGAGGTGCTGGGCGGCGGCAATGGGCTGTTGTTTCAGGAAATTCGGGAAAAACAGGGATTGTGCTACG